>Ga0209075_1003060_pt1 | contig 14234 bp, 14 predicted proteins | sample Stecom2011_FD_187523 | JGI IMG/M metagenome (GOLD analysis project Ga0209075, IMG submission 187523) | Agricultural soil microbial communities from Utah to study Nitrogen management - Steer compost 2011 (SPAdes) (version 2) | ecosystem: Environmental > Terrestrial > Soil > Agricultural land... | reverse complement strand
CTGCTGGGCGCCGGCACCGCCCACGCCGCCCTGCCCGACAAGGCGACCATGTTCAAGAACCCGGAATGCGGCTGCTGCGACGAGTACGCCCGCCAGCTCGAGGCCCGCGGGGTCGAGGTGAAGATCGTCGACGATATCGAGGTGGGCAAGATCAAGCAGCGCGTCGGCCTGCCCTTCGGCCTCGGCTCCTGCCACACCATCCAGATGGGCGGCTACGCCATCGAGGGGCATGTGCCCTTCGAGGCGGTGGAGAAACTCTTCGAGGAACGCCCGGACACCCGCGGCATCGGCCTGGCCGGCATGCCCATCGGCACCCCCGGCATGCCCGGCCCCAGGCAGGGTGACTGGGACGTCTACCAGTTCCGCGACGGCGAGGCCTCGCCCTTCATGACCCTCTGACCCGGGGACACACCCGCGACATGACGCCGCCCCGGGCCTTGGCCCGGGGCGGCGTTGTCTTCGTGCGCTTCGCGGAGGAGCGCCTGCGATCAGGCCTTGAGCACGTAGCGCAGGATCTCCACCACCTGGTCGGTGGTGGTGCACCAGGCCTGGGCCTCGGCGTCGACCTCCTTGAGGGGGTGGACGATCTCCGCGGCGTGGAGCGTCACGTAGGGCTTGCCCAGAGCCGCGCAGTAGCCGGCATCGAAGGCCGCGTTCCACTGCTTGTACTGGTCGCCGAAGCGCACCACCACGAGGTCGCTCTGCTCGATCAGGGTGCGGGTGCGGATGGCGTTGACCTTGGAGGACTGGTGGTCGCGCCAGAACTGGCTGGGCGTCTCGCCCAGGTGGTCGCCGGCGGCATCGCTGGCGGCGTGGTCGGTCACCGGGGCGGTGAAGACCACATCCAGCCCGGCGGCCTCGGCGCCGCGCTGGATCTCCTCGCGCCAGTCGGTGTGGATCTCGCCGGACAGATAGACATGAAAGCTCATGGCAGGCTCCTGGTGGGGGATGGACGAATCGGACCCGCCATCATAGCCCAGGGCGATTTTAATGAAAAATCGTTCCAGGAATGCAGGGGCCGGTCAGGCGGGGCTCGCCGCCACCACATCGCCCACGCTGAGCGTCTCGCCCTCTCCCGCCAGCAGGATGGCGTTCTGGCCGAAGTAGCCGCCGGGGGCGAGGCGTGGGTTCATCTCCACCAGGGTACGCAGCGGCTCGCCGGGCACCGGTATCTCGCCGCTGTGCTGATCCACGGTGGTGATCTTGCAGCGCTGGCAGGGCTTGCGCAGCCCCAGCCGCCAGCGGCCGTCGGTGGGGCCGAGCGCTTGCCAGCCATCCTCGGCGAAGGGCTCGACACCCTCGATCACGATATTGGGGCGAAAGCGGCTCATGGGCACGGGCGCCACCCCCTTGGCGGCGAGCCGACGGTTGAGCTCGGCGAGCGATTCCGTGGAGGTCACCAGCAGCGGGTAGCCGTCGGCGAAGCCGGTGTGGGCCTGCTCGCCCGGGGCCAGGTAGTGCGGCTCCACCCGGCGACGGTGGTCGGGGGCGAAGCGCACCAGGCGCAGGCGGCTGCCGCGCAGCTCCCCCAGCACCGCCCCCAGCCAGTCGCGGGCCTCACCCCCTTCGTCCAGGGCGTCACAGCGATCCTCCCAGACGTAAACCGAAAGCCGCTCCTGCTGCCGGGCGGCAAGCGCCACGCGCAGCGGCTCGACCCCGGGGTGGGCAAGCACCAGGGCGTCGTGATCCAGGGAGACGCGAATGCACGCCATGGCCGGCAGCTGACGCTGGGTGACGAAGCGGCCGACATCGTCGACCACCATCCAGCGGCGATCCCAGGCCAGGCCCTCGGCGGTCAGGCGCGCGTCATCGAGGGCGATGCCGCCCAGCGACTTGACCGGATAGATCGCGAGCTGGGTGATCCTCACGGGAGGCTCCTCGGCTGGGGGCGGCCTGACACCTGGCCCGGGCGGGAGGCGCTACAGTCGCTGGGTCTCGATCACATGGCCGATGATCGGGTAGCCGGCCTTGCGGGCGGCCTTCTCGGCCTCGAGCTGCGCCTCGATCTTGGAGATGCTGGAGGAGACGTGCTCGAAGACGGTGTCCATCTCCAGCGGCTTGGTCCGCACCGCCAGCTTGACGCGGTGGCCGGTCCTGGGCGAACCGGCCGCCTTGCTGCGTGGCGCCCTGGCGGTGTCCTTCTCCTCCCTGGGCCACTCGGGAGGCGTGGTCGCTGCCTTGCGCCGGGTTTCCTGCGCGTTGTCCATGAAGGTATTGATCTCGCGGCGCATCTGCCGCTCGAACTCGCTGAGTTCCGTATCCATCGTGTCTCCGTCCACCTCAATCATCGCGCGATTGTACCAGAACTCGAGCCAGGACAAGGACTCACGACACCTCCAGGGCGATCTTGAGCACCCCGTCGCGCTGGTGGGAGAAGAGGTCATAGGCGTCGACGATCTTCTCCAGCGGGTAGCGGTGGGTGACCATCGGGCCGAGGTCCAGCCGGCCGCTGTCGATGATCTGCATCAGCCGGCGCATGCGCTCCTTGCCGCCGGGGCAGAGCGAGGTGACGATGCGGTGGTCACCGAGGCCCGCCGAGAAGGCGTCCAGCGGAATGGTCAGGCTCTCGGAGTAGACCCCCAGGCTCGACAGGGTGCCGCCAGGCTTGATCACCCGCAGCGCCTGCTCGAAGGTCTGCTGCAGCCCCAGCGCCTCGATGGAGGCATCCACGCCGCGGCCGCCGGTGAGCTTGAGAATCTCGGCGACCACGTCTACTTTCCGGAAGTTGAGGGTCACGTCGGCGCCCATCTTCCTGGCCATCTCGAGGCGCTCGTCGACGCCGTCCACGGCGATGATCAGCCCCGCGCCGCGCAGCCGGGCACCGGCGGTGGCGCACAGGCCGATGGGGCCCTGGGCGAACACCGCCACGCTGTCGCCGATCTTGATATTGGCGGACTCGGCGCCGGCGAAGCCGGTGGACATGATGTCCGGGCACATCAGCACCTGGTCATCGGTGAGGCCGTCGGGCACCGGCGAGAGGTTGGCCTGGGCGTCGGGCACCCGCAGGTACTCGGCCTGGGCGCCGTCGATGGTGTTGCCGAAGCGCCAGCCGCCCATGGGCTTGTAGCCGTGGGCGTGGTGGCCACCATCCTGGGCGCTGCAGCCGTCCTGGCAGGCGTAGGAGGTGAAGCTCGGGCAGATGGCCCCGGCGATCACCCGCTGGCCCTCCCGGTAGCCCTGGACGTTGGCGCCGAGCTTCTCGATCACCCCCACCGGCTCGTGGCCCACGATGAGCCCCTTTTCCACCGGGTACTCCCCCTTGAGGATATGCACGTCGGTGCCGCAGATGGTGGTGGTGGTGACCCGGATCAGGGCATCGTCGGGGCCGATGTCGGGGATCGGGCGGTCGTCGATCTCGATGCGGCCGGGTTCGACGAAGACGGCGGCTTTCATCATGGCGGGCATGGCGGACTCCTGAAGGCGTGAGCGAGGGTGCCCTACAGCTATAGCAGCTGCCGGCCGGGGCCGCCCTTGATTCCCGTCAAGGCCGTCGACCTGCCGCATCCTGGCCGGGCCCGTTGAGGAGTGGCGGCCGGCGGCGTTTGGCGAAACCGCCCTGCCGGGGCAGACTGGGGAACCGCCCTGCCACCCGAGGCAGGTGCCCCACCCCCAGGAGAGTTCCATGACGATTGCCATCGGTGAGCGCTTCCCCGACGTGACCCTCAAGACCTGCGGGTCGGAGGGGCCCGGAGACCTGAGCACCGGCGCATTCCTGGCCGGTCGCAAGGTGGTGCTGTTCGCCCTCCCCGGCGCCTTCACCCCGGGCTGCTCCAACACCCATATGCCGGGCTTCGTGGTCAACGCCGACCGAATTCTCGCCAAGGGGGTCGACGCCATCGCCTGCCTCGCGGTCAACGACGCCTTCGTGCTGTGCGCCTGGCAGAAGGACCAGAATGCCCAGGCCATCACCATGCTGGCCGATGGCAACGCCGAGCTGACCCGGGCGCTGGGGCTGGAGAAAGACGCCAGCGGCGCCGGCATGGGGCTGCGCTGCCAGCGCTTCGCCATGCTCCTCGACGACGGCGTGGTGACCTGGCTCGGCATCGACGAGCAGGGCGTCGACCAGAGCAGCGCCGAGACGGTGCTGGCCCGGCTGTGAACTACCACCGACAGAGGAGAACCCCATGAGCCTTTCCCCCTTTCATCTGGCGATTCCTGTCCATGACCTGCCCGCGGCCCGCGCCTTCTACGGCGAGGTGTTCGGCCTCGAGGAGGGCCGTTCCAGCGAGCAGTGGGTCGACTTCGACTTCTTCGGCCACCAGCTGGTGATCCACGAGCACCCGAAGATGCCCTACCAGGAGCAGGCCAACACCAACGCGGTGGACGGCCACGACGTGCCGGTGCCCCACTTCGGGGTGGTGCTGGGCTGGGAGGAGTGGGAGCGCCTGGCCGAGCGGCTGCGCGCCCGAGGCACCGAGTTCGTGATCGAGCCCTACGTGCGCTTCAAGGGCCAGGTGGGCGAGCAGGCCACCATGTTCCTGCTCGACCCCTGCGGCAACGCCCTGGAGTTCAAGGCGTTCAAGGACATGAGCCAGCTGTTCGCCAGGTGAGACCCGCGGCGCAAGGCCGGCCAGACGCAGTGCGGCCGTGGCAGTCATGCCACGGCCGCACTGTGGAGGGCGAGTCGAGCTGCTGCCTTAGAAGTTCGGCTTGCGCTTCTCGACGAAGGCGCTCATGCCCTCGGTCTGCTCGTCGCCGGCGAAGCAGAAGGCGAACAGCGCGGTTTCCAGCGCCAGGGCGCTGTCGAGGTCCTGGTCCATGCCGTCGTGGATTGCCTGCTTGGCGGCGCGCACCGACTGCGGGCCGTTGCCGCCCAGCTGCTTGGTGAGCTCCTCGGCGTAGGCCTCGAGTTCCGCCTGGGGCATCACCCGGTTGACCAGGCCGATGCGCAGCGCCTCGGCGGCATCGATCTTGCGCCCGGTGGTGCAGAGGTCCAGGGCCATGGCCGGGCCGACCCGGCGCGGCAGGCGCTGGGTGCCGCCGAAGCCGGGGATCACGCCCAGCAGCACCTCGGGCTGGCCGAAGATGGCGTTGTCGCTGGCCACCGCCCAGTCGCAGGCCAGGGCCAGCTCGCAGCCGCCGCCCAGGCAGAAGCCGTTGACCAGCGCCACGGTGGGCACCGGCAGGGTCTCCAGCCGCTTGAGGGTGGCCAGTGCCTGACGGGCGAAGGCGCGGGCCTCCTCCGGCGTCTTGGTGCGCATCTCGGCGATGTCGGCACCGGCCACGAAGGACTTCTCGCCGGCGCCGGTGACCAGCACCGCGCGCAGGTCGTCGCGGGCCTCCAGCTCGGCCAGGACGCGCTCGAGCTCGTTCAGCACGGCGCTGTTCAGGGCGTTGAGCGCCTTGGGGCGATTGATGGTCAGGCGCACGATGCCGGCGTTGTCGACGACCTCGATCAGCTGCTCGCTCATGGGTGGGGCTCCTCGGCTTGTTGTTCGATGATGGAAATGGAAGACGCTACCGCCCAACCCTAGCGAACGCTTGGTTGGGCGGCAATGCTTCCTTGGTGGATCCAGTCCGGGTATGAGGCTCCCCGGGGGCGCCTTCGCCCGGCGGAGCCGGCCTCCCACAGGAGATACCGGCCCGCCAGGTGAGTGATCAGGAGTAGACGTGGAAGCCGCGGCCGGTCTTCCGCCCCAGATAACCCGCGGCCACCATGCGGCGCAGCAGCGGACAGGGGCGATACTTCGGATCGCCGAAGCCCTCCTGCAGCACCTCCATGATGGAGAGGCAGACGTCCAGGCCGATCAGGTCGGCCAGGGCCAGCGGCCCCATGGGGTGGGCGGCGCCCAGCTTCATGGACTCGTCGATATCCTCGGCGCTGGCCACACCCTCCTGAAGCAGGAAGGCGGCCTCGTTGATCATCGGCACCAGCAGGCGGTTGACCGCGAAGCCCGGGGAGTCGGCGATGGCCACGGCGGTCTTGCCCAGCGAAGCCGTCAGCGCCTCGATGCGCGCCACGGTGGCGTCACTGGTCTGCTCGGCGCGGATCACCTCGACCAGCTTGAGCACCGGCACCGGGTTGAAGAAGTGCATGCCCACCACCCGTTCCGGGCGCTCGCACACCGCGGCGAGCCGGGTCAGCGACAGCGAGGAGGTGTTGGAGGCCAGTATCGCCTCGTGGGTCAGGCGGCTCAGGTCACGGAACAGCTTCTCCTTGAGGGCCGGCTGCTCGGGGGCCGCCTCGATGATCACCTCGCAGTCGCGCAGGGCGTCCAGGGCGGTGGAGGTGGCCAGGCGCACCATGGCGGCGTCCTTGTCGGCCTCGGAGAGCTTCTCCTTGGCCACCAGCTTGCCCAGCCCCTTGTCGATACCGCCTCGGGCGCGTTCCAGCTGCTCGTCGGCCACGTCGTAGAGCTGCACGGCAAAGCCGCTCTGGACCAGCACCTGGGCGATGCCCTGGCCCATGGTGCCGGCGCCTACCACGCCGATCGCTTGCTCACTCATTGCACTCTCTCCTTGGTTGTTGTCAGGCCGGGGCGATCACTGCTTGCGGGCTTCGTCGCGCAGCACGAACTTCTGGATCTTGCCGGTGGAGGTCTTGGGCAGCTCGGTGAAGATCACCGTCTTCGGCGCCTTGAAGTGGGCCAGGCGCGCGCGGCAGTGATCAATGATGTCCTGCTCGGTCACCTCACCGTAGCCCACCTTGAGCTTGACGAAGGCGCAGGGGGTCTCGCCCCACTTCTCGTCGGGCTTGGCCACCACCGCGGCCTCCTCCACCGCCGGGTGCGCGTAGATGGCATCCTCCACCTCGATGGTGGAGATGTTCTCGCCGCCGGAGATGATGATGTCCTTGGAGCGGTCCTTGATCTCGATGTAGCCGTCCGGATGCCACACGGCCAGGTCGCCGGTGTGGTACCAGCCGCCTTCGAGCGCCTGTTCGGTGGCCGCCGCGTTCTTCAGGTAGCCCTTCATCACGTTGTTGCCGCGCATCAGGATCTCGCCGATGGTGGCGCCATCCTTGGGCACCGGCTCGAGGGTGTTGGGGTCGGCCACGCAGAGCGCCTCCAGCATGTGGTAGCGCACCCCCTGGCGGGACTTGAGCCTGGCGCGCTCCTCGGCGGGCAGCTCGTTCCAGGCCTCGCGCCAGGCGCAGGAGGTGACCGGGCCGTAGACCTCGGTGAGGCCGTAGACGTGGGTCACGTCGATGCCGAGCTTCTCGACACCGGCGATCACCGAGGCGGGCGGCGCGGCCCCGGCGGTGGTGACCTTGACCGGGTGGCTGAAGTCGCGCTTCTGGTCGTCGGGCAGGTTGACCAGGCCGTTGAGCACGATGGGCGCCCCGCTGAAGTGGGTCACCCCCTCGTCGGCGATCAGATCCATCACCTTCTTCGCCTCCACCTTGCGCAGGCAGACGCTGGTGCCGGCGGCGGCGGCGATGGTCCAGGGGAAGCACCAGCCGTTGCAGTGGAACATCGGCAGGGTCCAGAGATAGACCGGGTGGTGGGGCATCGCCCACACCAGGATGTTGCTGGTGGCGTTCAGGTAGGCGCCGCGGTGGTGGTAGACCACCCCCTTGGGCTTGCCGGTGGTGCCGGAGGTGTAGTTGAGCGAGATCGCCTGCCACTCGTCCTCGGGCAACCGGTAGGGGTGGGCCGGGTCGCCCTCGGCCAGCAGCGCCTCGTACTCCAGTTCGCCGATGGCACGGCCGTCGGCCATGAACTGGGGGTCCGCCACGTCGATGATCAGCGGCTTGTCGCCGAGCGTCGCCACCGCCTCCTCGATGACATCCGCAAACTCCGGGTCGACCAGGATCGCCTTCGCCTCGCCGTGCTCGAGCATGTAGGCGATGGCCTCGGCGTCCAGACGGATGTTCAGGGTGTTGAGCACGCAGCCGGCCAGGGGCACCCCGAAGTGGGCCTCGAACATCGCCGGCACGTTCGGCAGCATGGCGGCCACGGTCTCACCGGGCTGTATGCCGCGCTTCGACAGCGCCGAGGCGAGCCGCCGGCTGCGCTCCCAGGTGGTGCCCCAGTCCCGGCGCAGTTCGCCGTAGACCACCGCCGGGTAGTCCGGGTAGACCGAGGCGGTACGCTCGATGAAGGTCAGCGGCGAGAGCGCCACGTGGTTGGCCGATGTCTTGGGCAGGCCCTGTTCGAAGATGCTCTGACTCATGGGTGGCTCCGTGATCTGGCGCTTGGCCATGGAAGAAGTCGTGGACCGAAAGGAGGCCGCCGGCGCAGGGCCGGCGGCGGATCGATACGGGATCAGTGGGCGGCGGCGTCGAAGGCGGCCAGGCTCGCCATGCCCGCATCGATCACCGCGCGCTGGGCGCGGCCCACCGGCAGCCACTGGCGAATGGCGTAGTCGGCGCTCTGCTGCTTGGCCCGGTAGAAGGGTTCGTCGCGGCCGCTGGCGATGGCCGCACCGGCCTTGAGGGCCGCCTGGCCCATCTGCCAGGCGCACAGCACGTGGCCGGCAAGGTTCAGGAAGGGGGTCGCGTAGGCCTGAACGGCATCGGCGCCACTCTCAGGGTCGGCCCCCGCCGCCAGCACCGCCGCCATGGCGGCACGCAGGTCGGCGGCGCCGCCGGCCAGGCTCTCGCCCAGGGTGGCATGCTCGTCGCCCTCCTTCAGCGCCGCGGCGGTGGCCTCCACCTGGTCGATCAGGCCCGCCAGTGCCGCCCCGCCGTCACGCTGCAGCTTGCGCCCGGCCAGGTCCAGCGCCTGGATGCCGTTGGTGCCCTCGTAGATGGGGGCGATGCGGGCGTCGCGCAGCAGCTGGGCGGCGCCGGTCTCCTCGATGAAGCCCATGCCGCCGTGCACCTGCACACCCAGCGAGGCGATCTCCACGGCCTGGTCGGTGGAGAAGGCCTTGACCACCGGGATCAGCACGTCGACCCGGGCCTGGGCGGCGGCGCGCTCGGCGTCATCCGCGGCGTGGCGGGCCAGGTCGAGCTGGGCGGCGCAGTAGAGGGCGAGCGCCCGCAGCGCATCGGTGCGGGCCCGCATGGAGAGCAGCATGCGGCGCACGTCCAGGTGGTCGCTGATGGTGCAGTCGTCACGACCGGAGCGCGGGCTGCGGCCCTGGGTACGGTCCAGGGCATAGGCGAAGGCGTGCTGGCAGGCCCGCTCGGCCACGCCGATGCCCTGGATCCCCACCTTGTGGCGCGCCTCGTTCATCATGGTGAACATGTGGTTGAGGCCGCGCCCCTCCTCGCCCACCAGGTAGCCGATGGCCCCGTCATTCTCGCCGAAGGCGAGGGTGCAGGTGGGCGAGCCGTGGATGCCCAGCTTGTGCTCGATGGAGGCACAGGTGACGTCGTTGCGCGCGCCCAGGCTGCCGTCGGCGTTGACCAGGTACTTCGGCACCAGGAACAGCGAGATGCCCTTGTTGCCCTCCGGGGCATCGGGCTTGCGGGCCAGCACCAGATGGATGATGTTCTCGGCGGCGTCATGCTCGCCCCAGGTGATGAAGATCTTCTGGCCGAACAGCCGGTAGCTGCCATCGTCCTGGGGCACCGCGCGGGTGCGCACCTTGGAGAGGTCCGAGCCGGCCTGGGGCTCGGTGAGGTTCATGGTGCCGGTCCAGGTGCCCTCGACCAGCTTCGGCAGGTAGGTGGCCTGCTGCTCGTCGCTGCCGTGGTGGGCCAACGCCTCGATGGCGCCGGCGGTGAGCATGGGGCAGAGGCCCAGCGCCATGTTGGCGCCGTGGAGCATCTCCTGGACCGAGCTTGCCACCACCTCGGGGAGCCCCTGGCCGCCCAGGGCCTCGGGCACGCCAATACCGTTCCAGCCGCCCTCGGCGTAGGCCCGGTAGGCCTCGGCGAAGCCATCGGGCAGGGTCACGCCGCCGTCGTCACGGCGAACGCAGCCCTGGCGGTCGCCGCTGGCGTTGAGCGGTGCCCACACCTCGCCGGCCAGCTTCGCCGCCTCCTCCAGCACGGCCTCCACCAGGTCGGGGCTCGCCTCCTCGAAACCGGGCAGCGAGAGCGAGCCGTGCTCGAGGAGCTCTTCCAGCACGAAGCGGAGATCGCGGACGGGGGCGGCAAAGGGGATCATCGAGGCACCTCTCGGGAAAATGATAGCAGCGATAGTAGATTCACTATTTTTCGCCGACCATTATCCCAAGGTCTTAGCCCCCGCGCCGCACCCTCCCGGCCGGGTGCCGAGGCCGGCCTCAGCCGCGGCCGGGCACCGGCTCGATGCCGGGCAGCTCCTCCTGGGCGGGCGCCCCCCCTGCCGGGGCCGCCCCCTCGTCGAAGTAGGCGACGTGGGACTCGTCGGCCGACGGCGGGCCCACCAGTGGCTCGGCCACCTCCACCTCGGGCACGGCATCGGAGAGGTCCTCCATGTGCTCGTGCTCGATGGCCCCCTGCACCATCTCCTCGGTCACCACCAGCTCGGCACCGGCGGCGGACATGGGCGCCGTGGGCTGGAAGGGCGCCACCGGCACCGGCGCCGGGCGCACGCTGCGTCGCCAGCCGAAGAAAGCCACCAGGAAGAGGCCCAGGGCGCCGAAGCTCCAGAAGAGGCCGGCGTCGCCCAGCACCCCCATCACCGGCGAGACCAGCGGCGGGCTGATCGCCGAACCGATGGCGTTGATCAGCAGCAGGCCCTGGCTCATGCGCACCAGGGCCCCGGCCGGGGCACGGTCGGCGGCATGGCCCACCGCCACCGGATAGAGGGAGAAGACGCCCCCGCCCAGCAGGAACAGCAGGCCGGCCAGCATCCAGAGATTCATCGGCAGCCAGAGGATCGCCGCCGACACCAGGGCGCAGAAGGCGCCGATGCCGATCAGCACGATCTGGCGGTCGTGGCGGTCCGACCAGCGCCCCACCGGGTACTGCAGCAGCAGGGCCCCGAGGATCACCACCGCCATCATCTGGCCGACCCGGTCCACCGACAGGCCGACGCGCTGCAGGTAGAGCGGCAGCAGCGCATAGACCGCGGCCACCGCCAGCCCCGACCCGAAGCTGCCCATCACCCCGGTGGGGGTCAGGGTGATCAGGCGCAGCGGCGAGAGCGGTTCGGCCTTCTCGATCAGCGGCGTGACCCGCGGGATCATCGCCATGGGCAGCACCGAGAGCGAGGCCAGCATGCCGATCACCATGAAGGAGGCCGCCCCGCCCATGGCCTCGGTCACCCCCAGCAGCAGCTGGCCGAGCACCCCGGCGGCATAGAGCGAGATCATGTAGAGCGCCAGCAGTCGTCCACGCACCTTCTGGTCGCCGGCGGTCAAGAGCCAGCTCTCGATCACCAGGTAGACCCCCACCGTGGCCCAGCCGCCGATGAAGCGCAGCACGAACCAGGCCCAGGGGTGGTCCACCAGCCCCTGCAGCAGCACCGTGACCGCCACCAGGGAGGCGAAGCTTCCATAGGCGCGGATATGGCCGATGCGCAACAGCAGGCGGTCGTTGAGCATGGCGCCCAGGGCCAGGCCGATGAAGTAGGCCGAGGAGACCCAGCCGATCACCACCGCCGACTCGCCCGCGGCATCCAGGCGCAGGGTGATCACGGTGGAGAGAAAGCCGTTGCCGATGCCCAGGATGAAGAGCCCGAGCAGCGGCGCCAGGGCCATGGTCAGCAGTTGCCGCGACATTGCATGCCTCACAGCACAGAGTGGGGAAAACGGGAAGGATGGCAGAGAGCACCGACGGGCGCCCGGAGAAACTGCCGGCAGGACCTCGACGCTACCGACCGCCGGAGCGCGCGAATCATACGCCCCGACGGGGCCGCGTCAATCGCTTTTCCAGCCTCTGGCATAACCGCGGGACTTTCATCGGCAACAGGGCGCCTACCCAGCAATATCCTCCGAGCACTCCTCCCCCGCCTCGCGGGTCAGGCCTTGCGCAGCAGCACCACGTCGGCGGCGGGAAACTCCACGCTCATGCCCAGCGCATCGGCAAGCCACTGGAAGGTCGCCTCGCCGAAGAAGCAGACATGGGTGGGGTCGAGGATGTAGTGCCAGCGGGCGAAGGCCTCCCGGTCGCTGACCCGCTTGGTCATCAGCCCCAGCCAGCCGCCGGGCCGCAGCAGCCCGGCCAGCCGGGTGAGCTCCTCCCCCGGCGCGAAGAGGTGCTCGACCACCTCGGTGGCGGTGATGAAGTCGTAGGTCCGTGCCAGCATGCTCGCATCCGGCGCATAGAAGGGGTCATAGATCGCCATGGGGTGGCCCGCCTCCTCGAACATCACCGAGAGGGTCGGCCCGGGGCCGGCGCCGAAGTCGAGTCCCCGGGCGCCGGGGGCGAGCCGCTCGCGCAGCGGGTCGGCGAGCCGGGCCAGGAAGCGGCGGTAGCCGAGGTCCTCCGGGGAGTTCTCGTGCCGGTCATAGACCGCCCGCTCCTCCGCCGGCGACAGCCGATAGGCCGGCGGCACGAAGACCAGCTCACAGCGCCGGCAGCCGAGGTACTCCCGCCGTTGGTCGCGGTGGTAGAAGGCCGTCTCGGCAGATGCACATAGCGGGCAGGTCGCCATCATCGTATCCTCTGTGGCAGAACAATCCTCCAAGGAGAAGCGAATGCTGTCAGGTCTCGACCATCTGGTCATCACCGTGACCGATATTTCCCGCGCCGTGGACTTCTACTCCCGGGTTCTGGGGCTGGAGGTGCGCTACCGCGACCGCGAGCGCGTCGACCTGATCCTCGGCGACATGGCCCTGCGCCTGCACTGGACCGCCACCGACATCGAGCCCCGGGCCGCCACCCCGACCCCCGGCAGTCTGGACCTCTGCCTGCGCAGCCTGCTGCCCCTGGACGAGGTGGCCCGCCACCTGGAGGCCCTGGAGGTGGAGATCGAGCTCGGCCCCGTGGAGCGCCAGGGCGCCACCGGCAAGCTGGAGTCGCTCTACCTGCGCGACCCGGACGGCAACCTGATCGAGATCAGCCGGCCCCTGCGCCCGGCGGCCGCCGAGACAGCCGACGCCTGAGCGACCGACCCGGCCGGCGCTGGCAATGTGTCTGCCGGCCGGTATCATGTCGCCCCGAGAGCCGATTCCACGGGACGCACCATGAGCGACAACCTCCAGAACGACAACGTGATCATCGAGCAGCGCAAGCCCCCCGATACCACCATGCCCATGGTGGTCTACGCCCTCTACCTGGCCAGCTTCGTGGTGGGCTTCACCTCGGTGATCGGCGTGGTGATCGCCTACGTCTACCGCGGCAAGGGACCGGCGTGGCTCGACGAGCACTACCGCTACCAGATCCGCACCTTCTGGATCGGCCTACTCTACGCCAGCGTGGCCACCCTGCTCACCGTGGTGCTGATCGGCATCCCGCTGCTGATCGCCCTGGCGGTGTGGCTGATCGTGCGCTGCGTCAAGGGCTTCCGCGGCCTGCAGGAGAAGCGCGCGCCGGACAACGTCGGCACCTGGCTGTTCTAGGCGACGCCCCCATGGACGACTCTCGCTCCCAGTCCAGCCCCCGCCAGGCCCGCGCCATCGCCGGCCTGTGGCAGGCCCTGGCCGGCCGTCGCCTCAGTACCCTGTGGCGCCTGGCGCGAATCGCCGGCCCCCTGGTGCACCGCTTCAGCCGCCGCGAGCGCGAGGTCACCGAGATCAACCTGGCCGAGGTCTACCCGGCGCGCAGCGCCGCCGAGCGCCGCCGCCTGGCCCGGGCGAGCCTTACCCACTCCACCGCCACCATGCTGGAGCTCGGCTTCGCCTGGATGGGCTCGCCCGAGCGAGTCGAGGCCTCGATCCTGGCCGTGCACGGCCGCGAGCTGCTCGACGAGGCCCGCGCCGAGGGCCGCGGGGTGATCGTGCTGGCGCCGCACTTCGGCAACTGGGAGGTGCTCAACTTCTGGCTCTCCAGCCACTTCCCCTTCACCGCCATGTACGAGCCGCCGAAGATCGCCGAGCTCGACGCCGTGACCCGCGCCGGGCGCGAGCGCATGGGAGCGAGCCTGGTCCCCACCAACCCCAGGGGCGTCGCCGCCCTGCTCAAGGCGCTCAAGCGCTGCGAGGCGATCGGCATCCTGCCCGACCAGGAGCCCGACTGGGGCAGCGGCGTCTTCGCCCCCTTCTTCGGCCGCCCCGCCTATACCGCCACCCTGCTGCCCAAGCTGGTGGCGCGCACCGAGGCGCGGGTGGTGACCGGTGTCGCCCGGCGCATCCCCGGCCGCGGCTTCGAGCTCCACTTCCTCCCCGCCGACGCACGGGTCTACGTCCCGGACGAGGCCGAATCCGCCACCGGCGTCAACGCCTGCGTGGAGGCCGCCATCGCCCTGGACCCGGCCCAGTACCAGTGGGAGTACAAGCGCTACCGCAAGGTGGTCGAGGAGCAGCAGGGCGTC
>Ga0209075_1003059_pt1 | contig 14234 bp, 15 predicted proteins | sample Stecom2011_FD_187523 | JGI IMG/M metagenome (GOLD analysis project Ga0209075, IMG submission 187523) | Agricultural soil microbial communities from Utah to study Nitrogen management - Steer compost 2011 (SPAdes) (version 2) | ecosystem: Environmental > Terrestrial > Soil > Agricultural land... | reverse complement strand
GGCCCCTCGTTCCGAGGAGATTGCGATGAGCCTGACCCATCTCGACAACCAGGGCCATGCCCGCATGGTGGATGTCACCGAGAAGGCGGTGACCTTCCGCGAGGCGGTGGCCGAGGCCAGGGTGCGCATGCGCCCGCAGACGCTGGCGCTGATCCAGCAGGGCGGCCATCCCAAGGGCGATGTGTTCGCCGTGGCGCGCATCGCCGGCATCCAGGCGGCCAAGAAGACCCACGAACTGATCCCGCTGTGCCATCCGCTGCTGCTCACCGGCGTCAGGGTGGAGCTGCAGGCCGAGGGCGAGGACTGCGTGCGCATCGAGGCGCGCTGCAAGCTGGCCGGGCAGACGGGCGTGGAGATGGAGGCGCTGACCGCCGCCAGCATCGCCGCGCTGACCATCTATGACATGTGCAAGGCCGTGGACAAGGACATGACCATCGAGCAGGTGTGCCTGCTGGAAAAGGCCGGAGGCAAGAGCGGCCACTATCGCCGCGCGACGACGGAGGACGCCCCATGATTCGCCTGCAGTATTTCGCCCGCTACCGCGAGGAGCTGGGCCGCGACGGCGAGCAGCTGGACTGGCAGGACAGCTTCGCCACCCTGGGCGCGCTGCGCGACCATCTGCTGGCGCGCGGCGGCGCCTGGCAGGTGCTGGCCGAGCGCAACCTGATGTGCGCGCGCAACCAGGAACTGTGCGGGCTCGACGAACCCCTGGAGGACGGCGACGAGGTGGCCTTCTTCCCCACGGTTACCGGAGGCTGAGATGGCCGTTCGTGTGCAGACCGCTCCCTTCGACCCCGGCACCGAGCTGAACGCGCTGCACGCCGCCCAGCTGGGCATCGGCGCGGTGGTCGGTTTCGTCGGCTACGTGCGCGACTACAACGACGGCCAGGAGGTGGCGGGCATGTTCCTGGAGCACTATCCGGGCATGACCGAGAAGGCGCTGGCGAAGATCGTCGCCGAGGCCGAGGCGCGCTGGCCGCTGCTGCGCGTCGAGGTGCTGCACCGGGTCGGCGCCCTGACCCCGGGCGAGCCGATCGTCTTCGTCGGCACCGCCAGCGCGCACCGGCAGGCGGCCTTCGAGGCCTGCGACTTCATCATGGATTATCTGAAGACCCGCGCCCCGTTCTGGAAGCGCGAGGACACCCGTGCGGGCACGCGCTGGGTGGAGGGGCGCGACAGCGATCAGCAGGCCGCTGCGCGCTGGGATCAGTAGAGCACCGTGTAGAGCTTGAGCAGCACGGTGGACAGGGTGACGACGATGCCCAGGCTCATCATCACGATGCCGGCCAGGGTTTCCCGGAAATTGAAGCCGAACCCCAGCAGCAGGAAGCCGGAAATGATCAACAGCAACATCCACGCAAGGCTTTCCACGACGCCCTCCTGTAATTGATAGCAGGACAATCATATCCCACGGGTCGGCTTGAGGGCTGACCTGCATCAAGGCGGGGCGGGCTGGCGACGACGCGCCGCCCGCGGGCAGGGTGGAACGCCCTTCAGTGCTTGCGCGGCACCGGCTTGAGCAGTTCGTCCGGCGGCATCTCGCACTGGATCTTGCGGCCGATCAGCGCCTCGATGGGCGGCAGGGCGAAGGCATCGTCCTCGCCGGCGAAGCTGATGGAGGTGCCGCTGGCGCCGGCGCGGCCGGTACGGCCGATGCGGTGCACGTAGTCGTCCGGCACCTCGGGCAGGGTGAAGTTGATCACGTGGCTGATGCCGTCGATGTGGATGCCGCGGCCGGCCACGTCGGTGGCCACCAGCACGCGGATCTTGCCCTCGCGGAAGCCCTCCAGCACCTTGATGCGCTTCTGCTGCGGCACGTCGCCGGACATCTGCGCGGCGCTCACGCCGTCGCGGGTCAGGCGCTCCTCGATGCGGCGCACCTCGTCCTTGCGGTTGGCGAACACCATCACCCGGCTCCAGTCGTTCTGGGTGATCAGGTTGTAGAGCAGCTTGTACTTGTCCTTGCTGGCCACCGCGTAGACATGCTGTTCCACGGTTTCGCTGGCCACGTTCTCCGGCTCGATCTCGACGATGGCCGGATTCACCGTCCACTGGCTGGCCAGGTTCATCACGTCCTCGGTGAAGGTGGCGGAGAACAGCAGGGTCTGGCGCTCGCCCTTGTACGGGGTCTGACGGATGATCTGGCGAACCTGGGGGATGAAGCCCATGTCCAGCATGCGGTCGGCCTCGTCCAGCACCATCACCTCGACCATGTCCAGGTGCACCTCGCCGCGCTGGTGGAAGTCCAGCAGACGGCCCGGGGTGGCCACCAGGATGTCGCAGTAGCGCTTCTCCAGGGCCTTGAGCTGCTTGTCGAAGTCCATGCCGCCGACAAAGCTCATCACGTTCAGGCTGGTGTACTTGGTCAGCGCCTCGGCGTCCTTGGCGATCTGCACCACCAGCTCGCGGGTCGGCGCGATGATCAGCGCGCGCGGCTCGCCCATGTAGCGCTCCTTGGGCGGCGGCGTCTGCAGCAGCTGGGTGATGGTGGAGACCAGGAACGCGGCGGTCTTGCCGGTGCCGGTCTGGGCACGGCCGATGGCGTCGCGGCCCTTGAGGGTATGCCCGAGCACCTGTGCCTGGATCGGCGTGCAGTAGGTGAAGCCCAGGTCATGGATGGCGTGCATCAGCTCCGGGGCCAGCGAGAAGTCGTGGAAGCGGGTCTTGCCCTCGGCCGGCTCCACCTTGAAGTCTTCCAGCTTCCAGTTCGAGGCGGCCGGCCTGGGCTTGCGCGGCGCGCGCTCGCGGCGCGGCTTGTCGCCCTGCGGCGCGGCATTCTGCTCGGCGGTCTTGTCGCCCCTGGCGGCACGCGGCGCGGAGCCGTTGCGCTTGCTGTCGCGGGGCGGGCGGGGGGCCTTGTCGCGCGGCGCGCGGCTGTCGGCGGGGCGCTGCGGGCGTTCGTTACTGGAAGGGGTAGCGGCGGGGACTGCGGGTTCTTCACCCTTCTTGAAGATTTTCTTGAGTGCCTTGAGCACGGTGATCTCGATCGATGGTTAAGGAATGAACGGCGGCAGTGTAAAGCAAGACGCCCGTTCGGCGAAGTGCCTGCACCCGCCGCGAGACGAGGTTGGCGGAAGAAGCGACGCCGCGACTCAGGCGCCGCCGGCCAGACGCTCTCCCAGCCACTGGCCGATGGCCTCGATTTCCGCCAGGCAGACCTCGTGGCCCATGGGGTAGTCGCGCCATTGCACCGGCACGCCCTGGCTGGCCAGGAAGTCATGGGCGGCGCGGCCCAGGGCGTGGGGCACCACCTCGTCGCGCCCGCCATGGGCGAACAGCACCGGGCGGTTGCGCACGCCGACGTCCAGCGCCAGTCCCGGCTCGAAGGTGGGCGCGTAGGTGGACAGCGCCAGAACGCCCCCGAGCGGCCCCTGCCAGCGCAGGAAGGCGGTGTGCAGCACCACTGCGCCGCCCTGGGAGAAGCCGGCGAGGAAGATGCGCGCCGGGTCGATGCCGCTGTCGCGCTGCGCCTCGATCAGCTGGATGACCGTCTGCGCGGAGGCTTCCAGCTGGTCCTTGTCGATGGTGCGGCCGTTGGCGCCCATGCTGAGGATGTCGTACCAGCTGGGCATCGACCAGCCACCGTTGACGGTCACCGGCCGGGTAGGCGCCTGGGGCAGCACGAAGCGGGTGGTGGGCAGCGACTCCTGCAGCTGCTCGGCCACCGGCTGGAAGTCGAAGCGGTCGGCCCCCAGGCCATGCAGCCAGATCACGCAGGCATCTGCGTTCTGACGGGGCGAAACAATCAGCGGCTCGGTCATGGATGGCTCCAGCTTGGTGCGATCGCCCCGATCCGGGGCGTGATGACGGACCTGCCCGCAGGGGCAGCATGGCACGCAAGGATACGTCGTTCGGGCATCGGCGGGCATCCTTGCCAATCTGGTACGGCACTTGCTCTGCCAAGGTGTGGTTTGCCAACTAGACTGAGTCGAGATGCCTTCCAGCGCTGCCACCTGCTGGCCTGAACACAGGGAAGAACGCGGCGCGAATCCAATACAACAGGGAGCAACCGGAGGTTCGAATGCAAAGGGTCAAATCCATCCTGGCCGTTCTGGGTGCCGTTTCGCTGCTGGCTGCGGGGGGGGCGGCGCAGGCCGGCGCCACCCTGGATGCGGTGAAGAAGAAGGGATTCGTGCAGTGCGGCGTCAGTGACGGCCTGCCGGGCTTTTCCTACGTGGACGCCCAGGGGCGTTACCTGGGCATCGACGTGGACGTCTGCCGGGCCATCGCCGCCGCGGTGTTCGGCGATGCCTCCAAGGTCCGCTTCACGCCGCTGACCGCCAAGGAGCGCTTCACCGCCCTGCAGTCCGGCGAGATCGATGTGCTGTCGCGCAACACCACCTGGACCAGTTCGCGGGATTCGGCCATGGGCCTGAATTTCACCGGCGTGACCTACTACGACGGCCAGGGCTTCCTGGTGAACAAGTCGCTGGGTGTCTCCAGCGCCAAGGAGCTTGACGGTGCCACCGTGTGCATCCAGGCCGGCACCACCACCGAGCTGAACCTCTCCGACTACTTCCGCAGCAACGGCATGAAGTACACGCCGATCACCTACGACACCTCCGACGAGAGCGCCAAGTCGCTGGAGTCCGGTCGTTGCGACGTACTGACGTCCGACCAGTCGCAGCTCTACGCCCAGCGCGCCAAGCTGGCCAAGCCGGACGAGTACGTGGTGTTGCCGGAAGTCATCTCCAAGGAGCCGCTGGGGCCGCTGGTGCGCCAGGGTGACGAGGAGTGGTTCGACATCGTGCGCTGGACGCTGTTCGCCATGCTCAACGCCGAAGAGCTGAACATCACCTCACAGAATGTCGAGCAGATGGCCAAGGAAACCAGGAACCCCGATGTCGCCCGCCTGCTGGGCACCGAGGGCGAGTATGGCCGGGACCTGCAACTGCCCCGCGACTGGGTGGTGAAGATCGTCAAGCAGGTGGGCAACTACGGCGAGGTGTTCGATCGCAACGTGGGGGCGGGCAGCGAGCTGAAGATCGAGCGCGGCCTCAACGCCCTGTGGAACCAGGGTGGCGTCCAGTACGCGCCGCCGGTGCGCTGATCGTCATGACGCCCTGGCGGTGATTGTCTGCCGCCGGGGCTTCCGGCCACCGAGAGAGCGCCCCGATGCCGGTAGCAACCTCTTCCCGTCGACACGGCTCGCTGTTGACCGACCCCCAGGCGCGTGCCTGGATCTTCCAGATCCTGGCCGTGGCGGCGGTGATCGCCTTCGGCTGGTTCCTGTTCGACAACACCCAGACCAACCTGCAGCACCGGGGCATCACCTCGGGCTTCGCTTTCCTCGACAACCCCGCCGGCTTCGGCATCACCCAGCATCTGATCGACTACAGCGAGAGCGACAGCTACGGCCGGGTGTTCTGGGTGGGGCTGCTCAATACCCTGCTGGTCAGCGCCGTCGGCATCGTCCTGGCCACGCTGCTGGGTTTCCTCCTGGGCATCGCCCGGCTGTCCTCGAACTGGCTGATCCGCCAGCTGGCGACCGTCTACATCGAGATCTTCCGCAACATCCCGCCGCTGCTGCAGATCTTCTTCTGGTACTTCGCAGTGATCGGCCCGCTGCCGGGACCGCGCAACAGCCTGAGCCTGGGCGACATCATCTTCCTCAACAACCGGGGCGTGCAGATGCCCGCGCCGAGCGCCAGCGAAGCCTGGTGGCCATTCATGGTGGCCCTGATGGCAGCTCTGGCGCTGGTGGTGCTGCTCAGCCGCTGGGCCCGGGCCCGGCGCCTGGCTACCGGACAGCCCTTTCCTGTGTTCTGGGCCAGCCTGGCGCTGGTGGTGCTCATTCCCGGCGCCTGCGTGCTGCTGTACGGCTCGCCGCTGAACTGGTCGGTGCCGGAGCTGCAGCGCTTCAACATCCGCGGGGGCTGGGTGCTCATTCCCGAGCTGGTGTCGATCACCATGGCGCTGGCCATCTATACCGCTGCCTTCATCGGCGAAACGGTGCGCGCCGGCATCCAGGCGGTGAGCCACGGGCAGACGGAGGCGGCCGCTTCCCTGGGGCTGCGGCCCGGTCAGGTGCTGCGCCTGGTGGTGATTCCCCAGGCCCTGCGGGTGATCGTGCCGCCGCTGACCAGCCAGTATCTGAACCTGACCAAGAACTCCTCCCTGGCGGCGGCCATCGGCTATCCGGACATGGTGTCACTGTTCGCCGGGACCGTGCTCAACCAGACCGGCCAGGCCATCGAGACCATGGCCATCACCATGAGCGTGTACCTGGCCATCAGCCTGAGCATTTCCCTGTTGATGAACCTGTACAACAAGCGCATCGCGCTGGTGGAGCGCTAGGGCCATGGAAAAGCATGTCTTCAAGCCCGATCGTCCCGCGCCGGCCCTGAGCGTGGGGCCGGTCGGCTGGGTGCGAGCCAACCTGTTCGCCAGCGGCTGGCATGCGCTGCTCACCCTGCTGGGGCTGTACCTGATCTGGCTGGTGGTGCCGCCGCTGATCGAGTGGGCATTCATCGAGGCCGACTGGGTGGGCGAGCGCCGGGCCGACTGTACCCGCGAGGGCGCCTGCTGGGTGTTCGTCAAGGAGCGCTTCGGGCAGTTCATGTACGGCTTCTATCCCCGGCCGGAGCGCTGGCGAGTGAATCTCACGGTGCTGCTGGCCGTGGTCGGCGCCGCGCCGCTGTTCGTCGGCGCCTTCCGGCACAAGCTCCGCTACGGGCTTGTCTTTCTGTTCGCTTATCCGCTGCTGGCCTACTGGCTGCTGCACGGAGGCTTCCTCGGCCTGTCCCTGGTGCCCACCAGCCTGTGGGGCGGGCTGATGCTGACCCTGGTGATCGCCGCCGTGGGCATCGCCGGCGCGCTGCCGCTGGGCATCCTGCTGGCCCTGGGGCGCCGCTCGGAGCTGCCGGCGATCAAGGTCATCTGCGTGACCATCATCGAGTTCTGGCGGGGCGTGCCGCTGATCACCGTGCTGTTCATGTCCTCGGTGATGCTGCCGCTGTTCCTGCCCGAAGGCATGAATCTGGACAAGCTGCTGCGCGCCATGGTCATGGTGATCCTGTTCGAGGCCGCCTACATCGCCGAGGTGGTGCGTGGCGGCTTGCAGGCCATCCCCAAGGGACAATACGAGGCTGCCCAGGCGCTGGGACTGGGCTACTGGCGCATGATGGGCCTGGTGGTGCTGCCCCAGGCCCTCAAACTGGTGATTCCCGGCATCGTCAACACCTTCATCGCGCTGTTCAAGGACACCAGCCTGGTGATCATCATCGGCCTCTTCGATTTCCTGAACAGCATCAAGCGCGCCACCGCGGACCCGGCCTGGCTGGGCATGTCCACCGAGGGCTACGTGTTCGCGGCGGCGGTCTACTGGATCTTCTGTTTCGGCATCTCCCGCTATTCGCTGCATCTGGAGCGCAGGCTGGAAACCGGGCGTGGGCATTGAGGAGTGGAACATGAACGAGGCGCAGCGACAGGCCGACCCGGGCGGCCACCTGATGATCGAAATGATCGACGTGAACAAGTGGTACGGTCAGTTCCACGTGCTCAAGGACATCAACCTGCAGGTGCGCAAGGGGGAGCGCATCGTGATCTGCGGGCCGTCGGGATCGGGCAAGTCGACGACCATCCGCTGCATCAACCGCCTGGAGGAACACCAGGCCGGCAGGATTCTGGTCGAGGGCGTGGAGCTGACCCGCGATCTCAAGCAGATCGAGGCGATCCGCAGCGAGGTCGGCATGGTCTTCCAGCACTTCAATCTGTTTCCCCATCTGACCGTGCTGCAGAACTGCACCCTGGCGCCCATGTGGGTGCGCAAGATGCCGCGCCGCGAGGCGGAGGAAATCGCCATGTACTACCTGGAGAAGGTGCGCATTCCCGAGCAGGCCGGCAAATATCCGGGGCAACTGTCCGGTGGGCAGCAGCAGCGGGTCGCCATTGCCCGCGCCCTGTGCATGAAGCCGAAGATCATGTTGTTCGATGAGCCGACTTCGGCACTTGACCCGGAGATGGTCAAGGAAGTTCTGGATACCATGATCGCCCTGGCGGAAAGCGGCATGACCATGTTGTGTGTCACCCATGAGATGGGCTTTGCCCGTACGGTGGCAAACCGGGTGATCTTCATGGACCGTGGCGAGATCGTTGAAGAGGCGGATCCGGAGACCTTCTTCCATCATCCGCGCAATGAGCGGACGCGCCTGTTTCTCGGCCAGATTCTTTATTGAGGCTTCCGCCGGGCGGAAAAGAAAAACGCCAGCATATGCTGGCGTCTTCTGGCTCAGGAGTTGGGAATCAACCCAGCACCTTGGCCCAGCCTTCGACTTCCTCGGCACCCCATTTGGCCTTCCATTCCTTCAGGGTCTTGTGGTTGCCGCCCTTGGTCTCGATGACTTCGTTGGTGTGCGGGTTGCGGTACTGCTTGACCTTGCGCGCGCGCTTGGCGGCAGGTGCGCTGCGGCCGGCGCCGCGGCTGGTGCGCTGCTGCGCGGAGGCCGGGTCGAGAATGGCGATGATGTCGAGCAGCGACTTGCCATACTGGCCCATCAGATCACGCAGTTTCTTCTCGAACTCGATTTCCTTCTGCAGCTTTTCATCTTGCTGCAGCGCCTTCAGGCGCTCCTGCAGTTCCTTGATGGCCTCTTCGGTTGCGCGGAATTCAGAAATCAGGGACATGATCTTTCCTTTGGGAAGTGAGTCAGGATTAGTGCCCAGAATGATAGTCACAGTTATCCGGCAAGTAAACTCGATGTGTATGAGGAACACATAGTTTGCCGGGCGGACTTCACATTATCGCAAGGCAATTAGTGGCGATGCCTTTGAGCAACTTGTTGCATTGCTGAACGAGGCCGTTATCACCGCGGAATATGGCGGGCCATTGTAGTTAACCGGTGCCTGGACGCGCACTAGTGTCCGCAGTACCCGGGTGGCGGGGCGCGCGGCCGCCGGCGCCCTGACTATGCACCTCTGCCGCAGCTGGCTAGAATTGCCGCCTTTGCAATTCTGGAGTTTCCCCATGCGTACCTTCCGGCTGGTAATCGCCTGCCCTGATCGCGTCGGTATTGTCGCCAAGGTCAGTAACTTCCTGGCGACCTACAACGGCTGGATTACCGAGGCCAGTCACCACTCGGATCATCAGAGTGGCTGGTTCTTCATGCGCCACGAAATCCGTGCCGACTCGCTGCCGTTCGACCTCGCCGGTTTTCGCCAGGCCTTCGGCCCCATCGCCCGCGAGTTCTCCATGGAATGGCGCATCTCCGACTCCGCCGAGAAGCGCCGGGTGGTGCTGATGGCCAGTCGCGAGTCCCATTGCCTGGCCGACCTGCTGCACCGCTGGCGCAGTGACGAGCTGGATTGCGAGATTCCCTGCGTGATTTCCAACCACAATGACCTGCGCAGCATGGTCGAATGGCATGGCATTCCGTTCCATCATGTGCCGGTCGATCCGACCAACAAGCAGCCGGCGTTCGAGCAGGTTTCCCAGCTGATCGACGAATACAGCGCCGACACCGTGGTGCTGGCCCGCTACATGCAGATCCTGCCGCCGGACCTGTGCGAGCGCTACCGTCATCAGGTCATCAATATCCACCACAGCTTCCTGCCCTCGTTCGTGGGGGCCAAGCCGTACCACCAGGCCTCCCTGCGCGGCGTGAAGCTGATCGGCGCCACCTGTCACTACGTCACCGAGGAGCTGGACGCCGGCCCCATCATCGAGCAGGACGTGGTGCGCGTGACCCATCGCGACAGCATCGAGACCATGGTGCGCCTGGGCAAGGACGTGGAGAAGCTGGTGCTGGCCCGTGGCCTGCGCTACCACCTGGAGGACCGGGTGCTGGTCCGCGACAACAAGACCGTGGTGTTCGATTGAGCGATCCCTTCGCGCGCGCCACGGCCAGCGCGCCGCCGACCCTGGGTGAGGGCTGCCTGCGGCGTTTCGATCCGGAACGCATGGACGAGACGCTGGGGGCCGACTTTGCAGCCGCCGCGGCACTCTGGGCCGAACAGGCCACCGTCGCGGGCGATGCCGGGGACCATCTGTCAGCGCATGACGTGAGCGAGGCCGCGCTGGACTAACGTTTTCAGGGCTGCATTGGCTGGACCCCGAGGGTTTGGACATGAAGCCTGGCATCGCACGAGGGCTGTTCATCGTGTGGGCACTGGGCGTGGCCTCGACGGCGGTGGCCGTCTGGCACGAACCGGGATCGGGTGTTGTGCAGGGATTCGGCGAGGGAACGAAGCAATGCCCGATACCTCCCAATGCGCGCGCGAAGATGGCCCAGGTGGAACCGGGAGAGGGACTGCTGCTGTTGCTGTTCGCATTGTCGCAGGGACACGGGTACGAGGATTGAAACCCGCAGCGACGGAAAGACGAGCCGGCGGCATTCGCAAGCCCCGCGGCGCAAGCCGGCGGGGCTTTTCATTTCCAGTCACCGCAACGGTGGTTTTGCCCGGAAACCGGGCGATGCCCTGACCGGCAGGGGGCTCGGCGTTCCCGGCCGCCGATGTGCGCGTCGAGCGGTGGCCAGCGCGTGGCGCTGGCCCGGGCTGGCGCCCCGCTATACAGGTTCGGCCTCCGCCTCGGCGACCTGCACATGCCGTCCGGCCAGCAGGGTGTAGACGCTGGGCAGCACGAACAGGGTGAACAGGGTGCCGACCGTCATGCCGCTGGCGATCACCAGGCCGATGTTGAAGCGGCTCACCGCGCCGGCGCCGCTGGCCAGCAGCAGCGGGATCATGCCGCAGACCATGGCCGCGGTGGTCATCAGCACCGGGCGCAGGCGAATGGCAGCCGCTTCCTCCACCGCCCGGCGGGCGTCCCAGCCGTTGCGCCGGCGCAACTGGTTGGCGAACTCGACGATGAGGATGCCGTGCTTGCTGATCAGGCCGATCAGCGTCACCAGCCCCACCTGGGTGTAGATGTTCATGGTGGCCAGGCCGAGGAACAGCGGGATCAGCGCGCCGCAGATGGACAGCGGCACCGTCACCAGGATCACCAGCGGATCGCGGAAGCTCTCGAACTGCGCCGCCAGCACCAGGAAGATGATGGCCACCGCCAGGGCGAAGGTGACGTACAGCGCGCTGCCTTCCTGGATGAACTGGCGCGCCGGGCCGGCGTAGTCGAAGGTGTAGCCGCGCGGCGCCTCCTCCTTGGCGATCTGCCGCACCGTATCGATGGCCTCGCCCATGCTGACGATGGGCACGCCCTGTATGGTGGCGGCGTTGAGCTGCTGGAACTGGAACAGCTGGGTGGGGCGCGCCTGGTGGCGGGTGCGGATGAGGGTGGACAGCGGCAGCATCCGGCCTTCCTCGTTGCGCACGTAGTAGCTGGCCAGCCAGCCCGGATCGGCGCGGAACTCCCGCTCCACCTGGGCGATCACCTTGTAGCTGCGACCGTCCACGGTGAAGCGGTTGATCTCGCCTTCGCCCAGCAGCACCGCCAGGGTCTGCCCCAGGGTCTGCATGGACACACCCATCTGCGCCGCCTTCTGGCGATCGATCTCGACCACCAGCTCCGGCTTGTCGAAGGCCAGGTTCACATCCAGGAAGGCGAACTTGCCGGACTCCGCGGCACGCTTCTTCACCCGCTCGGCCACATCCAGCAGCAGCTCGTAGTCGTTGGCGGTGTTGATGATGAACTGGAACGGCAGGCCTTCGCCGGTGCCGGGCAGCGAGGGCAGGTTGAAGCCGAAGATCTGCAGGCCGGGAATGCTGTTCAGGCGCGCCTGCACTTCCGGCAGCAGTTCCATCTGGGTGCGTTCGCGCTCGTCCCAGGGCTTGAGCAGGAAACCGCCGATGCCGCTCTGCACGCCGTCGAAGCCGTTGATCTGGAACGCCGAGTAGTACTCGGGGAAATCCCGGAAGATCGGCTGGAAGGCGTCGGTGTACTTGTTCATGTAGTCCAGGTTGGCGGCCTGGGGCGAGGTGGACATCATGAAGATCACCCCCTGGTCCTCGTCGGGCGCCAGCTCGCTCTGGGTGAACATCAGCAGCACCGGGATCAGCGCCAGGATCAGCACGGCGAACACCAGCACCACCGGGCGGCTGTCCAGGGTGCCGCCGAGGGTGCGCCGGTAGCGGTTCTTCAGGCGCTCGAAGACCAGGTCGATACGGTGGGCCAGGCCGCTGGGGCTGGTCTGCGGGCGCAGCAGGTAGGAGCACATCATCGGCGACAGGGTCAGGGCCACCACGCCGGAGATGATCACCGCGCCGGCCAGGGTGAAGGCGAACTCCTTGAACAGCACGCCGGTGATGCCGGTCAGCAGGCCGATGGGCGCGTACACCGCCGCCAGGGTGATGGTCATGGACACCACCGGCAGGGCGATCTCCCGCGCGCCCAGCAGCGCCGCGTCCAGGGGCTTGTGGCCTTCCTCGATGTGGCGGTGGATGTTCTCCACCACCACGATGGCGTCGTCCACCACCAGGCCGATGGCCAGCACCATGGCCAGCAGGGTGAGCAGGTTGATGGAATAGCCCATCAGCTGCATGAAGAACAGCACGCCGATCATCGACAGCGGGATGGTGACCACCGGGATGAGCACCGAGCGCAGCGAGCCGAGGAACAGGAACACCACCAGGATGACGATCAGCACGGCCTCGGCCAGGGTCTTCACCACCTCGTCGATGGAGGCCTGGATGAAGCGCGTGGCGTCGTAGGCGATTTCCATCTCCAGCCCGGGCGGCAGCTGGGCCTGCAGTTCCGGCAGCAGGGCGCGCACCCCGGCGATCACGTCCAGCGGGTTGGCGCTGGGTGTACCGTTGATGCCGATGTACACCGAAGGCACGCCGTCGAAGGAGCTGACGCTGTCGTAGCTTTCCGCGCCCATCTCCACGCGGGCCACGTCCTGCAGCAGCACCCGACTGTCGCCATCGGTCTTCAGGGGGATGGCGCCGAAGTCCTCGGGGGTCTTCAGGTCGGTGGCGGCGTTGAGGCTGGTCACCACGTACTGGCCCTTCACCTCGCCGGCGGTGGACAGGTAGTTGTAGCGGCGCACCGCCTCGGCCACGTCGCCGGCGCTCAGGCCGTGGGCGGCCAGGCGCACCGGATCGAGCCACAGGCGCATGGCGAACACCTGGTTGCCGAGAATCTCCGCCTCGGCGATGCCCGGCAGGGTGGCCAGCTTGGGCTGCACCACGCGGGACAGATAGTCGGTGATCTGCGGGTTGGAGAGGGTGTCGCTGAAGGCGCTGATGTACATCAGCGCCGTGGAGTCGGCGGCCTGGCGCGCCAGCACCGGATCCTCGGCATCCTGGGGCAGCTGGTTCTTCACCTCGTTGGCCTTGGCCAGCAGCTCGGTGAACAGACGGTCGCTGTTGCTGCCGATGCGCGCGTAGATGGAGATGACCGACACGTTCTGGCGGCTGACCGAGGTCATGTAGTCGATGCCCTCGGCGCTGGCCAGGCTCTGCTGCAGGGGCTGGGTGATGTAGCCCTGGATGGTTTCCGCGTTGGCCCCGGGATAGGTGGTGGTCACCGTGATCAGCACGCTTTCCATCTGCGGGTACTGACGGATCGCCAGGTTCTGGAACGCCTGCACGCCCAGCAGCAGGAGCAGCAGGCTGACCACGCAGGCCAGCACCGGGCGACGGATGAAGGGATCGGTGATGGCCACGGGCGCCTCAGGGAAGCTGCGCGTGGGCGGCGGCGGGGGCCAGGCTGACCGGGGTGCCATGGTCCAGCTTGAGCTGACCGGAGGTGACCACCCATTCGCCATCCTGCAGGCCCTGCTCGATCACCACCAGGCCGTCGCGGCGCTCGCCGGTGTTCACGAAGCGGCGTTCGGCCACCTGCTGCTTCTGGCCGTCCTCGCCGTCCTGCTCCTTCACCACATAGAGCGCATCGCCGTACAGGCTGTAGGTGACCGCGGTTTCCGGCACCACCACCCGGCGCGGGGTCTCCGGCAGGATCACTTCCAGCTGGGCGAACATGCCCGGCAGCAGACGTTCCTCGGGGTTGGCCAGACGGGCGCGGATCTGCAGGTTGCGGGTGCTGTCGTCCACCCGCGGGTTGAGGGCGATGATCTCGCCCTGGAAATGCTCATCCGGGTAGGCCGCGGCGCGCACCAGCACGCGCTGGCCGACCGACAGCTGCGGAGCACGCTGTTCCGGCAGGGCGAAGTCCACCTCCAGGCTGGACAGGTCCTGGAGGGTGGCGATGGGCGCGCCGGCGGCCAGGAAGTCGCCGCGTTCCACCTGGCTGAGGCCGATGCGTCCGGAGAAGGGGGCCAGCACCTGGCGCTTCTCCAGGGTCGCGCGCAACTGTTCGACGCTGGCCTGGGCCTGCTGCG
>Ga0209075_1003056_pt1 | contig 14246 bp, 9 predicted proteins | sample Stecom2011_FD_187523 | JGI IMG/M metagenome (GOLD analysis project Ga0209075, IMG submission 187523) | Agricultural soil microbial communities from Utah to study Nitrogen management - Steer compost 2011 (SPAdes) (version 2) | ecosystem: Environmental > Terrestrial > Soil > Agricultural land... | reverse complement strand
CAAAAAAAAAGCGAGCCTTTCGACCCGCTTTAAATTATCTATACTAGTTTATTGCTTTACTACCCTCGCCCTTGCAAAAGTTGTACTGCCTTTAACTGTCACCATATAAGTTCCATTCACAAGACTTGACAAATCAAGTACAATTTCTTTTTCTGCGCTCACTATTTGTTCAACGCGCACACCTTCCATAGAGTAAACAGTAATCATGCGCTCTTCATTATTTTCAAAAGAAATATTCACACTGTTCCTTGTTGGATTAGGGTATAGGCTTAATTGTGTAATTTCATTCACAGAAACACTTGCTGTATCAGAAGGCTCATCTACACACGAAGTTTCACCAGCCACAGTTAAGGAATCATAAGACATACATCCATTTTCATCTTCATAAAACACCTCATACAGACCATTACAATAAATTACAGTGTCATAGTAAAATGTTGCTCCCGTAATTCCTGTATCTGTTCCATCAAAAGACCAAGAAGTTGTACCTTGGTTTGTATTTACGAATAAATTCCCACTCATTCCTTGCGAAATTTCAATTTGGGTTGGTTGCGGATATAATGTAACATTGATTGTATCCTTCCCTAAACAACCATCAACTGAAGTACCGAAGACAACAATTCCTCCATTTACTACAGGCGTAAAGTATTCACCATTTTGAATTGTATCACCATAAGTTGGAATTGTATACCATTCGTAAGTATCTGCACCAGTTGCATTCAACAAGATTGAATCACCAGGACATCTGAATCGGTCTGCTCCACCATCAACCACAGGGATTGGAAAAACCTCTACATTGATTGAGGTTGTATTTTGACAACCCATCTCATCAGTTACAGTCAGTTCGTAAAAACCAGCTGTATCTGCAGTAATGGTTTGAATATTCTCACCGGTATTCCAATCATAAACATCAGCAGGATCTGCAGAAAGATTTACCGATCCACCATCACAAAAAGAAGTTGGCCCACTTGGTGTAATGGTCGGTCCAGGCAATGGATTTACAACTACTATCACCGTGTCAAAGTCGATACAACCTGAAGCACTTTCTGAACTCACCACATAAGTTGTCGTTAAAGTTGGAGTTGCTATAGGATCATCGCATGCAGTACAAGTAAAATTACTTGGCGTTATTGGGTCACCTGAAATCGCCGACCACTGGAAGTTTGTTCCTCCGGCAACATTCAGTTGAACACTTGCACCCACACAAATCGTATCATTTAAAGACGCTATTGTTTCTAATTGACAGTATTTTATTGTACTAAAATCACGCAAGGTTCCTGCTCCAATTGACGAACCAGTTACAAATAAGTTCCCATCCACATCGATTTTAAAGTCTGACATTTGATCACTCTGTGATACAGGTCCATCAAATCTTTTGGTCCAACCAACACTTCCTAAAGTATCCAGCTTAACCGTAAAATAATCATCAGAAGTAGCTGCTTTATTTGAATATCCCGCAACGTACACTTCAAAATTACTATTTACAATAATTTCGTTTGCTGTATCATATCCGTTAGTTGGGCTTTGGTATATATAATCCCAATGTTTTACTCCATCAGGTCTAAAACGTGCGACATAAAAATCTTCACCGTTTCCAACATTTTTCAAACTCCCTACAAGATAAACATGATTATCATCATCAACTGTTACACTTTTCACCTTATCATCAGCTCCATCCGTTCCACCAAAAACTTGGCTCCATTGAAAAGTTCCAGCAGCATCAATTTTCACCAACATAATTTCATCATCAAGATAAAGTCCTCTATAACTTGTCCCTCCAACATAAACACTTCCGTCATTTGCAACAGCTATCGAGACCGCTCTATCAGCAGCATTATTTCCGTCTGTTCTTAATTGCCATTGAAGCGCTCCTGCAGCATTATATTTAATGGTGTAAAAATCTAGTTGAGATGCACTACTATGGCTTTCTCCTGCAACATATACATTATTTGCAGCATCAACAGTTACTGTATTTGCGAAATCCCTACTTGTTGTAGGACTGTAAGTTTGAGTCCAATTTAAAACTCCTGAAGGACTAACGGAAATTGTTTCAAAACGAGAATCAATTCCACTTATTTGTACTCCCCCCACAAGGATAACATTGTCATTTCCATCAATAGTTATATCTTTTAGTTCATCATAATTTGCTGAACCGGTATGGTTATATGTCCATGTTACACTTCCATCAACCGTAGATAATTTTTGGGCAAAAATATCATAATCATTCCCCCCTACGTAATAGAAACCTCCAATAACAGGGTCATCGTTACTGTCTAAGACAATTCCTACTGCTTGGCTTAGTCCCGTAACAGGTGCTGGAGTAGATACATTCCAAATTTCATTTCCATTTGGATCATACTTTATGGTCACAACTTCATAGTTGGCTCCATTTACACTTGTACCGACAACATAAGAATTCCCAACATTATCGATCACAATTCCTTCGCTAAAGTCGTCCTTATTATCATTATCGAATCGACTTTCCCACATTATATTTAACTGTGCATGGCTTGTAAAACCTAGGATTAAAATAGCAAGAATGAGTAGAGTTTGTTTCATGATTGTAGTTTATTTAAAGTAGTAATATGTTTTTTTCAACAACACAAAACTACATAAAATATGGACAAGGAAACACTTTTATCTGTTTTTTTTATGCATTCATCTACTTCTTTTAGCAGTTAATCAAAAAAAACATTATTTTTGCCTTTAGAAAATCGAGAAACTACATTTACTTATGAGACAACTACTACTTCTTTTAACTGTATTGTTATTTACCTCATTTGCTTACGCTACTCACATTGTTGGGGGGAGTTTAACTTATGAGCACCTAGGAGGATCCACATATAGTGTCAAGTTAAAACTATACCGAGACTGTGGGCCTGGGAACGCTGCTTTTCCAGTTAATGCAGCAATTCTAGTTAGAAATGGTGATGGAACAACACCTTCTCCAAATTTAAACTTCAACATGCCTAGGATGGGGATAATTACATTAGATCCGCCTTTAGACTCCTGTGCGGTTGATCCTGGGATTTGTGTAGAGGAAGCGGTTTACACCAGTATTGTGAGTCTACCTCCATCATCAACAGGATACCATCTATATTGGAGTACTTGTTGTCGAAACAATTCATTAGACAATGTGAATAACCCTGGAAGTGCTGGAGAAGCATTTAATACTTATATTCCAAATACTTCTGAGTGGCTAACCAACTCCTCACCGAATTGGGTTAACTTCCCTCCAGTATTTGTCTGCCAAGGAATTGATGTCGACTTTGACCATTCCGCCACAGACGCCAACGGAGATTCATTGGTTTATTCACTTTATACTCCTTATAATGATTATGCACCTACATATAACGCCAATCCAATTCCAAACAACATTAACTTTACTCCTATTACTTGGTCACCAGGATTCAATGCCAACGACCCTTTAGGGTATCCAACCAACCCACTTGTAATTGATCCACAAACAGGATTACTTTCTGGAATACCAGCGACACTTGGTCAATATGTGGTTGGAATTAAATGTGAAGAATTTAGAAATGGTGTGAAAATCGGAGAAGTTGTTCGTGATTTTCAATTCAACGTTGTTGACTGTCCCCCAGCAAAAGACGCTGGCATTGGTCCAGTAACAGGCTGTGCAGGAACATCAATTGATATGATCAATGCTTCTGCTCCTGGAGCATCAGATTTTTATTGGGACTTTGGAGATGGAAGTCCAGGTGTTGCAGGATATGAACCTTCACATGTTTTCCCTTCTATTGGTGATTACACGCTAACTTTAATTGCACAATATGGAACCGTATGTGCAGATACTGCAACAAGATTATTAAAAATTGGAACTGTTAACGCAGACATGGATGACTTAGATTCAACATGCATTAGTAATGCTGCAAGTTTTACTGATATTTCAACAACAACGAACATGACGGTTAACTCTTGGGAATGGGATTTTGGTGATGGTACACCAATCAGCACTGTTCCTAACCCTTCACATATATTCAACTCATCTGGAGACATTGATGTTCAATTAATAGTTGGTACCGATGGAGGTTGTTATGATTCAATCACCAAAACAATTTATGTTCAAGGTCTACCAAATGCAGATGTTGGTCCAGATACAACAGCATGCTTCAACAATCCAAACATTAATTTAAATGGAATTGTTACGAATGCAAGCGGAGGTGTTTGGGTTGGAAATGGCGGTACATTCAATCCAAGCACAACGGATTTGAATGTCAACTACACTCCTTCTCAACTTGAAATCAATACTGGATATACAGATTTAATTCTGTCTACAACGGGGAATGGACTTTGTCCTTCTACGCAGTCCACACTACACATTGACTTTATTGCGGGTCCAACGATAGATGTAGGTCCGGACATACAAGTTTGTTCAGACACGAGTTCTGTTCCTTTATCTGCAACTTTCCAATATGCAGGAGGCTTAGAATGGTACACAACTGATGGAACAGGATCATTTACTAATTCAACATCAGCGAATACTCAATATATTCCTACCCAAGCAGATATCAATGCCGATTCCATTCAGATTATCGCACATACTATTATCAATGGAAACTGTTTTGCTGCATCTGACACATTATGGGTGACTTTTTATGCACCACCCTCAATTTCGTTGGTTTACATTGACTCAGTTTGTGCAAACAATCCTATTTACATTGACGCTAACTCAACAACAGGTTCTGGGATCTGGACAACTACTGGAGATGGAACATTCACAAGCGACACCGCAAACGCCACCTCTTACATTCACGGACCAGCAGATTTAGCTTTTGGAACTGTAGAGATCTATTTTGAATCTGAACTCAATGGGGGTTGTCAAGTTCAAAGAGACACCATTAACATAGATATTCTAGCAGCTCCGATAGTTGATTTCCAATTCTCAGAAGGATGTTACGGAACAGCAACATCTTTTACAAGTGATATAATTGTTACAGATCCTATAGTTGCTTATTCATGGTCTACAGGAGGAAATGAATTCTCAACTCAAGAAAACCCAGATTTCATCATGCCAGATGTGGACACAAATGATGTAACGTTTATTGCATATTCTCAAAACGGCTGTTCAGATACAATTACAAAACCTGTATCGACATTCTATTTACCTACAGTTAACTTCACTGCCCCTGCCCCATGTTTAAACGGTGGTACTCAATTCTATGATTCTAGTTATGTTATTGGTGGTACAGCTACAGGTTGGGAATGGAACTTTGGAGATGGAGGGTCAAGCTCAGAAGAGAATCCATTACATTACTTTGACAATGCGTCGAATTATAATGTACAACTTATTGTCACATCGGCTGAGGGCTGTGTAGATTCATTGACGAAGGTAACAACCATTTACTCTGGTCCAAATGCATCTTTTTCGGCTACACCACAATCGGCATATGTTGAGCAAGACATTAACTTTGTAGATTTATCAACGAGTGATTTCCCAATTGTATTTTGGGAATGGGACTTTAACGATGGAAACTTTTCAAATGACCAAAACACAACACACGATTATTCAACAGGCGGAAGTTACGAAGTACTTCTTGCAGTTCAAGACGAAAACGGATGTTTAGACACAGCAAGAAATGTCGTACACATTAATTTACCCCCTAAAGTTCCTGCTGCATTCTCACCGAATGGAGATGGAAACAATGACTTTTTGTATGTTTATGGTGGACCATATGCGAAGCTTGACTTCAAAGTATACAACAACTGGGGAGAAGTTATATTCCAAACCAATGATCCAGCAGTAGGTTGGGATGGTACATATAATGGAGTAGAACAACCCGTTGGAGTCTACGTTTGGACCGTTCAAGCAACTACTATCGATAACGAACAACACGAAATATCTGGAGACACTTCACTAATCAAGTAAGATTAACTTATGAATCAATTTAGAAAAACACTAGTATTGTTTATAGGAATTTCCCTAGGCCAATCTGCTATTGGTCAAGATTTTCACCTATCGCAATACGACGCAGCACCTTTAAATACAAATCCTGCATTGACGGGAATGTTTGAAGGAAAACACAGATTTCATCTACACTACAGGACCCAATGGGCGGCTGTAGCAACTCGTCCTTTTGTAACCGCTCAATTGGCGTGGGACATGAGGATAGGAAAAAAATGGGGCTTTGGAATTCAAGCCATGAACTACAGAGCTGGAGCAGGAGCATATAACACTGCCCAAATATTGCCTTCAGCCTCATACAGCATTCCATTGTCTAGAAGTAAATTCCACAGAATCACCTTAGGGGTATCCGCTGGAGGGTTCCATAAGTCATTTGACCAAAATGCACTGAGTTGGGGTTCACAATATGAAGCCAACAATCAAGGTGGACATTTCAACACTTCATTAGGTTCGGGAGAAAACCTTCCTTCTTCTGGAGTTCTACGTCCTGACTTTAATGCTGGAGCGATATACTATTTTGCTGCACCTGGGGCAAGAGTAAATCCATTTTTGGGAGGTAGTGTATTCCACCTAAGTCAACCTGAGGAATCTTTCCTTGGAACAGGGAACCGACTTCCAATGCGTTACTTAATTCATGCGGGAGCTAGGGTTGGAATCACAGAACGTCTTTCATTACTTCCAAAAGCCTATTACCAAAGACAAGAAAATGCAGAGGAATTAACTTTCTCTTTATTAGCCCACTATTATTTAAAAGGACCAGATGTCTTTCTAATTGGTGGAGCCACCTATAGAAATGCAGACGCTGCGATTTTAGAACTAGGTGCAAAATGGGGAGGTTGGGAAGCCCGTATTTCATATGACTTCAATACATCTACATTAAAGCCCGTATCGAATGGTCGAGGTGCAACAGAACTTAGCCTTACCTATATAATATTTGAAAAAACCACTAATCCAATTCCAACATGTCCAAGATTATGAGAAATTTATACATAACTACTTTAGCAGTGATTGTATCAATTAGTTTTGGGTACAGTCAAACCAATAAAAGTTTAATCCGTTCTGGAGATAAAGAAATGGAAATGGAGAACTATGCTTCTGCCGTTTACTTTTATTCAATGGTAATTAACCGATTAGCAGGTGGAAATGAAGACCTGGCTTATCATCCATACAGTGTAGGAGCTTTTTATAAGTCTGACCCGAAAGGAGGACCAAAAGAATTTTTCCCACCGGAAAATCCTAAGAACGAAGATGAGCTTATTGTACTTCATAAACTTTCAGATGCTTATCGTTTAGCAAAAGATTACGAAAGTGCAGAAAGATGGTATGCAGTAGCCGTTGAAAACGAAAAGGAAGAATTCCCTTACGTTGAATACTTTTATGGCTATTCTTTAATGAAGAACGCTAAATATGAAGAGGCTAAAATTCAGTTTGAAAGAATGATCACCAAATTGAACAATCCTGAAAACTTATACCATAAGTTATCATTAGAAAAGATTGGAGATTGTAACTTCGCATTAGAAGATGAAGGAACACATTCTAAAGCTGAAATTAGACTTTTGGATCCTACTATTAACAGAGGAACAACCTCGTTTGGTATGATGTACCATAAAGATGGATTGTTATTTTCTTCTGCAAGAATTGATTCAATGCTCCCTGAGGACTATGAAGCAGGCTATGATATGTATAATAGTGATGTTTACTTAACCAAAGCCAATAATGACGGAAGCTTTACGGAGCCATTATGGTTTGAAGGAAACGTTAACTCACCTTCTATCGAAGGAGGAGCAACTTTATCTCCAGACGGAAAAGCAATGTACTTCACACGTGTCAATCCAGAAAACCAAAGTGAAACTGGAATCTATGTTACACGATTCTTTAATGGTCGTTGGACAGAACCATTTAAATTGGGGAAAGACATCAATTTAGACGGCTACAAATCAACAACGCCAAGTATGGCTGATGATGGAGTAACCTTATACTATGCTTCTAATCGCCCCGGTGGATATGGAGGTATGGATATTTGGGTAACAACAATTAATCAAGATGGAGAAACTACAGAACCAAAAAACCTTGGTGATAACATTAATACGGCACAAGATGAAGTGACGCCATTTTATCATCCAGAATCAAAAACACTATACTTCTCTTCAGAGGGGCATATTGGATTTGGTGGATTGGATGTGTTTAAAACAACAATAAACATAATTACAGAATGGTGGGACAAACCAATCAATGTTGGAAAACCAATCAATTCAGAAAGAGATGATTCATATTTTGTTTGGGGAAAAGAAATGAACAAAGGTTACCTCTCTTCAGATAGAGGTGGGTGTAATGAATGTGATTCTGTGAGAACATTGAACATGCACTGTAATAACATTTATGAGGTTACACGTCCAGAGGTGATTATTGGTATCAGTGGTTACGTTTACGATTTTGATACAGATGAAATCATTCCAAACGCACAGATTAATTTCAAAGATATTCGTGGTGAAAAGGAGGACTTAATGATTACAGCAAATGAAGATGGGTATTACGAAACAACCCTTTCTATAAATCAAGAGTTTTTCATTAAATCAACAAAGAAGAATTACTTTGCCGACGCACAAATTGCAAACACTTTAGGTGTGGTTGAATCTACAAATTTGATACAAGACTTCTTTTTAACAAAGATTCCAACTGGGGAGATTGCCATAAAAGGAATAGAATATGACTTTGATGCGGCAACATTACGACCACAATCAAAAGTGGAATTGGATAAATTAGTTGAATTCTTGAACCTTAACTCAGGCTTAAAAATTGAAATCCGTTCACATACAGATGAAAGAGGAGCCGCAGAATACAACATGAAGCTCTCTCAACGAAGAGCACAAAGTGTTGTTGATTACCTTAACGACAAAGGAATTGCCTTAGAAAGACTCATGGCACAAGGTAAGGGAGAAACTGAACCTGCTGTAATCGTAATAGACAATAAAGAAGTCGAATTAACTCCAGCATATATCAATGGACTTTCTGATGAAGATTTGCAAGAGCAATATCACCAAACAAATAGAAGAACGGCCTTTAAAGTATTAGCAAATTAATGCTATATTTAAAAAAATATAAAATTAAATACTATGGAAGAAAACAAACAAGTTACAGATACATCAGTAGGTGTTATTGCTTACCTAACCTTAATCGGTTTTATTATCGCACTTATTTTGAACAACGATAAAAAAGACGAAGTTAAGTCTTTTGGAGCTTTTCATTTAAGGCAGTCTATTGGATTAATGATTTCAGGATTGATTTTAATGATTGGTCTTGTCATATTAACGGTAATCCTCACCCTAATTAGTCCAACACTTGCAATTACATTATCTGGTATTTTATACCCTGTAATCTACCTCGGTATGTTAGCCTTATTGATCATTGGAATCATTAATGCTGCAAACGGAACAAAAAAAGAATTGCCTGTTGTTGGTCCGTTCATCACCAAAACTTTTGGAAAAGCATTTGAGTAGATTTTTTTTTAAATACAACATATTGTGAACCACTTCAGCTTTGAAGTGGTTTTTTTATATTTTTGCCTAAAAGATTTTAAAATGTCGCAAAAACCAAGTATTCCAAAAGGAACTCGAGATTTTCTTCCTTTCCAAGTAAACAGAAGAGAGTATATTTATGACACCATCAAAAGTGTTTTTAAAAAATATGGATTCGCTCCTATTCAAACTCCCTCTTTTGAGCATTCTTCAACACTTATGGGAAAGTATGGTGAAGAAGGAGATCGTTTGATTTTTAGAATACTGAACTCAGGAGACAAAGTAAAAAAAGCAGATCTGAACGCACTTGAAGATGGAAACCTACCCAAGTTTGCTAATTCACTTGCTGAAAAAGCCTTGCGTTATGATTTAACTGTTCCTTTTGCAAGGTTTGTTGTACAGCACCAAAACGATTTGACTTTTCCTTTCAAACGTTATCAAATCCAACCTGTGTGGAGAGCTGACCGTCCTCAAAAAGGAAGGTATCAAGAGTTTTATCAATGTGACGCAGATGTAGTGGGTAGCGACTCACTTTTATTTGAGGTAGACTTCATTCAGATTTTTGATGAAGTCCTTTCTGATTTAAAAATTCCAGACTTTACCATTCAAATCAATAACCGTAAAATTCTTTCTGGAATTGCAGAAGTAACTGGCGAGGAAGATAAAATCATCGACATTACAGTAGCCATTGACAAACTTGACAAAATAGGTGAAGATGGTGTGGTGAAAGAATTATTAGAGAAAGAAGTAAGTCAAGCTGCAATTGACCAAATCAAGCCTTTGTTCAGTCTTACTGGAGAGACACAAAAGATGCTTGACTTCATGCGCGAATTCCTTGCCAGCAGTGAAGTGGGGATGAAAGGGATTGAAGAATTAGAATATGTTTTTGCTAAAACTGAAATCTTAGGCCTGCGCAATGCAAAGTTAGACTTCGATGTTACCTTGGCCAGAGGGTTAAATTACTATACAGGAGCTATTTTTGAAGTCAAGGCGAACGGAGTAAAAATGGGTTCTATTTGTGGAGGTGGTCGTTATGATGACCTCACAGGACTTTTCGGAATGAAGAACTTATCAGGAGTAGGAATTTCATTTGGTGCAGATAGAATTTACGATGTGTTAACGGAATTAGAGTTATTCCCGGAAAACATTAACCAAACCCTAGAGTTTTTATTCATCAATTTTGGTGAAAAAGAAGCTGATTTTGCACTTCCTATTCTTCAAAAACTAAGAAACGCTTCAGTTCCTTCAGAAATGTATCCTGAAAGCGCAAAACTAAAAAAGCAGTTTAAATATGCAGATGATAAAAATGCAAAGCATACTGTGGTAATTGGTGAAAGCGAAATAAAAAATAATGAAGTAACCGTTAAAGAAATGCAATCTGGAGAACAAGTAACAATGTCTGTAGATGATTTCATAAAAAAATATTGTGCATAATGAAAGTAATAGTCCTTGATCATCAGCAATTCGAGATAGACGAATTATTCCAATTTATCCGTTCAAGAAACAAAGTTGAATTAGGAGAGAATGCAAGAAAAGCCATTTTAAAATGTCGTGAATACTTAAACGACAAAATGGAAAACACCGAAGGAAATATTTACGGTATAAATACTGGATTTGGTTCGCTTTATGACCAATCAATTTCTAAAGAAGACCTTGCCAAATTACAAGTGAACTTAGTACGCTCTCATGCCTGTGGTACGGGAGAAGAAACTCCGAGCAACATTGTAAGAACAATGCTTTTATTCAAAGCTATTGGACTGCATTACGGTCATTCGGGTGTTCAAGTGGAAACTGTTGAAAGGCTGCTTTACTTTTATAACCATGACATCATCCCTGTAGTGTATGAACAAGGTAGTTTAGGAGCATCAGGAGATTTATCACCATTGGCACATATTGCCCTTGCACTTATTGGTGAAGGTGAAGTCTACTACAAAGGAAAAAGAATGTCAACAGCTGAAGTATTAACTTCATTAGACCTCTCTCCTATTCAATTGCAATCAAAAGAAGGATTAGCCTTGTTGAATGGAACTCAATTCATGAGTGCTTACCTTGCGCATTCTGTATACGAAGGAAAACAGATTTTGAAACAAGCCAATATTAATGCAGCAATGTCATTAGAAGCTTATGATGGAAGAATAGATCCCTTCACTCCTTCTGTCAACAAAATCAGAAATCAAGCTGGACAAATAAAAACGGCAGAAGCCATTCGTGGAATATTAGCTGGGAGTCAATTCATCACTCAAGAAAAAGTACATGTCCAAGACCCTTATAGTTTCCGTTGTGTACCTCAAGTACATGGCGCAAGTTGGGATACTTTAGACCATGCTGAGCAAGTAGTGACTAGAGAAATCAATGCGGTAACAGATAATCCGACCATTTTCCCCGATGAAGACTTAATTGTTTCTGCAGGTAACTTTCATGGACAACCATTAGCCTTAGCACTAGACTTTCTTGCAATTGCCTTAGCAGAATTAGGCAATATTTCTGAACGTCGAATTTATAAACTCATGGGCGGAATGCGAGGATTACCAGCTTTCTTAGTTGCCCAACCAGGACTCAACAGCGGATTTATGATTGCACAATACACCGCAGCTTCCATTGTTAGTCAAAATAAACAATTGTGCACACCAGCATCAGTCGACTCGATTGACTCATCAAACGGTCAAGAAGACCATGTAAGTATGGGTGCCAATGCTGCTACAAAATTATATCGTGTAGTTGAAAACCTTTGGCAGATTTTAGGAATAGAATTAATGGCCGCTTCACAAGGAGTAGAATTTAAAGGGGTAGAAAAAACCAGTTCTGTTTTGAAAGATGTCCATCAGGACTTCAGAAAAGCTGTACCTTTCATCAAGGAAGATGAATATATGTCTACTTACCTCAGAACAAGTAAAGATTACGTTAAAAAAAGTAATAACTCAACATTATAATTGGTCAATCGGCCACAATAAAACACTAAAACAAGTATACTATGGAAGAATTAACAACAGAAACACAAGCTAAAAGACCCGTTTTACTAACTGTTCTTGTAATCCTAAGTGCTATATACATTATCGGTAGTCTTTTGGCTGTAACCAGTGCATTAATTAGTGGTCCACTCTCTGAGGAAGCCTTAGAAACAGAGTTGGAAGGGCTTTACGGATTATCCGCTGAACTGAGTGCTAATGGTGCTGGAGAGCAATTAGCCGGCATGACCAATACGATAATTGATAACGCAGTGTACATTAACAATGAGGTTTTTATGTTGTCCCACACCTTATCCTTAATTACTTTAATCATTGGAGCAATTGGAGTTTTCATGATGTTCAACCTCAAAAAGATAGGATTTCACCTCTACGTGATTTATAGTTTGCTGCCTATTATTACAATGTACATAATTACGCCGATGGAACTAATCATCACTTTTTCAGTCATCTCAGCAGTTGTTCTTGCAGCACTTTTCTCCGTACTTTATGGCCTGAATTTAAAGCACATGAAATAAATGCAACTTTTACTTGCTCACTTTATTATTGAATTGACGAAGTCTATATTTAATTAAATATACAAACGCCAGTACACTTCCTGTAAAAGCTAGGCCAGCGCCTACCAACATTGGGGTGTTGTAGGCCAATCCCAAACCGATAGGAATAGCACCAAAATACGCCCCTATACTATTTCCAATATTAAAGGCCGCTTGTCCAGCCGAAGCTGCTAATGTTTCTGCTCCTTCGGCGCTATTGATCAACATCATTTGCAAACTAGAGCCAATACTAAATGCCACTGCTCCAGTTAAAAAAGCCATAGGATAAGCAGCCCATTCTACCGAAGAAATAAAATATCCAAAGACCAATACAAGGGCCATTGCCATAAAAGAATACATTGCTGCTTTTGTAGGAATCACGGTATCGGCAAGTTTCCCTCCGATTAGATTTCCAATGAACATTCCTAAACCGACTAAAAACATTATGATGGGCACATTTCCTTCATTAACTCCAGACACTTTTGTTACCAAAGGTCCGATATAGCTGATCCAAGCAAACAAACCACCCGTTCCTATCGAAATTACAGCAATAATCAACCACGCTTCTTTTCGTCCGAAGTAATTCATTTGTTTACGGATATTGATGGTAGGTTTTTCAATTACAGGCAACCAAAAATAAATACTAACTGCCGTAACAAGTCCCAACAGGCTAATTACACCATAAGTAATTCTCCATGAAAAATGATGTCCCACATAGGTTCCCAAAGGAATTCCAGCGAGATTTGCCAAGGTCATTCCAGTAAACATTGCAGCGATGGCTTGCGCTTCTCTTCCTGGCTTAGCGAGTTTTGCAGCGACCACCGAACCAACGCCAAAAAACGCTCCATGAGGTAAGCCAGAAACAAACCGAGAGATGTAAAGACTCCAGCCGTTTGGCGCCATGGAAAAGATGCCATTGAATAAAAAGAACATGAGCATCAAATAGATCAACACTTTTTTAGGGGGAACATTTGCTGTAGCGATTACTAGAGTTGGTGCCCCTACGACAACCCCCAAGGCATATAAGCCAATCAAGTTACTGGCCTTAGGAATGCTGATGTTTACATCTTTGGCAATATCCATGAGTAAACCCATCATATTGAATTCAGTCATTCCTATTGCTAACCCTCCGAAAGCTAATGCGATTAAGCCCTTGTTCATCTATCTTGCTGTCTTTTAAAAAATGCAAAGATACCTATTAAAAAAGGTCTTAAATCAATTCTTAACAAGAAGTTAAGCATTTCATTTATATAAATGATAGGCAAAATTTAGAACCGACAAAAAAATTGAATTATTCTAAAATTGGTTT
>Ga0209075_1003055_pt1 | contig 14246 bp, 9 predicted proteins | sample Stecom2011_FD_187523 | JGI IMG/M metagenome (GOLD analysis project Ga0209075, IMG submission 187523) | Agricultural soil microbial communities from Utah to study Nitrogen management - Steer compost 2011 (SPAdes) (version 2) | ecosystem: Environmental > Terrestrial > Soil > Agricultural land... | reverse complement strand
GTAGGCTCATCTGCCAAAATCACCGGCGGACGATTAACCAGACCACGAGCGATAGATACACGTTGCTGCTCGCCGCCGGAGAGTTGTGCTGGCATCGCTTTGGCGCGGTGCTGGACATCCAGCGCCGTCAGCAACTCCAGTGCCCGCGCCCGTGCTTCGCCATTAGGCACACCGGCCAACATCGGCAGCAGTGCCACGTTATCGGTGGCGTCGAGAAAAGGAATTAAATACGGCGCCTGAAAAACAAAGCCAATTTTATCGCGGCGCAGTGCGCGCAAGTCACGCACTTTCCAGCCGTTGTCGTAGATGACCTCATCGTTCAACGTCATCTTGCCTGCAGTAGGCTCAATCACTGCGCCCAAGCATTTCAACAAGGTGCTTTTACCCGAACCGGACGGGCCAATAAGACCCACTACCTCGCCGGGCGCCACCTGCATATTGACATCCTTCAAGGCAAATACAGCGGTGTCGCCTTGGCCATAACGTTTGCTCAAGTTTTCAATGTGAATGCCTTTCCTACTCATCTTGCCATCCTTTTTTTACCCTATTGCTTCAGCAGGATCGACTTTGAGCGCCATGCGAATGGCAACCAGGCTGGCTAGCACACAAATCATCAAGACAGAAAAAAAGCCTGTGACCGAATCCATCGGCGTAAGCAAAACATACTTCGGAAACAGTGGCGCTGAGAAGGTGGCGGTTATTTTTCCCACCACAAAACCAATCACGCCCAACGCCAATGCCTGCTGCATAATCATCGCGGCAATGGTGCGATTGCGCGTGCCAATTAATTTCAATACTGCAATTTCACGGATTTTATCCATCGTTAATGAGTAAATAATAAAGGCCACAATCGCGGCGCTAACTAGGGCAAGAATCACCAAAAACATGGCGATCTGTTTGGCCGAGGTGGCGATTAACTTACCAACTAAAATGTCTTCCATTTCTGCTCGGGTATAAACAGTAAGGCGTTTCCAGCGACGAATAGATTCAGCCACGTCATCCGCTACATGCCCGGGCTTGATAGTGACCAGCACAGCATTAACGAAAGTATTCGTGCTCTGCGCAGCAAGCATTGCGTCCAACAGATCCGGCGCACCCGGTCGATTAAAAGCGGGGTTGGCTTGTGTGCGGCGGCGGCTTTGCCAAATGGCATCGCTGTCTTTCAAAAACTGCGCTTCCTGCGCATCTTTAAGCGGAATAAAAACCATGGGATCACCGCTGGACGAAACCATGCGTCGGGTCAGGCCAACCACGGTGTAAGGGTTGCGACGAATGACCAGCTCATCGCCCAGCTTAAAACCGGTAGCGACATCCACCACCGCTTCGTAATGACTGCGAGTAATTTGTCGACCGTCAACCAGATAAGGTGGCCATCCTGGTGTGCGCCCCAGCTCACCGGGGGCAATGCCGACCACCATAGTGCGCACATCCTTGTCGCCTTTACGCACTTGCATGGTCAGGTAAGTCACATTGGCGGCTTGAGCAACACCGGGCAGCGCAAGGAGGGTGCGATAAACATCGTCATTGAGGCTGGAAGGTTCGGCGTAAGGGCCCAACGTGTCTTTTTGCACCACCCAAAGATCGGCACCGCTGTTATCCAGCAACGCCTTACCATCGTCCACCATGCCGCGGTACACACCCGCCATGACCAAGGTGACGCCGATCAATAGACCCAAGCCAACGCCGGTGAAAACAAATTTTCCCCAAGCATGAAGAATGTCTCGACCGGCCAAGCTAATCATTGCGGCGCACTAGGCAGGCGCTCGACCACATCAATGCGACTGCGGGTCGTCAGTGCCTTCTCGCTATAGACCACAATCTGGTCGCCGACAGCCAGTCCTTCGCGCACTTGGACATAGCCATCGAGATTAAAAACACCCAGCTTAATCGGCGAAAATTGCAAATCACCGTTAACGATTTGCCAGACGCCCACGGTATTGCCGTGACGTTGAACAGCAGCATTCGGGATGGTCGGCGCGGCAGCAAGATCAGGTAAGCTAACCGTGACTTCAGCCAACTCACCTAACGGAGGTAGCGGCTGTAGGATGGCAGAAAAAATAACTTTGGCTAAAGTTTCTTCGGTAATGACATCGGCCACAGGCTCGACCCGCAGCACCCGACCTGTCAGCGTTTCATCAGCGCGTGAACGCAGCACAATATGCGCCGGCAACTCTCCCGCTAACCCTGCAGCACTGGCCTGATCAAAGCGCACATTGACCCATAAACTTTTTGGGTCAATCACTTCCAGCACAGCCTGACCGGCAACGATGGTGGTACCAGGATCAGCATTACGCCTAGCAACCACACCGTCAGCGGGCGCAATTAAACGTAAGTTATCCTGCTGCTTAATTAACGCTGCACGATCAGAGCTAGCACGAACGGTATCTTCTTTAGCAGCAGCTAAAGCCGCCTCGGCAATTTTTAATTCCTGCTGCTTGGTGGTGACGTTTTCTTCGCTGGTTGAATTGGCTAACAGGAGTTTTTCGTAACGATGCAACTGCGTTTTTGCGTAGTCTTGCCGCGCCTGTGCTTCGCGCAAATTAGCTTGTGTTCGCTTAAGCAAGGATTCCTGTGAACGCACGCGCTCATTAAGGTCGATCGGATCCATTTCGCCCAGCAGCTGCCCTGCCTTAACCTGCTCGCCCACCTGCACATGCACATCTTTAATTCGACCAACAAAGGTCGGCCCAATTTTATAGGTGTAGCGTGCCTCCACGGTGCCAATACCAAACAAGGCGGGCGTGACAGTGCGTGACTCTACCGTTGTTAGCGTTACTGCTATCGGCGCCAACGGGCCAGAGCGCAGGCCGACATAAAGAAACAGTGCCAACAGTGGCACGATCACCAGCAACAGCGTCACTACCCGTTTTTGTAATGGCAGCCTTTTCATAAAGCACTCCCAATACCGCGACGATAAATTTCAAATACCCGGGGTGCATCGCTGCGCATGCGCGCCACATCGCCCGCCAGCAAAGACTGCATGACCAGGCCCTGAATGGTGCCGATAAAGAGGGTTGCGGCGGCTTCCCTATCCAGCGTGGCGGACAGCTCGCCGCAAGCTTTACCGTTATCAATCAATTTATGCAGGCGCTCGCCATAACGCTGAATCAATGTCTGCACCATGCGCTTGGCGGGGGTTAATTCGGCACGTTGCAGCTCGCCCATCATCATTCTTGGCACGCCCGGATGCTCGGCAACGAACTCAATATGACTCATAAACATGGCTTCCATCGCTGCCACAGGCGATTCAATACCCTGCGCAGAACGATCGACTCGTGCCAACAGGCGCTCCGCCACCCACTCCATCACCGCCTGCCAAATGGCCTCCTTGTTCGGGAAGTGCCGAAACAACGCGCCCTGAGTCAGCTTCATGTGCTTGGCGATCGCTGCGGTGGTGATCTCACTGGGGTTTTGCCGTGCGGCCAGCTCCACCACCGATTCAATAGTGACAGCGCGACGCTGGTCAGCTGGAAGGTTCTTGGGTTTAGCGCTCACTGTCGCTCTCCACAAAAGATAGTAATTGGTTACTATCTTATAGTGATAAAGCAAAACCCACCACTGGCAAGTTCAAAGCGGCGCTAAGGTCTTACAGATAGGGCTCAAGCAGGTGTGCCAGTGCGTTGCGAACACGGCGCGGAGCCGACCAAGTGGATAGTAAGCCAGCGTCCATTCGCCGCGCGTTGACTTCACGCGCATCGAAGCAGCTATTCAGCTCAGCGGCCAGCACCTGATCGTAGCACTCCATATCAAACTCAAAATTCAGTCGCAAGCTGCGTGCATCCCAGTTACCCGAACCGATGAGTGACCAGCAGCCGTCCACGGTCATCATTTTGCCATGGTCGAAAACACCACTGGATAAGCTCACCTCACAGCCACCATCGACCAGCCAAGGAATGATGTGCATGGCAGCCCAATGCACCGTGCGTAAATTATTATTTTGTGGCAGCAAGATACGCACCCGCACACCGCGCAAGCAGGCCAGCTGCAGCGCCATTTGCAAGGACTGATCAGGGACAAAATATGGCGTCATGATACGCACTTCATGCTGCGCACTGCCGATGGCGGCCAGCAGTGTGAGGCGTCGCTTTTCAAAGTCGGCATCGGGGCCTGCGCTGATGCCACGGGCTAGCACATCACCTTGCAGCACTGGCCCGTGATAGTTTTCATCTAGCAACTCACCCGTGGTGAAATGCCAGTCAGTAGCAATACTGTGCAGCAAGTGTGCAACCACTGGGCCTCGTACGGCAAAGTGCAGGTCATGCACTGTCGGTGGCTTAGCCAGATAGCCCGCGCGCAAATTCATGCCGCCAGTAAAACCAACCCGTTGGTCCACCACTAAAATTTTGCGGTGATTACGCATATTCAAATACGGCATGCGCCAGGGTGCCAGTGAGTATAAAAAACGAGCGTGCGGAATACCTGCTCTGCGTAGACGTCGACGGATCGTAGGAAAGGAATAAAGCAAACCCATGCCGTCTACTAATACCCGCACGCGCACACCACGTTGGCAGGCCGCTGCTAATGCATCCACCATTTGCCGGCCAGCTTTATCATTACCGAAAATATAGACACACAAATAAACGGATTCTTGCGCCTCTTCAATGGCGCTGATCATTGCTGTCAAAGCTTCTCTTGCTTGCAGCAATTGCACGCCATTGCCACCGGTTAATGGCTGTCCGGTTAAGCGTGCCACCAAGCCCGCCAGTGATTGCATGTTGCCTTGTTCAGGCCATGGCTCCACTGCTGGACGCCAGCCACCAGCAGCACCCAGGCGGCCACCGGTGATCTGCCGGGCGCGACGATTGATTCGGTTGACGCCAATCATCAGGTACAGCACAAAGCCAATTAGCGGCACCAACCAAACCAAACCCGTCCAAGCCGCCGCCGCACGGGACTCACGTTTATTCAGGACGATATGAACTGTAGTGCCAATAGCCAGCACAACGGTGGATGCGGCCAGCACACCAGGCCAATATCTATCCCAGAGAAACTGAACGTCGATAGAGTGAATAAATGCTAGCAATTTTTTACATCCCGACCTTAATGATCCGCAAAACTGGCGGACAGATAATCCATTATCGGCAAGCTATTCTCTGGATAGTGGAGGATTTGATAACCCGCGTGCCAGCGGCCTGCGTCAGTAAACTCGAGCCAACGCTGCTCTACTTGCAGAGTGATCTGCTCGAATCCATGCATCGGCCAAGGTAGTAATAACTGCAACGTAGACAGCTCCACGGGCAGCGGGGTACCGCGACCAGAAATGCTCAAACCGTTCATCGACAGATCAATAATATGACCACATGGCTGTGTGCTACCAGGCTCACACACCCGTACATTAATGTTTAAAGAATCCCGTTTTGAGCGCTGCTTCATCGCTGAGCTCCAGACGCTGTCAGTACTCCAGTCTGCGTCAGCTTCAGGTACCATGCAATCGGAGGTATTTATGTCACAGCAGGACGATGATATTTTTCTGCAGGAAATGCGTGGGGTTCGGCGTTTGCCGCAGGAGCCCGTGCCGATTAACTCGTCACCCAGCAAACCAACCCCCTCCCAGTTAGCACGGCGCCAAGCCGCCAGTCAGGGTGCTGCTGGCGAGCAAAAAGAGCTGCTGAGCCTGCCCGAACATGTCACAGAGATAGGCCCACATGACCTAGTTGGACTAAAAAAAGACGGCGTTCAAGAAGGGGTTTATCGTAAATTGCGGCTGGGCAAATACGAACCACAGTCACGCTTGGACCTGCACCGAGTAACCCTGCGTGATGCTCGCCTACAAGTCATCGACTTCCTTAATGATTGCTACCGCCACAGCCTGCGCACCGTGTTGATTACCCACGGCAAGGGGTATCACAGCGTCACCCCTGGGCGGATGAAAAGCTATGTACTGCATTGGTTGGAAGAATGGGACTTAGTGCTCGCCTTTCACAGTGCCAAGCCACAGCACGGTGGCGCCGGCGCCACCTACGTACTGCTACGTAAAGCCAGCGAAGCCAGCCAGCGTAATCGAGAAAACTTTACCCAAGGACGCTGACTGGCGTTAGGATCAGCTGCGTATTAGCGCCGTAGCCGGTTCATCCCATTGATTGCTGCCACCCGATACGCTTCCGCCATGGTCGGGTAGTTGAAGGTAGTGTCGAGGAAATAGTTGAGCGTATTGTTGGGTGCTGGCTGGCGCATAATAGCCTGCCCCACATGGACGATTTCCGTCGCCTGATAACCAAAACAATGGATGCCCAGCACTGCCAGCGTGTCACGGTGGAAGAGTATTTTTAGCATCCCCGTTTGCTCGCCAGTAATCTGCGCGCGTGCCAGCTTGCGGAAAAAAGCCTGGCCTACTTCATAGGGTATTTGCTGCTGAGTGAGCTCCTGTTCGGTCTTGCCAACAGAACTAATCCCCGGAATGGTGTAAATGCCTGTTGGTACATCGGTGACCTGATGCGGTTCATCGCCACAGATCATGCCAGCACAAAAGCGCCCCTGATCGTAAGCAGCACTTGCCAGTGACGGCCAGCCAATCAGGTCGCCCACGGCATAGATTCCCTCTCTCTCGGTTTGATAGCGTTCGTCCACCTGCAAATGACCACGACCATCCGCCTGCAAGCCAACAGTCTCCAGCGCTAAACGATCACTGTTACCCGTGCGCCCGTTCGACCACAGCAGTGCATCGGCACGAATGCTCTTGCCGGACTCAAGATGCAAGGTGACGCCATCCGCATCTGCTTCCACTTTGCGGCAATGCTCATCATGACGAATGGTGCAGCCCTGCTCACGCAGGTGATAGCTCAGTGCATCAGAGATTTCAGTATCAAGAAAATCGAGCAAGTGACTGCGGGTGTTAACCAGATCAACACGAATGCCCAGGCCAGCAAACATGGATGCATACTCACAGCCGACTACCCCCGCACCATAAATAATCAGGTGGCGAGGTGTACTGCTCATACTAAGAATGGTGTCGCTGTCGTAGACGCGAGCATGATTAAAGTCGACATCTTCTGGGCGATAAGGACGAGAGCCTGCCGCCAAAATAATGTGCTTGCTCTCTAGCAGCCACTGCCGCCCGCTACGGTCATCCACCCGCACCCTGCCTGGGCCATCTAAACGGCCTTGGCCGCTGAATACGGGGATACGATTACGTAGATAGTAGCCAGTACGCACCGCCACTTGCGCATCAATCGCCTCCCGAGATCGCTCCACCATACGCTCCCAGCGATCTTCCACCGGCACACGCATCTCCCGCAATAGCGGATTGCGATGATGACGAATCACCTGACGAATTTGATAGCGTAGGGCCTTAGAAGGAATGGTGCCTAGATGAGTGCAGCTGCCGCCGACTTTATCTTGATCTTCAACCACGGCAACGCGAAGGTCACTTTTGACTGCTCGCATGGCGGCAGCCTCACCGGCGGGACCGGTGCCAATAACAACCAGATCCCAACCACCTGAGATATCCATAACTAATCCTGTGTAGACGCTGTAGGGGCGTTATACCTGACAGCGCCCCGCAGGGGAACGTTTGTTAGAGTTTACGCAGGCGACGTACACGACCCAACAACAGCATCAGTCCTGTCAGCCACAACCAACCGGTGCTGCCCGTAGTGTCTTCGATACCTGGGTAGCGCACCTTAAACTGAGCTGTCTTTTTAGAACCGCACTCATCTTCGTAGCCCAACACAAAGCTATCATTGAACTGACCGCGTGAGTCTGCCGGTCTGTAGGTGGCAGAGATAACACCCGCATCTTCGCGAACAATGAGGCCAAGGCCTGAATCCACGGCCCCACTAAGCTGGCCATAATCCTTATCAACAGTGCCATAACCTTCGATACCAAATACTTGGAAGCGGGTCTTCACACCATCTGGGGTGGCTACTTCACGGGCCACCTTAGCAGCAAACTTCGGCGGTTCTTCCAACGTGATACGTGTCATCGTGGCTGCGTTCTTGGTATAGAGCAGCTCGCCCGCTGGATTGGCTGCATCCGCGTCGGTGATATCCAAAACAAACACTTCAGTGCGGCCAGGACGTGAATAGATGGTTTCACCTTTTAAGCGCGGCTCTACGTTGTTAATGGTGACCGTCACTTCAGCCACAGTTGAAGGCGTGCGGGCTGTGGTTTCTGCATTAAAAACAGTGAAGCGGTATGGGAAGACAACTTCAATGCCACCATCTTCAAGGTCTGAGCACTCCAATGGCGGACCAAGCGGATCTGGCTCAACCTGTACAATACACTGCTCATCATCATCAGCACTGCCCGGTTCACCACCACAAATACCGCCAGCTGCCATTACCTCTGTTTCGCCCAGCTCATCATTATCAAGGTACAGCTGAACTTTGCTGCCGTCCTTCGCATCACTGCGGCCATGGATCTCTAAGTTGCCGCTATCAAGAATAAAATCAGCATCGACATCACCATCAATAGACACTATCTGCAGCGCTGAAGAGCCAGTGGAAACAAACTCAACGCCATCCTCGTCTACTGTTAAGGGGTCATTGTCTCGTACTACGATGGTTTGCCGAGTGTTGGCAATAAACACATCATCGTCACCATAAAGCACCGCACCTAACTCATAGACACCAGGCTCAAGCACTTCACTGCTAGTAAACTGCCACTTGCCATCATGCACTCGACTAACTTTAAAGTTACGCGTAGCGCCACCAGCTACGGAGACAGGAATAATGTTGTCTGGCGTGGCAGAGCCATTGCTTGGATCAAGATCAATAGTGCCGCGTAATATCTGGCTATCAACCAACGCGTTATTAGTGTCTATCGCGCCGTCACCAACCAAGTCATTAAACAAAACATCCACCCGCGCTATACGGCTGGAGCGACCTTTATTTGTAGCTGTGTCAGCAATAGCCGTTGCCACTTGCAGCTGGTAAGCGCCGATATCACAACCCTCACCAGATTTGCGGGTGGCGCCACGAAGATCGGTGCTGCGGCAGGCTGCTGGGGTTGAGTCGCCATCTACCAACCCTACAGGGTTACCCGCATCAATGATTGATAATCCCGCAGGATAGGTAACAGCATCATTGCGCGCCTCGGCCACAATCGGCAAATGCGGAGGTATATAGCGATCATCAACAAACTGTGCTGCGGTCACCACCCCTGCACTGAGAACATCGAGGATGTCTGCAGCTGGGACATCAACGTTAGCCACATTACCTTGTGGCAGTGTTGTGTCGCAGCTAGCCGGCTGAGCATCAGCAAAGACGTTATAGGTGATCTGATCAAACTTTTTGCTGCCACTGGTGCATGCACGCGAGCTCAGGTAAATGCTGTTTGACATATAAACCTTGCCAGAGTCATTACCTAGCTCAACAGCAGCCGCAGCAGAGGGTGCGACAGTGTCTACAAAAACACTATTACCAATATAGGCTGTGCTGGTGTCTTTGATTTGGCGCAGATCTAGAGAGGCACCTAACAGCGCGTCGTTATCGATAAAGGTGCTGTTGAAAACACGCAGATTGCCGCCAGCAGCCAAGTTAACATCCAAGGCACCACCATCCCCAGCAGGAGCGGTATTGCCTTCAAATGTCACCCCCTCAAAACGCAAATCATGGCTTTTTTGCTGACCAATCATGGACAGCACACCACCATTACCACTTATCGCTTGGTTGCCATGGGCGTAGCTATTTCTCATGGTGAAAGTCTGGCTGGAGCCGGAACGGTAGTTAAGAAAAACCGCACCACCGCCAACCTGAGAGGTGTTGTTTTTTAGCTCGACATTCTCAAGTGTGAGAGAGGCTGTTGTATAAATTGCCCCGCCGCCAGCGATGGTAGTGTCGGTGCCACCCTCTAAGGTTAAGTTACGCAACGTTAACGATGCTTTGGTTTCAAACAGCCGGTGAAGGTTGCCAGAGGCAGGGCGAATAATCGTCGTGCCTGGGCCGCGCCCTTCAATCGTGACGCTGGAAGTAATACCACCCAAAATATCCTCCAGCTCGATGACGCCATCTACCTCAATATAAATGGTGTCTCGGCCGGTTTGTCCGGGCGCGCAATCAGGAAAGAAGAACGGTGTTTTATCAATACTCACCAGCAGAGCTTCGCGCAAACTACATTTTTTATCGCTATCAAAACCGTTTGTATCTGGCGCGGCGGAATCCAGCAAAGTATTAACAACGATGTCTGCAGCCTGCGCCTGAGTAGCAAATACCAATAGCAGCGGCAACAGCAAACGCCATGATGACGCCAAGCGCAGTCGACGCAGCATTAACAACGGCATAAACAACAAGCCAAGCCAGCTAAATGCACCGCCATCATTAATATTTTTTCGCTTAGTCATCCCTATTGCCGGCTCAACCACCAAATTGGAGGTCGCCGCAGGATCTGCACCTATGTAGGTTGGTCCCTTCACTGCCCCTTTATCAAGGTGATAACGAAGCTGATCTACACCATGAAAAGTAGCGCGCGGAGTGTATTGAACCAGCGGGTAGCCGTTAGGGAATATCTTGCCCTGCTCGAAGTACTCTTCTCCTTGCGCATCTTTCTTCGGCGCCGGGTCGGGAGCACGGTTTAGATAGACTCCTTTGCGACCATGCACTGCAGTGACCTCTATTGTGCCATCAGCAATCCAAGCCTGTGGCGCCACATCCGTTTTACGCGGCGCTAACTGAAAACCAATGCAAGCAGCGTTAGTCGCTGTTGCTAGGTTGCAATCCACTTCCAGATCGCCCATATCGTTGATTAGCACGTCAAGCAAAGATTCTTGACCCTGCACCACTCTAAACTCGTCTTTTTCCCCAGTAGCAATACGCAGCTGAATAGCGCCGGCATCGCAGCGAGTTTCACGGTTCATATCACGCTGATCCGAAGGCTCACAAATATTCTCCAGCGCATCATCAGCGGCACCCGCTCTGATCAGTGTCGGCTCGATTCCAACTGTAGGAGTGCCTAGATTGGCATCATTATTCGGCAAGAAACCCAACAAGCCGTCATCAAAAGTCAATGGTCGACAGCTACTTGCTCCAGCGGCGGCATCACAAGAATAACGAGTGTTGTAAGCCGCATCGTCGGGGTCTGTGATGGCGGGATCGGCGCCAATCAACAAGGAGAAATCCACTAAGCTGTAATCAAATGAATCACCACTAACCTCATCGAAATACTGCTCATCTAACGGCCCACAGGAAGGTGTATCTACCCCGCCCGCACTAACCACATAGGCAATTTTTGCCACATCCAGAGTCAAGCCGCTACCCACTGTAGCAACACCGTCATCGGCGGCGCAGTCGACACCAGCATTACCCAGTACGGCAGAGTTCGTCAGCGTATCATTGCCTGAAGGGGCCACTGTCTGATAAGAAAGCGCCGCACCTGCTGGTGCTTCATTGCCCACCACGGTGACGTTATTCATCACTGTCTTACGGTCAGCTGGCTCAATTCGGATGGCGGCGCCATCAGATGCGCTGTTACCGTAAAAGGTACCGTTATCAAGATAGAGGGAGGGCACTGTTCCATTAAGATAAATAGCGCCGCCATCACCAGTAGCGCTGTTATCAACAAAGTGGAAACGTGAACCTTTGATCACACCGCTAAAGTTTGTGTGCGTAGCAATAGCGCCACCGTTAACGCTCGCTTTGTTATTCTCGAAGCCAACACGATTAAGGCTCAGGTTACGGAGGCCTTCAATAAAAACCGCACCGCCACTGTCTGCATCACCGTCACGCAGTAAAGTGCCTGCTGAAAGCTCCAGATTGCCCCGTGCCAGAATGAGGCCGCCATTCTCTGCCACGGGCAATGGGCCACTGCCTATCAGTGTCATGTTTTTAACGGTAAGACTGGAGCCACTTTTTATTTCAAATATACGCTGATTAAGCGGTGCTATTATTTCGACATTTTTCTTTTCATTACGGTCAAAGGCATCTTCTTTCATGGCTTCGATCGTTGCATTCGGATTAACCGCCGTGCCATCACGATCAACTCCACCACCCAATACTAATGTTCCGGCGCTAGGGTCGTCCGATAGCTCATAAACTACCGTGTCTTCATCAGAATCTAAACGCTCAGACTTTAGATAAACGGTATTGGCGGATGAACTCGCAGGGCATTCAGCCTCAACCAAGTACTCGGTGTTGGCGATATTTTTAACTTCTGGCAGGTCTTCTGAAACAGCTTCACTGTCACCCGCCGCTACACGTGCACGAAAAATAATTTCTGCCGTCTTTCCTTGGCGAATTTTACCAACGGCAAAGGAAGCATCACTGTCGTTAATCTTGGCATCATTGACCGGCAAGGGAGTAGCCAAGGGGAAACCATTGTTCACATCCGTCACGGCCACTTTATTTAGCAATGTCGAGCCGGCTACGTAGTTAGATTTATAGCCATGCCAAATACCAGCTTCCCGCACTAAAGGGTCCTCGTGAGGAAACTGAAACGCGAGGGCAACGCCAGTGACATCACCGCCGCTGTCATCTGCTGTAATGGTAATCCGGTACTCCAGCAGCTCGCCGCGCTTAGCCAGTAACCTTTGTCCTGCGGTGGCAAAGGTGCCGCTCTTGCTGACGTTGCGCACTTCTTTGACAAATGTCAGGTTCGGATTGACTGGTGTCAAAGTGACACCGCGTTCGTCCGATGGCACATCCCCGATATAGCCGCGCTGGGTATTGATCGCTAGGAAAGCTTCCCGCATCGAACAAAAACCATCAGCCGCGATAACGTCATCACGGGTGCTGATATTATAATCGGTGGCCGACACAGAGGCGGACAGGGCCAACAAGAAAAGAGTGGCAAAAGAGGCTGAACTACGCTGAAACATGCTTCAACTCCGACCGTCACCGGCCTGTTTTGATTGTTATTGTGTGGAATTCGGTCATTAAAGCCATATAGCACACAGAGTTAGCGAGACCGAGTTTAGCTGTGGCCACCTAACCCGGCTGTTATAGTTTTGTAAGGCGCTCAGTCCAGCTGCAAGCTGCGTATAAAGGGAATAGTCAGGCGGCGCTGATGCGCCATGGCAAGCCGATCAAGCTCCTCTAGCAGTGCAGTCAGAGCGGCAGCCGAGCGAACCGACCGGCTCAGCAAGTAACGAGCGACTTCCTCGCCCACTTCCAAGCCCATTGCTCGACCCCGCTGGCCGATCAACTTAAGCAGGCCATCTTCTGCCAGCGGCAATACACGCCACACCGGCCCAGCCGCCAGCCTAGAGGCAAGGTCCGCCAGTTGAAAGCCCGCATCTTTAGGGGGCTGTTGAGCTGACACTAACAAAGAGCCGCCTGTCTGCTGTAATCGGTTATACAGATGGAACAGCGCTTCTTCCCAGTTTGGCTGCCCTGCCAACAGATCAATGTCATCAATAGCGACTAGGCTGAACTGCTCCAGCCCTTCCAACACCTCTGGGGTTAAGGCTTGCAGTTCAGTGGCCGCTAAAAAACAACCATTCGCACCGGCCTCGCGCACCTTGGCCTCAAGTAAGTGGCTACGCCCACTGCTAGGCTCCCCCCACAAATAGAGCTGCCCGGCTTCGCCGCTGGCCAAGGCAACCAGCGCCGCCAGCAGCAACTGATTATCGCCAACAATAAAGGAAGCAAGACTACTGCTTGCGCGTAGACGCAGGGCCAGCGGCAGCTGTGCCGGAGCAATCATGTGCTCGACTCTGGCTGCCAGCAAAACTTAAGCGGCTGACGTGGCGGTGCACTTACGGTATCTGCTGCTTCAAGCCGTGCTGGACTACTCTGAGCTGAATAGTTCTGTCCTGCACACTCTACCAGTCGCGGCGCCAAGCCTAGCAACGCACGCAGCTGCGCAGCGGCACCACTAAAGTTCAAAGTTAACCCCAGCTGGCCGCCTTCTAGACTGCCCACATTCAGGTCACGAACCCCAGCAAGCGTGCTGATATGGGCATTGATAGCGTGCCAATCCTGTAGCGATAGCACCCCTTCAACCTGCAGCTGATAAGGCAACGCCTCCCCCGAGCGAACGGTATAAAGAGGCGCAATGTAAGAGGTCACCTGATCGATCAAGTCGGCGATGGCCTGCTGTTCTGATGCGGCACTGATGTCACCGCTTTTCTCTACCCGTCCCTGGTGCAGCAAACGCCAGCGCAGTTGCGGCATGGCACCCGGATACAGCACAGCGGTGACGCTATAGATCGGTTGGTAGCGTCGTGCCGCCTGACTCAGTACTTGATCGAACTGACCTCGAATGTCCGCCGCCTGAATACGGCTGCGGTCTTCGCTGTCCATTTGTGGCAGGCGCGCTGGCAGACCACGCTGCTGCGCTGCCTGATATAAAGCCTGCGCTGCTGGATCAGCACT
>Ga0209075_1003054_pt1 | contig 14252 bp, 12 predicted proteins | sample Stecom2011_FD_187523 | JGI IMG/M metagenome (GOLD analysis project Ga0209075, IMG submission 187523) | Agricultural soil microbial communities from Utah to study Nitrogen management - Steer compost 2011 (SPAdes) (version 2) | ecosystem: Environmental > Terrestrial > Soil > Agricultural land... | reverse complement strand
TTATAAATCAAATAAGCAAGGAGAAAACTTCAGGAATTATTGCAACTCACGATATTGAACTTGCAACACTCGCTGAGCGCAAAAAGTTAGCCACTAATTATAGTTTTAATAGTGAAATTAAAAACGGCGTTATGATTTTTAACTATATTCTTGAACCTACTATTTGTAATGATTTTAATGCTAGCACACTTATGAAACAAAGTGGAATAAAAATAATTTCGGATTTTTCAGAAGGTGAAATTGAATTATAATTTCGGATATAAATCTTGTTAAATCTCAATTTCAAGCTTCAATCGAAAACAACAAATAGCGAGGGAATTACTCACAAAAACATTTAATTCAAGTATTCTTGGCACACAAACCTTCTCACTATTTTTCAGTACTTTTGTAAGACATTGAAAAGAAAATATGAAATTCAAAATAGCCTCTGAATTCCAACCAACAGGAGACCAACCGCAGGCTATAGAAGCCTTAGTTGCAGGTCTCGATTCTGGAGAAAAATATCAAACCCTTTTAGGAGTTACCGGTTCAGGAAAAACTTTTACCGTTGCTAACGTTGTGGAACGTGTGCAAAAACCAACTTTGGTTTTGGCGCACAACAAAACATTGGCAGCGCAACTCTATTCAGAGTTTAAGAATTTATTTCCAGAAAACGCGGTGGAATATTTTGTATCATACTACGATTATTATCAACCAGAAGCGTTTATTCCTAGTAGTGGTACGTATATAGAAAAAGATTTATCGATAAACGAGGAAATTGAGAAAATGCGACTTAGCACTACTTCTTCCCTACTTTCGGGTAGACGAGATGTGCTGGTAGTTTCTTCGGTTTCTTGCATCTACGGTATTGGAAACCCAATTGAATTCCAAAAGAACGTAATTAGTTTAGAAACTGGGCAGATAATTTCTCGCACCAAGTTGCTGCACAGATTAGTGCAGAGTCTATACTCGCGTACTGAAGCTGAATTTAAACACGGTAATTTTCGCATAAAAGGAGATACTGTAGATATTTTTCCCGGATATTCTGATGATCCTTTCAGAATTCATTTCTTTGGAGATGAAATTGAAGAAATCGAAGTTTTTGATCCTGTAAACAATTCGGTTATCGCCAAATACGACCGCCTAAATATTTATCCAGCAAATATGTTTGTAACTTCTCCAGATGTGCTTCAAGGTGCGATTAGAGAAATACAAGATGACTTGGTAGCACAAGTTGAATATTTTAAAGAAACAGGAAAATACTTAGAAGCCAAGCGCTTAGATGAACGCACAAATTTTGACCTAGAAATGATTCGGGAACTCGGTTATTGTAGCGGTATTGAAAATTACTCTCGCTATTTAGACCGCAGATTACCAGGAACTCGCCCATTCTGTTTGTTAGACTATTTTCCAGATGATTACTTAATGGTTGTTGATGAAAGCCACGTAACCGTCTCACAAGTTGGTGCGATGTACGGCGGGGATAGATCCCGAAAAGAAAACCTTGTAGAATACGGCTTCCGTTTACCAGCAGCTATGGATAATCGCCCCTTAAAGATGGAAGAATTTGAAGCTTTGCAAAATCAAGTTCTCTATGTTAGTGCTACACCAGCAGATTACGAATTGGAAAAAAGCGGAGGTGTGTATGTAGAGCAAATTATTCGTCCTACAGGTTTGTTAGACCCAATAATTGAAGTTCGTCCAAGTTTAAATCAGATTGACGATTTGCTTGAAGAAATTCAATTGCGGATTGAGAAAGACGAGCGTGTGCTAGTAACTACCTTGACAAAACGAATGGCAGAAGAGCTCACTAAATATATGACTCGGGTGCAAATTCGTTGTCGCTATATTCACAGTGATGTAGACACGTTAGAAAGGGTTGAAATTATGCAAGATTTACGTCTTGGAGTATTTGATGTACTTGTGGGTGTAAACTTATTACGCGAAGGACTTGATTTACCTGAGGTTTCCCTAGTTGCTATTCTCGATGCCGATAAAGAAGGTTTTTTAAGAAGCAATCGTTCCCTTACACAAACCGTTGGTCGTGCCGCACGACATTTAAATGGAAAAGCAATTATGTATGCTGATAAAATAACAAATAGTATGCAAGCCACAATAGATGCAACCGAATATCGTCGTGAAAAACAGATTGCCTACAATAAGCAACACGGAATTACACCAACAGCCATAAAAAAATCGTTTCATAATTCCCTAGCGAAGTCTAAAGAGGAAGCTTATTCATTTGAACAGGCTGAGTCATTAGCCGCCGAATCAGAGATAGCATATTTAACCAAACCGCAGATAGAGCAAAAAATTCGAGACACTCGGAAAGCTATGGAGAAAGCTGCTAAAGATTTAGATTTTATGACCGCAGCCAAACTTCGAGATAAAATAAAATCTTTTCAGAAACAAATGGAAGAAATCTAACAGGTGAAAACATTTTATTTGGAATTGCAAATTCAATAAATCTTAATTAATAAAAATGTCAAATTTTACAAAGTTGTTAACGTGCTTCACAATACTAATTTTGTATTTTAACATTTCTATGGTATCAGCTCAAAACATTAATTTAGACAATAAAATTATTCCCGAAAACATTAAAAAAGAAGCATTAGAAGCGCTTTCTTTTTTTCCAGAATTATGGGAAACATCAATAGAATTTAAATTTAAAGACGATATAAAAAAGTCCACTATGCAGGCACAGCCTCATTTTGGAAGTTTATTTAGACACAAAGAATTCAGGAAATACATAATCTTTATTAGCCGTAAAATTAAAATTGAAGATGAAAACTTCACTATAAAAGATATTCCTTCAGACGTTCTTGTAGGGTGGATAGGTCACGAATTAGGCCATGTTATGGACTATCAACATCGATCAAATGTTGGTTTAATGATTCTTGGGGCCAAATATCTTTTCTCCTCTTCCAGTATCAAAAAAATTGAACGTACTGCCGATACATACGCTATTGCACACGGAATGGGCGATTACATTTTAAAAACTAAAAACTTTATTTTGGACAATGCTAATCTTTCTGAAAAATATAAAAGTCGTATTCGTAGGCTTTATATTTCACCAGAAGAAGTTATGGAGCTCATTAATGAAAATAAAGTAGAAGAAGAGATAGACGTCGTAGATATTAATAAATGATTATGTATTCTTAAATTCCTTTACAAAAGCTTCCCATTCGGCAAATTTTTCCTCACCCATAACTTTTTCCATTTTTACCTGTCCACCTTTCTTTTTATTTTTTCCACTCCATTCGTGAAAAATAGTTGGGTTTACCACACTTACCTTAATTCCTTTTAAAGCCTTTGAACGTGCTACAGCGTAATTTTTGTTAGCACTTTTTAAAGCTTCATCGAGAGCTTGAGCTAATTCTTTATTATTTACTTCTGTTTCCGTTCCCAAATACCAATGATGATGAAATTCGTCATCTATTTTAACTGCAGCAAGTGTAAATTCGGGAATTTCTATATCGAATTTTTCCTCCATTTCTCGAAGTGCGACTTCCATTTTATTAACCGAAAGTTGCGATCCTACCACATTCAAAAAGAATTTTGTGCGACCTGTAATTTTAATTTCTGCTTTTTCAACATCGGTAAAAGCAACAGTATCCCCAATTAAATACCGCCAAGCACCCGATACTGTAGTAATTATCAAAACATAATCAACATCCTTTTCAACTTCTGCCAATGAAAGTGACGGTGCATCTTGTGAAAGTGAGCCATCCTCGTTTATATATTCTGGTTTAAAAGGAACAAACTCGAAGTAAATTCCGTTGTCAGTCACTAATTTCATCGAAGTGGTATCGGGTCTATTTTGAAATGCCAAAAATCCTTCAGAAGCTAAATACGTATCGATAATTGTAATAGGATGTGCTAATAATTGATTAAAACTTTTTTCATAAGGCTGAAAGGCAACTCCACCAGATGTATAAACCTGAAGATTTGGCCATATATCGTGAATGGTGTTCGCACCGTGATATTCTATTACTTTTTTCAGCATTAACTCCATCCAAGAAGGTATTCCACTCAACGCCCCAATATCCCACTCTCGGGCACGCTTAGCAATGGTTTCAACTTTTTCATCCCAGTCTTCCATAAGCGCAATTTCTTCGCCTGGTTTATAAAAGCCTCGAAACCAAAAAGGAATGTTACTGGCACTAATACCGCTAATTTCACCTTCTAAAAACTGATCCTGGGCTTCCAAATTGGTGCTACTTCCTAACATCATAATTTCTTTTTCAAAAAAATCGGAAGGGACATCAAAGTTTGCCAATGCCCCCACTTGTTTTATTCCAGTAGTACGAATAGCCTCAACCATATCGTCGGTAACAGGAATACGCTTAGAGGTTTTTCCTGTTGTTCCACTACTTCTAGCAAAATATGTTGGCTTTCCAGGCCAGCTAATATCTTCAAATCCTTCTTGGGTCTTGTTCCACCACTCTGCTTCCATTTGATGATAATCGAAATAAGGCACCTTTTCTCTAAATGCCTTTTCAATATCATCTGCTTCAAGAATTTTAGAAAATCCGTAATACTTACCAAAAGCAGTGTCTTTTGCCTTATCTAATAAGTTGGTTAAAACTTCTCTTTGAGATTCGATTGGTGATTTTTCTGAAACTAACGCATCCCTTAAATCGATTGCAGTTTTGATGATTGAGCCTAGTATTGCCATTATTAAATTTGTTTTTGATGAATTTACGGCTTTTAAAAAATATGGTAGAATTATTTAATTGAAATTTAACCTTTTTCTTATGGCACGCATAACTGTATCTTTGCAAAAAAACAAAAATGAACCATCCTGATTCCATACGTTTAAATAAAGCTATTGGTGCAACCGGCTATTGTTCAAGAAGAGAAGCCGACACTTTAATTGAGAAAGGACGCGTTACTATTAACGGAAAAAAAGCAGGGCTTGGAGACCGCGTAATGCCCAATGATGAAATACGTGTGGATGGCAAATTGCTAACCGAAAACGACAACCTTGTTTACATTATGCTAAACAAACCCGTTGGTATAACGTGTACTACAGACACACGTTTTAACGATAATGTGGTCGATTTTGTAAAACACCCTGAACGTATTTTTCCTGTTGGAAGGTTAGATAAACCGAGCGATGGATTACTATTACTTACTAATGATGGCGATATTGTAAATAAAATTCTACGAGCGGGAAATAAACACGAAAAGGAATATATTGTTAAAGTAGACCGCCCCGTAACCGATGAATTTGTAAAACGAATGGGGTCAGGAATTCCAATTTTAGATACTGTAACCAAACGTTGTGAAGTAGAACGATTGAGCAGATTTGAATTTAGAATAATCCTAGTTCAGGGCTTAAACAGGCAAATTAGACGTATGTGCGAATATCTAGGATATGAAGTCGTTGCCTTACAACGAATAAGAATTATGAATTTAAAATTAGGAAATCTTCCTATTGGCGAATGGCGCGACTTAACTGAACTAGAGCTTAAAACCTTAAAAGATTCTGTTAAAGATAGCGATGGACTTCCAAAGACACTGCATAAAGAAACACCGTCTAGAGCCATTATTCCTAAAAAACACGGAGCGCAAAGCACCAGCGGAAAGAGAAGAAGAAGAGATTAATTTGATTCATGAAAAAACCGCGTGCCGATTGAGTAGCACGCGGTCATTTCAACTAACTAACCAAATTAAATTTCAATTATGAAATCTCAACCATTTTCTTCAATACTTTCTTTTCTTCCATTTTGGGAAGGGTTACACTAAGTATCCCATTCTCATATTTAGCCTGAATTTTATCTGTTTCAATAGTATCAGGTAATCTGAAAGAACGCGTAAAACTTTCGTAATTAAATTCTCTTTTTCTAAATTGAGAATCGTTATTTTCTTCTGTTTCCGTTTGAGTTGCCTTTTGTGCAGATATCTTCAACATATCTTCCTCAACTTCAATTTTGAAATCTTCTTTTCCCAATCCAGGGGCAGCAATTTCGAGCGCAAAATTAGAAGATTTTTCAATGATATTTACGGCTGGAATGCTAAATGTTTCATAATTATTTGAAGCATCTAATCTGTTTTCCAAAAAGAAATTATCAAAGATTGCTGGCAACCATAGGTTATTCTTATTAACTGTTTTCATATCTAAATATTGTTTGTGTTTATAACTATTTTCGATTATAAATAAGCAAAAAGAATTCCATTCGAAATTAACCGACATTTTGTCTTCAATAACAAGTTTTTTCCTGTCGTTTTGTCTAAATTTATATTAATACATCTATTTACTTGATTTTTTATTAAAAGCGAGAATCATTAATTACTTTTAAAATTCGTTAAACATATTTATGAAAACATTTTTTGTCAGAATTTTTGGTTTTTTTAATACAATAGAGAGCAAAATAGCTTTCTATCCAACCCTTTTTGCTTTTTCAGGCTTTCTATTCGCCTTGTTAATGATGTATCTTGAACAGCAAGGCATATCAAGAAAGGTAATGGACTTACTACCTCAATTAATGGTAGAAGACGGTGATACCGCCCTAACCGTTTTGAGCGCTTGCCTTGGCGGCTTAATCTCGCTAATGGTATTTAGCTTTTCGATGGTAATGCTGCTTTTAAGTCAGGCTTCAAGTAATTACTCCCCTCGCCTACTTCCTGGCCTAATTAGCGATAAACGACATCAATTTATCCTTGGGGTTTACCTTGCTTCAATTCTTTATATTATTTTCACTTTATTTTCCATTGAACCAAGTGAAAAGAAATACACGTTACCCGGAGTTTCCGTGCTTTTAGGGATTTTATTTACGATTACCTGTCTGGTCGCCTTCATTTATTTTATCCACAATATATCTCAAAGTATTCAGATAAATAATATTCTTGACACTATATTTTCGGATTCTCGGAAGCGCTTAAAACGCTTAATTGATTCAAAAAAGGAAGTCCCATTATCATTCCCAGACACTCAAAACTGGCATAATTACAATGTAGGACATAGTGGTTATATACAGAATATTGCGATAAACAACATTTTAGATATTTGCGAAAGAGAGAATACTAAAATATACATTACTATTCCGAAAGGTTTGTTTGCTTTATCGAATGCAGTTTTTATAAAATCGGAAAAGAAACTTAAAAGGGAAACAGTAAACCAAGTGCTCTCGAATATCAGTTTTTCGAAAGGCGAATTGGTTGAAGATAATTACATTCTAGCATTTAAACAAATCACAGAAATTGCAGTTAAAGCTATGTCGCCAGGAATTAATGACCCTGGCACCGCTATTAATGCGATTGATTATTTAACAGAACTTTTCGCTTTACGAATGCTTAAAGGCGACAAGATAATTTTAACGCAGAACAATAAAATTCTTTTACGACTTGCTACTGTGCGTTTTAATGAATTAATTTATAATGTAATGGCATCGCTTCGCACCTATTGTAAGCACGACCCTATTATGGCTCAAAAAATACTATGGATGTTGAATTATTTAAAAGATCAGCCTGTAGTAGAAGAGAGCTATCACGCGTCAATAAACGAGGAGATAAAAACGATGGTTGATGAGACACGAAAATCTTTAGAATGTGAGAGAGATGTATTGGCTACAGCTCGAATTTTAAAAATTTAGTTGTAATATATTTTAAAAATATTAAGCAGCTCTTCTGCTGGAACAGGGCTGTTTTTATATTCATTCATAATATTTATTATCTGATTAGCTACTATTGGGCGAATTCCCATTTTAAGACCAAAGTTTTTTAATGCTCCAACCTCGGTTTCGTGAGTTTCTTGATCAACTTGCATAACTAAAGCCAATCTATAAAAATGTGTAATTCGATCTACCTCGCTATACAGGGTTTGAGTTGGCTGGGGATGTTCAAAAATTTCAGAAACTTCATTTTCAGGGATACCCAAACGCTTTGCCAATTTAAGAATCAGTTGCATTTCGGAACGCTTAATCTTACCATCGGCTTTGACCATGGTAATTAGATCGCTCAATAAAGATTTCGGATTCTTTTCCATAAAATGATTTCATAAAAAAGCCCTTGCAAATTGCGAAGGGCTTTTATAAAAGTTATAAAAATTTTAAGCGAGTACCGCTTTAACTTTATCGGCCGCCTCTTGAAATTCAATAGCGCTCTGAACATCTAGTCCACTGCTATCAATAAGTTCTTTTGCGATGTCTGCGTTTGTACCTTGTAAACGAACAATAATTGGCACGTTAATGGTTCCCATATTTTTGTACGCATCTACAATTCCCTGCGCTACTCGGTCGCAACGAACAATTCCTCCAAAAATATTCACTAAAATAGCTTTTACGTTTGGATCTTTAAGAATTAGATGAAAAGCAGCTTCTACTCTTTCAGCATCTGCAGTTCCACCAACATCTAGGAAGTTTGCTGGCTCACCACCCGCTTGTTTAATAAGGTCCATTGTTGCCATTGCAAGTCCGGCACCATTAACCATACAGCCTACGTTTCCGTCCAAATCTACATAATTTAAGCCTTTTTCGCCAGCTTCCACTTCAATTGGGTTTTCTTCACGCTTATCACGCATTGCAACGTAGTCTTTATGACGATATAAAGCGTTGTCATCAATACTTACTTTAGCATCAACAGCGATTATTCTGTCGTCGCTTGTTTTTAAAACTGGGTTAATTTCAAACAAAGAAGAGTCTGATTCGCTATACGCTTTATAAAGTGCTGAAACGAATTTTGTCATTTCTTTAAATGCTTTTCCGCTTAGCCCAAGATTAAAAGCTATTCTCCTTGCTTGAAAGCCAAGTAAACCAACAGCAGGATCAATTTCTTCTGTAAAAATTAAATGAGGTGTTTCTTCTGCAACGGTTTCAATATCCATTCCACCCTCGGTAGAGTACATAATCATATTGCGTCCAGTAGAACGGTTAAGCAATACACCCATATAATATTCTTCTGGTTCACTATCGCCTGGATAGTAAACATCTTCAGCAACTAAAACTTGGTGAACTTTTTTTCCTTCAGCACTTGTCTGAGGAGTAACAAGGTTCATTCCAATGATTTTACCTGAAATATCTTCAACTTCTTGCAGGTTTTTAGCAAGTTTTACACCGCCACCTTTTCCACGGCCTCCCGCATGAACTTGTGCTTTAATTACGTGCCACCCTGTTCCGGTGTCTTCTGTAAGTTTTTTAGCTGCCTCAACAGCTTCTTGTGGTGTGGTTGCGACAATTCCGCGCTGTATTTCAACACCAAAACTGTTCAATATTTCCTTTCCCTGATATTCGTGTAAATTCATAGTAACTGTTTTGAATTCTGCCCTTCTTAAAAGCAGATTTGATTATGGAATGCAAAAATAACAAATGTTGTAAGAATCCGCTACTGTTTTTAAAGTAATGTATTCAATCTCTATTCAATATTGTCTGAATTTGTCAATTTACAATTTAGAAAAAAGTAAAATTAAGTAGGTGCTTTAGTCACAAATTTAATTCAGCTATTTAAATTGATTAATTCACAAACACATTAAGCGCCCGCCCTACATACCGATAACAAAATTTTGAGAATACTTTAATTATATCAGTTATGACTTTTATTATAAAATAAATGACAAAACTCCGATAGTTGTCATTAATAACACTATATTTGCAACTTATATAAATTTTTTAATTAATTACAATGAACAAAGGAACAGTAAAATTCTTCAACGATACCAAAGGATTTGGTTTTATTACTGAAGAAGGAACCAACAAAGAACATTTTGTACACGTTTCAGGCCTAATCGACGAAGTTCGCGAAGGGGATGAAGTAGAATTTGATCTTCAAGAAGGCAAAAAAGGATTAAACGCGGTTAATGTAAAAGTACTTTAATATACGCATCACTTTTTATGACAAAGCCTCTCATTTTAGGAGGCTTTTTTTATACACAAATATTTTTGGTTAAACAAAAATCGCTTCTAACACATAGCAGAAGCGATTTTTTCAGTTTTTATAATATCGACTACTTATAACTTCGAAACATTTCTTTTAGCATTTTCGAACTCTTTCACCATATCTTTCAAAATTTGAGCAGCAGGTTTAATATCGTGAATTAAGCCCGCTATTTGACCAATTTCCAATTCGCCATCGACTAAATCCCCTTCGAACATTCCTCGCTTAGCACGAGCGCGACCCAAGTGTTTTATTAAATCTTCTTTGGTTGGATTTGTTTTGTAAAGCTCTAATACACTTTCGTAAAATGGATTTTTCAACAATCGAACTGGCGCTAATTCTTTTAAAGTTAGCTTGGTATCTCCTTCTTTCGCAGCAACCACTTCTTCCTTGAAAGCCTTGTGAGCTGAACTTTCTTCGGAAGCAACAAAACGACTTCCTACTTGCACTCCATCTGCTCCTAAAACCATTGCGGCCAGCATTCCTTCACCTGTAGCAATTCCGCCTGCCGCAATTAATGGAATATCCAACTGCTCTTTAACCATTGGTATTAAAGTGAAGGTAGTGGTTTCTTCCCGTCCGTTATGGCCACCAGCCTCAAATCCTTCTGCAACAACTGCATCAACTCCAGCTTCTTGTGCTTTTAAAGCAAATTTCACACTGCTCACAACGTGAACCACAACAATTCCATGCGCTTTAAGCTTAGCTGTATAGGTTTTTGGATTTCCAGCCGAAGTAAAAACAATTTTAACTCCTTCAGCAATAATGATATCGATAATTTGTTCAAGGTTGGGGTATAGCATCGGGACGTTTACTCCGAAAGGTTTGTCGGTTGCCTTTTGACACTTCTGAATGTGTTCTCGAAGCACTTCAGGATACATTGAGCCTGCACCAATAATTCCCAAACCACCTGCATTTGAAACAGCACTTGCCAATCGCCATCCACTATTCCATATCATTCCAGCCTGAACGATTGGGTATTTTATTCTGAAAAGTTTCGTAATTCTATTTTCCACTATTCTTTTATTATTTTAAAGCTTGTTGTTTTGTTGTTTGAGGTAATAGAAGCAATATACATTCCTGAAGGCAATTCAGATACATCTAAACTATTTTTCAGCGGACTGATTTTAGCTTGCTTTACACGTTCTCCTAAAACATTATATAACAAAAATTCGGCGTGATTTACACTTTTAGGAAAAGAAATATGTACTTCAGAGCTCACCGGATTTGGATAAAGTGCAAACAATGTTTCCTGCAAATGCTGTTCTGCACTCATTTGTAATAAAGCGTTTAAAGCATCACCAAAATCTGGAATTCCATACCCCATATTGTAAGTCGGGTTGTTGTAAAGATCTGCTGATTCGCGTATCGCTTGCATCACAACATCATTTTTCAAATTCGGAACAGCTTGCCATAATGAAGCAACCGCACCCGCTATAATTGGGGAACTAAATGAAGTACCATTTGAATAATCTACTTGTCCATACTGGTTTACTATTGCCGAACTTCGACCTTGAGCCATCACGTCTGGTTTTACGACACCTGCAGAATTAGGTCCATAAGAACTGAAGTCAACATAATCTCCTGATGAATCGACTGCGCCAATAGTAAATGAACCAGGAGCATCGGCAGGACTACCGATATATCCGAAACCATTCCCGTCATTTCCAGCAGAGGTAACGTTAATCATTCCTTTGTCGAATGCCGCATTCGAGCCACGTGCGCCAATTGTTGTGAATCCGTCTAAATCTTCGTATAAATGATTATACGCAGGATTGTCAAAATCTTGATATCCAAGTGAGGTATTGGTTACATATACTCCTAAGCTATCTGCTCGTTCTAAAGCTTCAACCCAATACGCTTCTTCCACAGGGCTTTCACCATAACCATCTTCAGTTACAAAAAGGTAGTAAGATGCTTTAGGTGCAGTACCAACAAAAGCTAAATCGGGGTTCGGGTTTTCTAATATTGCAGCTGCATCACTTAAAGTAGCAGCTCCGTGACTTCCAGAACCATTTGGATTTTCAATACGTTCAACAAAGTCATAATAGCCCAATAACCTACCTTCGTTTCTTATATGCGCATAAGCAGGATTGCTTAATACGTTTGGATAGCCATTGTCCATGAACGCAACCACAATTCCATCACCATCAAAACCACTTTGATGCAATTGATCTACACCAATCATATCTGTTTGGTTATAAGCAGAACCATAATTATAATCGACTCTTCGCTGATTTTCAATTTCAAATTTATCACGTGGTGCGATTCTAGGAAAAGTTCGATTTAAACTTTTATCCATAAACTCAACTTCGGTTACGAAAGAAAGATTTGATAGATTGTCAATAGCTGCATAAGGACCACGGACATAAACAGCGTTTAACCATTTCGATTTTGCTAAAACCGTAATGCCAGCTATACTGTTTATCTGTGCTTTATAAGCCTCATTTAACGGAACGTCACGTTCGTCTATTTCAATCCCTTGTGCTGACTTTCGATTAAGCGCCTCTTGAGATAAAATGGTGATTGGATTTGCTATAGATGCCGCCACGTTTTCCTTGACTGCAAAAAACACTAGCGCTTCTTCTTGAGAAAAAACAAACGATGAACTAATAAGTAAAAAAAATAAGAGTGTTTTTTTCATAAGTAAGATTTAGGAAATTACGCCACTTCCAACCAATTCCTCGTCTAGATACCAAGCAGCAAATTGGCCTTCAGTAATTGCAGATTGTGGATTGTCAAATATAACGTAAAGACCGGAAAATCTGCGGTACAAAGTTGCTTTTTCCAATGGCTGTCTATATCGAATTCGGGCCATCACCTCCATTGTGTCGTTTTCGGCGAGCTCTAAATCTTCACGAACCCAATGTACTTCTTCAGTTTTTATAAAAAGCCCTCGCCTGTATAACCCAGGGTGACTTTTCCCTTGACCTGTATAAATAATATTTTCATCCACATCTGTATCGATTACAAATAATGGCTCTTTAGTGCCTCCAACAGCTAAACCTTTTCGTTGGCCTTTGGTAAAATAATGAGCTCCGTGATGTGTCCCAACCTCTTTTCCATCCGATTTTGAATACACATACTTTCCAGAAAGGAACTCAAGTTTTTCTGTTTCAGAATTAAATGAAGGCTGCTCTAATTCGTATTGAGGATAATTGGATGGTATTTCTACAATCACTCCTTCTTTAGGCGCCAATTTTTGTTGAAGAAATTCAGGAAGCCTTACCTTTCCAATAAAACATAATCCTTGCGAATCGCGTTTTTCGGCTGTAACCAAGTCTTGTTCCAGTGCTATTTTTCGCACTTCAGGTTTTAGTAACTCACCTACTGGGAATAAGGTTTTTGAAAGCTGCTCTTGGGAAAGCTGGCAGAGGAAATATGATTGATCTTTATTCGAATCTTTTCCAGCTAAAAGGTGATAAACCTTCTTATCCTGTCCATTTTTGTTTATTATAGAAGTCGATTTACGGCAATAATGGCCTGTTGCCACAAAATCAGCACCAAGACTTAAGGCAATTTTCATAAAAACATCAAACTTTATTTCCCGATTGCAAAGTACATCCGGATTTGGAGTGCGTCCCATTTGATATTCACGAAACATATAGTCGACTATGCGCTCTTTGTATTCTTCGCTTAAATCGACAGTCTGAAATGGAATTCCTAGTTTTTCGGCTACCAACATTGCATCGTTACTATCTTCCAACCAAGGGCACTCGTTAGAAATGGTAACTGTATCGTCGTGCCAATTCTTCATAAAAAGCCCAATAACATCATAGCCTTGCTCCTTTAAAAGATAGGCTGCTACACTGGAATCGACACCACCGCTAAGTCCGACAACTACTCGTTTTTTCATAATAAATATAGAATGTGCAAAGATAAGGCTTGTAAACGCCACAATGCAAGGTTCAGGAATACTTTGGCATTACTCCAGTGAATAGAAAACTAACTGATTCTCCTAAATTTAAATATTAGGTAAATGAGATAAACTGGAAAAGAAAAATCTATTTGAAAATGCTATTCTCTATTCTTTTTAGGGAATGTTTCTTCAACAGTTACCTTTCCGTTTTTATAGTACTTCCAAAGTCCGTGCTTTTTATTGTCTTTGTAAGCCCCCTCAATAATCAGGTTTCCATGACCATCGTAATAAGTAGCTGGACCGTGAAGGTTACCATCTTTATACTGAAACTTTTTAATAGCTATGCCAGTTGCAGAATAATAAGTGTTGGCTCCATCTTTAAGCCCATTATTGTAATTAACCTCCTCCGTGATTTTCCCGTTAGAATAATAGATCGTCTGTTTTCCGTGAAGTTTTCCGTTTGAATAGGTTTCCCTAATCATTGGGGTTTTAGAGTTTTTATGATATGTAATCCATTCTCCAATGCGGTCTTTCCCCTTCA
>Ga0209075_1003053_pt1 | contig 14257 bp, 12 predicted proteins | sample Stecom2011_FD_187523 | JGI IMG/M metagenome (GOLD analysis project Ga0209075, IMG submission 187523) | Agricultural soil microbial communities from Utah to study Nitrogen management - Steer compost 2011 (SPAdes) (version 2) | ecosystem: Environmental > Terrestrial > Soil > Agricultural land... | reverse complement strand
GCGATGAGGTGGCGAATTATAGACCCATTCGCCGCCTCGTCAAGCCCTTTTATTCAGCCGGCTCGATCTCGTCTTTCCGACGCCGTTTGCCCCGCCAGCGCCACAGCGCCTGAACCGGGCCGGAGACGCTATAGGCAATGAAGATCAGCCACAGGATGCGCGACGGATCGGTGGAGATCACCGCAAAGATCAGCACCACCAGCAGGATCACGAAGAAAGGCACGCGCCCGCGCATATCCAGATCCTTGAAACTGTAATAGCGCACGTTACTGACCATCAACAGACCGCCCAGAGCGGTGAGGATTCCCACCAGCCAGGCGATATCCTGCCCTTCGATACCGAAATCGCTGAGCGACCACACCATACCCGCGACCAGGCCGGCGGCGGATGGACTGGCCAACCCGGTGAAGTAGCGTTTGTCGGCCGACCCTATATGGGTATTGAAACGAGCCAGACGCAGGGCCGCTCCCGCCACGTAGATGAACGCGAAGATCCAGCCGACCTTGCCCATGCCATCCAGCGCCCAGGTAAAGGCGACCAGCGCCGGCGCCACACCGAAGGCGACCATGTCCGACAGCGAATCGTATTCGGCGCCGAAGGCACTCTGGGTATTGGTCAGCCGCGCGACGCGACCGTCCAGACCGTCCAGTACCATGGCCACGAAAATGGCGATGGCCGCATGGGAGAAGTTGCCATTCATGGCGCTGACAATGGCGTAGAAGCCGGAGAACAGTGCAGCGGTGGTGAACAGGTTGGGCAGCAGGTAGATGCCGCGGTGGCGCACCTTCTTGCCATCTGGGCCGGGCACCTCCTCGATATGCTCGTCAATGGGGAGCAGCGTGTGGGGACCTTCAGCCTCGAAACCGTTGTCCTGTTGCAGATCGTCTTTCATGTTTGGAACCTTGAACATGCAAACTGAGCATGCAGTGTCGCAAACTTGGCCGCCGGATAGCCAGCCCTCATGGGCTTGGGCCATAAAAAAACGCGGCCGAAGCCGCGTTTTTCCTACCCCGAACCGGAATCAGTTCTTGGTCTTGTCCACGATCTTGTTGGATGCAATCCAGGGCATCATGGCGCGCAGCTTCTCACCAACCTGCTCGATCGGGTGAGCAGCGTTGTTGCGACGGGCAGCGGTCATGGACGGGTAGCCCAGGGAGCCTTCGGCGATGAACATCTTGGCGTATTCGCCGGACTGGATGCGCTTCAGAGCGTTGCGCATGGCAGCACGGGACTCGTCGTTGATCACCTCGGGGCCAGTCACGTACTCACCGTACTCCGCATTGTTGGAGATGGAGTAGTTCATGTTGGCGATGCCGCCCTCGTACATCAGGTCGACGATCAGCTTCAGCTCGTGCAGACACTCGAAGTAGGCCATTTCCGGCGCGTAGCCGGCTTCGGTCAGCACTTCGAAACCGGCCTTGACCAGCTCCACCGCGCCACCACAGAGAACAGCCTGCTCACCGAACAGGTCGGTTTCGGTCTCGTCCTTGAAGGTGGTTTCGATGATGCCGGTACGGCCGCCGCCAACGCCGCTGGCGTAGGACAGGGCAACGTTCTTGGCATTACCGGAAGCGTCCTGGTAGATGGCGATCAGGTCGGGAATACCGCCGCCCTTGACGAACTCGGAACGCACGGTGTGGCCGGGTGCCTTGGGAGCAACCATGATCACGTCCAGATCCTTGCGCGGCACGATCTGGTTGTAGTGGATGGCAAAACCGTGGGCGAAGGCCAGGGTGGCACCCTGCTTCAGGTTCGGCTCGATCTCCTGCTTGTACAGCTGAGCCTGGAACTCGTCAGGAGTCAGGATCATGACCACGTCGGCGGCAGCCACAGCGGCGGGCACGTCGGTGACCTTCAGACCATGGGCTTCAGCCTTGGCGATGGAGGAGGAACCCGGGCGCAGGCCCACGGTTACGTCGACACCGGAATCCTTCAGGTTGCAGGCGTGGGCGTGACCCTGGGAGCCGTAGCCGATGATGGCCACTTTCTTGCTCTGGATGATGCTCAGATCACAGTCTTTGTCGTAATAAACTTGCATGTAAATCCCCTTGCTATGCGGCCGTTGTACGGCCGCTCTCATTTATTCAGATGCTCAGAACCTTTTCACCGCGCGCAATGCCGGATACACCGGTGCGCACGACTTCCAGGACCGACGCCGGGCCAACCGCTTCGATGAAGCTGTCCAGTTTATCAGACGTCCCTGTAAGCTGGACCGTATACACACTGCTGGTGACATCCACAATCTGGCCGCGGAAGATGTCGGTCGTGCGCTTGACCTCGGCGCGCTGGGCGCCGGTGGCCTTGATCTTGACCAGCATCAGTTCGCGCTCGATGTGCGCGCCTTCAGACAGATTGACCAGCTTCACCACCTCGATCAGCTTGTTGAGGTTCTTGGTGATCTGCTCGATGACCTCTTCCTGGCCGATGGTGGTCAGCGTCAGACGCGACAGGGTCGGGTCCTCGGTGGCAGCCACGGTGAGGGTTTCGATGTTGTAGTTGCGCTGGGAAAACAGACCGACCACACGGGACAGCGCACCGGGCTCGTTCTCCAGCAGTACGGAAATGATGTGTCTCATGATCAGGTACGCTCCGTCTTGCTCAGCCACATGTCACGCATTGATCCGCCGGCAATCTGCATCGGGTAGACGTGCTCGGTGTTGTCCACGCGGATATCCATGAATACCAGTCGCTTGGTCTGGGCAAAGGCCTCTTCCATCGCCGGCTTCAGGTCTTCCAGCTTCTCCACGCGCATGCCGACGTGGCCATAGGCCTCGGTCAGCTTGATGAAGTCGGGCAGCGACTCCATGTACGAATGCGAGTAACGGCTGTTGTACTGCATGTCCTGCCACTGGCGAACCATGCCCAGGGCCTGGTTGTTCAGGGTGATGATCTTCACCGGCAGGTCGTACTGCAGGCAGGTCGACAGCTCCTGGATGTTCATCTGGATACTGCCCTCGCCGGTGACACAGGCCACGGCGGCGTCCGGATGATGCAGCTGGATGCCCATGGCCGCCGGCAGACCGAAGCCCATGGTGCCCAGGCCACCGGAGTTGATCCAGCGATTGGGCTTGTCGAACGGATAGTACTGGGCCGCGAACATCTGGTGCTGACCCACGTCGGAGGTGACATAGGCATCGCCCCGGGTCACGTCCCACAGGGTTTCGATCACGGTCTGCGGCTTGATGACACTGCCATCACCCTGGTCATAGGGGAACAGCTTGCCGTCACCGCGCCACTCATCGATCTGCTTCCACCAGGCAGCCAGCACCTCGGCCTTGGGCTTGAGCTTGTGCTCACGGGTCATGGTCAGCATCTCGTTGAGGACGCTGTCGACCGGACCGACGATCGGAATGTCTGCCTTGATGGTCTTGGAGATCGAGGCCGGGTCGATGTCGATATGGATGATCTTGGCGTTCGGGCAGAACTTGGATGCACCGTTGATTACCCGGTCATCGAAGCGCGCACCGACACACATCACCACATCCGCATGGTGCATGGCGACGTTGGCGGTATAGCTGCCGTGCATGCCGAGCATGCCGAGGAACTGGCGATCGGTACCGGGAAAGCCGCCCAGACCCATCAGGGTATTGGTGACCGGTACACCCAGCTCCTTGCACAGGTCGGTAAGCTGACGAGCAGCACCACCCATGATCACACCACCACCGGAGTAGACGATCGGGCGGCGCGCCTCGACCAGCAGGTCCAGGGCCTTGCGGATCTGTCCGGAATGGCCGCGCACGGCCGGATTGTAGGAGCGCAGCTTGACCTTCTTCGGGTAGCTGTACTCGAACTTCTCCGCCGGATTGGTCATGTCCTTGGGAATATCGATGACCACAGGGCCGGGACGACCGGTCTGTGCCAGATAGAAGGCCTTCTTGATGATCTCCGGAATCTCGCGCGGATCCTTGACGATGAAGCTGTGCTTCACGATCGGGCGGGAAATACCGACCATGTCGGTTTCCTGGAACGCATCGGTACCGACCAGGTGACTGGCCACCTGTCCGGAAATGATCACCATGGGGATGGAGTCCATGTACGCGGTAGCGATACCGGTAATGGTATTGGTTGCGCCGGGACCCGAAGTCACCAGCACCACGCCCGGCTTGCCGGTGGCCCGGGCATAGCCGTCGGCCATGTGGGCCGCCGCCTGCTCATGGCGCACCAGAACGTGGGTCACGTCGTCCTGACGGAAAATCGCGTCATACACGTGCAGCAGGGCACCGCCGGGGTACCCGTAAATAAACTTAACACCTTCGTCACGCAAGGAGCGGACGACCATCTCAGCGCCGGATAAAAGTTCCACTTTTGAATCACCTCTAGCATACCGTTCACCCACGGGCGAGCGGCAGGATACCTGTTTACTGCTCGGCAGTGCATTGGCAACGGTGGTTGTCATGCAACAGCTTGACTGCGTGCAATGGAGACTGCCCGACCGCAGGTAGCGGGAGCGTCTCACCCAGCGCGAGGTAACGCGTACGGGGCCAGGCCGGGAGCATGAGGATCGTCGCCTCCCGGATTGAGCAACAAAGCAGACTGCCCCGGCGGCCGAGTAGGCCCCGATCACAGCATGCTCATGAGAACCTCGAATTGTTTACATTCGAGACCGTCAAGTCAAGTCAACTTGAGACGAAAGCCGCAGCTTCCTGCACGACCCGGACATTGCCATATACCCCGGTTTCGGCAATTGGCTATAGTAGCCTTACTTCGATGCTCAATACAGGGATGGGAACACATGCGAAAGTCGATGACACTCATGGCTCTGGCGCTGTTCTGCACCAGCGCCGCGGGCCAGCAGATCTACCAGTGGACGGATGCACAAGGGAGAGTGCAGTTCAGCCAGCTGCCGCCGGCCAATACCCCCTACCAGCAGCGGGATATCCGCGCCCCCGCCCCGATCGGCGGTGAGCTGCGCGAACCGGCTGCGCCAGCAACGGTTGACCCCGCCCAGACAGAGGCACAGGCCCAGCAACGGCAGCAGGAACAGGCCCGGGCCGAACAGCTGCGTACCTATTGCCAGCAGCTGCGGACGGACCTGAAGACCCTGCAGGACAACCCCAGGCTCAGACGCACCAATGCCGACGGTGAGGTGGAGCGGATCGGGGAGGATGAACGCCAGCGACTGATCGCCGACACCCAGGCGAACCTGGAGCAGCACTGCAAGGATCAGGGCTGAACGGCCAGCCGCGTCGCAACCCTGTCGATACGGCCGAGGATCAGCAGCAGATCACCGGCCTGGCGGCCGAGATGGGCGAAGGCCTCTTCACCCATCGGCTGAATGCTGCAACCACCGGGCATGCCCTGCCCCTGTTCCACGATCTGCGCCATGCGGGGAATGAAGACCCACTGCAGCCACTGCTCGAAGGCCAGGGTATCAACACAGAAAGGTTCACGGCTGGCCAGTGCAGCTGCGCTCGGCGCCTGCAGCGACCAGAGCCCGAGCTGCTGCAGTTCTCGCTGCAGCAGCAGAAGCTCGTCGGCCAGCTCATGCCAGGCCTGCATCAGAGCGCGACCCGCGCGCGCTGACGGGCTTCGGCGGCACCGGCTGCATCGCCCTGGCGCTCGCGGGCCTGGGCCACCAGCTCCCAGAGGCCGGCTTGCAGGGTCGGCCGACCAGCAGCATAGGACAGGCCACGACGGGCCAGCTGCTCGGCCTGCGCCGCATCGCCCTGCTCAAGCCGCACCTGTGCCAGACGGTAGAGCACCTGCGGCTCGCGGGGAGCGATGCGCAGGGCGCGTTCGAGGCTGGCCGAGGCGCTACCCAGATCGCCACTGGTTTCCTGCTGCCGTGCCGAGGTCAGCAATGCCAGCACCGGGCCGGAAAGATTCTCGTCATCCTGCAGAGCTCCGCCGGATGACCCGCTGCTCGGTGCCGACTGACTGCCCTGGGGCTGACTGCTGACCGGCGAGCTGTCGAGGGGGTAGGATTGCACGGCGCTGGAACCCCCCATGCCGTCCGGCACCATGACGATCACACCGCCGTCGTCCTGCTGCGGACTGGGCTGGACTATGGCGGGCTGGCCCTGACCACGCATTCCCGCCCCCGTCTGCATATCCTCATTGGAGACCGGCCGCCCGGAGTCCACCACCGGCGCATAACCACCGGTGCCGGCACAACCGGCCACCAGCATCACACAGCCGAACAGCAGACCAACTTGCTTGAAACCCATAGCCTCATTCCTCATGTTCATTGCAGCCATCCACGGATGACATCCATTACCCGTCCAGCTCCCTCACGTACCGGTGCCGTATCGATCAACGGCTGGCACCCGGGCCCCGGCAGCGGCTCATAGCCGGCGCGGAAGGGCACCTGCACCGTATCCGGGCAGCTCGGATCGCTGCCTTCCCCGGTCAGCCGGTTGACCCAGGCATAGACCACGCCCTCGGGTGGCGCGTTGGACAGACTGCGCGGATTGGCCTGGGCCATGAACGCCGTCCACACCCGTAGCGCACCGGTGGCGCCGGTCAGTCGCGTCTGGCCGTTGTCGTCCCGACCAAGCCAGGCTACAGCCACCAGATCATCCGAGAAGCCGGCAAACCAGCTGTCACGCAGGTCATTGGTAGTGCCCGTCTTGCCCGCCAGGCGGATGCTGGACGGAATCTGATTATAGGCCGAGCGCCCGGTACCGTCTGTCATTACCCGACTCAGGGCTTCCTGCATGAGGAAGATGGTCGCCGAATCGAAACGCTGTTCGACCTCGAACGGATAGCGCCGCAGCTGCTCGCCGTCAGCGGTCAACACGTTGCGGATCGCCCGCAGGGGTGTATTGAAACCACCATTGGCCATGGTCTGGTACATGTCGGTCACCTGCAGCGGCGTCATTGCCCCCGAGCCCAGCAGCATGGCCGGATAGGCCGGCCAGCCATGGCGTACGCCCATGCGTTCGATGGTGTTGAGCACCCGGTCGACGCCCACATCCACGCCCACTCGCACCGTAGCCTGGTTGTAGGACTGGGCCAGCGCCTGGTGCAGCGGCACTATGCCGTAGCTCTGACGACTGTAGTTCTGCGGCGACCAGGTCTTGCCGGGTTCGGCATCCAGGGTAATGGGCGCATCCTCCACCGGGGTGATCAGCGAATAGCGCTGCGGCTGCTCCAGAGCCGTCAGATACACCGCCGGCTTGACCAGCGAACCGATCGGCCGCGAGGCATCCAGCGCCCGGTTGAAGCCGGAGAAGCGCGGGTTGCGACCGCCGACCAGCGCCAGGATCTCCCCGGTCTGGGCGCCGGTAACGACCATGGCAGCCTCCATCTCGTTGGCGCGGTCACCCAGCCCTTTCAGCGAATCGGCAATGGCCTTCTCCGCCTTCATCTGCAGCAGCGGATCGAAACTGGTGAAGATGCGCAGCCCCTCACTGGTCAGGTCTTCGTCCTTGTAGTCCTCGCGCAGCTGCCGCTTGACCAGATCCATGAAGGCCGGATAGCTGCTGTCCGCCAGACTGCCGCGCACGGTGACGTCCAGGGGTTGCGCGATGGCAGCGGCCGACTGCTCGGCGGTGATCACGCCCTGCTCTTCGAGCATCTGGAGGACCAGATCACGACGCTTCTTGGCCCGCTCCGGCTGGCGCCGCGGGTTGTACAGCGAGGGTCCCTTGACCATGCCGACCAGCAGCGCCACCTGGTGCAGCTGCAGCTCGTGCAGCGGCTGGGCGAAATAGTACTGACTGGCCAAGCCGAAGCCGTGCACCGCGCGACGTCCGTCCTGACCGAGGAATACCTCGTTGAGATAGGCCTCGAGGATCTCCTCCTTGGAATAATGCACTTCCAGCAGCACAGCCATGATCGCCTCGTTACCCTTGCGGATCAGGCTGCGCTCGTTGGTCAGGAAGAAGTTCTTCACCAGCTGCTGGGTCAGGGTACTGCCGCCCTGCACCACCCCACCGGCGGTCAGGTTGACCCAGGCGGCCCGGGCGATACCCTTGGGCGAGACACCGAAATGCTGGAAGTACTCGCGATCCTCCACCGCCACCAGCGCTTCGATCAGGTAGGGCGGCGCCTGATCCAGGCGCACCAGGATGCGGTCCTCGTTATGGGCCGGGTAGATGCCACCGATCATCAACGGCTCGATCCGAGCCATGACCACGTCGCCGTTGCCCGACAGTCCCGCGATCTGCTTGCCATCGAAGCGTACGCTGATGCGCTGCGCCGGTTCGGATCCCTCGAATGACTGGAAGCCCCGGGTATATACATCCACCCGGCCGCTGCCGACCGACATCTGGCCAGGCTGGGCGACGGCGTTGACCCGTCGATAGCCCAGCGCGGTCAGCTCCGTAACGAAATCGTCACGGGTCAGTTGCTGGCCCGCGTAGAGCTCCAGCGGCCGTGCAAATACCTTGGCCGGCACTGCCCAGCGCTTGCCTGAGAACTTCTCCTGGATGACCGCATCCAGATAGATGACAAGCCCCGCCAGCGCCACAACACCCACCAGTGCGAGCTTCCACAGCAGGCCCGACCAGCGCCGCCAGAATCCGACCTTGCGGGCCGGCCTTTTACTGCGTTTTCTACCCATAATTCCCTGTCTACCCCATTTCTCGGGAAACAACGCCCAGCCTAGGATGGGCGCAACAACGGTTGGCCTTGCCGCGGCCAGCCTTCATAATGCCCGGATTGCCCGTACACTACAGGATCCGATGTGAGCCAGACACTGCTGAATGCGCTGCAAAACCCAGCGCTGTACGATCATCCTGTCAGCGGTTTCACGCTGATGGAAACCCATATCTCCTGGGTTCTGCTGACCGGCGAATTCGTTTACAAGATCAAGAAACCGGTCAATTTCGGCTTTCTCGACTTTTCCACTCTGGACCAGCGGGCCCATTACTGTGCCGAGGAGCTGCGCCTGAATCGGCGGCTGGCGCCGGACCTCTATCTCGACGTGATCGCCATCCGCGGCAGCGAAGATCAGCCCCGTCTTGACGGCGACGGCCCGATTATCGAATACATGGTCAAGACCCGGCAGTTCCGCCAGCAGGACCTGCTCAGCAACCTGCAGCGCGCCGGCGGTCTCACCAGCCAGCATATCGACGACCTGGCCGCCACGCTGGCCACCTTTCATCAGCGCATTGATGTGGCTGCAGCGGGCACGCCCTGGGGTGAACCGGAGCAGGTGCACGCTCCTGTGGCACAGAACTTCGAACAGATCCGCGCCATGCTCAGCGATGCGGATGACCTGCAGCAGCTCGAACAGCTCGAGCACTGGGCGCATACTACCTTCCAACGGCTGATTCCCCAACTGAAGCAGCGGAAAGCCGACGGACTGATCCGCGAATGTCACGGCGATATCTATCTCGACAACGTCACCCTGATCGACGGACAAGTGACCCTGTTCGACTGCATAGAGTTCAATGACGCCTTCCGCTGGACCGATATCATGGCCGATGTCGCCTTCATGGCCATGGACCTGGAAGACCGCGGCCTGAAGGATCTCTCCCAACGCTTCGTCAATGCCTGGCTCGAGAGCACCGGCGATTATGCCGGCCTGATGGTGCTCGACTACTACAAGGCCTACCGGGCCATGGTCCGTGCCAAGGTCGCGCTGTTCAATCTGGGACCCGACACCAGCGCCCAGGAACGCGAGCAGATACTGGCGCGCTACCAGAGCTACATTGCCCTGGCCGAAAGCTACACCGGCATCCCTACCCGCTTCGGCGTGCTTACCCACGGGGTATCCGGCTCCGGCAAGAGCAGCATAGGTGCGGAGCTGGTCGCCCGTTTCGGGATGATTCGCATACGCTCGGATGTCGAGCGCAAGCGCCTGTTCCGTCAGGCCAGCACCAGTGGCGAGCAGACCACGCTCTACGGCGCGCAGATGAGCGAGCAGACCTACGCCCGCCTGGCCCAGCTGGCCGGGCAGGTTCTGGCCGCCGGCTACCCCGTGATCATCGATGCCACTCACCTGCGCCGTCACCAGCGCCAGCTGTCACGCCAGGCCATTGAAGATCAGGGCGTTCCCTGCATCATTCTGCATTGCACTGCTCCGCTGGACACCATCGAGATCTGGCTCAACGAGCGCCAGCGCAAGGGCGCCGACCCCTCCGATGCGGATATCCACGTGGTGCATCAGCAGCTGCAGCAGCTCGAGCCCCTGAGTGAGGAGGAGCGCCAGATTACCCTGACCGTGGCCACCGACAGGCCCGACAGTATCGACCAGCTCACAGAACGGCTGCGTCACCAGCTCTGACGCCGGCGGCCGGCTGTACGGACCGGCCACCCCCAACTAGACTGGCTGTCGGGAACCTATAAAAAGAAGAAGCCCGACCATGCCAAGACTTCAACGCCGTCCGACCGCTGCGGTCGGCCCGTCCGCATATCCACGCATGTCACTCCTGTCGTTGCAGGGAGGCGCACATGACCGACACTGATCTCATCACGCTGCGCAATCTGGGCAAGACCTCGGTCCAGTGGCTGCGCGCCACCGGCATCCATGACGCCGAAGAGCTGCGCCGCCGCGGGCCCGTGGCAGCCTACTGCGCGGTTCGTGCCCGTGGGTTCCGCGCCTCGCGCACCCTGCTGTTCGCCATCGCCGGCGCCCTTCAGGATGTGCACTGGAACCGGCTGGACCCCGAATACAAGCAGCAGCTGCTGGACGAACTCGAGCAGCGACAAGAGCCCTGACCGGGCAGGGGCACTTCATGTTCGGTTTTTGCCAACGCCTGCGCGCTTTTGCGTTGGCGGAAGCGGAAACATTTGCAGTATGGTATCGCTAGCCAAGGATCAGGATTAAGGAACTCGTTATGTATCTCATCGGCGACCAACCACCCTATGCAGCCAAGCTGATCAGCACACTGCAGGGCATTCCCACGCAGCTGCTCGATGGACTGGAGCCCTGCGCCGAGCCCATGGCACTGGACGCAGTGGAAGACCTCTATCAGGTCATCAGCAATCGCAATCTCTACCTGCTGCGCAGCGGCCTGCTGCACGCGCTGATCGATGGCAAGCCTCTGTTCTACATACAGGAAGGGGACCTGATCGGCCTGCGCCAGGGGCTCAATGCGGCGCCCTGTACCTATCGCAGCGAGGAGCCGCTGGTGCTGGTGCCCTATGACCGCGAGTCGCTGTTCCGTCATATCCATGCCAGCAACCGGCGTCAGGAGCTGTTCACCCAGTATATTCTGGGTCAGGCGGCCCTGATGTCAGATGCCCTGGCGCGCAGCAAGCCGGCCGAAGTCCGTCCGGTCACCGGCTTCCAGCACTTCCCCGCCGGCGCCGAGCTGATCCGTGAGGGGGACGAGGCGGATCATGTGTTCATCATTACCGAAGGACACGCCGAAGCCTTCGTGGGCGGCATCAAGGTCGGGGATGTACAACGTGACGAGATCTTCGGCGCCATGGCGCTTTTCACCCGGGAGAAGCGTTCGGCCACCGTTATCGCCAGCACGCCGACCACGGTGATGATGATTCCCAAGGAGCAGTTCCTGGCCCTGATGCAAAGCAATCCCCGCATTGCCCACAGCCTGATCGAGAGCATGGCACGCCGCATCGACCTGATGAACCGGGAGCTGACCCACTACAAGCAACTGGTCGCCCACTGAATCTGAATAATGTTCTTGACATGCAAATGAGAAACATTATTATTAGCAGCAAGTCATCGAGAGATGGCTTGGGTAACGGAAAGTCGCAAGACGGACGGTTATCTCCTCATCAGGCTAATCACGGATTTGGGCCCGCTCTCTGAGCGGGCCATTTTTTTTTGGAATCCGTTTGACCAGCAAGCTCGTGGCTGGTCCTCCGCCAGGTCGTACTGGAGGCGAACCGCTACTGCTTCAGGCCTCGGGTTCAGCCGAAGCGGCCGCTGCGTCATGCACCCGCCAACCGCCACCCAGCGCCTTGTACAGATTCACTTCGCTGATCAGCTGATTGCGCCGGTCGTTGACCCACTGCTGCTGTGCAGACAGCAGCTGACGCTGGGCGTCGAGCAGTGTCAGGTGACTGTCCACGCCGGTGCGATAGCGGCGTTCGGCAACGGCATAGTACTCCTCGCTCACCTGCAACAGGTTGCGCTGGGCCTGCACCTGTTCGGCATAGGTTTCGTGGGCGGCCAGACCATCGGCCACATCACGGAAGGCATCCTGGATCGCCTGTTCGTACTGCGCCACGCGGATATCCCGGGAGATCTCGGCGTAGTCCAGGTTGGCCTTCAGGCGCCCGGCGGTGAAGATCGGCACGCTGATGCTCGGCGTGAAGCTCCAGTAGCCCGAGCCACTGCCGAACAGATCGGACAGCTGGGTGCTGGCGGAGCCCGCCGCGCCGGTCAGACCGATGCTCGGGAAGAAGGCGGCGCGGGCCGCACCTATGCTGGCGTTGGCGCCGAGCAACTGGTGCTCGGCAGCGATGATGTCCGGGCGCTTGAACAGCAGCTCCGAGGGCAGCCCCACCGGCAGTTCGGCCAGCAGGTCCATATCCAGCCGGCCGCCGGCCAGCTCATCCAGTGCCACGTTCTGGCCCAGCAGCTGGGTCAGGGCGTTGCGATCCTGGGCGACCTGCCGGCGGTACTGGGCCAGCGCCGCCCGGGCGGTTTCCACCGCGGTACGGGCCTGGGTCAGTTCCAGGGTGGAGGCGACGCCGACGTCGTAGCTGCGCTGCACCAGGGCCAGGCTGTCTTCGTAGGCCTGCAGGGTGCGACTGGTCACATCGAGCAGTTCGCGATTGGCCTGCCAGTTGAAGTAGCTGTTGGCGACACCGGCAATCAGACTGACCTGCACGCTGCGCCGGGCCGCTTCGCTGGCCAGGAACTCCTGCAGTGCCTGCTCGCTCAGCGCATCCAGACGGCCGAACAGGTCCAGCTCCCAGGCCACGCCCAGGGTAGCGAAGTACTGACCGCCGGTACTGGCCTGGCCGGTCGGGCTGAGGGTCTCCGGCGTGCGACTGCGGGTACCGCTGGCGTCGGCCGAGGCCGAGGGCCACAGCGCCGACTGCTGGATACCGTAGAGCGCACGGTAGGCTTCCACATTGAGCGCGGCTATGCGCAGGTCGCGGTTGTTTTCCAGGGCCACCTCGATCAGCTTGCGCAGCGCCGGATCCAGGAAGAACTCGCGCCAGCCCAGGTCCATCGATTCGGTCTGCGAGTTGCGCTCACCGTAGGCTTCACCCGCGGGCCAGACATCGGCCACCGGCATCGCCGGTCGCTGATATTCGGGAATCATGGAACAGCCACTGAGCGCACCCAGCACAGCCAGACAGATCAGGGAACGCTTCACTGTGCCTTCTCCTCGGTGTTGTGGGCATCCCGGCGCGAGAACAGCGAGGACACCAGAACGTAGAACAGCGGAACCCAGAATATGACCAGCACGGTAGCCGTCAGCATGCCGCCGATCACCCCGGTGCCGATGGCATGGGAGCTGCCGGCGCCGGCGCCGCTGGTGATGGCCAGGGGCACCACGCCCAGAGTGAAGGCCAGCGAGGTCATGATGATCGGACGCAGGCGCATGCGGCAAGCCTCCACCGCAGCGTCGACCCGGGACATGCCCTGCTCGTGCAGATCCTTGGCAAACTCCACGATGAGAATCGCGTTCTTGGCCGTCAGACCGATGGTCGTCAGCAGGCCCACCTGGAAGAACACGTCGTTATCCAGCCCGCGCCCCATGGTCGCCAGCAGCGCACCGATGACCCCCAGGGGCACCACCAGCATCACCGCAAAGGGAATCGACCAGCTCTCGTACAGCGCTGCCAGACAGAGGAAGACCACCAGCAGCGACAGGGCGTACAGCGCCGGCGCCTGATCGCCGGACAGGCGTTCCTCGTAGGACAGGCCGGTCCAGTCCACGCCAACCCCCGGCGGCAGCTGCTGAGCCAGCCGCTCGATTTCGGCCATGGCCTCGCCGGTACTGTAGCCCGGCGCCGCCTCACCCTGTATCTCCATGGCGGACACGCCGTTATAGCGAGCCAGTTTCGGCGGGCCGTAGATCCATTCACCGGTGGCAAAGGCGCTGAAGGGCACCATCTCGCCCCGGTCGTTGCGCACGAACCACTTGTCGATATCCTCCGGATTCATCCGCGATTCGGCCTCGCCCTGCAGGTACACCCGCTTGACCCGGCCGCGGTCGATGAAGTCATTGACATAGCTCGAGCCCCAGGCGATGGACTGGGTCGCGTTGATGTCACTCAGGGAGACGCCCAGCACGCGGGCCTTCTCGTCATCGATGATGAGTCGGTACTGCGGCTCGTCGTTCAGGCCGTTGGGACGTACCGCGGTCAGCACCTCGCTCTGCGCGGCCAGCCCGAGCAGCTGGTTGCGCGCCTGCATGAGTACCTCGTGGCCGACGCC
>Ga0209075_1003052_pt1 | contig 14258 bp, 13 predicted proteins | sample Stecom2011_FD_187523 | JGI IMG/M metagenome (GOLD analysis project Ga0209075, IMG submission 187523) | Agricultural soil microbial communities from Utah to study Nitrogen management - Steer compost 2011 (SPAdes) (version 2) | ecosystem: Environmental > Terrestrial > Soil > Agricultural land... | reverse complement strand
CGTGGTCCTACTGCACCTTGCAAATAAGCCTGAACTTTGGCTGGAGCTACCTCTTTCGGGTCTATTGAAATCATGTTTTGGGGTTTTCAACAAAGATATATTTTTCAATTGAAACCTCAAACAGAGATTTATGCAATCTCAAACATTTTTCCTGGAAGTGGACGAACAACACCTTTCATCTCTAAATCAAACAATACAGAGGCTGTTTTATAGACGGGTATTTCACAGCCTTTGGCAATAATATCCAGCATTTCTTTTCCGTTTGTATGAAGGTAATCATAGATTTTTTGTTCTTCAGAATTCAAGTCCAAAAACAGTTGCTTCTGAACCGCTTTTTCTTTTTTCGGTTTCGAATCCCAATTGAGCATATACAATATATCATCCACCGAAGTAAGTAAATTTGCTCTTTGAGTTTTAATTAAGTTGTTGCAACCTTCGCTGTATTTATCAGTTGTTTTCCCAGGAACAGCAAACACTTCTCTTGAATAGTCATTGGCTAAATTGGCTGTAATAAGCGAACCTCCTTTTGAGGCGCTTTCGATAACGATAGTCGCATCCGACATTCCTGCTACAATGCGGTTTCGTCTGACAAAATTTTCCTTTTCAGGAACAGAGCCACTCCAAAATTCGGTCAGAAGTCCTCCGTTTTCTTCCATTTGACTGACATATTTTTTGTGTGATGCTGGGTATATTCTGTCAAATCCGTGAGCCAAAACTCCTATGGTCTGCAACCCGTTTTTGATAGCAGACAAATGAGCACATATATCTGTTCCTAAAGCAAAGCCGCTTATAATTATCGGATTTACTTCTACTAAATCTTCAATAAGTTTTTTACAAAAATCCGTTCCATAAGGAGTTATTTGTCGGGTTCCGACAATGCTCAATATCTTTCGGTTATTCAAATCAAAATCTCCTGTCGAAAAAAGAAGGATTGGCGCATCAGTACAATGTTTCAGTTTTTCGGGATAATCTTCATTTTCAAAAAAAAATATTTTGAGGTTTTGCTTTTCTATAAATGCGATTTCTTTTTCGGCTTCCCCAAACGATGACTTATTCAAAATTCGTTTTATGACATTTTCGGGCAATCTCGGAATACTTGAAAACTCTTGTTTTGTTGTAGAAAATATATTTTCGGCCGAACCAAAATAGTCCAACAACTTTTTGGCAAACGCATCACCGATTCCTTCGGTTCGGACAAGTGCCAGTATATAAAAAAGTTCGTTTGAGGTCATAATATATTTGCTGTTTTATACAAAAATAACAAAATCGAGCAACTCTCAAAATCCTTTGATAACTTTTGAGTGCTAACAAAAATCACCTTACCCACGAAAAATGCCCTCTGTAAATAATTTTACGGTCGGATATACGGGTGATTTTAAACCAATAATCTGTTGCGGGAAGCTGCCGGCCGTTGAGTGTGCCGTCCCAACCCGGGCTATCTTTGGTGAAAAAAGTAAGAAGCTTTCCGTAACGATTATAAAACTCAACCTCTATAAAAGTAACTATTTTATAACTGCCAACCGAAATGATGTATTATTTCCTATTTTTGTCTTTCTTTTTTGATGACTTATGAAAGTATATTTTAAGATTACAGTATTTATTTTTATTTTATTTTCAGTATATTCTTGTACTAAAAATAAAGATGTTATACAACTCGAAGACAATACAACTTTGGTGAAAAAAAACATTGAACTTAGTGGCTTTCTTTCTGACTTTTACTCCAGAGCATACAGTTACCATTGGATTAAAGACAAGGATACGCTTGACTTTAGCATCAATATTTACGAACGAAAAAAAGACAGTACCTCAACATTATCGTTAATCAACGTAACACCCATGCTTTTTGATGTTCTTATAGATAAAACAACTGCATGTATTCCTTTAATCCAAAAAGATTTTGATTTTTATAAAATCAATACCTTATATTTTAAAAGCCCTTTATACTTTCCGGATTTAGCACGAGATTTAACTCTCGAATACGAAGAAAAATTTGAAAGAGCAGTTATAGAGAAACAGGAACTAGATCAATTTCTTTTGAAATCTGCTTTAAATACGCATCTCAGCACGATTTTAAAACCCCTACACAAAAAAGCAAAACGCTATACCATAGAAAAATTTGATATAACCGACAAAGCGAATTATCAACACTTTTTACCCGAAATTAATCCAGACGAATACCCTGAATTCAGCCTTAATGGAACAGGAGTTTATGTAAGATTAACCAATCTTGAATAAAGTTTTTACTTGACAAAACAAAAAGCCAAACATGTCGGAATATTCCCTACTTTTGCACAGTATATCAACTGTTTATGAAAGTATATTTCAATCTGGGTTTGGTTTTGTTTTCTTATGTTATTTTATCTTGTAAAGATAAAACCATCAACGAGGCTTTTGTTGACAAAAAAGTTCGGGATTCTATTAATGAGACAAAAAAAACTGAGGAGGTTGAACAAATCCATTCGATAACTGCTAACAATATCATTCTCGAAAAAGAACTGACCTACGATAAATATACACTCGAAGAAACTTATCCGTACAAAGACACCACACGGGTTTTTCAGTTGAATAAAATCAAAGAAAATTTAGCCTATATCGAAAACTTTCAAAGAGAAGAAATCACCTATGCCGTTTTGCAAAATTACAAAAACAAGAACGGTGAGGCACCTACGGTTAAAGACTTTGTCCGAAACGATTATACTCGCGTATCTGATACGTTGGGAGTCGAACGATATCAATCTGCTCCTCTGTATATTCTAGGAGAAACGGACGCACCAACTATATATGGCAGAGACGGTTCTCTGGTAAAGCTTATTAGTAGCGATACACTCGATATGGTTAAGATTGAGGGTATTTCGTTTAGAGGAACCTGGGACGTACCGAAACGATACATAAAGACTCTTGGAGACAGCATTCGCTTCAATTATATCATTTTCGTTGATGTGACTAATCAGAACACGACTGTTATAGAAAAAACCAATAAAGAATGGAAGATACGCTCGATGAATCCTGCCACCTCGGGAGTACACAAACCTCCGTATGCTATGGAAACTCCAGTAGGAATGTTTGTCATTCAAGAGAACAAATCAAAAATGTTTTTTTACAAAGACGGCACAACCGAAATCGGAGGATTTGCTCCGTATGCGAGTCGTTTTACAAATGGAGGTTATATTCATGGAGTTCCAACAAACAATCCTAAAGGAAATATCATAGAATATAGTACAACTCTTGGGACAATTCCCCGCTCTCATATGTGTGTGCGAAATGCAAGTTCCCATGCGAAATTTATTTTTGACAACGCAAAACCTCTGAAATCACTCGTGATTGTCATTGATTAATATATTTTAACACTTTGAAATTCAAATAATTATTACTTTTGCCCGTTATAATGAAGTTGTATATCTACAAAAATCATAAACGAATGCGAATTTTACTATTATTTATTATTGCTTTTTTATTTACTTCTTTTAATATTGTTCATCTTGCAACAAACCAACTTGCAACAATTGAAACTCACACAGCAACCACAGAAAAAAAATCGGAATATATAGAACTTTATAACGACTTCGGGTTAAGTGAAATCGTTCATTTTAAGGCCTTTGAGCAAGCTATGCAAGGTTTAGAAAAAATAAATACCAAGAACAAAAACATCATCACCATTATAGATTTCACCCTTCCTTCTACAGAAAAAAGAATGGTAGTTCTGGATTTAGAAAAAAAACAAGTTCTTTTTCATACTATTGTATCGCACGGGAGAAATTCTGGAGAAAAGTATGCGACTTCTTTCTCTAACAAGCATGGTTCTTATCAAAGTTCATTAGGTTTTTACCTTACTGAAAATACTTATTTTGGAGCTAATGGTTATTCATTAAGACTTGAAGGGCTGGAAAAAGGAATAAACGATCAAGCAAAACCTAGGGCTGTTGTGATTCACGGAGCGGACTATTGTAGTGAAGAAGTAATTAAATCAACAGGGAGATTAGGCAGAAGCTACGGATGTCCTGCACTTCCGAGAGAGATAAACGAAGCGGTTATTGACACGATCAAAAACGGAAGTTTACTTTATATCTATGCCAATAATAAAGAGTATGCAACAACTTCTCAACTTGTGAATCCAAAAGACAGCTATCTCGCAGAAAACGAAAAATCCGGAAACAACGATAAAGCATAAAATCAAAAAAGAGTAAAGTTTCCTTTACTCTTTTTTATTTATAAATTTGAATTTATCTGTTTAGCCAACTCTTCAAACTCACTTTGTGTGAGACTTACTTTGTGCTGAAAGGTCATTTCTTTCATTTCGTTGAGCGGAATCAGATGTACGTGAACGTGAGGAACTTCGAGCCCTACGACAGCCATTCCGACTCTTTTGCATTCAACAGACTTTTCTAGAGCTTTGGCCACATCGTGAGAAAAAGACATCAACTCCAGATAATGATCTTTTTCCATATCAAAAACTTTGTTGATTTCCTGCTTCGGAACACAAAGCGTATGTCCTTTTGCATTTGGATTTACATCTAAAAAAGCAATAAATTTATCATTCTCTGCCACGATATGTGCAGGAAGTTCTCGATTGATAATTTTAGTGAATATTGACATGGTTTTAGTCTCTTGAGATTTCTAAAACTTCGAATTGCAGTTTTCCGTTAGGAACGGTAATTTCTGCAATTTCACCAACTGATTTTCCTAACAATCCTTTTCCTATAGGAGAAGTAACTGATATTTTTCCTGATTTCAAATCCGCTTCACTTTCGGCTACAAGCGTATAGGTAAGTTCCATTTTATTAGTTAGGTTCTTGATTTTTACTTTAGACAAAACCAAAACTTTGGAAGTATCTAATTGTGACTCATCAATAAGTCTTGCGTTAGCTACCAATTCTTCTGTTTTAGAAATTTTCATCTCTAAAAGACCTTGAGCTTCTTTAGCTGCATCATATTCTGCATTCTCCGACAAATCTCCTTTATCCCTCGCCTCTGCAATGGCTTGCGAAGCTTTAGGGCGCTCAACCGCCTTCAAATATTCTAATTCGTCTCTTAATTTCTTTAATCCTTCTGCTGTGTAATAAGATACTTGTAACATAATTTCATCATTTTATAAATAGAAAGAATCCCAAAATTAGCTTGGGATTCTTTACTTTGGTAATATTTTTATACTTTCGTCGTTTATTATAAGTGTAGCGTTTTATTGATTGCTCAAAGATACAATTATTATTTTTAAATTCACAATTTGCACATTTAATTTTTATGATTCGGAAGTTTTTTTCTTGTCTATTCCTACTAATGATATTAATCGGTTGCGAAAGCGATAATACCAGAATACGCAATCCGTTTGTGCCAAATTATCCGTTTAATATTTCTATAAATATGGAACTTCCGCTATACAATTCTCTTTTATATCCAAGTAATGCCGTTTTTATTCCTCCAACGCTCGGAGCAGGTGCCAACGGGATTATAGTTTTTAATACAGGCTTTAGTTATCTGGCTTATGAAGCCAATTGCCCGAACCAAGCGATAACAAGTTGTTCTCGATTAGAGATAAGTGTACCTCGGGCTGTTTGTCCTTGTGACGACTTGGAATACAGTCTGTTTACCGGACTTCCTGTTGATCAAGGTCAGTATACGATGATTCCGTATAGAGTGGAACAAAACGGAAGTGTTTTGAGGGTGTGGAATTAAAAATTTTGAGCGCTTATAATTCCTAATTCATTATTAATAAATTGAAACAACTTATTTTCCTGCTCTTTGAGTCGGTCAGTAAATAGGACTCCGTTCAGATGGTCGATTTCGTGCTGAAAAATAACTGCTGTAAATCCCTCGATTATTTCCGAATGTTTTTTCCCTTTTCGGTCTTGGTATTCTATTTCGATAGTATAATATCGTTGTACGCTTCCTCTTTCATTAGGAATCGAAAGACAACCTTCTGATCCTTTTCGCATCAACTTTGATGTCCAAACAATTTTCGGATTAATATATACTTCGAATGGCTCTCCCACTTTATCAAAGCGCTGTACCCAGATTATATTTCGGTTGATTCCGACTTGTGGAGCGGCAATACCAACTCCTCCATCTATTGGGTGCGTAACAGCTAGATACATTCGGTTAATTAAAATATCCAAATCCCTTGCTTTGGGATTGATGTCTTTCGAAACCGATTTCAGAATTTGTAATTCGCTCTCCACATCACTTTGAATGACATAAAGTCTTTGGTTTATATCTCCACTTTTGATAAGCTTTTTTTCGTGCTTATCAAACTTTTGAGCAAAGGCTAAAAATGGAAATAGGATGAGTAACATAATTATCTTTTTCATTGTAAAATGTAGATTTACACAAATTTACAGGATTTTTGTTACAGCAACCAAATTATAACATTATTCCATTATAGCTTTACTAATTACTTCTTGAATGCTGCTTCGGATATTTTCTCTCGAAAGTAAGTTTGGAGCGTTGGCATCCGGAAAAGTTCGGTTAGATAAAAACACAAAAATCGTTTCGGTTGCTGGATCAGCCCAAGCCATAGTTCCTGTAAAACCAGTGTGTCCGAAACTTTCCATAGAAACACAATCACAAGTAGGACCATTATTATTTCCTGTAGGTTTGTCAAACCCTAATCCCCTGCGATTCTTTTTTAAATCATAATATAAGGAATTAAACTTATTAAAAGTTTTTTCAGAAAAATACTCTTTTGCTCCGTACACTCCTTTGTTCATATAAAGTTGCATCATTTTGGCTACATCAAGCGAATTAGAGAACAATCCCGCTTGTCCTGCTACGCCTCCTTGCATCGCTGCTGCCATGTCATGAACATAACCTTGCAAAACCTGATGCCTGAAATAGGTGTCATTTTCTGTCGGAACAATTTCGCTATTATCAAATTTACGCAACGGATTATATGTTGTACGGTACATCCCAAGAGATTTAAAATAGGTTTCATCAACCAAAGCGTCAAGCGTTTTCCCGGTTTCTTTTTCTAAATATTCTTTGAGAATGATAAACGAAAAATCAGAATATTTATATTCTTTTCTTCCTAATTTGCTTTCCGCAATTTGCTGTAAAATCACATTTGAATAACCTTTTCGGATGTACAGATTATGCGCTACTTGATCCGGGAATTCCTCGCTATAGACATTACTATAAATGTCAGTCCTCGGAAGATCTGTAATACTGTCCAAGGTTGATCTATAAAACGGAAACCAAGCCAAAAAACCTGAATTATGTGTAAGCATTTCCTTTAGTGTGATGTCTTTTTTGTCTGTCGTAGCAAAAACAGGCAACATCTCTGACAACTTGGTATTTAACAAAATGTTATTGTTGTCAAAATCCTTTACAATCATCGGAAGCGTAGCCATGATTTTGGTCAGTGATGCTACATCATACAAATCCGAATTTTGTACAGGCATCATATTATCATAGGTGTGATATCCGAACGACTTCTGATATACCACTTTTCCCTTCCGAGCTACTAAAATCTGCATTCCCGGTGCAATGTTTTTTGAAATGGCTTCATGTGCAATCAAATCAATATTAGTGAGAATAGCAGAGCTCATCCCAACATTCTCGGGAATATCAAAACCTAAACGATGAATGCTTTTTACTTTTAATCCGTCGCCTACCGTAAAATCTAAATTAATTGAAACAGGTAGTTTTCCACTAGCATCACTGCTTCCGAAAATAAGGTTAGCCGTAACCTCCTGCCCTATTTTACTGTTTTGGTACGAAACGACAAGTCCTTCAATATTTTCGAAAGTCTGTATTTGCATAAGCGAATACGGACGAGCAAAAACCGATAAAATCACATTATTGGTTCGAGCAATTTCGTATAGCCACGTTAAGTCCTTGGTACTGAAATTATGATTTCTCCATGCGGTTGCATTCGATTTGTGATAGCCTACAATAATCGTAGTATAATCTTTGAGTTGCGTAAGCAGACCATCCAAACTTTCACTTTCGACTACTGTAACGTCTGCATGTTTTTTTAGAGCTTCTACAAAATAAGTTCCGTCATCATCTCCTAACTTCACATAAGCAACTTTTTGATTATCAAGTCTTTTTATAGGAAGTATATCACTTTTATTTTTCAGAACCGTCAATGCATTCTCCATTAGCTTGTGATGCAAGGCTTCGTCTTCTGCTCGGTTCAATTCCTGTACTAAATGTTCTGTATTTATAGGCTGATAATCATAAAGTTCGGCTTTGTATTTATATCTTAAAATCTTTTTTACCGAATGCTCCAATCTCTTTTCTGATACTATTCCGTTTGCTAAAGCTTCTTTAAATTTCTCGATGGCAACGGGTACATTTTCAGGGAAAAGCAAAATATCATTTCCAGCCAAAAAAGCCTCTAAATCAATTTCTCCCGGACTTTTGAAATTACTTGCTCCCTTCATATTCAAAGCATCCGTAAAAATAAGTCCTTTGAACTTCATTTTTTCTTGAAGTAAATCGGTAACAATACTTTTAGAAATCGAAGATGGATAACCACTTCTGCTCTCTAATACAGGTACATTTAGGTGAGCTACCATGACGCTTGCTAATCCTTCTTTGAATAATTTTTTGTATGGATACAATTCCACTTCATTCATCTTATCAATCGAATGATTAATGGATGGAAGTGTGTGATGCGAATCTTGGTCAGTATCTCCATGGCCTGGAAAATGTTTGGCTGTAGCAAAAACGCCTCCGCTTTGAAATCCTTTAGTTAAAGCAATGGCTTTGTCTGTTACATTTTCGGGATTTTCTCCAAATGAGCGGTTTCCGATAATCGGATTTTTAGGATTGGTATTTACATCAACAACAGGGGCAAAATTAAAATGAATTCCCATTCGTTTGCTTTGTCTTGCCATTTGTTGCCCGAGTTGTTCAATCAAACCTAAATCCTGAACCGCTCCCAAAGTCATGTTCCACGGAAAAGCATAAGTAGAATCTAATCGCATCGAAAGTCCCCATTCTGCATCAATCCCAACAAACAACGGAATTTTTGCTTTTGACTGAAAACGATTCGTAAGATTTGCCTGGCGAACAGGTCCTCCTTGAAAAAAAATTATTCCTCCAATTTTTTGGTTGATAATAAGCGAATCTATACTTTGTGCGTGCGCTTCGTTTTTGTTTGAATACGCAGCCACCATAAAAAGCTGTCCTATCTTTTCATCAATAGTCATCTGATTGTAGACGCTGTCAACCCAACGAGATTGGCTTTCTGTTGTCGGGAAAAACGCACGGATATCCTTCCGGACCACCTCGAGTGTATCGGTATAAATATTTTGAACTTCCGAAATTATGTCTTTCTTATCTGATGTCTGACCAATCACGTCAGAACTCAACAAAACGAATACACCTGCAAAAAATAAAATTCCTATGAAATAACGCATCTAACTAAATCAAGTTTTTAAAGATGCTAAAAATATATAAACTCACACAAATATAAAAGCTCCTTAACTTTTAGTTATCAAAAAAATATATTAAATAAAAAATCCTTTCAGAATTTAAAATTCCAAAAGGATTAAACAAGATTTATATTTCTTATCAAAAGAACCGGTTATGCCAACTCTCATGAGCAGGAACTTCCCAAAAATCGTTAAATTCTCCTACTGTATTTACTAAATTATTAAACACAATGGTATTGCGATTTACGGCTTTTTCTTTGGCTATTTTTTTAAATTCCAAAAGTGTTTTGTAAGCAACAAAATCACCCGTTTTGTAGGTTACATTCATTTTATCTAACAAATCAACTTCGTATTTCTGTTCTAAAGATTGAATAAATCGCACCGAACTATCAATCGAACATCCCGTCACACCATAGACTTCTTGGTTTACTGCCAAGATTATAAAACGGTTGTATTTCGTAATAAACGAAGCTTCTAGATTATCTCCGTGCGCTACCCATTCTTCGGTAAATTTTTGTAATTCAGTTTCAATTTCTTGAATTTCGTCATCAGTAAATTTTCTGTTGGATTGGTAAATCCAAATGCGAGATTCTTCGGGTAATGTATCAAAAGGAACAAACATGTTTCTGTATTTTATATTTCGTACAAAAATACGAAATAATACCACGTGAATCCATAACTAATAAATGTTTCAAACAAGATAAAGACTCAAAGCGATTCAAACAAAAAAGCTCAATCTTTTAAAAATTGAGCTTTCTTTTTTAGATGTAAGAACGTTTAGTCATTAAAATAGAAACCGTTCGGAGCGATTCCCACTTCATACGAATTGATAAAAGCTCCGTTGGTAGTATAAATAAAAATTTCGCCGTTTGAGTTGTAATCTTTCGGGTCGGACATATAGATTTTTCCGTCTTCTACTTCAAACCCATAAATATTATACATCCCGTTTAACGAAAGAAGAGCATTTGTTGGAAGCGTTGTAGCTGACAAATCCACCGCAAAAACATCACCTGAAATGGTGTAATATAGTTTGTTGTTTTCAATTTCTAGATGAGTAGGATAAATTCCTTCTGCAAACGAAAGACTCGAATCCACTTCATTTGTAGTCATATCGATTTTAAACAAACCTCCTTGCGTAGAAGGTACTTCAGAATTCCATGAAGAAAAACCACTACACATCACATACAAATATCCGTCTTTTTCGTCAATTCCGTCCGGAACATCTGCAACTGGAATAGTGGTCGAAACAGTATTAGAGGATAAATCAATTACGGAAATGGTATTTCCTACTCCCCAACCGCCTTTGTGCGCTACATATAATTTTCCGTTTTCTTCCACCATTTTTTCAGGTCCTTCAGAAACTGGAATTGTAGTAGTAACCTGATTTGAACTCAAATCAATAACGGCAATGTAATCATCCGACGAATCAGCCGGATTTCCTAAATTAGAAACATATCCTTTCCCGTTTTCAAAAACAATATATCTTGGGCTTTGAATAGCTGTTGTAATGGTAGTAATTAGTTCGAAAGTATATCGATTTACTACCTTAATTGTATTTGAATTGTTTACAAGAATATATAATTTATCTCCTTCAATTCCGATACTTTGAGCAGTATCTCCCAAATAAGAATTGTTTACTCCATAAAAAACATCGTTTTCCAAAATTCCGTTTTCAGATAAAAACGAAACCTCTGCCGTATTGGCACTCATAAACTTTCCTTCGTTCAGAATAAAAATTCCGTTAGCGTATTCTCCTGAGGCATTTCCTCCCGAATTATTGTCATCACTACTACATGAGATGAAAAATAACGGAAGTCCGAACGTCAATAAGGCTAATTTTTTCATTGTTTTCATATTAAATTTATTTAGTTGCTAGTCAATTATTTATATTTTTAAATTCAGATACATCATAAAATTTCTCCCAGGAAGTGCTCTATTTTCGACACTTTCGTAGTAGGTATTTAGAACGTTTTGGACTTTTACTCCGAGTGTATAATTTGTTTTAAAAGTATAATCTGTCCCTAAATTAAAAACTTGATACGCATCAATATTATACCTCGAATTGTTGTCTGAACGGGTGTAAACTTCTCCTACATACAAGAATTCTCCGTAAATATTCAGGTTTTGATATCCGTAAGAAACTCGTGCATTGCCTTTGTGAGCGGGAACATAAATCAGGTATTTATCAGTTTTTTTATTTTTAGAGGATGTATAACCATAATTCCCGTTGAGGTTAATTGAATGTTTTCCGATAATTTTGGAATACGACAATCCTGCTTCGAGCCCAAAAATTTCGACTTCTTCAGTATTTTCAGGTTCCCACATAGGTCCTGTCGGAATCCATCGCAACATATCTTCGAGCTGATTGTAATATCCTGTTAATGTAATTCCGAAATCTTTTATCGTAAATTCATTTGTAATTTCTGCCTGATAAGATGTTTCGGGATTTAAATCAGCACTTCCTCCGGTCACCCAATACAAATCATTAAAAGTTGGAATGCGGAAATTCTTGGAAGCGTTAAACTTAACAGAATAAAAATCGTTTACTTCGTACTTCATTCCCATGGAATACAAAAACGGACTTTCATAATTATTGGTAATTTCTTTTCGCAAAGCAACTTCGTATAAAAACTTATCCGTAAGCAAGTGCTTAAACATCAAACTACCCGAACCAATCTGACGTTTTTCGGAGTGAATGTCTGAACCTTGTCCGTTATTTTGTGTGTAGTCAAAAACGGCATTGAGCTTTATTCTATCCGAAAAATCATACGCCAAATCATATTTAGCGATAAAGCTTTCTACTTTTCCGAAAGTATAAAACTGATTATCCACATGCGGAAAATACCTATATTCTTCAAACAGATGAGCTACTTTAGCCCTTGAAGTAAATCGCCCTATTAGACTCGTCCATTCCAATAGATTTCGAATATCGGTGTTGTGATATTTGGTTGGAGTTTCGGTAGGAAGAACTAACGAAAAATGTCGTTCTCCGTTAAAATATAAGCTGTAAAATTTAATGGAATTTATATCATCAATTTTATATCCGAAATCCGCATTAAAAGTAGAATTCTCAAACTGTCCGTTGATATTTTTTCGGTCTTTTCCGACCCAATCGTAATCATTATCAGAAAACGAACGAGAAAAACCGAGTTGTAAACTATACTTATTCGAAGCAATTTTTGTCTGAAAACGTCCATCAAAAGTATTGAAGTTTCCGTACTTCAGAAACAATTCATTTTCGAATCGATCATAAAAATACAAATCGTTGTTTAGATGAATACTTCCTCCAATAGCACTGCTTCCGTACAGAACACTTCCACCTCCGGATTTGATAGTGATATTGTCGAACGAAAGAGAATTAACGGCATTAAAATCAGTTTGCCCTAAAGTTTGGGAATTGATGTTTATTCCGTTCCAAATCACAGCAGTTTGAGAAGCGGTTGTGCCTCTAAAGGAAGGTGACGAAGCTCCTCCTATACCATTTTCTTTAAAGTAAATAAGCGAATTATAATTGAGAAGCGAAGTGAGAAAACTAGAATTCCGTTTGATTACACTGTCTGAAAGCGTTTCTGTTTTTTGCGTTTGCGAATAATCTTTGAGTAAATTATCCGAAATAACGACTTCTTGAATTTCTATAACAAGATTGTCCTGAGCCAATACAGATTGTCCCAAAAGCAAGGAAGCACCAAATAAAAACGTAATAAATCTCATAAACCACCGAACCTTTTTCCCCGAAAGTTCTTAATGTTTTAGTTACGTTTTTAGGTAGGTCTCCTGACTTGCATCTTGTTGTCTAAACCTTCCCATCTCATCTTATTAAAAGGCAAAACAGTGGTGTTATGAAGAAAAACAACAAGTTTAATAGCTTACAGTTGCGGGTACAGTTCAGGTATTTCACCTGATTCCCTTTTAATGAAATAAGCAAAAATGCTCTTTTCAACCAAAAAACTCAGTGCAAAGATATGAAATTAATAATGGCAATTACAAAACCCGAAATCGATACTGCTTTTTTAGCCTAAAAGCTCAGTAACTTCAACTTTGATATAAGCCAGCGCTATACTAGTTGGAGATTGTTTGTCTAACAAATCAGTGAGAATTACTTCTCTTAATTTGTTTGCAGAATCTACTTTATCGCTCATATTTACTTTGCGAATAGTTTGAATAAGCGTGTTTTTTGCTGTATTGATAATTGTCCAACATTTTTCAGAAACATAGATTTGTTGGGTTAAATTGTATTCAAACTCCTTTTCTATCTGAGAAACTAATAACGTTTCGTAGTCGTATTTATCAGACGAGTTCGGAGCAACGCGAATTAACAGTTTTGAAGGTTCTATACGTTCTAAAAACAAAGTCATCCTTTCATAAGCCTGTAAACGTAAAGGAAGGGCTTCTTTTTGATTTTCTTTACGAATTAAAAAGTTTCTTCGATTGTCTTCATTTTTAATGTGAAGATTAAAAATATAATAGGCTATCCCTCCTGTTATCAAGGCTGGTAAACAATAAGCTACTATTTCGAAAATTTTTGAGGTATCCATAATGCTTTATTTTAAGGGTCAAATATCATAAAAAATAAGCAAACAAAAAAGATTTGAAAAAAAGATTTGTAGAAATAAAAAAACACACTATATTTGCACTCGCTAAACGGGAAACCCAAATAGCAAAACATACTGGAGAAATGGCAGAGTGGTCGATTGCGGTAGTCTTGAAAACTATTGACTGTAACAGGTCCGGGGGTTCGAATCCCTCTTTCTCCGCTCGGTGAAAACCAAAAAAAGCTAAAACGCTGTAAAACTCAATGTTTACAGCGTTTTTTGTTTTTAGGAATATTCAAAACAGGTCACTAAATCGTGTTATTTCAGTGACCTGTTTAGTGACCTATTGTTA
>Ga0209075_1003051_pt1 | contig 14259 bp, 12 predicted proteins | sample Stecom2011_FD_187523 | JGI IMG/M metagenome (GOLD analysis project Ga0209075, IMG submission 187523) | Agricultural soil microbial communities from Utah to study Nitrogen management - Steer compost 2011 (SPAdes) (version 2) | ecosystem: Environmental > Terrestrial > Soil > Agricultural land... | reverse complement strand
CGATGCAGGATCTATTGAAGATGATTCCGAACTAAGCCCATCCCCGCGACTCCAGTCAGCCAGCTTCAGTGCTCCCGGTGTTCCTGCCAAACCCGTCAGTCCCTCTTTCCCGGTTAGCAGGAGGACTTCCGATGGGAAAAATCGAGGAGGGGTACATCCACTCGTGGCAGATCTACACCAGGGAGATGGCATCGAACCATTAAAAAAGGGGATTATATACAGCGAGATATTACAACGTCGATATTGACCGACAGCTACACTGAGAATACAAAACATAATATATTTAGTTGAAATGGCATTACAATTTATTAGTGCTGAAGAGGCTGCATCGATCGTGAAAAACGACGATAATGTTGGCTTCAGCGGGTTCACTCATGCCGGCTGCCCAAAGGTTGTACCGGTAGAAATTGCCAAGCGGGCCGAAGCTGAGCACGCGAAAGGCAATCCATTTAAGATTGGTGTTTTCACGGGAGCATCTACCGGCGATTCAATCGATGGTGCCCTCACGAGAGCAAACGCGATCAAGTTCCGTACCCCTTATCAAACCAACCGGGATACCCGGGAAGCACTTAACAAGGGCGAGTTCGATTTCTTTGACCTCCATCTATCGCAGCTGGCCCAGGAGATACGCTACGGATTTTACGGTAAAATCAACGTGGCAATCGTGGAGGCGTGCGACGTGACTGAAAGTGGTGAAATAGTTCCTACCACCGGGGTAGGTATCACGCCTACCATCTGTAGGATGGCTGATGTGGTTATCGTGGAGCTGAATAAAAAGGTTCCCTCTAAATTGAGAGGAATACATGATATTTATGAACTTCAAGATCCTCCTAAACGTCGGGAGATACCTATCTATGAAATACAAAACAGGGTAGGGCTCGAGTACGTGAAAGTGGACCCCCGTAAGATTCGCGTGGTGGAAACGGAACGTGACGGTGAAGGAAGCGGTTTTGCACCGGTAGATGAATTAACCACCCGTATCGGCGAGAACGTGGCCAATTTTTTCGTTGCAGAGATGAACGCGAAGCGCATTCCGCCTCATTTCCTGCCGATACAATCGGGCGTGGGGAATATCGCGAACGCGGTATTGTCGGCCATGGGGGAGCATCCAGACATCCCTCGTTTTGAGGTTTATACTGAAGTAATCCAAGACGCGGTGATCGATATGATGCAAAAAGGGAATATCTCCTTCGCGAGCGGCTGTTCACTCACCGTGAGCAACGAGGTATTGGAGAAGTTTTATAACGACCTCGATTTCTTTAAAAATAAACTGGTGCTTCGCCCCACCGAGATTTCGAATAATCCGGGACTCGCGAGGAGGCTTGGGATCATTTCACTGAATACCGCCATCGAGGTGGATATGTTTGGCAGCGTGAACTCTACCCACGTGAACGGTACCAAGATGATGAACGGGATTGGCGGCTCGGGCGATTTCACCCGTAATGCCTATCTATCGGTCTTCTTGACGCCCTCCACGGCCAAGAACGGTGCTATCAGTTGTATCGTGCCTAAAGTGACCCATGAGGATCATAACGAACACTCGGTGAAGATTATAGTCACAGAATACGGGGTAGCAGACCTCCGTGGGAAAGGACCACGGAAACGGGCGATCGAGATCATCGAGAAATGCGCGCATCCCGATTACCGTCCCCTCTTGCACGAGTATCTCAATCGCGGCGTACCGGGGCATATCCCACAAGATATGTACGCGTGCTACGCGTTCCATCACGCGTTGAAGGAAACCGGCAGCATGATAAACGCCGATTTCTCGAAGTACCCCGCACCCTAAGCTGCTGAAATATTCAAATCCGAAGCCATTCGGATACAATTTTAATAAAAAGGCTATTAACTCGAGCTCCCATGCTCGGTTAGTAGCCTTTTACTTTTAAAAGATCTCTTTTTGGAATATGTTTCTAATGACGTATATTTACAGCATGAAGACGATTATAAACAAGATAGGAAACGAAACGAAAATATTTGCAGACACTTTTGAATACGAGGCGTACGATCAGGTAAAGGCACTGGCTAACTTCGAGCCCTACCTGAACGCCAAGATACGGGTTATGCCGGATGCGCACGTGGGGAAAGGGTGCACGGTGGGTACCACCTTGACCATTACCGATAAGGTGACGCCCAACTTAGTGGGAGTAGATATCGGGTGCGGTATGTTGACGACTCAACTGAAAGAAAATGAGGTGGACCTGCCTAAACTCGACCGGGTCATTAAACAGGAGATTCCTTCGGGATTCGCCGTTCGAAAGGAAGCAGTCGAGTCGTTTGATTTCTCTGGGTTGAGATGTGCTAAACATGCCGATCTGGAACGGGCTTTGCTTTCGATCGGTACCCTCGGGGGCGGGAACCATTTTATCGAACTGAATAAAGGGGAGGACGGTTCGTTGTATCTCGTGATTCATTCCGGTAGTCGCCACCTTGGAGTAAATGTGTGGAAGTACTACCAAGACTTGGCATGGAAAAACGTGAACGAAATGAGTTCAGTTCGGAGGAAACGGATCGAAGAACTGAAAAGAGAGTTGAAAAAAGAGGGGCGTGAGAAGGATATCAAGGAGGAGTTGAAAAAACTTCGTAAGCCGTCCGCCAATAAAGAGCTCGCGTATCTTGAAGGAAAAGAGTTCGACGATTATATCAACGATATGAAGATCGTACAACGCTTTGCTTCCGTGAACCGTGCGGCAATGGCAAAAGTGATCTTCGAGAAGATGGGATGGCACGTGGAGGATCAATTTGAAACGGTGCACAATTATATCGATATCCAGCATAAGATCGTCCGCAAAGGAGCGGTGAGCGCACGTGAGGGTGAAATGCTGCTTATCCCGATCAATATGCGGGATGGATCCTTGATTTGCCGGGGAAAGGGTAACGAGGATTGGAACTACTCCGCCCCGCACGGTGCGGGAAGGTTGATGAGCCGTTCGAAAGCAAAGGAACTCCTTTCGATGGAGGAATACACGGAATCGATGAAAGGCATTTACACGAGTTCGGTGAACAAATCAACACTGGATGAAGCACCACAAGCATACAAACCCATGCACGAGATCATTAACGCGATCGAAGATACCGCGGAGGTGCTTGAGATAATCAAACCGATCTATAATTTCAAAGCGAAATAGCCGTACATAAATCGCGAATACTCCTAAGAAAGAGGGAATTCGTCTGCTCTTCACTCTTGGTGAGGCAGGCATAAAAAAAATAAATGTCTATCTCACAACAGAAATAGACATTTATCAAAAATTAAACTGCTGAAAGATAGCAGTTTAACTGTTTTTGTCGGGATGAGAAGATTCGAACTTCCGACCCCTCGCCCCCCAGACGAGTACTCTAAACCGGACTGAGCTACATCCCGAAAACCCGAGCATCCTAAAAATGCGTGTGCAAAAGTATGATTTAATTTTGAATTATGCAAATTTAATTTTGCATCAATCCGGAAGAGGGTAATTCAAATCGTCCGGTAGCAGATCACTAACCCTTCCTGATTGCTTGATTTGCCTAGCTTGCTGTTAGTACTGAAATTGATGGATAACTGTTCATCTTTGTTTAATGTATATTATGAATAAATATGGGGGAAATAAAAAAAATAGTTGTTAATTTGTGGTTTTATTAATTGATTTTGAGAGGTTGGCTGAATTTCGTTCTTAGTGCGAATTTTTCATTTCCAATACTAACATATGGGTTTCCTCGAAGTTTGGTCGAGTCTCTAATATAAAACATGAATTGAATGGCTTTCACAGCAAAACAGATTGCCGATTTTTTAAAGGGAGAGATTGTCGGCAACCCTGATATTACCGTGTCTAACTTTTCGAAAATAGAAGAAGGAAAGACAGGTACTATCTCCTTTCTCGCAAATCCAAAATACACACCATATATTTATACAACCGAAGCAGATATCGTGTTGGTTAATAGCGATTTTGTACCGGAAAAGCCTGTTAAGGCTACTCTTATAAAAGTCCCCAATGCATACGCTGCACTGGCATCGTTGCTTGAGATGGTAAACAGCGCGAATCCCAGAAAAACGGGCCACGAAGAAATGAGTTTTATTTCACCTGCCGCCACACTTGGCGAGGAGGTTTACGTCGGGGCTTTTGCTTATATCTCTGAGAATGTGCAGGTAGGTGATAGCAGCACTATCCATCCTCACGTTTATATCGGGGAAAACGTTAAAATCGGAAAGAATTGTATTCTCTACCCGGGGGCGAAGATTTATCGTGACTGCGTGATAGGCGATCGATGCATCATTCATGCCGGAGCTGTAATAGGTGCTGACGGGTTTGGGTATAGCAAAGAGAGCGAATCTTATCATAAGATTCCGCAAATGGGGAACGTACTAATCGAAGAGGATGTTGAGATTGGTGCCAACACTACAATTGACCGGGCGGTGATGGGCTCCACGATAATCCGTCGCGGTGTGAAATTGGATAATCTTATTCAAATTGCCCACAATTGCGAAATTGGTGAGCACACCGCGATGGCCGCCCAAGTGGGTATAGCAGGTTCCACGAAGATTGGTGAGAATTGTGTTTTTGGCGGACAGGTGGGCATCGGAGGGCATATCACCATCGGTAAAAATTCGCAGATAGGTGCACAATCAGGAATCATCAGTAATACCAAAGAAGGCTCGGAGGTCATGGGGTCGCCCGCTATGCCCGTGAAAACTTTCTTTAAATCGAGTATCATCGTGCCAAAGCTTCCGGATATGTATAAACAGTTATCTGCCTTGGAAAAAGAAATTGCCGAACTCAAAAAAAGGCTTGAACAAGGCAGTTAAAACAACCCATTCCCAATAAAATGGATAATCAAATCGCGAAATTGACCGAATTTCGTGCTTTTGGTTGTATATTTGCACAATAATAGGAGATTTGTGAAATTAATTTTTTGATAAAGTGAAACAGAGAACATTACAAAACAGCTTCACATTACGAGGAATCGGACTTCATACAGGATTTGATATCGAGATGACGTTCAAACCGGCTCCCGCGGATCATGGAGTAAAAATAAAGAGGATCGACTTAGAAGATCAACCAATCATAGATGCTTTAGCGGAGAACGTGGTAAACACACAGCGGGGCACCGTAGTCGGAAAAGGAGAGGTGACCGTGAGTACGATTGAGCATGGCCTCTCGGCACTTTACGCTCTTGGAATCGATAACTGTTTGATAGAAGTAAACTCATCGGAATTCCCGATCCTCGACGGTAGCGCGATCGAATACGTGAAAGCAATACGGGAAGTGGGTGTTCAAGAACAGGAGAAGGACAAAGATTATTACGTTGTTCGAAAAAAAGTTGAAGTTCATGATCCCGATACCGGCTCGAAGCTCACGCTCTTACCTGATGATGATTTCTGTATCAACTCTTTTATTGAATTCGATTCACTATTCATTCCTAACCAATCCGCGACAATGGATTCGGTGACAGATTATGAAACCGAGATCGCACCTTCGCGTACTTTCGTGTTCGTGCGAGAAATTCAACAACTACGTGCAGCTGGTCTCATTAAGGGGGGTAACCTCGATAACGCTATCGTTATCTATGAGAGGCAATTGCCTCAAGGGGAACTGGATGAAATCGCTGATGCGTTGAACGTTCCCCGGCCCGATGCAACTGAATTGGGTTATCTCAATAACCGGGAGCTTGCCTTTCCAAACGAACCGGCACGACATAAACTACTCGATATTATCGGCGATATGGCACTTGTTGGTAAACCTATCAAAGGGAGGCTGATCGCTATCCGTCCGGGACACAAAATCAACAATCAACTGGCAAGACAAATCCGAAAGGATATTAAATTAAATGAGGTGCAACCGCCCATCTACGATGCGAATGTAGAGCCAGTAATGGATAATATCCGAATACGAGAGTTGCTCCCGCATCGTTACCCTTTTTTGATGGTAGATAAAATCATCCAAATGACGGATAACTTTATCGTGGGTGTGAAAAATATAACAACAAACGAACCTTTCTTCACGGGGCATTTCCCGCAAGAACCCGTGATGCCGGGCGTGTTGCAAGTAGAGGCTATGGCACAGGTAGGCGGCTTGTTCGTGCTCGCCAGGTTGGATGAACCGGAGCGCTATTCTACCTATTTTTTAAAGATCGATAACGTGAAATTCCGTCACAAAGTGGTCCCGGGCGACACGGTGCTTTTCCGAGTGGAACTGACCAGTGAGGTACGAAGGGGAATCGCAACTATGCGGGGGCTTGCATTTATCGGAGATAAGGTGATATCCGAAGCCGACTTTACAGCTCAAATCATAAAAAATAAATAACATAAATCGAAACCGTATGACAACTGTTTCTTCTTTAGCTTTCGTGCATCCTGAAGCCGTTCTGGGCAATAACGTGATCGTGGAACCCTTTGCTTATATCGACAGAAATACAGAAATCGGAGAGGGAAGCCATGTGATGGCACAGGCAACGGTGTTGTCGGGTGCCCGTATCGGCAAAAACTGCACGATTTTCCCACATGCCACCATCGCGGGGATCCCACAAGACCTCAAGTTTCAAGGTGAGGAAACTACCGCGATTATTGGCGATAATACCACGATACGCGAATGCGTGACAGTGAACCGGGGTACCGCTTCCAAGGGAAGCACGAAAGTGGGGAGCAATTGCCTTATCATGGCGTATAGCCACGTGGCACACGATTGCGTACTGAAAGATTTCGTGATCTTGGGAAATACAACACAACTCGCGGGGGAAGTGGAAATCGATGATTTTGCTATTCTGAGTGGAGGTACGCTGGTGCATCAGTTCTCTCGTATTGGTGCTCACGTTATGATTCAAGGTGGTTCCAAGATACCGAAAGATATTCCTCCCTACGTGATGGTAGGCCGAGAACCAATTGTTTACGTGGGATTGAACATTGTAGGGCTGCGAAGGAGAGGGTACACCAGCGAGCGGATTAACTCTATACAAGAAGTGTACAGATTCCTTTATATGTCGGGATATAATGTTACGCAAGCTACAGAACGTATAGAGAAAGATTTACCTGAATCGGAAGAACGTAATCACATCCTGGAGTTTATCAGGTCCTCAAGCAGAGGAATTGTTAGAGGGAATATGGAGGGGTGAAACCGATGACAGGCCTTTTTTTTCCCGCGGAGTGGTTTCCGCAAAGCGGAGTACAGGTGACTTGGCCCCACGAAAAAACCGATTGGTGCAATACGCTCGAAGAGGTAACCCGGTGCTACGTTGATTTCTCAAAAGAGATTCTTAAAAGAGAGAAATTGCTGGTGGTTTGTGCAGATGCACGGGAAGTGTCGGGTTTTTTTACGAAAAAAGAGCAGGAAAACCTTCACCTGGTCGAAATAGAAAGCAACGATACGTGGACGAGGGATCACGGAGGGGTCGGGGTGTTTGATGGCGATCAGCCCATCCTTTTAGATTTTGGATTCAACGCGTGGGGGCTGAAATTTGCTGCTAATCATGACAACTTGATTACCAGTCGCCTATTCAAAAAATCAGCTTTTTTACCCGAAGTCAACTACCTGAATCGATTGGATTTTATCTTGGAGGGAGGGTCGATCGAGACAGATGGATTGGGGACTATCCTGACTACTATTCGATGCCTACTTTCACCGAATCGGAATGGGGCAATAAGTAAAAACCACATCGAGGAACAACTGAAAGAGTCGTTGGGCGCAAGGCGAGTGCTGTGGTTGGAAAATGGATACCTGGAAGGGGATGATACCGACAGCCACATTGATACGTTGGCCCGATTCTGCGATGAACAAACTATCGCGTATGTAAAATGCGACGATAAAAAGGATCCGCACTACGAGGAGCTGAAGGCAATGGAAGAGGAGTTGAAGGCCTTTACCACGCCGGAAGGAGATCCCTATTGCTTGATCGCCCTGCCCATGGCGGATGCCTTGTACCACGAGGGAAGACGGTTGCCGGCTACGTATGCTAATTTCCTGATCATCAACGATGCGGTGCTGCTTCCCTATTATGGCTCACCGAAAGATGAACAAGCCAAACAGCAGTTGCAGGGTGCTTTCCCCGACCGGGAAGTGGTCGGTATCCATTGCCTTCCCCTCGTCAAACAGCACGGTTCGTTGCATTGTGTAACAATGCAATACCCTCGAGGATTTTTATAGAAAAGCACGATTAAACAAATCAGGCTGGCGGTTGTTTTGATATGGAGGCACGCCGTGCCCTGACGAGCGACTATCTAATTTGATAAAATGAACTATTCGCGTTAAGTCAGATGAGTAGAGCCAAGCTTGCTTAGGCTATACCATGACGAGCGAATATCTAATTCGACAGAATGAAAGTAGGAATTGTACAACAAGCAAACTCGGGGGATATTCAAGAGAATATTTCACGGTTGCAACAAAAAATAAGGCAATTGGCCGACGAAGGGGCCGAGTTGATAGTTATGCAGGAACTGCATAACGGACTCTATTTTTGCCAGACAGAAGATACGGATGTGTTTGATCAAGCAGAGACCATTCCAGGGTCTTCTACCGATTTATTTGGTATGTTAGCGAAGGAGCTTGATGTGGTAATTTTATTGTCACTTTTCGAGAAACGAGCGGCTGGATTATACCATAATACTGCCGTGGTGATCGAGAAAGATGGTTCCATAGCGGGTAAATACCGAAAGATGCATATACCGGATGATCCTGCTTATTACGAAAAATTTTATTTTACACCGGGCGACTTGGGATTTGAACCGATTGATACATCGGTGGGGCGGTTGGGTGTGTTGGTCTGTTGGGATCAATGGTATCCAGAAGCCGCACGGCTGATGGCTCTCGCTGGTGCCGAGGTGTTGATCTATCCCACCGCGATAGGGTGGGAGTCTACCGATACAGACGATGAGAAAAAACGGCAACAGGACGCGTGGATCACGTTGCAGCGTGGGCACGCGATCGCCAATGGATTGCCTCTGATCGCGGTGAACCGAACCGGTTATGAACCCGACCCATCCGGACTTACCAATGGTATCCAGTTCTGGGGTAATAGCTTTGTCTGTGGGCCACAGGGTGAATTTCTGTACCACGCTCCGGAAGGTGAGTCGCTGCAGATCGTGGAGATCAATAAAAAACGCACCGAGAATGTACGCCGTTGGTGGCCTTTCTTCCGGGATCGCCGCATCGACGCGTACGATGAACTGAATAAACGTTGGATTGATTGAATCGCACGAAACGATACGATTATATATAAAATAGATAAGGTCGCCCGTGATGGGCGACCTTTTTTGAATATGGATGGTGCCTTATCTCCGTCCACCGGAGGTTCTCCCTGAACTGCTTCGTGAGGTTGCGGAGTTGTTGTTGCTCGATGAGGAGGAGCTCGACCGGACCGTTGCGTTGCTGTTGCTGCTTCGATTGCTCGAAGAAGAAGAGCTCGACCTTACGGCAGCATTATTGTTGCTGCTTCGGTTGCTTGAAGAGGAGCTTGACCTCACGTTGCCGGAGGAGCGGTTGCTGCTCGTGGAGTTTTGCGACCTTACTGCCGCGTTGTTGCTTCTTGATGAAGAGGTCGTGGGCCTTACCGTGCTGTTGCCTGTGGTAGCGCTTCTGCTGGTGGAGCTATTCCGGGTGTTGCTGTTAGTCACGTTCCCCGTTGTTGCGCTCCGATTGCTGTTCGTTGAACTTTGTGGAGATCGCACCGTACTGTTATTTCTCGTTGTTGCAGTACGGTTAGTAGAGCTGCTTCTGGAGGTACTGTTGGTTACGTTCCCTGAAGTGGTGCTCCTATTCGTAGAGCTGCTTCTGTTGGAAGTGCTGTTAGTGACGTTCCCTGAAGTAGCGCTCCGGTTGGTGGTTGTTCTACCGCTGTTTCCACTGCTAACGCTGCCCCGTTGACTGGCGGTTCTGTTGGTCGCCGCCTCCGGGCGGTAGACCCTCACCGAGTTGTTGTTTACCACGGTCGACCTGCCTGAGCTGGACCGGCTATTGCTGCTCTCGAGCCTGCGCACCGTGGTTGTTCTTCCCGTGGTGCTTCGGTAATCGGATGCACTCGGTCCGCTATAGTAACGGTTATCGTTATACACGTACGTGTTATTGATAATCGTGGTGTTGTTATAGATGGCAGGGCTGTGCCTGTGATAGTGGCGGTGCATGCTACGATTGTACATGTAGCGTGTGGGTAGGAAGGTCCAGTAGTGTCCCGGTAAGTTCACATGGATGTTTATATTGACCCTTGGACCCATCGGTGCCCACCCGTAGTAGCCTCCGCCGCTTCTCCAAGTGACCCAAGCGGGCGCCCATTCGTAGCCGGGTATCCAAGCCCACCCGTAATAGTCGTCCCAGTACCACCGTCCGTAGTGGAACGGGGCCCATCCCCACGAGTAATTAGACACCCACATGTTGCCATGGTCGGTCATCACCCAGTAACCATTCGTGGCGTAGGGATGAAAATCCCTTCCCACGCTTGGGACCCAAACTCGGCCGTACGAACGGTTGTTGATCCACCTCCCGTGAGGCCTCAGCTCGTTGTAGAAAACGTTGAAACTGATGCCACCATGGTCGTAGTACTCTTCTTCGTAGTAACCGTAGTCGTCGTAGCCCTGCGAGTAAGCATAATTACGAGTGGTGCCGCATGACCAAAAGACGAGCGCGATAATCGCGAGAATGAAGGGGTGTCTTAAAGTTTTCATATCTGTAGTTATTAAAGGGTGGAACTTCTGTTATTTAACATTAAGACCCCTATTTAAACGAATGGTTTAACCCCGTCCGGCCCGGGATGTGAAAATAAAATAGCTCCTACATTCCAGATTTCAGGTTCCAGATTTCACATCCTAAACCGTGGATTATTTAAACACCTGGTCGATTCCCGAGAACCCCATGAACGCCATGGCCATGATGCCCGCGGTAATCAGCGCGATGGGGATGCCCCCCATTGCTTTCGGCATTTTAGTAAGCGAAAGTTGCTCGCGTATCCCGGAGAAAATAATAAGCGCCAAGGCAAAGCCTATAGCGGTAGCAATGGCATAGACCACCGATTCGAGCAGGTTGTAATCCTGTTGCGTGACCAGTATGGCCACCCCAAGTATGGCACAGTTAGTGGTGATGAGAGGGAGAAACACGCCCAGTGCCTGGTACAGCGAGGGGGAAATTTTTTTGAGTATAATCTCGACCAATTGTACCAGGGCCGCTATGACCAGGATAAACGTGATGGTCTGAAGGTACTCCAGTCCGAAGGCTTCCAAGATTCCCTTTTGCAACAAGAAAGTGACGATGGTGGCGATGGTCATCACGAAAGTGACCGCCAGCCCCATACCGATGGCAGTATCTATTTTCTTTGAAACACCCAAGAAGGGGCAGATGCCGAGGAACTGCGACAGTACCACGTTGTTCACGAAGATGGCAACAATAATAATTCCAATAATTTCCATAGCGTTCTGCTTAGTTGCGTTGAAGTTTATTAAAGATGGCGATCAAGTACCCGAGCGCGATAAATGCTCCCGGTGCCAATACAAAAATAAGCGACCCGAACTCTTCGGGATAAATACCGAGTGAGAAAATCCTTCCTGTCCCTAATAGTTCGCGTACAGCTCCCAATAAGGTTAGGGCGAGGGTAAAGCCAAGCCCGATTCCTACCCCGTCGAATACGGAAGAGATCACGCCGTTTTTTGACGCGAACGACTCAGCTCTTCCCAGCACGATACAGTTTACCACGATCAGCGGGATAAAGATCCCCAAACTATCGGCCAAAGCCGGTACATAGGCGTTCATAACCATCTCGATGATGGTCACGAAGGTGGCGATTACCACGATATAGGCAGGAATTCTTACCATATCGGGAATCACATTTTTCAACATTGATATGACCGCGTTGGAACATACCAATACAAACATGGTCGCTAATCCCATGCTCATCCCGTTAATGGCTGAACTGGTCGTGGCCAACGTGGGACACATCCCGAGCAACAGCACGAAAATGGGATTCTCTTTGATAATGCCGTTTACCAGCACTTTCAGGTTCTTATTCATTGCTTGCTCCTCCTTCTTGTTCGGTTAATATTTCTCGGTCAGGCAACTGTTTCGTTGTCTCCGTTTGTATAGCCGATTGCTCGCTCATGCTCTTCAGGTAAGCCGCGTACGCGCGGTTCACTGCTTCCAAGAATGCCCGAGAGGTGATGGTCGAGGCCGTGATGGCATCTATATCGCCGCCGTCGTTACTCACCGCCAGCGAGCCGGCTGAGAGATCGCGTCCGATAACCGATCGCGAGGGGCGCTCCTCGTCCCGAAACCATTCCCCCATTTTTGAACCCAGGCCAGGCGTTTCGGCGTGTTGCAACACCGCGTAATTCACGATGCGATGTTCCATGTCGAACCCGACCATCAACTGGATATTCCCGCTGAAGCCATTATTGGTGTAGCTGTTCATCGCGTATCCCACGATCTCGTTGCCCCGCTTGGCAGGATAAACCAAAAGTGAGTCGCCCTGTCCCGTGGCCATAGTGAACGCTTCTGCCGCGGGATCGTTATCAAATTCCGGTACCACTTCGCTGATGGCACCCTGTAGTTTCATCGCTTTCGCTTCCGCGATCGGTGTCGCGGTCATCTTGTTCACCTGAGCGAGTAGTATCGCTACCGTTAGGCAGATGAGAGAGAGCGAAAGGAACATATTCCTGAATGTAGATTTCAATTTAGCCATGTGCTACTACCTCCCCGAATCGTTTTGGTGTCGTGTAATTATTGATAAGCGGTGTGAGCGCGTTCATTAGCAAGATGGCAAACGATATCCCTTCCGGATACGCGCCCCAGAAGCGGATAGCCATCGTGACAAAGCCGATCCCAACACCATAAATAAGCATTCCTTTTTTAGTCATGGGCGACGTCACGTAGTCCGTGGCCATGAAGATGGCACCCAGCATCAATCCCCCAGAGAAAAGGTGGATGAGCGGATGGTACATCGACACCGGGTTGAGCAGGTAGAGCACCCCGCTAAAGAGAGCTACTGTAACCAAGATCGATACCGGTATGTGCCATGTGATGATCCGTTTCCAGAGCAGGTATCCCAGCCCCAGCAATAACGCGAGCGCGCTGATTTCACCCAGTGAACCGGCGACGGTCCCCAAGAACATCTCCTGCAAGGCAGGCAGTGCTTCGGGAGTGTCAGATAACAGACCCAGGACAGTGGCCGTGCTTACCGCGTCTACCTCCGCGGCAATGGCGGGTACCGGCCAGGTGCTCATCTGTGCCGGAAAAGAAATCAACAGGAAGATGCGTCCAGCGATGGCTGGGTTAAATATATTGTTTCCCAATCCACCAAAGGATAGTTTCACCACGCCGATAGCAAATAAACACCCCAATGCAAGGATCCATAATGGCAGGTTCGAGGGCACGTTGAATGCCAGTAGCACTCCGGTGATGATGGCTGACCCATCAAAGATAGCCGGCTCTTTCTTTAGGATGTACTTCACGATGAGGTATTCGAACCCCATGCAAAAGAGCACCGCGCAGGCGGTGATAACCAGCGCCTCGAGCCGGAAGACGTACAAGGCCACGAGAAACGCCGGGACAAGGGCGATCAGCACCCCGTACATGTTTTTTTGAATCGTGTCTCCGCTATGCACGTGCGGCGATGGGGAGACAACCAGTTTGTGTTCCATATCTTATTTCCCTCTTCGTGTTAGTTTTTCCTGGCTCGAATGATCCCGTTCACCTTGTTTTTGCCCAACCGGATGTAATCCAACAGGGGCCGGTCGGCAGGACAGGTATAGCTGCACGAGCCGCATTCGATGCAGTCGGTAATCGCGTTTTTCTCGGCCCGGTCCCATACCTCGTATTCGGTCAGGTTCATCAGCAGGGTGGGGTTCAGTCCCATGGGGCAAACGCTCAGGCACTTGGAACACCGTATACAGTCCTTCATGGCCTTGCGCCTCGCCTCCAGCGTGGGAACCAGTAATATCCCCGATGTCCCCTTTGTTACCGGGATATCGGTGCTGGCCAGCGCTTTCCCCATCATGGGGCCCCCGCTGATGATTTTCCCAGTCGTCTCCGGTAGTCCCCCCGCGGCGTCGATCAGCAAATGGATAGGAACTCCTACGCGTGCACGTATGTTGCAGGGATGCTTCACCTCTTTTCCGGTTACCGTCACCACCCGCTCCACGAGGGGCTTGTTTTTTTGAACCGCTTCGTATATAGCGAAGATGGTGGCCACGTTCTGTACCACTGCTCCGACGGATACGGGTAGCGCACCGCTGGGTACTTGACGGCCTAACAGCGCGTCGATGAGTTGTTTCTCTCCACCCTGTGGGTATTGTACTTTCAGTGCTTCTACATGAAT
>Ga0209075_1003048_pt1 | contig 14268 bp, 10 predicted proteins | sample Stecom2011_FD_187523 | JGI IMG/M metagenome (GOLD analysis project Ga0209075, IMG submission 187523) | Agricultural soil microbial communities from Utah to study Nitrogen management - Steer compost 2011 (SPAdes) (version 2) | ecosystem: Environmental > Terrestrial > Soil > Agricultural land... | reverse complement strand
AAAACATCTTCATCCACCTAATGTTTCAACTATCGTCAGCAAAAAAACACTTGCGTTTGATGGGATTTTGAGATTCCACAGCCCAAAAACCGTGTTTTATTTCAGCAGATCTGCCGAAGTACTTTTTAAACATTTATTTGGCACGAAAAATTTTGGATAATTCTACTGGCCCACAACATATGAATATACCTCACTCACATGTTGTATATACACCATTATATATTATCAAATTTCACATCAAACCCCCTAAAGAAAATCTCGATTCTGGGGTTCAATAAAATGGGGAGAGAATAAAGCACTAAGCTTCAACTCCAAACATAGTTAAAATATTCTTAATATGGAAGCTTGATCTTTCCTCAAAAAGAATTTTTTAAAAAGATTATTCCAAATTCTCCATTATTCCCATCCTGAAATCTTCTAAAATTTGAACAGCATATCCTAAATCCCAAGATTTTTCACTCACCCACTGTTTTGCAATAGCGGAGTTTTTCACGTCGCCAATATTATCCTCCAAGACTTTTAATATCCTTTGCTTAATGGCTTTTGAAACATTTAAATAATGACTAGATTTTCTTCCCAATACTCGCGCGGCAATTCTGAGTTGATCCAGATCACCATCTTCCGGAAAGATATCATGATGGTGTTCAACGATTTCATTGAAATTTACATCGAAATAGTGTTCAATGATTTTTAAAATATCTTGCAAATCTGTATCTCGCTCTTCAGGCCTATCGCTCCAAGCAATAAGTTTTAGAATGACCATTCCGGGTAGCGGAGGAATTTGGACTAATTTCTCTTCTACAAAAACAGATTCGGGGTTTTCCAATACTTCGGCAAATCCTAAAACATGTAAGTCTATTTTTCTCTTATCGAAGTTTATTGTGAACTCTTCTTCAATTTCACCAAATGGAAGTAAGTCTATAACAACATTATACTTGTCGTGATACAGGGTCCAAGGCGCACTTACTTTATGGAAACCATACGTAGACAATTCCGCTACAATAGCTTTGAATTTCCGAAGCGAGGAAATCATAATGGCGAAATCGATGTCCTTGGTTCCTCTACTTGGTTTAATGCTCTTTTTCAATAGTTCCAGCGCAATAGCACTCGCTCCAATTAAGTAATAAGGAACTTCGAGCTTTACCATCACGGCATCAATACACTCAAAGACTTCTTTGAAATAAGGAATTGCTAGATCCTTATATGTTTGGCCGGATGTGCTCATCAAAAATTATTTTTGCAGTTTCCCTACTTCTTTTGTCACCGATACTCATTAAGTCTGCATAAACCAATACTTTGGGAGCTATTTTACTGTTCCCGTCATGAGCCCAAAACAAATCATACGCCCACACAGTTCCTTCGACATCGGGTGTTAACTTATAATTGATCATTAAATCCTTAGTAGTCTCTTTCGTATACAGGATGAATTTTTCCGGACGCAAGTGATTGGTCAATATATCGCCTGCAGGCTCCCCTCCCCAAATAGTTTTTTCACTATCGAATTGTAAGGATTGCCATTCCTGATCTTCATTCTGAAATCGAAGCCGTTGTCTAAAAATCGAAGGTTTTAATGTTTGATTATATTCCGCTATCCACTTGTTTAAAAGATCTTCATAGTCGTTTATGACGTATTTATTTTTTCCCAACCTTAAAATAAATTGGTTCTCCAACAGACCATTTAAAATCTGCGGGATGTTGCCCAAAGCCACATCAGCGGTTTCAGCAATTTTCCGCTGTGGCTGATTAATGAACTCGGGATTTAACAGAAAATGGAATACGACCTTCAAACCGGTTCTGGTAAAAGCTCTGTTCCCCTTTTTTCTGTGCTCTTGGACTGTTTTGTTGGTGTCTACATAAATAAAAGCATCCGTGTGGTTTAGGTAAACATTCCCATTGCCTTCTATATAATTGATGTTATTGGTACGGAGTTCTTTCCGAACCCGGGGAAAGAGTTTTTCCGCAACCAAAAGAAAATTGTCGAACTCACGGTTAAATTCATAGATGTTAAGCATTTGATGATTCTTGACATCCTTTTTGACCTCCACATTAAATTTAATTGTTTTATCATTTAATTGCATCTCCAAATCACCGTCGATTCCAGGATCTTGAGTACCATTTATAGGATTCCAGTTCCATTTTATGGGAACTATTTTCTCCAAGTTTTGCAGCGCATTATTTAATACTTCGGCTCCTCTCATTGTTTTTGTTCATTAATCTACGCTGTTCACTATTCGTGAACACACCTCATTTGTGAACAAATATACTGTTTTACAATCTTTTTTGAACGCCCTACTCATATAAATATTTATAGGTTTTCCCTTTTTCGCCATCGATTTCAATAAAAAAGGTTTCCAAGGCGGTAAAACCTTCGACAAAAATTAACAAATAAACCCAAATTCTATTAGTTGGTATTTATGTAATATTTCCTAACTTCACACCGAATTGAGTGTCAAACCAATTCAATGGATATTAGATGAAAATCCCACTATTGGTTCCCGCTTTAAAAATTTAGCGAACAATAGGTTGAGAATCAACATATTACAGGGTTTGAGTTCTTTCTGTCATCCCGACTAAATGGAAAATGATTCGGCAAAAGCCGAATCATTTTTTATTTCCAGACCCGTCAAAAGTTTACTTTTATAAGGGAATGGAAGTAAAAAGTGAGGAACGCGACAGCGTTCATTTTCCATTTGCAACGAGGGCTTATTGGGATTCTGTAAATCCTGACTAAAACAAATCATTTGAAAATAGATGACGCGACAGCGTTTATTTTCCATTTGCAATGAGGGTTTATTGGGATTTTGTAAATCATGACAATCTATCTCCTAGAGTACTTTCAATGACCCCTCAATTTTTGATCTACGATGAACAGTTGCAGACAAATTGTTGTTGACTTGGACCGGGAAATTCTTTCGATAAACTCTGAGTCAAAAACAGTATTCGAAGAAATCGAAACAGAAGGCTTTGATACTGTAGAGGTCTATGTTCCAAAACAGGAAAGTGGTAGTCTTACTTCTTTATAAATTTGTATTTCCTCGATCCTCCAGCATAATAAATATTTAATACATAAACTCCGTTTTGCAATGTCGAAATGTCAATACGATCTTTCGCGTTGTTTACGCCTGAAAAAATCATTCTTCCGTTAACATCATAAATAGTAACTTGAACTGATTGCTTTGTATTAATATAGAGATCGGATGAAGCCGGATTGGGGTAGATTATTATAGAAAAATCAATATTATCATCGATTTCTAAAACCTGCTGATTGATTACTCCTACCGCATCGAGGTCAAATCCACCAGAATCAAAAGGTGTCGCAAATGGATCATTTATTTTATTCCCATAACTATCATACCGTGCATAAAGTGGGTCTATACTTCCAACCACATCGATAATTTTTACGTGGGTGATTCTGTCAGTATCCAAATTTGGATCCTCCTCCAATTCTGACAAATCGAAGGGTGTTCCAAAAAGCGCACGATATTTCCCTGCAAGATTATTTATATAGGTCGGATCTAAAGGGTCAAATCCTCCCACTTGGGTTTGGGTTTGGGTTTGACTATGGGATGGAAACCTAAAATAATCTACTCCATTGGAACTAACTGCAACGTAAGCCAATTCTAGAAAGCTATCATCAAAGCCATTTTCGAATACGGCGAAATCAAAACCAGGACCGTCGGTTATAGGCTTTTCAAAAGTGAGAATAGCCACTCCTCCATCTCCTAAACTCACGGCCTGTTTTGTCGGTGGTCCCAAAGCATCTTCAGGTTGGCCATAGGAAGCATAATTACTCCCGTTGTGCTGTAACTCAGGATTAGAAATATCGATCAAACCACGTGTAACCTCTACGCCCGTTGCCCAAGCAACAAATAACGGACTATCTGCGGAGATAGCCGTTGATCCCATCTGGCCCGCAGCTGGAGGATAGCTTTGGGCTTGAAGGGTCAATCTTAGTAGTATTAATAAAAAGGTTAGCTTTCTCATTCAACAATTAATTTTTGGGTAGATATTTTTCCTGCTACATCAATGTGCACGAAATAAACACCCGCATTTAAACCTATTACTGAAATAGCTTCATTGTTATACTTAGCTGCTCGCACCAATCTCCCTGTTAAATCGTAAATATTAATTTTGGCTGCTTCCGAAGTATTCAAATAGAAGTGCTCTGAAGTGGGGTTTGGATAAACAGAAATGATAGTAGTGGCAAAATCTGGAGTTGAAACAGTTTCCGCTTCATATTTATAAAAACTATTGGGAAGTGGTCCTACGGTATATTCAGCTTCAAAACTTCCATCTTCTCCATAAATATATACTTTACCCGCACTTACATAATCCACAGCATCGGCTAAGAATAATTTATCATCAATTTTATTGAAACCATATGGAATCTGGACATCATTTGAAATGGTTTCAATAAAAGGGTCAACAGGAAGAGCATTGGCACCCAAATTCATTTTATAAATATCTGCGTCGAGCACATAATAAAGCGAGGTAGCGTCCAAACCTAAAAACTCAGGGTGTTCCGACACTTCAAATGGATATACTTCAACATTTTGATAGTCGAATAAATCAAAAACATAAAGTCCTCCTGCAGTTTCATCTCCTGTCCACGAAGGTTTACCACTACATAAAACATACAACTTTTCGTCGTCTGTTTTTAAAGCAGAAGGTAAATCTGCAACGTCTAAAACAATTACATTTTGCGTTGCAATATCTATAACCGACACAGTATTTCCATAACTGTAACCTCCAAGATGAGCGACATAAAGAACCCCGTCTTTTTCAATTATAACTTCAGGACCTTCGGCTACGGGAATGGTTCCTGTAACGGTATGACTCGCAAGATCTATAATAGTAATAAAATCATCACCTGGATTACCTGGATCGCCCCAGTTAGTAACATAGCCTTTCCCATCGTGTAAAGCGATATGACGTGGCGACTCTATCTGATCGGTAATGCTAGTTACATATTCAAAAGTAGTTCTGTTTACTACTTTCACTTCATTACTATAATTTAAGACTATATAGACGAAATCTTCATTAAGCCCCATTCCTTGACCTGTATCTCCTAAAGGCATTCCACCGTTTTGAGTAGAATAAATATTGTTTTCAAGTGAGCCGTCGGGAGATAAAAAGGAAACCTCAGCGGTTTCTGTACCTATTAACCCTTCGTTTAAGATAAAAACACCGTCTGTGTAGTCCTGTGAAAATCCAAAGATTGAAATAAGAAATGCTGCTATTAAGCATATTGATTTAATGTAATAATTTTTCATAAGATGAATTTTAAATAAGTATGAATATAATGAATCTGAAATGATCTATATGTATCTGTTTCTCCAGCAACTCTCTGGAGATGGTATGGGTAAACATTTCTGCCGTTTGAAACATAATCCTTAGCGTCTGCGCTATATATAGGATCTTCGTTTACTTTAAAACAAACAGTAATGCTATAGCTTAATAAATTGGGGAGCGAGGTTTGGTCTTTCCGATATAGGCTATCGCTAAGAATGGCGACTTTAGCTATATGGAAAGAATCTTTTACACGAGCAAATTTGGGGTACACATTCCCCAATGCAATAACCATTTCGGTCTGGAAACAAATCACCAGAACAGAGCCCAAGCATAAAAATAAAATGTAGAGAAATCCTATCATAACTCGAGGCTTTTTACCCGAAAGCCAACGCATTTAAATTGATTAACAAGTGGCAGGTCTCCTGGCTCGCGTCCGGTAATTTTCCTTCCCATCCGATAAAAACGGACAGTGGTTTTTTGAAGATTCAATTACAGGCATCCCCAATAGTAGGGACAAAGCTTACAGTTGCGGGAACAGCTCAGGTTTAGACTGGTTATTAACCAATGGCACCTAATTCCCTTTTAATTGCTCTGAAAAAAATTCAGCTGCAAACCAAATGTGGCGCGAAAATAGAATAATTATTGATATTAATAGTGATTCTTGGTTTAACTAATTTTTCCAATCGAAATCTTTTAAGAAACGTTGAAACTTGGGAAGAAATAATATTTTTCCTCTCTTATTTCCCGAAGAAGCCACCCTAAACAACTTGCACATTTAAACTGTGGCCCATTATGGAAGGGTATGTATTTATTTTTCATGCTCAGACCACGCCCTGTGATTAAATAATTAGCTTTACATGCGATTCCATTTGTGTTCGATGAAAATATTTCAAAAATTTGCTTAGTGATGACCGATAGACTTTTAAAGCACATTTGAGTTTCGAAATATAATAGATAAGTAATATGCCTAATCAATACAATCCTATTTTCATTATTTCAAACAATCCGTCTTTTGTTTCACGTCTTTTAGCACCCGCGCATAGCCCGCGCATTAACGAAGCACAAGCGGTCTATTATTGTAGTAGCCTACGACTATTTTTATCCCCCAAACCTTAATATGTTGACACAAATAGAATCCTACTTTTCAGTCTTAATGCTCTTCGGAGCGTCGCAAGCCGTTACTGGAATTTTTCTGCTTCTAAAAAATAAGGCAAGACCGTATTCAAACAATATGCTTGCGCTGCTTCTCTTAGTTTGGGGATTTTCATGTTATTGGTTCTTTGCATTTATACATCAAGGAGCTTTTTTTAGTGTTGTGGTCACCACCTTAATCGGTCCCATGCTTGCCATTCTATATTTTCCTCCCCTATTTCTCTATGTGAAATTTCTTTTTTATGAACACAAAAAGTTTCCAAAATGGGATCACCTACATTTTTTACCACTTTATGCCTATGTCCTCTTTACGTTATATCTTTTATGGAGTAGCGATTTCTCAATCGAAGTTATGCGGCAACACCCTTGGTATTATTCGCGCACCTTAGCCTGTTCCTATTTAGCAGCAATTCAAGGGCCTTTTTATTTTATCAAAACCAATCGGATTCTAAAGCTGCGCCATCGACTTTTACAAGAAGAATACTCTGAAATCGAATCGCGGAAACTCGAGTGGTTTAAGATTATAAACTACAGCTTCGCCTTAGTTTTTATCCTCGGAGGCATTTCAGCTATTATCAGAACCTCTTATTTGGATCCTTATCTGTTATATATGGGATATCATGTCGTCATGGCGCTGAGCTTGTTTTATATAACGCTGATGATCTATAAATACCCAATTATTTTTACACAAACAGATTCTGTTAGAGTCGCTTCAAAAAAGGAACACATGACATCACCTAAAACCATAAAAACACCGATATCGGAAGAACAATCGATAGATGATAATGAAGCGGAAAAGAACGATGCTATTGTCCTGAGAATCGAAACTTTGATGCAAGAGGAAAAACCATTCAAAAATCCAAATTTCAGCTTAAACGATATGGCGCACGCTCTTTCAGAAAGTAGAAATGCAATTTCCTACGTGCTCAATAATCGAATGCATAAAAATTTCTATAATTACATCAACGAATTGCGTATTGAAGAAAGTAAACGTCTGCTTTCTGACAGAGATTTGTTAAACTTCACCATCGAAGGAATTGCATCAGAATCGGGTTTTAAAACCATGTCTGTCTTTTACAGGTTTTTTAAAGATAGTGAGAAAGTAACTCCTGCTGTTTATCGAAAAAACGCCCTGACCGATTAATCAACTAATTATTAGCTTTTTACCTGCAAAACATCTTTGTTTGGGACCAAAAGGAGGAGTTTGTATTGCACCGTAGCACCTAAATCAACTAGCTTGCAGATAAATTGATAGCGCATCTTATTTGCGTTTCTTCCAATCGCAAAAACAAACATTTTTTAAAACCTTCATAACCATGAAAAACAAATACTTATTTTTTCTCCTTACCCTTTTATGGGTATCAAATGGGTGGGCACAACATATACCAACTCCAGAAGCTTCAGGGCTGCTACAACCTTTTTTTGACGATGTAGAAATGCATGCCGACTTTGAACAAGACGATTTAGAAGGGTGGACATCCCTCGATTTAGATGGATTCAATACAGGAGGTTCTTTTCACAGCTTCCCTGGAAAAGGTGGGCCGCTAGGATTTATCGTTTATACTCCTTCAGAAACCGATCCTCCGAATGTATTTCAAGAATATGCACCGCGTTCGGGTAAAAAATACTTTGCCAGCATTTCATCTTTTGATGGTCCTGTCAATGATTGGCTTATTTCTGATGAATTGGCAGAACATCCAGGAGGGACGTTTTCCTTCTATGCCAAAACTTCATTTGATTATGCCGGTGATGACGAATTTAAAGTGGCATACTCTACCACAACTGCGAATCCAGAAGACTTTATCTTTTTAAATGATGGCAACACCATCTCTCCTTCCAGTGTATGGGCTAAATTTGAATTTGAAATTCCTGCAGATGCTAAACATGTCGCCATCAATAGCGTTTCACAAGCTGTGATGTTACTCATAGACGACATAGCGTTTACTGCAAATGTTGCAGATTTAGCGCCAGGAATAATCACCGATCTTTCAATTGATCCACAATTAGGAGCAGATATTCAAGCAGAATTTACGTGGACGAATCCAACGGTGGATAAAGAAGGAAATCCCCTCACCGAGATGACGGGGGTAAAAGTATTTAGAGGAACGCATCCGATGAATCTTGCCGAGATCACAGATATTTCTGCTACCGTAGGTGAAACCATGACCTACCTCGACCTCCTGCCAGTGGAAGGATCGTATTTGTATCGATTTGTTCCCTATAATAATGAAGGAGATGGCGTTGTCTATAATACACCGCTTACGTTCTTCGGATATGAAACCATTCCTGGTGCTCCTAGAAACATCACTTTTACTCAAGATTCAAACTTGCACACGGTGATTTCTTGGGATGAAGTAAATTATGGAGAAAATGGCGGTACTTTAGAAAATCCTGTTGTAGGATACACCATTACAAGAGCTTTGGGCAGTACGACAGATACGCTTGCTACCATGCATCCCAGCACCTCCTTTACCGAAGCAGACATTCCAGAATTAAACTTATATACCTACACCATAACGGCACAAACCAGTCCAGAAAACTTTGGTATTCCTGCAGTTGTAACCGATTATTCAGGTTTGGGTGAAGATCAAGTTTCCGTTACAAGTGGCGATGAGGCCTCAAATCAGGTTTTTGAACTCGGTAGAGGTTCAATAATCTCGCAGAGTATTTATACACCCGAAGATATCGGAAGCGACGGATTGATAACCTCCCTCTCCTATTTTGGAAATTTAGGTGCAAGTACTACAGCACACTATAAAGTATATATGAGCCTAACCCAACGAGAAACATTTGGAACCACCCTCAACAATGCCGTTTGGGAATATTTTGGCGACCAAAAACTTTTGTTCGATGGCGATATAGAATTTTCAGCTGGACGAAAGGCGGTAACAATCGATTTAGATCAGCCTTTTTATTATGACAGTAGCAACAACGAAAATGTAATTATTACAATCGTAAAACCTCTATTGGAAAACCCGCCTAATATCAATCCAAGAGAGTTTGCAAATACTCCTGTCGAAGGCATGCGTACGTATTATGCCAATACTTCTGTTACAGATTTAAGCTTAATTACAACACAACCCGCCGCTTGGTCTACAGACGAAGTGCCCACTATTCCAAGTGTGGCAGTAGGTAAAAGAACGGATTACGCTTCTTTATCCGGTGAAGTTACCCTCATGGACGACGCCTCTCCTATCGAGGAGGTAACGGTTACGATAACACCAGCAGATCTCAATAGTTATCAAACGGAAACTACCTACACCGATGAAACAGGATTGTATCTTATTCCTGCGCTAATTCCGGGTAATTATGTCGTCAGCTTTGCTAAAGATGGGTATAACACCTATGAAGAAGCCATTACTATTGAAGCAAACGAACAACACATCTTAGATGCTGAGTTAGAAGAAGCTCTTGTTATCCTAATTTCAGGAAGTGTGTTGAATGAGGCCGGAAATCCACTAGAAGATATAAACTTAAACTTATCAGGATTTTCAACTTTTACAACGCTTAGCGATGCTGATGGAAACTTTACTTTGGAAGCCTACGCCGAAAAAGAATACGATCTCGAAGTGGTTCATCCATTATACCATACCGAATCTCTTTCCTTTACAAGTGAAGCAGACGATTATACGCTCGATCCTATAACCCTGACTCTTGATCCTCGCAAACCAGGAGATGTCATGGCAGTCAATAACGATGGCGTTGGCGAAGTGGCATGGCGAATTCCTGTTGGCTATAGCAACGAAACCACCATCGGATGGGGAAGTTTTATCAACGTAGGTAATGCATGGGGAAATGGTTCAGATCCTTTTATATCAGGCATTCGTTTTGAACCCTCCGACATCCTAGCTCAAGTTCCAGAAGACGCCGAACTGACGCACGTAAAAGCATATATCGCCAACAATGCAGAAATCATCATTCACGTTTACGAAGGTGAAAATGCAGAAGAGCTTATCCATTCGCAATCAGCTTCTATTCATGAAGAAGATTGGTATCTATTCGAACTCACAACTTCCATCGAAATCGATCCCACCAAGGAACTCTGGATTGGAATAGAATTCTTGGCTGGTGAATACGGTGCTTATCCGATAGGTCTCGACGATGGCCCAAATGCACCTAGTAGAAAAGGAAGTATGCTATATGAACATGGTGTTTGGAGAAGCATGAGTCTTACCAATGCAAACTGGAATATTTATGGAATCGTCAACAATACTCTTGATGCAGACCCACATGGCTATAAAGTCTATAGAAGTCCGGCAGAAATGGAAGAGTGGACAGAGCTTACAGCCTCGATAATCACGGATACCAACTACAACGACACAACCCTTGTAGATGCAGAACCAAACAGCTATAAATATGGAATTACCGCCCACTATGACGGCGATTTAGTTTCGGAAAAAGGAATTTCGAATGTAGTTGAACACAACATGTTTTTCAACTTTAGTTTAGAAGTCGATACCGATTCAGGCAGTGCAGAAGGCGCCTATGTTGCGATGTGGAATGAAGAAAATTTTGCTGAAGCTTTCGTACCTGCGTCCGAAACCGTAACGTTCAACGAATTATTACGTGGTGAATACAACCTGAGAGTCGAATTAGATAATTATACGATTGTAGAGCGCACCGATATCTTAGTAGAAGATAGTGGCACGATAAACATTCCGCTTAACCTCCTCAAAGTACAGCCGTCAAACCTAACGGCAATACTTGAAGGTACAGCCTCAGCAAGGTTAGATTGGACATTACACAATACATATACCGATCAGTTCGAAAAGTATGAGGATTTTGAACGCGAAACGATAGGAGACTATATTTTAAAAGACTTAGACGGTCTTGAGACGCATACTTTTATCAACTTTGATTGGCCCAATGCAGGAGATCCCATGTCGTTTATGGTTTTCAATCCATTTGCTACAACTCCCCCAACAAGTATAGAATCATTTTCTGGTCGACGATTCTTAGCTTCAGTTGCAAATTTTGGAGGTCCCAATAACGACTGGGTGATAATTCCTGCGGGAAGTGGTAACATTTCTTTTATGGCGAAGTCTTTAGTCGGAGCAGAACCAGAGCGCATTAACGTGCTGTATTCTACCACAGGAAGTGAAGTTTCAGACTTTACTGCTTTCGGAAACGTAGTAAGCGTTCCCGGAGTTTGGACGGAATACTCTTTTGAAGCTCCAGAAGAAACCAAATATGTAGCGATAAACAATGTTAGCAATGATACGTATATCTTAAAAATAGACGATTTAACCTATGAAAAGCAATACAGTCATGCGCTATCCTACAATATATATCTCGACGAAGAGCTTATTGCGGAAGATGTTACGACGACAAGCTTTTTACTAGAAGATCTTATTACAGGAAGTCATATTGCCGAAGTTGAAGCCGTGTATAGTACAGGATTCTCAGAAAAAACAGCGGTGGAGATAATCATGTTAGATATCGACAATCCCAACACCACTGAATTCCAAGTATATCCAAACCCGTCTAATGGAAGATTCTTATTAGACTTAATGGATGATGCCGAAGTTTCTATTTATGATCTCCACGGTAGAATCTTGTATTCAGACGCTAAAAAAGCAGGTACTTCTAGGATGGAACATAATTTTTCATCAGGCACCTATATCATTCAAGTGAAATCTGAAAAAGGAACTTCTTCTAAGAAATTAATTTTTAGGTAGTTCGAAATTCGTTTTAAATGAAAACCGCTTCATTTTAATGAATGAGGCGGTTTTTTTGTTTTCAGTTCTAAAAATCTACATATCGAAAAACACCTTGTGCCGAAAACACACAATCCATTACTCGAGACAGAAATCGCTACTTACTCCTCTTTCCTGACTTCCTAATTTTAACACCTAAATTCAAAAAGCTCATCTAAGAGTTTATGTTCTGATGTTAACAAAAGTGTTTTTACTATTTTTTCTTTTGTTGTTTGTGTGATATTTTCTATCTGATAAATGCTTTGTAAAATCTCAATGACCTTCTCGGGCGATAAGTCTGATTTCTTTTCTTCGAGTTGTCTTTCAATTTCCTTGTAAACCTTATAGACAACGAAAGTTAAGCAAATATGAGCTTGCTTCGATTCGCTTTTGTTTTCTGTGATAAATTGGTCTAATTTTTGAATTAATCTTAGCCACTCAAAACGCTTTTTCAATATGCTATAAATGTTGGTAATTTCTAAGTATTTCATCTTTACTGAGCTTAGCATTGATTAAATACCCCTTCAATCCATCCATTTTGCATCTTGCTCAAATTTACTTTTGTCAATTACTACATTGATTTGACCATCCAATTTTAAATACTTGTTGTATCCTCTATTATTGACGCTCGCTTTGGTGAGCTTTCCAGTTCGGATACGTTTCTCAAGCTTTTTAAGCCCTCTTTCCCGATTATATTTATCTTTCTTTGCTCGCTTGTCAGAATAAGTGATAATTAACCTTAAATTTCCCTTTTTAATGATGGTGCTTTCACCATTTTTGAGTTTTAAGGAAAGTATTTTTTCTTTAATACTTTTCGATTCATTTTTAATTCTCGCTCCCAATATAAACTGATAACTCTTCTCTTGAAGTTCCATTACATTTTTATTTGAAAGCAAACCAGAATCAGCTACAATAACAAGCTGTGAAAGATCATATTTCTGTTTAAATGTATCGATAAGTGGAAGCATTGTATGCCCCTCAAACTTGTTTCCTTCAAAAATATCATAAGCCAACGGATAACCATTTTTGCTGACTAACAGCCCTAATACAATCTGTGGATTTTGGTGCTTTCCTTCTTTTGAAAAACCTGTTTTACGTAATTTATCTTCATTGTCGATTTCAAAATAAACAGTGGTTACGTCGTAAAAGACCACATTAATTTCATCATTCAGTATAGACTGAGTGTGCTTAAAACTTATTTGCTGAACCAGCTCTTTTTCAGTATCATAAAGCTTGTCCATATAGCGATAGATATCATCTTCCGAGTAGTTTTTCTGTGCGTAACGATATAAGTATTCGGTGGTTTTAAGCTTGCTCTTTGGATAAACCAAGCGATATAAAACTAAGTCTTTGAATAACTCATTTTCAATTTGATTAAAACCAATTTCATCGAATATTTTGCCCAATACTAAATCAATGCCAGCAAGTTTATGAGCAGTGATATTGTTTAATAGATTATGAAATAAAGTTTCTTCATCTTCAAAATCAAATTCCATCAATCCAGAAGTTGACTTTATCCAACGATTTGCTTTTTCTGTTAATGTTTTGAGCTCATCATTAGATGCTCCAGAGCCAAAGTTTTGTAAAACCTTGTAACGACCAAAATCTTTGCTAAAAACTTGCACATAGGTTCTGCCATTTTTATTCTTTAAGTATCTAACAAACATAAAATCAAAGATAAAAAGACAAATTAACACCAAAATGAAAATAAAATAAAATAAATCGTATCTTACTTATAGTCAACCTGCTATCTTAATGTTTTTTATTGAATCTTAAAAATGTGCGGAAGTCAGGAGCATTGTAAACTCCTAGGGTTAAAACTATTGGGGAGAGAGTTAAGTAGTAAGCTTCAACCTCAAACATAGTTTAAATTATCTTAATTCCGAGGGTCCAATTTACTAAAGCCCATATCACAAATATTGCTTATCAAAATCTAAAGGGCTTATTTCCTTACTGGAAATCGTAACGAGAACACTTATTTATATGTAGTAAAAAATCAATCTAGAAACTGAACGAACTTAGGTTATTGAGCAAAGCCAAAATCAGAAGATATTTTTTAAAAAAACTATCCTGAAAAGTATGTTAGTTTAAAATGAAAGGGCTTGGACTAAAAAAAACCCAAGCCCTT
>Ga0209075_1003047_pt1 | contig 14269 bp, 19 predicted proteins | sample Stecom2011_FD_187523 | JGI IMG/M metagenome (GOLD analysis project Ga0209075, IMG submission 187523) | Agricultural soil microbial communities from Utah to study Nitrogen management - Steer compost 2011 (SPAdes) (version 2) | ecosystem: Environmental > Terrestrial > Soil > Agricultural land... | reverse complement strand
ACAGATATTATAAACGAATTATACGGAAGGCAGACGGCTCAACGAGCTGTCTTTTTTGGTTTTTATGCACAAGTTTTTGCCATGGTGATGATATATGTGGGCATGTTGTTGCCCGCACTTGAGCAAGAGATGCAAGACGCTTATGAAATGCTTCTTGGTCAAAATTTTAGGTTTGTAGTGGCAAGTATGGCTGCTTATTTTGTGTCACAAAGTTGGGACGTTTGGATATTCAACAAGCTAAAAAATAAAACAAATGGGAGGTATAAGTGGTTAAGGAACAATGCCAGCACGATGTCATCTCAATTTATTGATACAGCAATTTTTATCACGATTGGATTTATCGGTTCGGTTCCAAGTATATGGGCAATGATTCTTTCACAATACTGTGTGAAACTGATACTAGCGTTACTAGATACACCGTTCTTTTATCTGTTTACCAAACAGAGAAGCAGGGGGTAGGTGCAATGTAAATGAGTAAAATTGGGCGAAAAGGAAAATATCACGATTGGCTTACGGAAGAGGGACTAACTAAGTTAGAAGGTTGGGCAAGAGATGGGTTAACAGACGAGCAAATAGCGCACAATATCGGAATCGCAGTTGGCACATTATACGACTGGAAAAATCGCTTCTCTGAATTCTCGGAGGCCTTAAAAAAAGGAAAAGAAGTTGTTGACATTCAAGTTGAAAATGCACTTTTGAAACGGGCATTAGGTTATGAGTACGAAGAAACCAAAGTGATGGTTGATGCTGACGGTAAAAAACGAGTTGAACGCATCAAAAAACAAGTACAACCGGACGTTACAGCGCAAATATTTTGGTTGAAAAATAGACGACCTGACAGATGGAGAGATAAACAAGAATTAGAAACAACCGAAAACACGAAAACCGTCATTGTCCGTGGAGAAGATGAAATGCGAAAGGCGCTTAACGAAAAATGAACATTCAGAAAGTCAATATTCCGTCATTAGTGAACAAGAATTTTTATGATTTCTGGTTGAACGAAAAGCCTTATAGTATTTTAAGCGGCGGACGCTCATCTATGAAGTCATCGAATATTTCCCTTAAGTTAGTAGTCGATTTTTTGGACGATGATGACGGAAATGTTGTTTGTCTACGAAAGGTTGGCAAGTATCTTTCAACGTCCGTCTATGAACAGATCAAATGGGCTATTTATATGCTAAAAGTCGAGAATGAATTTATTTTTGGGAAAGTGCCCTTAAAAATAACACACAAAAAAACAAATACGGCTTTTTACTTCTATGGTGTAGACGATCCGATAAAGTTAAAGTCCGCCACGATTGCAAAAGGTTATGTCATGGCGCTATGGTTTGAAGAATTAGCCGAATTCGACGGCGTTGAAGATATAGATATTGTCGAAGATACGTTCATCCGTCAAGATTTAGGCGACAAACAAGTAAAGGTTTATTATTCATACAACCCGCCGCGAAACCCTTATGCATGGGTGAATGAGTGGAAAGAGAGCAAAGTGAATGACCCTGACTTCTTTATTCATCATTCGACATATCTGCAAGATGAAAAAGGTTTTCTTTCAAAGCAACTGCTACGAAAAATCGAGAATTATAAGAGAAATGACCATGATTACTGGCGCTGGATGTATAAAGGGGAGATCATCGGGCTAGGAGACATGGTATACAACATGAACCATTTCCACCCGTTGGATGAGCTCCCTGATGACGATGATATACTCCTCATCGATACTGCGACGGATACAGGGCATCAAGTGTCGGCGACGGTTCATTGCGCGTTTGCGTTGACGAAAAAACGAAACGTTATTTTGCTTGACACGTGGTACTATTCGCCGGAGAACAAGTCCGTGAAGAAAGCGCCAAGCGATCTATCGAAGGACTTTTTCGAGTGGATAACGCAAATAAGAGAGACATACAAAAAATCGATCGACAGAATGACGATTGATTCGGCAGAGGGTGCGCTGAGAAACCAAGTTTTCAAGGATTATTCGATTAGGCTTCATCCAATCCCGAAAAAGAAAAAAGTGGATATGATCGACAATGTTCATGATCTCCTTGCGCAAGGGAGATTTTTTTATTTGGATACGGAGAACAACAAAATTTTTATAGAAGAACACAGAAAATATCAATGGAATGCTGACACGTTACAATCGGACGACCCGAAAGTGGTTAAAGAAGACGATCACACATGCGATGCGTTCCAATACTACGTGAATGACAACTTGCGCAAGTTAGGGCTTAAATTTTAGGCGGTGATGACATGATTAAAAGCCTAATCGCCAAGATAAGGCAGGTGATGTACCGGATGGGACTGCTGAAAGGAATAGAAAAACTGTCCGATCACAAAGATGTGACATTGAACGAGGAAATGTTTCAGCAGATAGAAGTTTGGAAAAGTCTCTATAAGGGATACTATGAAAAATGGCACAATATAACGTATCAGACGGTTGAAGGAAGAAAACAACGCATCATGGAAAGCCTGAACATGGCTAAAGCATCTGCTGCCGAAATGGCTTCTCTCGTGTTCAATGAAAAGTGTGAAATCAGTATAAGCGATGATACTTTAGCGAAGAACATCGAAGAAGTGTTTAAGCAAAATAAGTTTTACAAAAAGTTTCAGGACTATCTCGAATACTCATTCGCACTCGGCGGCATGGTGATCAAGCCGTATGTGGAAGATGAGAAAATCATGCTGTCGTTTGTTACGGCTGACTGTTTTATACCGCTGTCGTGGCAGAATGAGACGATCTATGAAGCTGTTTTCCCTTCCGAATACAAAAAAGGAGATAAGAAATATACACATCTCGAATGGCACGTATGGGAAGACGGAGAATACGTCATCCGGAACGAATTGTACGAATCTAACGGGCAAGACTTAGGCATAAAAGTAGCTTTATCGACATTGTTTCCTGATCTGGAAGAAGAAGTGCGAATAAGCGGTTTGTCGAAACCGATTTTCACGTATTTCAAGCCAAACACGGCAAACAATATTGACACTCAAAGTCCGCTAGGTATTAGCATCTATGCGAACGCTCTTGACACGATGAAAGCTATCGACACGGCGTTTGACAGCTTACATCGAGAGTTTAGGCTTGGCAAAAAGCGAATTATCGTCCCTGCTCACATGGTCCAAGTTGTCATTGATTCACAGACAGGTGAGCCGAAGCGTTATTTCAATGCTAGCGACGAAACATATGAAGCGCTCAACGCTGACGAGAACGATATGGACATTAGAGACATGACCGTGGAATTGAGGGTCGAAGAACATATTGAAGCGATTAACGCATTGCTCAATCTGTTCGCAATGCAGACAGGTTTCTCGGCAGGGACATTTACTTTTGATGGCGAGAGTATGAAAACAGCAACCGAGGTCATCAGTGAGCAATCAAAAACATTTAAGAGCAAGCAGTCCCATGAAGTCGTTATCGAAGCTAGTTTACAAGAATTGATTGATTCGATAGTCGCAATTGCTGAACTATACAACATTTTTTCAGCGCCAGAGAATTATGAAGTTGCCATATCCTTCGATGACAGCATAGCAGAAGACAAGAGTGCTGAAATCAATCAGCAGATTCAACTTGTTACGAATCAATTGCAAAGCCGTAAACGTGCAATCATGCGAATACACGGGATGACAGAAGAAGACGCAGAACAATTGTTACAAGAGATATACGCAGAAGAACGGCAAGGTTCTCCTGACTTCGAGGAATTGCAAAGCGAATCAGTATTGTTTGGTGCAAGGGAGTGATTGAATGGAATCACAGTCGATTGGAGAATTCATCCGATCAAAACGAAAGGAAAAAGGGTTGTCTGTGCGAGAGTTGGCAAGGAGAACTGGAGTTTCTCAGCCTTATTTGTCTCAATTAGAAACAGGAAGCCATAACAACCCTTCTTTAGATACTTTGCGAAAAATATGTAGACAATTGGATGTGGATTATATAGATTTTTTTGTCAGAATTGGATATATAACCGAAGAAGACATAAAAAGCTATGTCGCCAGAAGGTGGTTAAATGAATCCTGACCAACTAGACATATTCACTCAACCCGTCATAGATATTTACCGTACCTTGGAAGAGGAAATATTTTTAATGATGGCCAAACGGTTGAAAACAGACGATGATATTACACGAGAACAAGCATTTGAGTGGCAAGCTGAAAAAATACAGCAGTTAAATTCAATAAATGATGAGACAATAAAGATGTTATCTAAAACAACTGGTCTTGCCGAAAAGGAAATCAGAAAAATCTTTGAAGAGGTCGGAGACGAAACAATTAACACTGTTGATGAAGACGTGGAGAGAATCTACAATCAAGCGAAAGCAGAAGGAAAGAGCGATATATTAGCGACTTTTGTTGTATTAGGTGCAATGATCTACGGCTTTCAGCGGTTAAGGAAATCTAGAGAATATAAGCGGACAGTTAGAGAATTTCAAAATAGAGTTTTTCGTGATTTCAATGTGTTCATCAATGAAACGCTAATCACAACGAATTACGGCGAAGGAACAGTTGCGAGGATGTATCGCCGTATCGTCGAAGAAGCGGTAAGTCGGGTATTGACGGGGGATATCACGATCAATAAAGCCGTGGCTGAAACTGTTATAAAATGGGCTGAACGAGGCATACAATCAGGATTCGTTGACAGAGGCGGTCGGATATGGAGCCTAGATCGATACGCCGAAGCGACAATTCGATCAACGGTAAACACTTTGTATAACGAGTTAACGATAAATCGAATGAAAGAGTACGGGACAGACTTAGTTCTAGTTAGCAGTCTTCCTGACCCACGGGAAGCCTGTTCTCATATACAGGGAAAAGTTGCATCGCTCAGCTATCCGTCGAGCAATCCTAAATATCCGAGCGTATACGAGTTTGGTTACGGAGAACCTTGGGGTTTGCGGGGGGTTAATTGTCGACATCGCTTTTACGCTTGGTTTGAAGGAATAAGCGAGAATAACCAAGTTCAATACAATGTCAGAGAAGCTCAAGAAAGGTATCAGCTTTCACAAAAACAGCGTTATTATGAACGTCAGATTCGTAAAGCAAAACGCTCTTTGAATATCGCGAAGGAATTAGGAGATGAAGAACTGATACAGCGGTATAGAAGACTTGTCAGAGCCAGACAGGCAAGAATACGAGAGTTTATCAAAGAACATGATCTACCAAGACGATATGATAGAGAAAGAGTGATTGCGTAAGCCGTTAGGGCTTTTTTATTTTGTCCGTTTATGCGTAGTGGACGTTAAATAAAACGTAAGGAAATTACCCAAAAACGGGAGGTTTCAAAATGAGCGAAGAACAAAACACACAACAGCAAACGGCTAACCAGCAAGCCGAAGAAAAACAGGCTGGAGAGCAAGAAACGGGCACTGCTACCGAAAAAGCAGAGGAAAAATTGTTTAGGCAAGAAGATGTGAACAACATCGTTGCAAAAGAAGCGAAGAAGGCACAGGAGAAGTTATTGAAGCAACTTGGCATTAACGATTTTGATTCCGCAAAAGAGGGGCTGAAAAAATTCCGTGAGTGGCAAGAGTCGCAAAAGAGCGAAGCTGAAAAACAAGCCGAACGACTTCAGAAGTTGGAATCTGATTATAATTCCGTTTCTGAAGAAAATGCTTCGCTTAAAGCGCAAATTGCCGCCATGAAGTCGGGTGTTAAGGCTGAATCTGTTGAGGATGTTGTCGTATTAGCGAAAACACTTGTCGATGATGACACAGATATGAACGAAGCGATTAAGAAAGTCATTGAGAAGTACCCACATTTTGCGGAAGAAAAGCAAGAGCAAAAACCGTCTTTCACGACGGGACAACACACGAAAGAAGGCAATATGGACGCCTTCGCTAAAACATTACTTGGGAAATGAGGGGTTGATTAAATATGGCAAACGCTATTAACTACGCTGAACGTTATCAACAAGAATTAGATCAGGTTTTAACGCAAGCAACACTTACTAACGCTTTGGAAACACCGAATGTCAACTGGATGGGAGCGAAAACGTTCCACGTACCGACTGTTGACGTGACAGGGTATCAAAACCACAGCCGAAACGGCGGTTGGAACCGCGGAGATGTGACGGTCACTCATGAGCCGTATACGCTTCAGTTTGACCGTGACGTTGAATTTTTTGTAGACCAAATGGACGTCGACGAAAGTAACCAAGCGGCAAGCGCAGCAAATATTACCCGTGTTTTCCTGACCGAAAAAGCGGGGCCGGAAGTGGATGCATACCGCTTCGGGAAAATGGCGACACATGCCATTGACGAGGGTAACGCAACTGGAGAAACAATTGACGCAACGAACGTCTTTCAGCGTCTGAAGGCTGATATTTTGAAAGTGCGCAAATACGGACCGTCGAATCTCATTGCGTACCTTTCGAGCGAGGCAATGGACGCGTTAGAGCGTTCTGAGTATTTTCAGCGCAATATCAATGTTCAAGATCAAGGGACGGCGATCGAAACCCGTGTCACGTCTCTTGACGGCGTACAGCTTGTAGAAGTTTGGGACGCCGAGCGCTTCAACACGGAACACGATTTCACCAGCGGGTTCACGGCAACTGGGCTGGGAATCAACTGGATTATCGTTTATCGCGGAGCCATTGTGGCGAAAGCGAAAGTGAACAGCGTATACCTGTTTGCTCCAGGACAACACACGGAGGGTGACGGATATCTCTATCAAAACCGCATGTACCATGACCTTTTTGTGATGAAGAACAAAGCCGATGGTATTGTGGTTTCCCACGAGGCTGCAGTGGAAGGATAGGGGATGACAAAGATGAGCACTCAAGTTCAAGCTATAGTGGAGGGGGACATTCCTGCCCATCGGCTGTTGTGGCTTATTAATAGTGAAGACGGCGAAACAATGAGAATCAAACTCCCGTCTGTAGGCGGCCGCCCTGTTGACTTTGTTTCGACCAAGCCACTTGAGGATGGGCAAGAAGTCACTGTAACAATCACGGGTAGTAAAATCTGGAGAGTTGAAGCTGGCGAGAAAGTAGCGCCTGGAGATAATGTATATGCTGATGAAGATGGTAGAATTATTGTTCATAATTCGACCTATCTTCATAGCGTAGGCTATGTTCTCGACGCAGGTGAAGAAGGGGATATAGTGAGAATGGTGCGTAACTACAAGTTTGTAGATTATAAGCAAGAAAACGAATAAGGAGGTCACGTCATGAAGAAATTCAAAAAAGGGAACGTGATTATCCGAACGAATGACCCACGTGAGGAAAACGAGTTGCGATTGCAGGGATATGAAGAGATAAAAGAGAAGCCTAAAAAGACGAAGAGAGCATCCTCTCAGTAGGGTGCTTTCTTCTTTGAGGTGATTGCATGGCTTATGACATCGAAAAATACCCCGCACGAAGCGGTAGAGTGATTGGTGAGGACGGGCAGCTCTACAACATCGTAGAATTGCTTCAAAGCGGTGGCGGCGGAGGTGGTGCGAGCATGAGATTTCATTTTGGTGAAGGAGCGCCAGACGCATCACTGGGAGCGCCTGGAGATGTGTACCTTGATACAGATAGCGGCGACTTCTACCAAAATCAAAACGGCACATGGAACGTGATTGGTAATTTGCGAGGGCCTCAAGGTCCGCAGGGGCCGCAAGGGCCGGAGGGTCCTCAAGGGGAACAAGGTCCTCAAGGCCCCGCAGGAGCAGACGGTGCTGACGGTCGTGGAATCGACGACATCACGTTTGATGCAGATACGAACGAACTTGTTTTTCATATGACTGACAGTACCGAAATCAGAGTGCCGTGGCCAGAAGTGTAGGTGATTGAATGGCATATTTGACATATGACGAATACACTCAATTCGGATTCTCTGAGATCGAGGAAGACGAATTTAATCGGCTATTGCCCAAGGCGAGTGATGTTTTGAATAGCGTCACTCGTGATTTTTATGTATTTAATGATATTGAGGATGATGTTGAGTTCCGTCGGATAAGGTTCAAAAAAGCCGTCGCTGCACAGATCGAATACTTTCACGAGATGGGCGCAACGTCTTCACACGGTTTAAAAGAACCCTCTACCGTAACGATTGGGCGTACTACAGTATCACGAGGATACCGCGGAACGTCACAGGATGAGACGCAATTTAGTATCGTGTCTCCAGATGTGTTGATGTATTTGTCAGGGACAGGGCTTCTCTATAGCGGCGTGAGGGTGGTTTAAATGCGTATCGGTCCGTTGCCGAAGCGTTGGCTCATTCATTCGATTGAGTATTACGAGTATCTCGGGGAGGATGATTGGAGTAACCCGATATACGGCGAACCAATCACCATAAAAAATGTTCGTTTTGACGATTCAACCGTATTCAGCCGTGATACAACACAAACAAAGATTCTAGCCGATGCGGTGATCTTTGTAGACGTCACACATAGTGACCCTGTTCCTGATTTTAAGGAACGATCAAGGATTCAGTTTGGTGACAGGGATATGATACTACAAAAGGTGATTCCCTGCTTTTACCCGCACAAAAACGAAGTCAGGCATTACGAATTGGAAGTGATCTGATGGCCGTAAGAGTGAATGTGAAGAAAGATTTGAAAGGCGTCACAAAACGAGTGTCGCAAATGACCAAATTGGGTCAATATGCGCTAGCGAATCAGGTTCATGCAGATAGTAACCGATACGCGCCGTTTTTGACAGGAGATTTGCGTAACCAATCGACGGTATCGCCGGATGGAAAGTCTATCATTTGGAACGTTCCATATGCTAGGCGGCAGTACTACAACTATGGCGCAAAATTCACCACGCCAGGTACAGGGCCAAAATGGGATGAAAAAGCAAAATCAATCCACTTGAGATCGTGGGAACGAGTTGTTAAAAGGGCGATGAAGTAATGACACTTGATTTTATGTTGAAGCTGAATCAACTCATTAACAGTCTTGACCTTTATGCGCCTTGCAAGATCGGCGTGTTAGGGGAAGGGGAAAGTCTGTCCATCATGGCCATGCCGGGAGGCGAAGAAACGGTCTATTTCGACGGCGTGCGGGATAAAGATTATCAAGTGCAAGTTAACGCGAAAAGCAGAAATCACAATAACTGTTTTAATGCGTTAACGACAGTCTATCAAACGTTAGAAAATCTTGACGATCTACCAAGCGATAACGGAAGCTATGACTTCCAACGCATTACAACACAATCATTACCGTCCCTCGTGATGCAAGATGAGGACGGTTATTTTATTTATCAATTGTCGATATCGGCAAAAATTACGATTTATGAGGAGTGAGCTAATGTGGCGAGACAAAAGAACGCTCTGACGGAATATTACGTCGGCGCTATACCTAGTGACGGCACGGCAGAACCGGAATATTTCCGTTTGGCGAAATGGATTTCAACCGTTACGGATGATTCGGAAGAAGAAACGGAAAGTATAGGGTATTACGACGGTGACGGGACGCCTGAAACAGATGTGATCAGCGTAGCGAAAACTTACACATTCGAAGGGTTTTATGATGATGAAGATCCGGCTATGTCGTTTATCAAGAGCCTTGAGTTTGAGACAGGTGAAGGGCGAAAAATCATGTTCAAGCAAGTGCGCACAAATGGCGACACGCTTGAAGGGCGTGCAACAGTAACTGACATTGCAGTGACGGGCGGAGAAGCGACAGAATACGCGACGTTCAACTGCACAATTGCGTGGGATACAAAGCCAGAAATCACACCCGGCGATAGCAATAATGGTGGCGGCGGAGTAGTAGGGTAGGTTCATCCTACCCTTACATATTTTTTTAGGAGGGATAACATATGGCAATTAAAATTCAAACGGAAAAACCGGAGATTCCTGTCGAAATCGGGGATTTGAAATTTTCTTTTGACTTATCAGATGAATCGATAAAAAAATTTAGGAAAGAAGCTCTTGAAGTGCAAAAAGAGTTTCATAGTATTACCGTAAGTGAGGATGATGAGGAAGCACTCGAACAAGCGAAAAGCGTTTTGAAACGTGGATTCGAGCTCATATTAGGTGAAGGTGCGTTTGAAAAAATATATGATATGTCGCCTTCTGTAATGACTTGTATGAATTATTTTGTTCAGTTAGAGGAAGGCATCGAACAAGAGCTTAAGGAGAGGGGTATTTCTCAAGATCAGGTAGAAAAGGCGAAGAAATATATTCGGAATAAAAAATAGGTGGTAACCTTGGATTTGGGGTATCCGCTCATTGAGACTGTGGAGATTGACGGGAAAACGTATGAAATTGACTTGTCTTTTGATAATGTTTTGCGTCTCATTGATATGCTAAATGATGAAGAACTGGATGATATTACACAGATTGAAACTGGGCTATATATGCTTTTAGGTGTTGAATTGGATTATTCGTTAGAGAAGAAAGCGGAAATTTTTTACGAGCTTTTTCACGCGACGATTGGGAAGGAAGCGAAGGAGAATCAGCCTGTTGACCTTGACGGAAATCCGATGCCGCAGAAAAAAGAAGAAAAAGTATATTCGCTCAAGCAAGACGCAAAATATATTTACGCATCATTTTATCAAGATTACGGCATTGATTTGTTTGAAATGCAGGGAAAACTACACTGGGAGAAATTTAAAGCACTATTGGAAGGTTTGAGATCAGATACAAAGTTTAAGGAGATTATCGAGATACGCACCATGGAGCTACCGACGGGTAAAGGAACTGAAAAGCAACGCAGAAAGATAAAAGAATTAAAAGAAGTGTATAAACTAAAGGCTGAATCCGATTAATATGTTAATATAGATAAAAAAAAGGAGGATTGGCCTTGAACAAGAAACTGATAATCGCGAGTGTATTGTCTCTCCTTTTGTTGACGGCATGCGGGGGGCAAGCGAGCGATGATGTAAGCAATGAGGCAGAGGACGAACTGAAGCAGGAAGAAGTTAAAAAAGAAGAAAAGCCTATCGATGAGACAATTGAGGTTAATGAGGAATTAAGTTTTGAACAGTTTGATGCGAAGCTGAATAAAGTCAGAGTATACGAAAAAGATGATAAGTTATTAATTGATATTAATTTAGATTGGACAAACAAAGCGCAAGATTACGGCGAAGAGATGACGTTGTTTGTCGCAACGGTATTTGAAGTCAAGCAGGGTGATAAAGATTTAGAAGAGATTAATGATGCCTGGAATCCCGAAAATAAGAACACAAGTGATGTTTTCTTTCCTAACACTTTAGGAGGCGAATGGAGCGTAGACCTGACTTACGAGTTAGCAGATGAAACTACGCCGATCGACATTATCTTCACTCCGACTACCGAAACAGAAGGTAGCGAGACGATAACAGTCAATATTCCGGAATAATACAATGTGATGATTCAAGAACTCCGAAAACGGGGTTCTTTTTTTATTGCGCCGAAAGGCAGGTGAGAAAGATGGCGGACGGCAGAGTTGTAATAGACGTCATACTCGATGACGGAAGAGTGGTAAAAGGTGTCGCGGACATAAATAAATCAATAGGCGGTCTAGGGCAAACAGCACAAAAGAGCGCAGTAAGTCTTGGTAAAATCGCTTCTGCATTAGGGCTAATTTATCTTGCAAAAAAGGGGATTGACCTTGTTCGTAGTTCGCTTGATGGAGCGATTGAACGATACGACACGCTGAATAACTTCCCCCGTGTGATGCAACAAATTGGCTTTGATGCGCAGGATTCCGAAAAAGCTATTCAGCGTCTGTCCGACGGGATACAGGGATTGCCGACGACGTTGGATAGTGTCGCAAAAACAACGCAAAGAATTGCTGTTATGACAGGCGACCTAGACGGGGCTGTAGAGACCACTCTTGCTTTGAATAACGCCTTTTTGGCTTCGGGTGCGAGCCAAGCTGATGCGGCGCGCGGGCTAGAACAATACGTGCAAATGTTGGCGAAAGGCGAAGTGGACCTGCAGTCATGGCGGACTTTGCAAGAGACGATGGGCGTTGCGCTGAACGATGTGGCGAAAGCATTCGGTTTCGCTGGAAAATCAGCGCAGATCGATCTATACGAGGCGTTAAAAAGCGGAGAAATAACATTCGATGAGTTCAACGATAAATTAATCGAACTAAGTAACGAAACTGGTGGTTTCGCAGACAGGGCTCTGACGGCAAGTGGCGGTATTAGAACTGCTTTTACTAATATGCGTACTGCCGTTGTCCGAGGCGTGACGAATATTATCGGGGCTATAGATGATTTTCTAAAAGACACTCCGTTTGAAAGCATTGAAAATATTATCGTGAATCTGGGGAAGACCTTTTTCAATACTCTGGACGGAGTGGCACAAGCTATCCCGAATGTGCTTAACGGGATAGTCAGTATGTATAACGCTATTAAGCCGTTCATCCCCTTGATTCTAGGTCTAGTTACGGCGTTTCTGTCGTTCAATGCTATTTTAGGTGTCGTCAATAAAGTAAGAGTAGCGATAACAACGTTACGAACGGCGATGTTAGCTTTGAACGCTACAATGATGGCGAACCCTGTCGTACTGGTTATTGCGGTATTAGCAGGGTTGGCGGCTATGTTCGTTTATCTTTGGAACACATCCGAAACCTTTCGCAATACAATGATTGGCGTATTTAATGCGCTAAAAGGGCTAGTAATGCCGATTGTTCAGGAAGTAGTTTCTTTCGTCATGGAATTGTGGGGGTCACTTGTCACGTGGTGGCAAGAGAACCAGCAGATGATTTTGCAAGCAGGGCAAAATGTCTGGAATGTGATTAGTACCGTTATTACTACTGTGATGAATGTCATATGGGGGATAATGCAAGCCTTATGGCCAGTCATTCAAGTGCTGGTTATCTCTACGTGGGAAGCGATAAAAGGAGCAATAAAAGGTGCAATAACCGTTATCACGGGAATTATCCAGTTTTTTAGTGCGCTTTTTACGGGAAATTGGAGTGCACTATGGGATGCAGTCAAGCAGATTGTTAGCGGGGCTGTTCAGTTAGTATGGAATCTAATTCAACTATGGTTCGTCGGCAGGATTATTAAAGTTGCTACCACGTTTGGAAATCTTTTCAGAAACGTTATTCAAACGGCTTGGAATTTTGTAAAGAACATCTTCACAACAGGCGTGAACCTTGTACGAAATGTTGTGTCGACAGGGTTTAATTTCATTCGCAATATCATATCCAGCGTAATGAATACGGTCCGTTCGATTATCTCGAATATTTGGAACGGGATTAAATCGACGGTATCTAGTGTAGTGAATAGTATCAGAAACACGGTGTCGAACATCTTTAATTCTCTACGAGGCATTGTCAGCAATGCGTTTAGTCGCGTAAGGGATGCCGTTCGTAACGGTATTAACCGCGCGCTGGATATTGTGCGGAATATTAAAGACAAGTTCTTTGATGCCGGAAGGAATATCGTTCAGAGTATTGCAGACGGGATAAGGAATGCGATAGGAAGAGTTACTGATGCAATCGGAGATGTCGCAAGCAGGGTGCGCGATTTTCTCCCGTTCAGTCCAGCTAAAGCTGGGGCGTTGAAAGATCTTGATAAATTGAATTTCGGCGGGACTATTGCTGAAAGTATAGAAAAAGGCGAAAATGAAGCGCTGAAAGCGATGGACAACCTTACGAGGTCGTTAACCGAGAAAATTGAGCCTGCGTTTGTTAATCAATTGCGAGGTGCGAGACCTTCGTTCGGCAATTTAGTCCCTGCTGCTTCAATCGGGTATGCGGCTGGTTCTGCAAGTGCCGGAAGTCCTATATTTTCTCGTGCAATAGATAATAAACAACCCGCTGTTATTCGACTAGTGTTGGGAAGACGCGAATTCGAAACATATGTGGATGATATCACGGAAGTGCAAGACAGAAAAAGCTATAGATTAGAGCGTTTCAGGAGATGATTCTATGATATTTAACGGAATCGACCTTTCCCCTTATTTGCGCATCAAAGAAATACATGGCAGAGGTATTTCACCGAGCGAACTTACGTTGATTGACGTTCCCGCTATGGATGGGGCTTATTATTCGCAGAAGAGACGTCCGCCACGAGTAATAGAAATTGAAGCTGATATCAGAGCGAGTAATCGAGAAGAGTTACGCACGAAATTAGATCAACTGAATGCGATTCTAGATGTCAATCAACCTGTTCCGATTGTCTTCCCAGATGAGCCGGGCATGATTTATTATGGCATACCTGAGTCGACAGGAGAAGGCAATGAGTATACGTTTTTGCATCAAGGGCAGCTTACGATTATCTGCCCTGATCCGTACAAATACGGCGACGAGGTCATTGTCGAATTTCCGTCTGATGTCGTCACAGTCACGAATGAAGGGACAACAGAAGCAGATCCAGTGTTTGAACTTGAAGTATTGGAGCCCGTGACAT
>Ga0209075_1003046_pt1 | contig 14272 bp, 10 predicted proteins | sample Stecom2011_FD_187523 | JGI IMG/M metagenome (GOLD analysis project Ga0209075, IMG submission 187523) | Agricultural soil microbial communities from Utah to study Nitrogen management - Steer compost 2011 (SPAdes) (version 2) | ecosystem: Environmental > Terrestrial > Soil > Agricultural land... | reverse complement strand
CTACTATCGCTTTCATGATTTGTTTCGTGATTTTTTGCGTCAACGCATGCAAACAGAAGAATCAAAGGAGGCGGTAAAAAACCACAGTCAGCATTGGGGCCGCACGCTTTGGCAACAAGGCAGCTGGAGCTTGGCTGCACCTTTATTAATTGATGCGGGTGATCAGCAAGGATTGATGGCAGGCATTAAGCAAGCAGCATCAGGGCTGCTACAGACAGGTTGCGGAGACAAACTATACGGTTGGCTGTTAGCACTGCCGGAAAGCACCCGTCATGGCGAACCAGAGCTTAGATTGTGGGAAGGCATGTGCCTGATTTTGCATAACACTGAGCAGGCTCGCGCGCTGCTCAGTAGTGCTTGGGATGAGCTGGCAGAGCGCCAGGACTACATCCACATGGCCATCGCGTGGAGCGGTATTGTTGACTCCATCTGGTTGGAGTGGGGTCATGTCTCCGAGTACGAGCGCTGGCGAGTGGAGTTTTTGCGCTTTGAAAGTGAGTTTCGTGCGCATCTGCCGGTGCCCCTGTGGCACACCGTGTTACGCGGTATGTTGACGGTGATGAGTTACGGCAGCCCGATGGACCCTTCTCTAGAACGTTGGGAGCGCGAAGCGTTAACCGCACTGTCTGCCACCGATATGGCAGACACGGAGCGGGTGATGTTGGCCAGCCAATTAATGTACGTAAACACTTGGCAGTTTGGCCGTCGCTCGGGGGCTAGCCGAGTAATGACATTAATGCAGGGACAGCAGCAAGCGATCGAGCGGGCTTCACCACTGGCGCGCTGTCTCTGGAAAACATTCACTTCATTATGGGCGTTGTTATTTGATGCTGATCGCGATGCCTGTTTGCGCCAAGCAGAAGAAGGGCGGGAGTTAATTCGCAACTACGGTATCGGTACTTGGGACAATGCAGTGCCGGCGCTGCACTGTGCCTTGGCCTTCGCCGACCAGGCAGCGTTAGATGAATGGGTGAGCTGGTTTCTGCGCACTGACAATAAAGCCAACCGACCTTTCTACGATACGTTCCAGGCCCACTTTTTATCTGGACAGGCGTGGTTGCGTGGTGACCTGCAAGAGGCGCTGGATCACGCTAAAGAGGCGATTGTCGCTGGCGATCGGCATGGCTCTATCGCGATCACTACCACCATGCATGCGGTCTACACTGGGCTGCTGGCAGAGGCAGGGCACTTTGCCGATGCTTTGCGAATGGCCAGTAATAGCCGCCGCTTGCAACAAGGATTGCCGAGCGACTTTATTAATGTGTTGCTGTATTTAAATTTGGCCAAGATACCTTTACTACGTGGTCAGCAGCAGCGTGCTTTACCTTATATACGACGGGCTTTCGAAGCGGGCGAGCGGCAGCGGCTGTTTTTACCGTTATGGATTGGCAATACCGAACTGGCGCTAATGTGTGCGTTGGCGTTGCAACATAATATTGCTCCAGATTATGCGCGCTGGTTAATTACAGCCCGTAACTTGACCGCGCCACAGGAGCCGGCGCTACGACGTTCATGGCCGTGGCATTGTCGTATCAGTGTACTGGGTGGCTTTACGGTGAGCGTGCAGGGCCAAGAAGGTGGCTCGTCAGGCAGCGCTAAGCTGCGCTCACGTGAGCTGTTGAGTTGGCTGGTTTTTGCCGGGCCGAAAGGGGCGGCACAAGAAAATCTGGCCGCTCGCTTTTGGCCAGACAGCAGACCCGAGCAAGCATTGAATAGTCTATATGTGGCGTTGCATCGTTTACGCCACGGTGTGTTTGCAGATACAGAAGCGGTGATCAGCGAAGCAGGGCGAGTGTATCTAAACCCACATCGAGTGTGGGTGGATGTCTGGGAGTTTCAACAGCTGGCCAGCAAGCCCAAGCAAGCGGACAGCCAAACGCTGGCTGTCGCCCTAGCGCTGTATGGTGGGCCAATACAGCTGTCTGGTATTGAAGAGCTGGACTATGAAACCTACCAAATGGAGCTCGCTGCTGCCTATGAGGCGGTGGTAGCGCAGCTAGGCTATCGCTTAGAACAAGGTGATGCTCAAGCAGCCTTGTTGATTTATCGGCAGGGCTTAAACCAAATACCGCTGAGTGAGGCGCTTTGGTCCGGCGTGTTGCGTTGTGAGGCGGTGTTAGCCGATCACACTACGCTACAACGTAGCTTTAACTTGCTGCGCAAGTTGTACCTGCGTGATACCGACATGGCACCACCTGCGGCCCTAGAAAAGCTGTATCACGGTTTGCTCGAAAACATGGTCTAGGGCGTGTTTTTCTTAGGCTATGTTTTTTCGAAAAGAAAGCCACTTAATCAGTGGCGTCAGTCACTTTTTCACCATTTGGTAAGGCGTTTGTAAGGTATTGCTGTTTCTATTAATGGTCAGGAATATGACCTTTAAGAGGAAAGGATGTGATGTCTACTAATCAGCAAGTGAGCCAACACGGCTGGTCTAGGCCAGCAAAGTTACTGACCTGCATTTTGTTTGGCAGCGCCCTAGCAGCCTGTGGTGGTGGCAGTAGCGGTGCTGGAGGCAGTGCTGGGGAGAGTGCCTTGTCCTTAAAGTTAGACACAAACGGACATGCAGCAACTAAGGCTAGCATCAATGTAATGGGTGACTTTGACCGTCTTGCCAAAAGTTTCAGAGATGAAAATCTTGGCCGCTATAGGCTGATAATGAGTGCTTACGCGGATGCTGCCGACGCCGCTGACGATGTAGACCGTACCGTTGCTTGTGACTTTGGTGGTAATAAGAAATACAGCTCCACTGTAAAGCTAGGCTCGCCTTCAAGGCAGTCCCTTAAGATTGAGTATTTCGACTGCATGGCCGGCCTAACAGAAAAAAGAAATGGCTCCTATGAGGAAATTCGAGAAAACCTTTTATTAGCCCAGCCCGGCCAAGTCAGCCTTAAGATAACCGAGCTCTATAATCTGAGCTTTGAAAATAGTAATGGCGATATTGACGAAAATAAGTACTCATGGCGGTGGCACGGAAAAATTGTAGAAAAACTGTCCCCGGTGGCAGGCTCTGCGAGGCACAGTAGTGAACTTCGCATGATGCCGATGGAATACTACGTGCGCGTCACACAGTCTAACGGTGACGAAATATATGAAAACTACACGGCTTTCGTTGACTACCTGACGAAAAGAAGCTGGTCCGACCCGTTCATTTATACGCTGAACCAGCAAGGAAAAGTGATCAGCTCATTACTAGATGGCTACGTGAACATGAGCACGCCCACCCCCGTTCGCATTGACAGCGACGCGATTGATCCTTGCCCTGAGTTAGGTGCGCTTCTCTTTACCGGGAAAAACAACAGCATGGCAGAGGTGAAGTATGCGGTTAGCTTTGTCGGCGGCACTGCCGATGAAGTAGAAGTGTCACTGAATAACTACAGCAGTGTTAGAGAAGAAAGTGCCTGTGAGGAAATTAATGGGGATAAGGGCTATTTATTTGCGGGCCCTGTGAGCCTTACTTTTGATCGCTATTTTGATGAAAACTAATTGATAGCTTGCCTGCCTGCCGGGGAGGGCTCTCCCCGGCTCGTTCGAAGTAGTACTCGCCTTGTTATTAACCATTGTCGCGGCCGCTAGATAGCCCAATCAAATGGAAGCGATAGGGCCCCAGCTAGGGTTGGCCATTTCTTTATCGGATATCATCGTACCTCGTGTAAAACAGCTTGTTGTCTCAAAGCAGTTACTTCTTATGAGGAAACGTTAGTGTCCATATCATCTCGTATTGCTTCAGCAGTGGCTGAGTTTTTTCTGCTTGCACTGCTGGCGTTAGTGCCTTTTATTGCCGTATACCTTGATATTGTTGTGATTGGTCACCGTATTGGAGAGGTATCGGTGACAGAGATCGCTCAGGAAGCTTTATTGCTTTTGACGGTGCTGGTTTTTTTATATAGCGCTTGGCGGCAGCCAGCTAGTCGAGGCTTTTTGGTGCTGGTGGCTGGTTTTTTTGCCGCTGCATTTATCCGTGAGCTAGACGGTTTTTTAGACGAAGTGTGGCATGGGTTCTGGGTATGGCCCGCGATGCTGGTCTCATTGACCTCTATTTCTTATGCCGCGATCCGTTGCCGTGACACCGTATTTCAGCCAATGGCTGACTTTATTGATACCAAACCGTATTACTTTATTGTGATGGGGCTCATTGTACTGCTGGTTTTCAGTCGTACCTTTGGTAGCGGTAATATGCTTTGGAACGATCTCTTGGGTTCCTACGCCTTTAAGTTTAAAACAGTGGTACAGGAAGGCTTGGAGCTGTTTGGTTATTTATTCATCGCTTATGGCGCCTATAATTTCCTGACCAGAAGAGAGCGCTAATTCTCTGCCGGCAGAAGGCTGCTGCACGGGCATTGCTATTCGCTCATGCTGAGCCCAGTTGTAGGGTAGCGGTCTGGCCCCTTTGTTAGGAGTAGCAAGTGAGATGAAAGAGACCGTACTAAAATTTTGGTTTGAAGAAATCGATGCCGCCATGTGGTGGGAGAAAGATCAGGCCTTTGATCAGCTGCTTGAACAGCGCTTTGGCCAACTGTTGCAGCAAGCCAGCCACGGCGAGCTGTACTCCTGGCGCACTGAAGCACGCGGGCGGTTAGCGGAGATCATTGTACTGGATCAATTTTCACGCAATATCTATCGCGACACGCCTGCGGCCTTTGCCCAAGATCCAATGGCATTGGCGCTGGCCCAAGAAGCCGTGGCGGCGGGGCAGCACTTGCCGCTAGCTGAAACAGAGCGGACCTTTTTGCTGATGCCTTATATGCACAGCGAGTCAGCTGTTATTCACCAGCAGGCAGAGCAGCTCTACCGCGATCATGCGCCTGCAAAGAACTATGAGTTTGAGTTAAGGCATAAAGTTATTATTGATCGCTTTGGCCGTTACCCTCATCGCAACCAAGTGTTGGGGCGGGAGTCTACGGAAGAAGAAATTGAGTTTCTAAAACAGCCGGGGTCAAGCTTTTAGGCTTTTTACTAGCTCGCCTGCTTGAAGATGGGGAAGAAGATGAAAGCGAGTCATAACGGATTTAATCCTGATTATGCTGAAGAGGCTCCTACGGCAGAGCAATTGGCTGGGCTAAAGGGTGTTGCCCTGATTGAGTTTGGGGCGCCTTGGTGTGGCCATTGCCAGGCTGCGGCGCCGGCAGTAAAGCAGGCGCTGGCAGCGCATCCGTTGCTGCCCCACATCAAGGTCTATGACGGTAAGGGCAAGCCGTTGGGGCGGGGGTTTAAGGTGAAGCTATGGCCCACTCTAATATTGCTTCGTGACGGTGTAGAGGTGGCGCGGTTAGTTCGCCCGCTTCATGCTGAGCAGTTGACGGAACTCTTGATTCAGAATTAAGTCTATACAGAACAGTGTGTTATATTCTTTCTTTGCGAATCAAGGGTTTTCTTGATGGCGATCAGTGACGCCAGCCCTTGGTCCATGGCAGGATTCTCTTTAGCATGCAGGGGTAAGAGCAAAACTAAGCTGTTTGCCCCAATTATTAGTAAGAAAGTGGTAGATTAGTCTACCAACACGAACAACCTGACACAGGAAAGGTGTTGTCTGGCAATCCTGGCCAAAAGCCTTGGATGACTTGCCGGCAAACCAATGCAGCCGAACTTTAACCAGTCGCATTCGAGGAACAAGATGAGTACTGAAAAACGCAAGATTATTTATACTAAAACCGATGAAGCCCCTGCCCTCGCTACCTATTCTTTACTTCCTATTATTAGTGCTTTTGCCCGCCCTGCTGAAATTGATGTAGAGCCAATTGATATTTCATTGTCGGCCCGCGTGCTGTCCCTTTTCCCTGAGTACTTACCGAAGGACAAGCAGGTACCCGACAATCTTAAAGCTCTCGGCCAGCTGACCCTAAGACCAGAAGCAAACATTATTAAACTGCCTAACATCAGCGCCTCTATTCCACAGTTGAAAGCGGCTATTGCTGAATTGCAGTCCAAGGGTTATCCACTGCCAGATTATCCTGACGAGCCAAGCACAGAAGAAGAGCAGGCGATCCAGCTGCGCTATGGCAAGGCTTTGGGCAGCGCTGTAAACCCGGTGATTCGTGAAGGTAACTCCGATCGTCGTGCCTCTACTGCAGTGAAGCAGTTCGCTAGAAAAAACCCACACTCTATGGGTAAGTGGAGTCAGTCCTCTCGTACTCATGTGGCGCATATGCGTGAAGGTGATTTCTATCATGGTGAGCTGTCGCGGACCATGGAGAAGGCGGATGTACTACGAATCGAGCTGGTTGGTAAAAGTGGCAAGGTAACGGTATTGAAAGAGAAAACCCCTGTGCTAGAAGGGGAAGTTATCGATGCCATGTTCATGAACATCAAAGCATTGCGTAAGTTTCTGGAAGAAGAAATCGAAGGTGCACGCAATGCCGGCCTGTTGTTCTCACTCCACGTCAAAGCAACCATGATGAAGGTCTCTCACCCGATTGTATTTGGTCATGCGGTGACGGTATTTTTTAAGGGCGTATTTGAGAAGCATCGCGAGTTGTTTGAAGAAATCGGTGTAAACCCAAAGAATGGCCTGAGTAATCTGTACCAAAAAATTGCCAACCTTTCTTATTCGCAGCGATCAGAAATCGAAGAAGATATCCGTAACTGTTATGCCAACCGTCCAGAGATGGCGATGGTGGATTCTGAGCGCGGCATCTCCAACTTACATGTGCCTAGTGATGTGATTGTCGACGCTTCTATGCCGGCGATGATTCGTGCAGGCGGCAAGATGTGGGGCACTGACGGCAAGCTGAAGGATACCAAGGCGGTTATTCCAGAAAGCACCTACGCCACCATTTATCAGGAAGTGATCAACTTCTGTAAGCATCACGACGCATTTGACCCGCGCACCATGGGCACTGTGCCCAACGTCGGCTTAATGGCGCAGCAAGCAGAAGAGTACGGCTCCCACGATAAGACTTTCGAGATTCCAGAAGACGGTGAAGTGCGAGTGCTGAACCAAGCAGGCGAGGTGTTGTTCAGCAACACTGTTGGTAAAGGCGACATTTGGCGCATGTGCCAGACCAAAGATGAGCCGATTCGTGATTGGGTCAGACTGGCCGTGCAGCGTGCTCGACTGAGTGGTATGCCCGCCGTATTTTGGTTGGATTCAGAGCGTGCTCATGACATTCAAATGATTGCCAAAGTAAAACGCTACTTGCAGGACCATGACACGGAAGGGCTGGATATCAGCATCATGCCGCTGGACATGGCGATGCGTCACACCATGGAGCGTTTGATCCGAGGCAAGGACACCATCTCTGTCACCGGCAACGTGTTGCGTGATTATTTAACAGACCTGTTCCCCATTCTTGAGCTGGGTACCAGTGCCAAGATGCTGTCGATTGTGCCGTTGCTGGCCGGCGGTGGTTTATTTGAAACCGGTGCGGGTGGTTCTGCGCCCAAGCATGTGCAGCAGTTTCTTGAGGAAAATCATCTGCGCTGGGACTCCTTAGGTGAGTTCTTGGCCATCATGGTGTCGCTGGAAGACTTGGGCGAGAAAACCAACAATAAAAAAGCCGCTATTTTGGCGACAACCTTGGATCAAGCCACGGCCGAGTTTCTCGATAAAGATAAGTCACCTTCACGCAAAGCTGGTGAGCTAGACAATCGTGGTAGCCATTTCTATCTGGCCATGTATTGGGCCCAAGCACTGGCTGCTCAAGATGAGGACGCGGAGTTGAAGGCGCACTTTGCTAAGCTGGCAAAAGCACTGGCAGATAATGAGCAAGTTATTTTGCAGGAGTTGCAGGCAGGACAGGGACAGCCGGTGGATATTGATGGTTATTATTACCCGGATGTCAGCAAGGTAGAGGCCGCCATGCGGCCGAGCCAAACCCTGAACAAGATCATCGACTCATTCGCTCTGTAAAACTGATGTCAGTCCTGCGTCATGCTGTGGCGCAGGACTTTTCTTGCCTTATGAAGCCCACGCTATTCTTGCGCTGGTCGTTCTTCCTTCCTTACAAACTCGACAGATCGCGGTGGGCAGAGGCTTGCCACTGTTCCGCAATGGTTGTCTTTGCTGCCGTTGTTCGGGAAAGTAGAGCGCTGCACCGTGTAAATTGTGGATGACGTTAAATGACAACAGCAGACGAAGCTTTGCAGAGTATGGCAGCGCAGGTGCGAGCAGTGCTGCGCACTGAACAAGGACGCAACCGCTTTGGCAGAACGGGCACAGTTTTATTTGTGTTGGTCGTGCTGGCGCTGCTGCTTTGGTGGTGGTGGCCAGAAGATAACACCGTGCATTGGCAAACCCATGTGCTAGATCGTGGTGACATGGAGCTAACTGCTACCGCCACCGGTAACTTACAGCCGAAAAGTGAAGTCACCGTAGGGGCTGAGATTTCTGGTTTAGTGCGCGAAGTGCTGGTCAAAGAAAATGATCAGGTTAATAAAGGTGATGTGCTAGCACGCTTTGATACCGAAGAATTACGCGTTGCGTTAGAGCAGGCAGAGGCGCGTCTAGCACTGGCTCAGGCCTCCGTGGCGGAAGCCGAAGCGACGGTAGAAGAAGCTGCCGCAGACGCTCGCCGTATCGCCACATTGGTGGAGCGTAATCTTGCTTCTGTGGCGCAGCACGACAGCGCCAAGGCCAGCAGCAAGCGTGCTCAGGCTCGCTTGACCTATGCCCATGCCGCTGTGCGTGAAGCAAAAGCAGCGGTATCACAAACACGCACACGGTTAGACAAAGCGGTGATCACTTCTCCTATTACCGGTGTGGTATTGCGCCGTACCGTTGAGCCGGGCACCACCGTGGCGGCCAGCTTTCAAACCCCCGAGCTGTTTTTGTTAGCAGAAGATCTGCGCGAAATGGAATTGCATGTGGCCTTAGACGAGGCCGATGTTGGCATGGTAAAGGCTGGGCAGGGTGCCATGTTTACTGTAGATGCGTGGCCCTCACGGCAGTTTGAGGCCAAGGTGCTGAGCGTTTATTTGTATCCCAGCACAGAAAATAATGTGGTCACGTACACCACCGTACTTAGCGTGGATAACAGTGAAAGCTTACTGCAGCCAGGTATGACCGCCACCGCTACTATTATCACGGGAGTGCGTGAGCAGGCCTTGCGCGTGCCTAACTCTGCACTGCGTTTTGCGCCTCCTGCGGAGAGCCGTACGGGCAGCATTCTTGGCCCGCCGGGTGGTCGCAGTGCGCAGGATGAAGGCCCAAGTAATGATGTTTGGATATTGCGTGATGGTCAGCCACAGCGGGTGCTACTGCGTGTTGGCTCCTCCGATGGCCGCTTTACCGAAGTGCTCAGTGATGAGCTGAGCGTAGGTGACGAGGTGTTGATTGGCATTGTTCCGAGCAACACCAGTGGCGGGAGTTAAACGCATGTCTGTAGCAACGTTACAGATGCGCGGGATCCACAAAATTTATGGCGCCGGTGTGACAGAAGTACGGGCGCTAGACAATGTTGATTTGACCATCACTGATGGCGAGTTTGTCGCCATTATGGGGCCCAGTGGTTCGGGTAAGTCCACCTGCCTAAACGTTCTCGGTTGTCTTGATGTACCCACTTCAGGGCAGTACTTTTTCCGTGGTGTTGATGTTGGCACGCTCAACCGTGATCAGCTGGCATTACTGCGTCGTCATTACATGGGTTTTGTTTTTCAAAGCTTTAACTTGCTACCTCGTGTTAGTGCCTTGGGTAATGTTGAGTTGCCACTGATCTATGAGGGCGTCAGCCCAGCAAGGCGCCGACAAATGTCATTGGAGGCATTGCGGGTGGTGGGTTTAGAAGGGCGTGCTGATGCCACGCCAAACAAACTCTCCGGCGGACAGCAGCAGCGTGTTGCCATTGCCCGCGCTCTTGTTACTGAGCCGCCTTTATTGCTGGCGGATGAACCTACCGGTAACTTAGATTCTGCTCGTGCTAATGAAATTATGGCTGTGCTGAGTCGCATTCGCGAGGAGCGCGGCATCACCATCATCATGGTGACCCATGAGCAGGGTGTGGCTCGCTTTGCCGAACGGGTGTTGTACTTTGTTGATGGCAAGCTGGTCAAAGATGGCAGCCCTGATGACGTGCTGGGCGAGGTCACTAGATGAGAATGCTGGATACCTTATTGATGGCGATGCAGGCCATTGTCCGCAATAAACTGCGCTCATTTCTAACGACCTTAGGAATCATCATTGGTGTCGCCAGCGTGGTGGCCATGGTGCATTTAGGCCAGTCCGCCACTCGCAGTGTTACTGAGTCAATCAGCAGCATTGGTTCAAACCTACTATTTGTTATGCCTGGCACCTCGCAGCGCGGTCCCGGTGGCGTGCGCACTAACGCCGAGCCTTTCGATATGAATGACGCCGACGCCATTCAAAACGAGGTGAATGGCGTATTGGTAGCGCCAGGCGTCACTGCCACAGTCTCAGTGGTTTACGGCAATGCCAACGAAGTTATTCCGGTACAGGGCACGAATAATAATTACTTTGCCGTGCGCAACCATGGATTGAGCCGTGGCCGACAATTTACTGATAATGAGATGCAGGCTGGGGCAGCGGTCTGCATTATTGGTCAGACTCTAGCCAAGGAGATGTATTTAAACGAAGAGTCCTTGGGCAGCACCTTGCGCGTCGGCCGTACCGCCTGCCAAGTAATTGGTGTGCTCGAAGAAAAAGGCCAGTCGATGGGACAGGATCGAGACAAAACGATTCTGATGCCAGTTAAAGCCGTGCAACGTCGCTTGATCGGTAAGCTTGATGTGCAGTCCATTTTTGTTTCTGCGCTGGTCGATGGCACTACACGCCGGATTCAAGGAGACATTGAAAAACTTTTACGCCAGCGCCGGCATATTGCCCATGGCGAGGACGATGATTTTTACGTGCGCGATACCCGCGACATTGCTGATGCTCTGGAGCAAACCACCAATACCTTGACGGTTTTGCTGGGGGCTATTGCGGCGGTTAGTTTGCTCGTTGGTGGTATTGGTATCATGAATATCATGTTGGTGTCGGTGACTGAGCGTACGCGTGAAATTGGTATTCGGTTGGCCATTGGTGCACGCGCTAAAGATGTATTGATGCAGTTTCTGGTCGAGTCGATTGTATTGTCGACTTTAGGTGGTCTTGTAGGCTTGATCATTGGTATCAGTGGTAGCTGGCTAGCAGCAGAAAAGCTCAACATGCCGTTTGTGATATCGCCGGGCATTATGGTGCTGGGCTTTTCATTTTCTGTTGGTATTGGCGTGGTGTTCGGTTATTTCCCTGCTCGCAAAGCAGCGCGGTTGAATCCGATTGATGCCTTGCGTCACGAATAAAAGAGGCCTGTTTTATGCAGATAGTTCCACTGACTAAGGCACAAAGCCAACAGGGTGGAGTAGCACTGACCATTGATTATGGTGTGCACGATGGCCCCTTTGGTTTGATGTTAGTGGCGCAGACAAAACAGGGTGTCTGCCGAATGGAGTTTGTCGATGATATTGCCGCGGCTCGGCAGATACTCACAGCACTTTGGCCTGCCGCTACGCTACGAGAAAACCGGCAAGCTGGCGCTGCAGTGATGGCCACGTTAGCTGATACGGACTTAACCTTAACTGCACATGTTGCCGGTACGGATTTTCAACTCGATGTATGGCGTGCCTTACTTAAGGTTACTGCTGGACAAAGCATCTCCTACGCACAGTTAGCAGAACAAAGCGGTCATCTTGGTGCCGCCAGAGCAGTAGGCCGAGCAGTGGGTGCAAACCCAGTGGCCTTGCTGATTCCCTGCCACCGTGTCGTGCGACAAGATGGCCAGCTGGGAGGGTATCGCTGGGGGGTGGTACGTAAACAGGCACTACTAGCAGCAGAGACTAGCGTTTAACTAAGCTCGTGAGTTTACTGTCGGTGATGTGACCGACTGCTAGAACCGTCATTAAGGATATCCCTGACGAGATGATTGAGCGCTGGCTTAAGCGACTATTAACACTGATTGTGCTGCAGCCATTGATGGCGACAGCAGAGGATCAATGCAGCGAACTGTTTAAGCCTGATGATCCTGTTCTCTTTCAGTTTTTAACCACCAGGGCGAAGGTGGACTTTTCTGCTTACGCTGGGAAAACTATTAGTGAAGTAAAGGTGGTTGTTTTACCAATCTTTAACCTCAATGATCCTGAAGAAGATCACCGTCTATATCGGTTTGCTAATAAAATTAATATCAGCACGCGCGAACTTACCGTGCGCCACCAGCTAACCATTGCTTCTGGCGATTCGCTTGACCCCCTCAAAGTGGAGGAAAGCGAGCGTCTGCTGCGTGACAAACCCTACTTTGCCGACGCAATGATTGTGCCTGAACGAGTCTGTGTAGATCACCTGGATTTACTCGTTGTGGTGCGTGATGTCTGGACTCTTACCCCGATTGCTTCTGTCTCCCGAGAGGGCGGTGAAGATTCCGCCGCGGGTGGTTTTAGTTACGGTAATGTATTCGGCACCGGCCAGGACTTATCAGTATCCTGGTCAACAGACCCAGAGCGCAATAGCACCGCCGTGTGGTGGAAGGGCGCTGATCTATTTGGCAGTCATGTGGTGATGCAGTCGGCTTATGTTGATAGCACCGATGGCAATTTGCGTCAGGCCAGTATTGAGAAGCCATTTTATCAACTGGATAGTCGCTGGAGTGCGGGCGGTAGTTGGCGCAGAGAAAACTCAGAGCGAGAGATCGAGCTGCTCGATCTGTTACTGAATCGTTACGCCCATGAGCAGGACCATGACAGCGTATTTTTGGGTTTTTCCACAGGTCTGAAAAACGACCGTGTTTGGCGTTGGCGCTTAGGCTTTACTCAGCAGGCCGATCGCTTTTATGCAACGGACCCAGGCGCAGTAGCACCGGCAGATCAGCAGCTGCACTATCCATGGCTTAGCATGGAGTCACTCGGCGATAAATTTTGGCGCAGCAGTAATATTTCTGTGAGTCACCGTCAAGAGGATATTGCCCTAGGTACGCGCTGGCTTGCTCAAGTTGGAGTGGCAGATACCGCTTTAGATAGCAGTGAGAATGCCTATCCATTTGTGCTCTGGGTTAAGCATAATCGGCGCGGTGGTAATCATCATTTGGTCAGCCTTGGACTGGCCTCAGAGGGGCGTTGGCGGCGAGATGATGAACAATGGGTAAGTGCTTTTTTTACCGCCAAGGCGGAATACTATTACTTCATCAGTCGTCGTGATCGTTGGTTTACGATGTTGAGTTTTTCTGCAGCCGATAACATTCGTGAGGACGAGCAGCTCACCAGTGGAGGCAGTGAAATATTACGAGGCTACCCGAGCAATAGTCAGCGTGGTGATCGCCGTTGGCTAATGACAGTGGAACGGCGCCACTTTACCGACTGGCACCTTTACAACCTGCTGCGCGTAGGGGGTGCGGTTTATATTGATGCAGGGCGCACTTGGGATAGCGGAACGCCATCAAGCTTACGCGGTGAAACATTGGCTAACGCGGGTGTTGGCCTGCGTTTTAGTTCATCTAAAGCGCGGGCAGACCGAGTGCTACACATTGACTACGCAGTGCCACTGACGGGCCGTGAAAATATCGCAAATCACCAGATTGTTATTGTCGGTAAGGTAGAGTTTTGACTGGCCGACAGTACTGCTGTTTAAGTAGGTAGCGATCAAGTGTAAAGGTGAGCATCAAAGGGTTTATTCGCACTGCTGGAGGCACCAATGCCTATTATTACGTCTTATGGTGCAGCACAAGAAGTTACAGGTTCTTGTCACCTGTTGGAGTTAAATAAACGGCGTTATTTGCTTGAGTGTGGCATGCACCAAGGGAATGACGCGGTGGCACGCTTGCGTAAGGAACGGTTTAACTTTGACCCACGCCGTATTGATGCGGTGATTCTTTCTCATGCGCACTTAGATCACTCTGGCTTGCTGCCCAAGTTGGTAGGGCGTGGCTTTAAGGGGCCTATTTACTGTACTGCTCCAACCCTGAGCCTACTGGCTATCATGCTTGAAGATGCCGCTAATATTTACTTTCGAGACCTAGAAAAAACCAACCTAAATAATCGCCGAGCAGATCGTAAAGCGGTCCCGCAAATGTATGATATGCAGGACGTGTTGCAGGTGCTAAAGCAATGTGTGCCGCTGGATTATGGCGTTAAGACACAGCTGCATAGTGATCTGCATTTGCGTTTTTTTGATGCCGGTCACATCCTTGGTTCTGCCATAGTAGAGCTGGTCTGTCAGGAAAATAATGTGCAAAAAACGTTGGTTTTTTCTGGTGACCTTGGCAATCCAGACAGTGTGCTGATGCGTAAACCGGAGGTGCCTCCACAAGCAGATCTGGTGCTTATGGAGGGGACCTACGGTGATAGGAATCATCGC
>Ga0209075_1003045_pt1 | contig 14277 bp, 12 predicted proteins | sample Stecom2011_FD_187523 | JGI IMG/M metagenome (GOLD analysis project Ga0209075, IMG submission 187523) | Agricultural soil microbial communities from Utah to study Nitrogen management - Steer compost 2011 (SPAdes) (version 2) | ecosystem: Environmental > Terrestrial > Soil > Agricultural land... | reverse complement strand
GAGAGGTTTGCCCATGAGTATGAACCCGAAATTTCAACCTCTGCACCTGCCTGGCGGCAGTACTGGTTGCCTGTTGGTACACGGCTTTACCAGCTGCCCCTTTGACATTCGACCCCTGAGTAAGCACTTGCACAAAGTTAATTGCACTGTACAGGAAGTGTTGCTCCCTGGCCACGGCACCGATTATCGGGACATGGCACGGTTTGGTTGGCGAGACTGGCTGCAGGCTGTGGAGGAAGGGCTGAGGAGATTAAAACAGACTTGTTCCCGGGTCTGGCTCATTGGTTTTTCCATGGGAGGGAGTTTGGCTACCTTGGCGGCGGCCAGAAATGACGTCGATGGCCTCATAAGCATTTCTGCCCCCATTTGGCCTCGCAACCAGCGGGCCAAGTATGCCTTTTTGTTACAACACTTTATAAAATATACTCAGCTAGGGGAAGGGCGGCAGTATCAATTCCCATCCTGGCGCTATCAAAGGGTGGCAGTAAGCAATATAGTTGACTTAATGCGTTTAATCCGAGAGGTTAAGCGGGCCCTGCCCTCAATTACTATCCCTACCCTGGTGGTACAGGGTCGGAATGACGGAACCGTTCACCCCCGGGGGGCAGACTACATATATCTGCGTTTGGGCAGCTCTGAAAAGGAGTTATGTTTTACCGACGGCGGCCATATGTTGCTGTTGGAATCAGGATATAAAGAGATTTGTTGTTGTGTTAGTGATTTCATCTTAACTCGGACTGGAGGTAGTGTGGATGGTAGTTTTAAGACAAGCCAATGACGCCGACCGTGCAATAATAACCGAGATCAGCAAGCATTACGATTCTAATTTGGTGCGCTTGGTGTACACCAGTTGGCAACAACAGGGGCATATGTACATGGCTGAGCTGGAGGGGAAGACCATCGGTTTTTGCTGTCTGGCCTTTCCTGCCCCCACCGAGGCGCAAATTCTGGGGATTAGATTGCTGCCGGAATTTCGCAAGGAGTCTATTGGACAGAGGTTCGTCATCGCTCTAATTCAGGCCGCTCAGGAGAGGGGTTGTAATATTGTGCGCACCCTTACCTCCAGCGAAAACTGGGAGACCCAGGCAGCCCTGCAACGCAATTTGGGGTTCCAGCGAGGTGGAACCTGGGTAATAGGGCATCAGGAGCGGTTGCGCTCCAAAATAAATACCGGTGCTGTTATCCAACCTTCGTCCCCGGACCGATTGGAGGATATTTGGCAATTTCTTCAGTATAGTTCTACCTATCGGCTTAACGAGGGTTTGATCTTCAGCGGTGGCTACTTTTTCCGGAGCTTTTCCAAGGCATATTTGGCCCAACTTCTGCAGCATGGCCAGGTTTTCGCTAGTTTGGAACGGGAAATGATCACCGGCGTGGCCGTGTCTCATTGTGAAGGGGAAACATTGGTCATAAGCTATGTGGATGCCAATCCTTCTTCAATTCTCGACCTGCTCCAGGGAATGCTGGGCTGCGCTTTGTGCAACTGTCGTCAACTCACCACCGCCATTCCGTCTGTTTGTTACCAGTCGGTAAGGCCGTTCTTGGAACAGATTGTGGAGAAACATCTCCCCGACAAGTGGTTGGTAATGGAAAAAGAAGTTTCACCCTTAGCTTTGCCCCGGGATTAGTCCCGGGCTTGTTTTTGGCCAGTTTTGGTAGAAAGAGGGATGACAATGACAGAATCAGCCCAACCCCGCTTGTTAAGCCTAACTGCGGGCTCTCTTTATCGCGATATATGGAAATTGGCCTGGCCAGTGATGTTGGGCACAGGTTTGCACATGGGTTTTGGCTTGGTAGACACCTTTTGGGTCAGTCGCCTGGGCTCTGTGCTGGTTTCCATCCCTTCCCTGGCAAACTCCTTGCTTTGGCTATTTATATCCCTAACCGAGGCCATCAGCATCGGAACAGTGGCCATGATAGCGCGGTTTGAAGGCGCCGGCCGCCGCAATCTCATGTCTCAGGTCATTGCCAATAGTTTCTGGCTGGCCATGGGGATGGCCATCGTCATCGGCACTGTGGTGATAATTTTTGCCAACCCTCTGTTGGCGCTGTTCACCGAAGATGAGACAATTTTGCCCATGGCTGTGGATTTTCTCTATGTAACTGTGCTGGGCTTGATATTTACCTTTGGTACCACTTCCATCAGTGCCGCTTTGAATGGAATAGGGGATACCAAGACCCCGATGCTGGTAATGATGGCGGCCAACGGATTTAACATCCTCTTGGACCCCCTGCTGATTTTTGGCTGGTTGGGTTTCCCAGCCCTGGGTGTTATAGGCGCCGCCTGGGCAACCTTTATTGCCAACGCACTGGCCTTTATTGTTTTGCTGGTAGTGCTGTTCAGGCGCAAGGAATTGGGCGTATCGACGCTGTGGGTTCGCTTGAACCGTACGGTGTTGGCCAGCATACTCAATATCGGGATACCAGCCTGTCTTCAGTCTGCTTCCCGCTCCGCCACCGGCACCGTTATGTTTTGGCTGGTTATGAGAGGTCATGGTGAAGAGGCGGCTGCCGCCTTTGGTGCGGGGCAGCGGATGATTGGCTTTATCTTTGTGCTTCTCACCGGCCTTTCGGTGGCGGCCACCACCTTGATAGGCCAGGCATTGGGGACAGGGGACAGAGGTCTTGCTCGCTTGGCTGCCCGACGCCTGATTATAATGGGTTTGGCCGTCCAGGTGGTCATCGGTTTAGCATACTTTGCAGTGGCTGTGCCCATCAGTGAGCTGTTCTTGGGTGATGATCCTCTGGTGCTGGCCGCCGGCATCAGCTATGTGAGGATTTGCAGTATTGGCCTGGCTCTGGGTGCCAGCAGCAGTGTCATTGGCGGTATTTTCAAGGGAGCTGGCCATACCATGCCCACCTTCGCCGCCGGATTTATCTCAAATTGGTTGGTGAAACTGCCCCTGGCCGCCATCGGCACCCTAGTGTTAAACTGGCCTGTCGAGGCCATTTGGTGGGCCATCTCGCTTTCGGTCATTGTGGAGTGGTTGATGCTGGCCATATGGCAACGCCGGGGTACCTGGCTGGAGCGAGAAATTAAACTGGCGAGCTAAGTAGTGCATATGTCCCGAGGAGTTTAGCAAAAAAGGACAAAAGGAACCGTCCCCAATGTACTTTTCCTTGTCATGTGATGGGGATTGGAGTATATTATAAATAAGAGAATAAAACCAACTGAGGTTGTGGGCAGAGAACAGGAGAGCCGCAACAATTGCCTTGGGTAATTGTTGTGGCTCTTTTTGTGCCCCAAAAGGAGATGGTGACCATGTATGACGTTATTATTATTGGTGCAGGAGTTGTGGGTTGTGCCGCCGCTCATTCCCTGTCCCGCTATAATCTGAATGTGGCAGTGCTGGAGAAGGGCGCCGATGTGGCGACGGGCACCAGCAGGGCCAACAGCGGCATCGTCCATGCCGGCTATGACCCCCGGCCGGGGACTTTGATGGCTGAGCTCAATGTCCAGGGCAATGCCATGTATCCTGACCTGTGCAGAAAACTAGATATTCCCTTTCGGCAGCTGGGCTCCTTGGTGGTGGCCACGGCGGGAAAGGAAGAGCAGCTGAAAAAGCTCCTGGCCCGGGGCCGGGCCAACGGAGTCACCGGTCTAAGCATTATTGGCCGGGATGCAGTGCTCGACTGCGAGCCCAAGATCAACACCCAAGTGGAAGCTGCTCTGTATGCTCCCAGTGCCGGCATAGTTTCCCCTTGGGAACTGACCTTGGCCCTGGCAGAGACAGCTGCGGTCAACGGCGTGGAATTTAGGTTCAACACCAAAGTTACTGGAATCCTCACCCATGAGGATTCGGTGCAGGGGGTGGAAACCCAGCATGGTAAATTGTGGACCAGGGTAGTTATCAATGCCGCCGGGGTTTACGCCGACATTCTGACCCAGTTAGCCGGGGCCGAGCGCTATGACATTCTTCCTCGCAAGGGAGAGTACCTGTTGCTGGACAAGGATTTGGATGGCTATGTCCAGCATGTGGTGTTCCCTGTGCCCACTGCCCTGGGCAAGGGAACCCTGGTGCTTCCCACGGTGGAGGGCAATATTCTAGCCGGGCCAACGGCGGTGGATGTGGAAGAGCGGGAGGATGTGGCCACCACCGAAGCTGGTTTGGCCCAAGTTAAGGAGGGGGCGGCCCGACTCTTCCCTGACCTACCCTGGAACAAAGTAATAACCTCTTTTGCCGGCCTGCGGGCAGTTCCCGCCGATGGCGATTTTGTATTGCGGTCCTCGGCCCGGGTGCGGGGATGGATCGATGCCGGCGGCATCCAATCCCCCGGCCTGACGGCCGCTCCCGCCATCGGTGAGAAGTTAACGCAATTGGTCGCTGGTCAGTTGGATATGCCGCCCAAGGCCCATCTATTGCCCCGGCCAGAGGTGTTGCGGATTAGGGAAATGTCCTTGGCGGACAGGGAAAAGTGGATTGCTGAGAATCCCAGCTACGGCCAGATAGTTTGCCGGTGCGAAGGGGTGAGCCAAGGGGAGATAGTAGATGCAATCCAACGCCCAATTCCTGCCACCACTCTGGACGGTATAAAACAGAGGACCAGGGCCGGCGGTGGACGCTGCCAGGGCGGATTTTGCCAGCCCCGAATGCTCACTATCATGGCTCGGGAGTTGGGAATCAGCCCCATGGAAATCACTAAATTTGGACCCGGGTCTGAGTTGGTCACCGATTATTTGAGCAAGGGGGGAGGAAGATGAAGAAAAGCAGCAGCGAGTTGGTGGTAATTGGCGGCGGTCCTGCAGGAATGGGTGCCGCCTTAGAGGCCAGCCAGCTGGGGGCAAAGGTACTGATGCTGGAACGGGATGCGGACCTTGGCGGTATTCTCCAGCAATGTATCCATACCGGTTTTGGCCTTCATCTTTTTGGGGAGGAACTCACCGGCGGAGAATATGCCCAGCGTTTCATCGACCGCGTCCGAGACGGAAAGATCGAGGTCCTCACCGATACCATGGTTACTGAAATTGCACCTGGTCGGGTGCAGGCGGTGAATTCCTCCGGTGTCCAGGATATTAAAGCTGGAGCCATTATTCTGGCCATGGGCTGCCGCGAGCGGACCCGGGGGGCCATCAATATTCCCGGTCCCAGGCCGGCGGGCATATACACCGCTGGTGCCGCCCAGCGCCTTATCAACATTCAGGGTTTGCTGCCTGGTCGGCGGGCTGTTATCTTGGGTTCCGGCGACATCGGCCTAATCATGGCCAGGCGCTTGACCTTGGAGGGGGCCAAGGTGGAGGCCGTGGCGGAGCTGATGCCCTGGTCCAACGGCCTGGCCAGAAACATTGCCCAATGCCTGGATGACTTCTCCATTCCCCTTCTCCTGAGCACCACTGTAGTCCAGGTCCATGGTCATCGTCGCCTGGAGGGGGTAACTCTGGCCCAGGTGGATGAGGATTTACAACCAATGCCCGGCAGTGAACGCTATATGCCTTGCGATTTGCTCTTGCTCTCGGTGGGCCTGATTCCCGAGAACGAATTGTCTGGGCAGCTGGGTCTGGAGATGGATCCCCGCACCGGGGGGCCGGTGGTGGACCAGTTTTTGCACACCAGTGTGGACGGCGTGTTTGCCTGTGGCAACGTCCTCCATGTCCACGACCTGGTGGACTTTGTCACCATGGAAAGCAGAAGGGCGGCGGCAGGGGCCGTGCAGTGGTTGTCCCACCGCCAACCCCAATCCAGTGTTCCAGTTAGGGCCGGGGCAAATATTGCCTACATTGTCCCCCAGCGCTTGACCCCTGGGGATGGGGCTGTGACCTTGCTCTTCCGGGTGCAGCAGCCCATGACCAAGGCAAAGTTCACTGTCTCCGCTGGCGGACACTGCCTACTTCACAAGACAGTCCCCCGGGCCTTGCCTGCGGAGATGGTGGAGTTGCGACTGCCAGCGACAAAAATGCCCACAACTGGGGAAATACTTATAGATTGTGGAGGTGAGCAAAGGTGAAACTGACCTGCATCGTCTGTCCCAGGGGGTGCCAAATATATGTCCAAGGAACAGAGGTCAGAGGCCATGCTTGTCCCCGGGGTCGAAACTGGGCCCTGGAGGAATACACCAATCCAAAGCGCACATTAACCACTACAGTTGCCTTGGAGGGTGGGGATTCCACTCTACTCCCTGTGCGCACCCAGGCTCCGGTGCCCAAGGCCAAGCTTCTGGAATGTATGGCCCATGCCAATCGTCTTCGGGCTAGCACTCCTATTACCGCAGGTACCCCTGTCTGTACGGATTTGGCGGGAACCGGGGTAAGATTGGTAGCTGCCCGCACTGTGAGGTAGCCATGGTTTGCAGTTTACAGGAAAAAGGTGGTATAATACTCCCTCAAGGGAGGAATTGGCGTGAACAGAGAACAAGCCTTGGCTGAAGTCCATAAAAGGGTAAAGAACCGCAACTTGCGCAAGCATATGTACGCCGTGGAAGCTGTTATGCGACATTTGGCCCGCCGCCTGGATGGCGACGAAGAAAAGTGGGCCTTGGCGGGACTAATCCACGACATCGATTATGAGGAAACCGCCGACAACCCCCAGGAGCACAGTTTGGTGGGAGCGGAGATGCTGACGGAGCTGGGGATGGACCCCGACATTGTCTATGCCGTCAAGGTTCACAATCCCGCCCATGGGCTGGAGCGGCACAGCAAGCTGGATCAGGCCCTCCATATCGCTGATCCCCTCACCGGCTTGATAGTTGCTGCTGCTTTAATCCACCCCGATAAAAAGCTTTCTGCCATCGATACTCAGTTTGTGCTCAATAGATTCAAAGAGAAACAATTTGCCCGGGGTGCAAACCGGGAGCAAATTGCCCTCTGCCAGCAGGAATTGGGCCTGGATTTGGAAGAGTTCATCGGCCTGGGGTTGGAGGCCATGCAGAGTATTTCCCAACAACTTGACCTATAGAAAAAGGGCGGTCAGCGGGACCACCCTACCAGGCGGCCATGGCCGCCAATTTTTTACCCCTCCAGGCTTACATATTGTATTTGTTATTTTCGGCAGAATTGAGGAGCTTTAGATTAGGGTCCACCTCCAGAGATACAATTCTGCCCTGGCCAGAGATTAAATGCGGTTCCTTTTGAATAGGAAGTTTCTCAACCCAGCTGGTTCCATCTTCCATCTCCAGGCGTATCTCTACAGGATGGGGCCAACGAAGTTTTCCTCTATTGACCAGGTTAAAGACCGTCTGCCATTGGCCATCCTCATCCCTAAAGGTCCGGCCTTTCTCAATCTCTGCTACTAGTTGGGCATTGGATAACGCCCACTCTTTGTAGAAGATATCTAAATCTATTTGGGTTAAATTGCTCATGAAGAGGAAGAATACATCTGGGGACGGGGCGATTTTTGTATGTTGAAGGTAGAATTCTTGGAGGGCGGGGAGGAATTTATCCCCGACCAGGCTGTGGAGCATGCGCATCATCCACCCGGCTTTGTCCACCAACCAGGACGGAAATTCCCGTTGGACGCTACAGGACTCGGCCCGGATGGAGGCTGGCGGCAGGCTGCAGTTGGCCTTGGCCTCTTGCATCAATTGGTCCCGGGTGTCACGGCCGAATTCTTCTTCCACGGCCAGCCAACTCAGGTACTCGGCTAACCCATCGAGGTACCATAGATGTTGGGGATGCTCCACTGCTAGATTGTGTTTAAACCAATGGTGGGCCATTTCCCTGGTGATGATGTGGAAGAGGCGGATATTCCTTTGTTGGCTGGTGCTATATTCCCGAAGCTGGCCTAGTATGCCGCTACTGATGCTGGTCAGGTATAGAGAAGAGCTAACTTCGTCCCTGGGATTATCGGTGAGGACGATGCTGGCCGAGTCCATCGGAGCCGGCCCTAGAGTGCTCACTAAAAAGGCGGTAACCTTTTCTGCCTGGCGGGCGATGGTCTGGGCTTGGTTCATATATTTCCTCAGGTAGTACACATGTATATCTGGTTGTCCTTCTATATCTGGTTGCCTTTCTCTGCTGGTCTTAAGATATTCTCCCGCCAACAGATGAATGCCCCGGATGGGGGTGGTGGCGGACCACCGTGTCATAACTCTGGTGTCCGCTGGTTGATCGCCTTCATACTGCCCCATGGCAGCGATGCGAATTCCTGCCGATGTGATGACATGCAAACTACAGGTGTACTTTTGCGGGCGAGGGGAGAAGGGATACCAATGTGCCTCCGGAGGCAATTGAAGGCATTTGCCCCCGTGGCGGGAGATATTTCCTGAATAGGCGAAGCCTAGCACCAGCTTGTCGCCGGCACTGCTCTTGTGAGGAAGGGTGACGGTAACGAGGTTGATGCCGGGATAGGCGGGCTTAACTGTATGATGCAGAGCCAAACCCAGATAACTGATGCTGTCGAGCTTGCATTCTGTTGTTAATAGAAAACAAAAATGCCTGGTGTCTTTGTCGACGGTCAAGCTCAAGGAGATCTCGGCATCGAAATTACGTCGACGGGGGTTGAGCTTTAGCTCAATATTGTAATCCGAAATGGAGTATTTAAACTTTTTACAGAAACCGGGATATCTCTTTGCTGCCAACCAAGACATAGCATTACCCCCCAAAATTAAAGATATTTTGGAATACTTCTATTTGAGGACAGGAATTTCCTGCAAGTTTTAACGAGGTGAGAGTAAATGAAAGAAAAAATTCTAGAATATATGCGCAATAATGCGTATAGCCCCTTGACTCTGGCAGAATTAGTCGCAGATTTTGACGTATCAGGCCAGCAAGAGAAAGCATTTAAGCAAATTTTTGCAGAGATGGAGGCCCAGGGCGAGGTAATTAAGACCCGCTGGGATCGATATGGTGTGCCGGAGCGGATGAATCTAGTGGTGGGACGGCTGCAAGGTCATCCCAAGGGTTTTGCATTTGTGATTTCTGATTTGGAAGACCAAGCCGATGTGTATATCCCCCCCGCGGATACCAATGGTGCCATGCACAACGACCGGGTGGTAGCCAGGCTCCATACCAAACGTAAGGGCGCCCGGGCTGAGGGCAAAGTCATTCGTATCTTAGATAGATACAACACCACCATAGTAGGTACCTTTGATAAAAGCAAAAAATACGGTTTTGTCCTGCCTGATGACAATCGTATCAACCATGATATATTTATCAGCAAAGATGATTTCAGCGGCGCCGTCAATCAGGAGAAGGTGGTTGTGGAGATTACACGCTGGCCTCAAGATCGCCGCAGCCCCGAGGGTAGGATAATTCAGCGCCTGGGTCACAAGGATGCACCAGGCACCGATATTCTCTCCATTATTTACAAACACCAATTGCCTCTGGAGTTCCCTGAAGAAGTCCAACAAGAAGCCCAGGGTGTTCCGGAGGTTATCAGCAATGGTGAGATGCAAGGGAGAACAGATTTCAGGGACTGGGACATAGTCACCATCGACGGTGCAGATGCCCGGGACTTGGATGATGCAATCAGCGTCAGCAAAACAGATGCCGGCTACCGCCTCAGTGTCCATATCGCCGATGTTAGCCACTATGTGCGTCCTGGTACGGCCTTGGACAAAGAGGCCTTCAAGCGGGGAACCAGTGTTTACCTGGTGGACCGGGTTATCCCCATGCTGCCCCAGCGTCTGTCCAACGGGATTTGCAGCCTCAATCCCCGCCAGGATCGCCTGACCATTAGCCTAGTTATGGATATCAATACCTCTGGCCAAGTGACGGATTACCGTCTCAGCAAGGGGATTATCCGCACCAGGGAGCGCATGACCTATGAGGATGTCTATCGCCTGCTCAGGGAGGACGATGCCCAGCTTCAGGAGAAATATGGCCACCTCCTGGACCAGTTTCACCTAATGGAAGAACTGTCCCAGATTTTAACTCGGCGCCGCGACAAGCGGGGCGCCATCGATTTTGATTTCCCTGAAACCAAGGTGGAGTTAGATGATGAGGGACGGCCGGTGGCCATAGTGCCTAGGTCCAGGACCATCGCCGAGCGGATCATCGAAGAATTTATGCTGGTGGCCAATGAGACAGTGGCTGAGCACTTTTCAAACATGGAAGCACCATTTATTTACCGCATTCACGAAAAACCTGACTCTGATAAGATCAAAGAGCTCAATGAGTTCATCCATAACTTCGGTTACCATATCAAGGGTAGCATCGACGACATTCATCCCAAGGCCCTGCAGCAAATGCTGGCAAAGGCCAGTGGCGAAAGGCATCACCGCCTCATAAACACCGTGACTCTGCGCTCCATGCGCCAGGCTAAGTATGCCGACCACAACGCCGGTCACTTTGGTTTGGCGGCCAAATTCTATACTCACTTTACTTCTCCTATACGACGCTATCCCGACCTCCTGGTGCACCGCTTTATCACATACTTCCTGGGGGAAAAACCGCCAAAACCCTGGCAAGGACAGGTCAAAAAGTTGAAAGAATTGGCCGACCATTGCTCCCGCCGAGAGAGGGCAGCGGAAGAGGCCGACCGAGAATCTGTGGACCTGAAGAAGGTAGAGTATATGGAGGCCCATCTTGGCGAAACTTTCCCCGGTATAATCAGTGGGGTGACGGCCTTTGGCATCTTTGTGGAGCTGGAAAACAGCGTGGAGGGCTTGGTCCATATCAGCAATATGCACGATGACTACTACCATTTCAACGAAAAGATGCACTCCCTGGTGGGAGAACGGAGGGGCAAAATCTTCCGCCTGGGAGATCCAGCAACGGTAAAACTAATCAAAGTAGACAAAGAAGCTAGAACCTTGGATTTCAGGCTTGAAACAGAATAGGCGGCCCACGGCCGCCTATCCCAATTCAGGAGGAAAAATATACCCAATACCCTTACCCGGAGCTGGTTTCCCCTAGGTGTTGCCTCCTGGCTATTTCACTATATTATTCTAGATTGATCTAAATTTCCTGGGGGTCAATGGGAAATTTTCTCGAAAAAATTATATCTCCATTATTTGGGCGAAATTCTGTTGACCAGTCACCGGGGGTATGTTAAAATAAATTAACCCAATGTTATACCCATTAACCCTTTACCCGGACACACGGTCTACCCAACCGTGTGTCTCACAATTTATTGAGGAGAATTGGCATGGAAGATATCAAGGTTATTGCAGAAAACCGCAAAGCCCGCCATGATTACCATATAGAAGAAGTATTGGAGGCGGGGTTGGTGCTCCAGGGCACCGAGGTTAAGTCCATCAGGGCCCGCCGGGTCAATCTGAAGGACAGCTATGCCCAGGTTGTCAACAATGAGGTTTTTTTGTTCAGCATGCATATCAGCCCATATGAACAGGGCAACCGCTTTAACCATGATCCATTGCGCACACGTAAACTCTTGCTCAACCGCGGAGAAATAAAGCGCCTCATCGGCGTGGCCAGGGAAAAGGGAATGGCCTTAATTCCCCTGCGGCTCTACTTTCGCCGGGGCAGGGTAAAGCTTGAGCTGGCCGTGGCCCGGGGCAAAAAGCTATATGACAAGCGCCGGGATCTGGCGGAGCGCTCGGCTAAACGGGAGATGGAAAAAGCCTTTCGCGATAGGCAAAAATACTAAGCAGCCGCTAGGCTGTTTTTTCATAACTTAAAATCTTGGAGGGGATGCTATGGCTAAATCTCAAAGACTTATTGGTATTGATACGGCCCGGGGCATAGCTGTAATAATAATGGTGCTAATTCATGCTACTAATCGCTTTCAACTGGCCATGACCGCCAGGGAAGGGACCGAGACCGTCTATTTTGGTCTGTATCAGTTCCTCCAAGGCCGAGGGGCAGCATTGTTCCTGGTCTTAGCTGGGGTCGGCCTTTCTCTGCAAGTAAATCGTCGCCAGGACTTTACAGTTCTGCGCAATGAGCTGTTGCGCCGAGGGTTATTTCTCTTAGCCTTTGGTCTTGTTCACAAATTCTTTTATTCTGGGGATATTCTCCACGTCATCGGCATAATGACCCTGTTGTCAATTCCCCTCCTGCGGGTAAGGACTCCTGTATTGTTGACGGTGGTGGCCGGGCTAGCGGTGGCGGTGCCCCTGATTTTTTCCCAACTGGATTTTTACGCCAATTGGACACTTAAGGAAGTGTTGGTGGAGTCCGGTTTTGGCGACATGGAGATGAATTCCACCACCATCACCTATATGAAAGACGTCTTCTGGACACCACTGGGATTTCTGCGCCACACCTTTTTGGAAGGGCTTTATGCCCTGATTCCCAATTTTGGCTTGCTCTTGGTGGGAATTGTCCTGGGTAGGCAGGATCTCACCGATGCCAGCCTGCTCCGGCGCATGTTTACCTGGTCGGCACTGGCCCTAATCGGCACCCTGGTGGTGGAAGCCATCACAGACCTTTACTGGTTGGAGATTGCCATCCTGCCTCATACGCCTATGTATATCGTCTCAGCGGTGGCTTGGGCAACCATGATTATTTCCCTCTGCCAGCTGGTGGCGGAAAAATGGGGGGCGGCCTTGGGCAAAGTTGGCAGGCTGGCCTTTACAGTCTATATTTCCCATGTCATCATTCTTGCCTTGCTCTACCTAGGGGTGGTCGCTCTGTGGCCGCAAGCCTTCCTTCAATATCCCTTCTGGGTGCCCTTGGCAACCACGGCATTGTACATGGCTCTCGCCCAGGTCTTTGCCCGCTGGCATTTCGCCAAATACGTCCGGGGCCCCTTGGAGCATATTATGCGCATGGTGGTCAAGGGTCGAAAATTGGCTATTCGCAAATAGGAGGTTACACCATGGTTTGGATTGCACTGGGTTTGACAGTGGTGCTGGTGTTTTTTATCGAACGCCCAGGAGAAAGGGAATCTCGGCTGGTCTCAGCCCTGATCTATGCCATCCTAGGGTTTTTCCCCCTGCATTTCACCGGTTTTTCCTTGCCCTTAGGTATTCCTGCGGCCTTGCTCTTGCTGCTTCGCAAAGTGGATAACCGGTTGCTAAAGATTGTCGCTGCCCTGGTTGGGGCAGCAGTCAGTTGGGTTTACTACACCTGGTTTTGGACTCCTGGCTGACCCATTTCTTAGCAGCCGGTGGCTGCTCCTTTGGTTTTTTTTCCCTTCAGGCATTATTAACTTTGTCCCCCGATACACATAAAATAGGGGGGGATGGCAGATGGAGATTGTCAAGCTGTATTGCCTGGGGAATGATTACTTGGTGGCGGGACCTGAGGCACAACAATATTCCCTGCCTGCCCTGGCTAGTATATTGTGTGGGCTGAGGCAGGGAATAGGAGGTCAGGGCTTGATTGTTCTTTACCCCGGAGAAATGGGGTGGGCAAAGGTGGAATTTTATACTCCCCAAGGGTTGAGAATTGCCCCGGGGGCTGATGCCCTGCGTTGCGCAGGTTTTTTATTGGGGACAGGCGATTGGGTGATGGATACCAGCATCGGTCAACAAAGGGTGAATGTCCGGAATCAGGAGACTGTCCTCTGGTTTCCCCCTCCAGTGATCGGTGGTGAGTACCAAATCGGTCGGGATTACCACGGTTACTTGATCAACTTGGTCAGCCGATATTTTGTCACCTTTGTGCATCGAACTCAAGGTCTAGATATAGATCGACAGGGCGAGGCCCTGGACCGCTACTTTGGGGGTACCGATACCGTGCTGGTTCAGGATCAGGATGAGGTGGCAATAAAAATCTGGAGCAGGGGCCGTGAAATCACCGGCTGTGGAGCTGGGGCATGTGCCGCCGCGACAATTCTCTGGCATCTGGGCCGAGCTGGCGAGCCCTTGGAAATTTCCATGCCCGGGGGCAAGGTGACTATGGTCCGGACTGGGGATAAAATTCAGCAGCTAGCTGAGGTCAAACAGGTCCTTAGAGCTAAAGTAGACGCTGGGCTGTTGGAGGCTGTCAAGATATAGTCTAAGCCCCGGTTGATTGGCGTAGATGATAGTGTAACAAGCTTTAGGAGCATTACCCATATAGAAAAGCCGACTCTGTTGAGTCGGCCATTGTTATGCACTCTCTTTCAATTCAGTAATGGTGGATTTGGCAAAGCGGTTGGTGCCCCATACTCCCATCAGGATGGCCAGGGCACCCACGGCATGAAACCAGTGAAAGGGTTCGTTGAGAAATGTTACACCGGCCAGAATCGAGATAATAGTGGTTACGTTGGCGAATACCGAACTCTGGGTGGCTGTCAATTTAGACAGGGAATAGTTAATCAAGAAAAATGCCCCTACAGAGGACAGTGTCCCCAGGTAAAGAACCGCCGGCCAGACCTGGACCAGGGGAGCAAAAAACAGGGGTAGGGTTCCCGCTGCCATGCTTTGTCCCACGGCAATGGTGTTAAATGCCACTGCCCCCACCACCATCATTATCCAAGTGGTTTGCAATGGTGTGTAGCTCAGCGAGGCATG
>Ga0209075_1003042_pt1 | contig 14280 bp, 9 predicted proteins | sample Stecom2011_FD_187523 | JGI IMG/M metagenome (GOLD analysis project Ga0209075, IMG submission 187523) | Agricultural soil microbial communities from Utah to study Nitrogen management - Steer compost 2011 (SPAdes) (version 2) | ecosystem: Environmental > Terrestrial > Soil > Agricultural land... | reverse complement strand
ATATTATATTCTTGTACTTGCTTTGTCTTAATAAAAACGTATGTAAAAATTTTAAAGATCGCTTTCCTTATTTTCGCTCCGGATAGTGTTCCTTCCAAAAGCGGGTGCAAAGATAGAGGTTATTTTTGAACTACCAAAATTTTCGAGGAAAATATTTAAAATATTTTTTTTCGAAGTAATTCTAATCAATAAATAAACTAATTTGTAACCTAATTCAATCATTAACTCTTTAATGAACCTCATTTCTCGTGGAAAAGGAATGCAAAGATAGGTGATTTTTATAATACGCTCCAAATATTTCAGTCACTTTTTATGAAATATTTTTAGACCCTACTACGCGCCTATCGCTTTAAACAGCACAATCTGTTAATTAACAATCAATTGTCGGCAATCAATTAATAGACTAAAATATGCGAGCTTGTTGTAATAATTGGATTTACTGCAAAGTTCAAATAATTATCGCCCCTTTTCACCTCTATATTTATTGAAATTGGGGTGTTCCAATCGATATACTGATTAAAATTGAAAAGATATGAGAATGCAGCTCTATACCTTTTATTATTAGATATAGCTTCAGATACTTTGTGGAAGTTAGAAACATCCCAAAACATACATTCCTTAAATCCATTTGAGTCGGTATACTTAGTACTCTGATCTCTTAAGCTCAAAGTTTCTGCTATAAAACGTCTGTATCCTTCAGTAAGAGATTGAGAAGAAGCATGGTCGAAATTCTGTCCTTGAATATTTACAACCACATCCCCAGGCTTAATTCCGGCAGCAGCTGCAGGTGAATCTGCTGCAACTGATAAAACTGTTTTCAGGTCATACATATCGAATCCTATTCCCGTATAGTTATATTTAAGGTATTTCACTTGATAAGTTCCAAAAGATCTGTTTCCGGCATATGGAAACTTCAGCAACATCAACGGGAGATTCATCTCTAAATAATCAGCAAGACTATAATATGAACTCAATCTCTCGCTTACTTCACTCTCCCACATTAAAGTCATATCTCCTGCATCCATATATCTTCTGTCATAAAATCGATATCCGAACTTAAGATCATATAGAATGTCATCCACCCTCACAGCTTCCGATGGATCATAAACAGGAACTTTCACAGTTCTATGGTTTCTTGTGTCAAACCTCCACACTGGAAGATAACTACCAAATGTAGGAGAATTAGTTTTGTATAATGGGTTATTCTGCAAGCTGTAGAATGTTTGAATTACAAAGTCAGGGTCATCAGGACTATATTCCAAACCTTTTTCCGTAAGCACTCGTATAAATATAGCATTTATACGTTCATCCAATTCTCTAGTACTTTCATCAGAGGGTGAAAAACCAAACGTTCTGTAGTTATGAAATAATGCATTTTCGTTTGTTGTTGTCTTCACAGGCATCAAGAATCGCCTATCCTGAACATCTTCCAGGCTGTAAAAAGCAAAAACAGGAGCAAGCTGCGATTCCATAATAGCATTACTTTTTCTGCAATCTTTAGAAAATGTAATCTCCTTAAATGAATGTTCAAAATTTCTAATTGCCAGAGTAACCTCAGAGTCATTAAGATTAAACCAAGACATAACTGTCTGATATGATTTCTGGTAGGTTCCATTTTTATTTACAGACAAAATAATATCATTCAGTTTCAACCCAGCAGCTTCAGCAGGTGATCCCGGAGTGATTTCCACAACAACAGGTTCTTTGTATCCCCAACTTCTATCCTGACTAATTTCGAGTACAAAACCCGGAAGACAAGTTACTGATGAATTCTGAGCAGTTATTCCTTCTGTAAAAAACAAAAGTACTAAGGATAAAACAGATAGTGTTTGTTTCATTGCAATATATGTCTATAGATGTTTTAACTTTTATGTCAACCTATATATTTAAAGTAGTATTGATAATAAATAATATACAACTTTAAATGTGATAACATTGCAAAGATATATTATTTTATCAAATCATTCCGTACAATTTCTTATCTTTGTCTAATTGAATTATAATTCAGTAACCGATAAATCCATTATTGTCAATGCTTGATATTATAAAAAATGATCCTTGGCTAGAACCTCACTCCGATGCGATTGAAGGCCGCCACAGTTACTATCTTAAACGTTTGAGTCATCTCACAAAAGGAGGCAAAATCTCTCTTTCAGATTTTGCTAACGGCCACAACTATTTTGGTCTCAATAAAACATCTGAAGGATGGGTTTTTCGTGAATGGGCTCCAAATGCTACTGAGATATATCTGATAGGAACATTCAACAACTGGCAAAAGGTAGATGAGTTCAGGTTAACAAAAACAGAAGGAGGAGTATGGGAAATCAATCTTACACAAGAGAAGATTAAACATGGAGATCTCTATAAGATATTTGTAATCTGGCATGGAGGATCGGGTGAAAGAATTCCTGCCTGGAGCAAAAGAGTTGTACAAGACCATCATACATATATATTTAGTGCACAGGTGTGGGAACCAGATAATAAGTACACTTTTAAACATACCCACTTTAAACCAAGCACCTCCCCTCTCCTAATATACGAGACACATGTAGGAATGTCTACATCTGATGAAAAAGTAGGTTCATACAACGAGTTCAGAGAAAATATTCTCCCACGCATAAAAGATAATGGCTATAATGCAATTCAAATTATGGCTATACAAGAGCATCCATATTACGGTTCATTTGGATATCATGTTTCAAGTTTTTTCGCAAATTCTTCGCGAAACGGAACACCCGAAGAACTTCGTGAGCTCATTGACGCAGCTCATGAAATGGGTATAGCTGTAATAATGGACATTGTTCATTCGCATGCAGTCAAAAACGAGACAGAAGGAATTGGTCGTATAGACGGATCTTACGATTTATATTTCCATAGCAATCCTTCCAAAAGATATCACAAAGCATGGGATTCACTTTGTTTCGACTATCGAAAAGATGAAGTACTTCACTTTCTACTTTCCAACTGCAAATACTGGCTCGAAGAGTTTAAATTCGATGGCTTCAGATTCGATGGCGTTACTTCAATGATATATCACAGTCACGGTCTCGAAGAGTCATTTAGTGGCTATAACGATTACTATAACGAAAGACAAGATGGCGACGCTATATGTTATCTTACACTCGCCAATCAATTAATACATGAGATAAATCCTTACGCAATCACAATTGCCGAAGAGGTAAGTGGTATGCCGGGATTAGCTTTGAGACCAGAGATGGGTGGTTATGGTTTTGATTACCGGATGGCAATGAATATTCCCGACTTCTGGATAAAAACTATCAAAGAGAAAAAAGATGAAGATTGGAGTCCTGTATCTATTTGGTGGGAAGTTACCAACCGCAGATCCGATGAAAAAACAATATCATATGCCGAAAGTCACGATCAAGCACTGGTTGGAGATAAAACATTAATTTTTCGACTTATCGACTCAGACATGTACTGGCATATGTCGAAATTAACCGAAAGTACTCTTAGAGTTGAGAGAGGAATAGCATTACATAAAATGATCAGACTAGTTACTGCATCAACAATAAATGGAGGCTACCTCAATTTTATGGGAAATGAATTTGGTCACCCCGAATGGATCGATTTTCCTCGTGAAGGAAATGATTGGTCATATAAATATGCGCGTCGTCAATGGAATCTTGCAGACGATTACGATCTGAAGTATCATTATATGGGTGATTTCGATAAAGCAATGTTATCATTACTCAAGTCGGTTCAAGATTTTCAAGAATCAGCAATAATAAAAATATGTGATAAAGAAGACGACAACATACTTTCATATATGAGAGGTAACATGCTTTTTGTATTTAACTTTCACCCTTTCAATTCATATAGCAATTATGGACTATTAGTTCCACAAGATGAATATGAAATTATTCTCGACACTGATGACAAAAAATATGGAGGGTTTGACTTAAATGACAAATCAATACACCATTTCACGCATTTCGATCCTATTTATTCAAAAGATGATAAGGGATGGCTTAAATTATACCTACCCGCAAGAACAGCAATTGTATTAAAAAGAAATAACAGCAAAAATTAAAAAAATGACAATTAATAGCAATTTATACCCATTAAAATTCAAACCAATACTAAAATCAATTATTTGGGGAGGTTCAGATATCAGTAAATTTAAAAATATTGAACCTATACAAGAAGGCATTGGAGAGAGCTGGGAAATTTCGGGAGTACCAGGAGATATCTCTATAATAGAAAACGGTGCTTTAGCCGGCATCTCACTAAAAACTATATTATCAGAAAAACGTGAGAAGCTAGTTGGATCAGAGGTATATCATAAATTTGGAAATAAATTTCCTCTCCTAATTAAGTTTATTGATGCACAAGACGATTTATCAATTCAGGTTCATCCCGACGATAAGCTTGCAGGAGAACGTCACAATTCTTTCGGCAAAACTGAAATGTGGTATGTGGTTAAAGCTGCACCCGAAGCATTTTTATACACAGGATTCGAGAAACAGATAACACCCGAAGAGTATGAGAAAAGCATAGAAGACAACAGCTTCACCGATAGTCTCAAAAAACATATGGTAAAAGAGGGCGATGTATTTTTCCTTCCAGCCGGTCGTGTTCATGCCATCGGAGCAGGTTGCTTTATTGCCGAGATTCAACAAACCTCAAATATTACATATCGTATATATGACTACAATCGTAAAGATGCACAAGGTAATTCAAGAGAACTTCATACTGAACTAGCCAAAGATGCAATCGACTTTAAGTTATACGATACCTATAAAACAGAATATAGAAAAGAACTTAATAAACCAGTAGAACTAGTTACTTGCCCCTATTTCACTACCAATTTATTAGAACTTAATGAATTTACAAAACGCGATTATTCACAAAAAGACTCTTTCGTTATATATATGTGTCTTGAAGGAAGTCTAAACCTAGTTGATAATAAAGGTAACACTTTACATATTGAGCGTGGCGAATCCTTGCTCATTCCAGCCGAAACAAATTCCGTAGAGATTTCACCCAATAACTATTGCAAACTACTAGAGGTATTTGCTGGATAATGAAAGGAATAATATTAGTAAATTTAGGAACTCCTGCAAGCAACAAAAAGTTAGATGTAAAAAACTTTATTGCTGAAATGCTTTCAGATCCGCTGCTGACAGATAAATCCAGATGGCTATCAAAATTCCTTGCTACAAGAATTATAGCACCACAAGCAGCATCCCGCTCGTCTGCAAAATATAAACTAATCTGGCGTAATGAAGAACCTTTCATTTCACCTATAATTTATAATATGACCAAGCTTGCAGGAGCTATTGAGTCCAAAAAGGGTATGGCAGTCTCAATTGCAATGAGGTATGGTACACCCGATATTAGGAGTGCTTTTAAAGCGCTTAATCAGAAATGCTCACTCTTACACGAAGTTATAATCTTTCCACTCTATCCTCACTATGCTCAGTCAACTACCCAAACAACAATAAAAGAGATAAGCGAAGTTTTCTATAGACATCCTCATTCTATCAGATTAAAAATTGCAGAACCATATTTTAATCACCCAGAGTATATCAACGCTCTTGCAGAAAGCGCAAAGCCTTACATTAATGATATAGATAAGCTAATATTTGTGTACCATAGCTTACCAAACAGACAACAGGAAACAGCACGGAAAAAGGGGAAAGAGTTCGACTACGTATATCAAATTAAAGAAACTAACCGATTAATTTGCGATAAACTCAACATAAAACCCAACGATTCATTACTGTTCTTCAGCTCTCAAAGAGATAACAAATGGTTGAAACCTTTTCTAGATCAAAGTATTGGCAAGCTACCCCAACTTGGCTGTAAAAAAGTTGCCATAATGTCTCCAGGATTTCCTTCAGACAATATGGAGACACTATTTGATATAGATATAGAAGCACGCCAACTGTTTATGGATGCTGGTGGTGAGAAGTTCAGTTTTATTCCCTCACTTAATTATAACGATGAATGGGTGGATGCAATATGGAAAATTATTGAAAAAATGTAAGTAGCATTTACTAATCCTTTTTAGATATAGTACTCCATCAAATCTATTAAACCAGCCTGCAGAGCGTATCTTGTTGCTTCATTAACACTATTCACCCCAAGTTTGCTATATATATTCCTACGATGCGTATTCACAGTATGGAAACTCAAGTTCTTTTCATTAGCAATTTCCTTAGTTGTTTTACCTAGTGCTATTTCATGAAGTATATTTTTTTCTGATGCAGTGAGCTTTGCTGGGGGTTTACCGTTATCAACATCAATCCTCATAACAGATTCTGCATAATCACACCAGTAAACGCCTCCTTCTTTAATTGTTACCAAGGCTTTAATTATATTCTTTTTAGAGTAATGCTTAAGCACCACACTAATAGAATCGTCGGCTAACAATAGCTGTCTCAAAAAATTCTCACCCGGTTCTTCTGAAAAAAGTAGCCATGCTGATTTGCTTGCTCCGCTCTTAATATTCAACATATGATTCAGAGACGAAAAATCAAATAGCGAATAGTCGGTGATAACAATCGAACTAGGATTCATTCGCAGCTCCTCAAGCAAACCATTGTAACTATTTACTTCTTTCAAACTATAATCAGTTTCAATTTCCTTGATGTAGGAAATTAAGCCTGCGCGTGTTATATCTCTGTTATCTGCTATTATATAATTTCTCACCTAGCAAATTTTAACAATTTGATCATTAACCACAAATTTAATCAATTTTCAACACTCACACCCCTAAAATACCACAAATGTGCTATTTCAAATATAATTAAGACTCTATATCTTTGTATTAACAAAAATTTAAAAATCAGATTTATGACAAAAATTGCTGAAAACCTAACAGAATTAATAGGTAATACCCCACTTTTAAAGCTAAGTCAATTTGCTAAATCACAAGGAGCTAAAGCAAATATTATTGCAAAGTTAGAAAGCTTCAATCCGCTTGGCAGTGTAAAAGACAGAATCGCTCTTGCAATGGTAGAAGAAGCTGAAAAAAGTGGACAACTAAAACCTGGTTCAGTAATAATTGAGCCTACAAGTGGTAATACAGGAATCGGACTTTCATTCGTGGGTACAATTAAAAAATACCGTGTAATACTTACTATGCCAGAGACTATGAGCCTCGAGAGAAGAAATTTACTCAAAGCACTTGGGGCAGAACTGGTATTAACACCAGGACCTGAAGGTATGAAGGGAGCTATTGCAAAAGCAAAGGAGCTTCAATCAGAAATAGAAAATGCGGTAATTCTTCAACAATTTGAAAACCAAGCTAACCCTAAAATTCACTATTCTACTACAGGTGAAGAAGTTTGGCGTGATACAGAAGGCAAAGTTGATATTTTTGTTAGCGGTGTAGGTACCGGTGGCACTGTTAGTGGTGCAGGCAAACGTTTAAAAGAATTTAACCGTGACATACAAGTTGTGGCAGTTGAACCAACTGATTCACCAGTTTTATCAGGTGGAAGTCCCGGACCTCACAAGATTCAGGGCATAGGAGCAGGTTTTATTCCTGGCACATACGATGCTTCATTTGTGGATCGCGTATATAAAGTGAGTAATGACGATGCAATACATACAAGTCGTAAGTTAGCTTCACAAGAAGGACTGTTAGTAGGTATCTCCTCAGGCGCAGCAGCATATGCAGCTCTACAATTAGCGCTAGATCCCGAAAACGAAGGAAAAAACATTGTAGTAATACTTCCCGATACTGGTGAACGCTATCTGTCTACAGTACTTTACGCATTCGAGGAATATCCTTTATAAATTTTCAAGGTAGAATATATATATTTAAATACCCTTTTGTATGAATACAGGTTTAAATAGCATGCATTGTATGATGGTTATATGTATGACAACAATGAAAAGTTGTTGTTGTAAAACACATAATCAGTCTACTTACATGCATACCTAAATTATAATTCGGGTATCATAAAATAGAGCGGCTGATCTAAAAAATCAGTCGCTTTTTCTTTAATAATTGGTCCAAAAGTTTAACAAATAAATAAACAGCTTAATCACATGAAGTTAATTTTTGTATTCTTAATTCAACTAATAATACTTGGTGCACATGCTCAAAGTGACCAAACCGCAGTTATTACGGGTAAAGTAACCGATCAGTATAATGAACCACTAACGGGAGTTACAATCCTCAATAGTGGTAGTGGTACCGTTACAGACATAGATGGTAATTACAGTATAAGTACAGCAATAGGCACCACACTCAAATTTTCTTTTATAGGATTTGAAGATCAAATTTATAATGTGGTAGAATCTGCAACCGTCAACATCAAACTATATGAATCAACCACAACTTTAAATGAAGTTGTAATCACCTCTTTAAACATTCCCCGTGAAAGAAAAGCATTAGGTTATGCTGTGCAGGATGTTTCTTCAGAAGCATTTCTAGCAAGGCCAACCAACCCCATGAGTGCTCTATCAGGAAAAATAGCAGGACTTCAAGTAATCTCAGGTGGAAGTAACATGGGTGGTTCTTCAAGAATAACACTTAGAGGAATCAATTCGATAACAGGCAATAATCAGCCACTTTATGTAATAGATGGTGTACCACTCGATAATAGTGAACTAAATAGTTCAGCTACAATAAACGGTAGTGCCGGAAAAGATATGGGTAGTACAATTCAGGATATTAATCCAGATGATATTGCAAGTGTCAACGTACTTAAAGGACCATCAGCAGCGGCCCTTTACGGATCAAGGGCATCTAATGGTGTTATCCTTATCACCACAAAAACCGGAAAAGGTGGAGATGGTAAGATCAATATAGAAATAAATACAGGTTTGGAACTCGAAAATGTTGTCAGACTTCCCGAGCGCCAAAAAATATATGGAGGAGGATATAATACCTCTTTCAGCACAGCCGAGATCAACGGTTCAACATATAATATTGTAGACTATGCAGGTGATGAGAATTGGGGCCCAAAACTCGACGGCACCCCTGTGCTCCATTGGTATAATCTCGATCCTGAGTATCCGGATGATTATCTAAATCCCGAACCATGGTTATATCCAGATAATGATGTTCATTATTTCTTTAATACAGGTTTAGCAAATACTAATAATATATCGTTATCTAAATCAAATGAAAACTCTGCTTTCAGAGTGTCATTCACTAATAAAAATGTAACAGGTACTGTTCCAAATTCATCATTAGGAAAAAACAGTTTAAGTATTTCAGGGAATGTAACGGGCGACCTGCTTTCATTTTTTGCAAGTGCAAATTATATTAAAACTTCAACAACTGGTCGCCCTTGGACTGGCGCTTCCAACAGAAATATTATCCTAGAAGCATATCAGTGGGGTCATGTACAGGTTGATTATAAAAAACTCAGTGAATATAAAAGACCCGATGGTACTCCCAGAGCATGGAATCGCACAGGATATCAGAACACAGTAGCGGATGAGAAAACAAAATATATCGACAATCCTTATTGGTCGGCTTATGAAAGTTATCTCAAAGAAGACCGAAACAGACTCTATGGTAATTTTGGTATCGCCATTACCCCCACCCCGTGGTTATCAGTAACAGGACGCTTAAATGCCGATATATACGATTACGACTTTCAAGACAGAATAGCATTTAACTCACGTTCGCAATCATCATACCAAGAGTATAATCAGAAGTACGAAGAGTTTAATTACGATTTACTTGCAACAGTCAACAAATCTTGGGACGACCATTCCTTACTAGCAAATGCAGGTACCAACCTCCTACAAAGGACCAGAAGAGTAAGTGATATCTCAACTTCAGGGGGACTTATAATACCTAATTACTACAGCCTCAATAATGCAACATCAACTATTATAAACCCCTCAACCGGGATATACAAAAATCAACTCTCATCGGTATACGGTAGCGTATCTTACGGCTGGCGAAGCACTGTTTATTTAGATGGAACGTTCCGAAACGACTGGTCCTCAACGCTCCCAGTAGAGCACAATTCATACTTTTACCCCTCAGTAACTTCATCCTTTATCCTAAGCGAGCTACCTACGTTACGCAGACAGAACTGGCTTTCATTTGCTAAGTTTCGTTTAGGATGGGCTCAGGTGGGAAATGACACAGACCCATATCAACTTTATAAAGTTTATGAAGCAGTTAATTCTATTAATGGCCGAAGTGCATATACCCTACCCGATCAATTAAACAATATAAATCTGAAGCCTGAGATTACATCATCATTAGAAACCGGATTGCAACTGCATTTTTTCCGTGATCTAATTAATCTCGACTTAACCTATTACAATAACACCAGTCGCAACCAAATAATTTCATTACCTACATCAGATGCATTTGGATACTCTTCTAAATTAATAAATGCGGGTGAAATTAATAACAAAGGATTTGAGGTAATATTAGGTGTAAATCCGGTGAGAAGTCACAACTGGGACTGGAACACAACAATCAATTTCTCAAAAAACAAAAACGAAATCATCAAGCTTTCAGATGCTGTAAACAAGCTTAATTTAAGCACCACACTTATTACACTTACAGCACAAGAAGGCAAAAGTTACGGTCAGATAGAGGGATACGACTTTGTATATGCCCCGGATGGACAAAAAGTTGTCGATGAAAATGGGCTCTATATGAGAACTCAACAAATTGTACCACTTGGTAGTGTGTTGCCCGACTTCCTTTGGAGTTTCCAAAATGGTTTGCGCTATAAGAACCTCAGATTCAATTTTCTTATCGACTCACGCGTAGGTGGTAAATTCTATTCACAAACCTATGCAGTAGCAATGTATTCAGGTACCCTTCCCGAAACAGCAGCTAATGGAATTCGCGAAAATGGTGTAGTTTCTGATGGAGTTACAGCCAATGTCACATTCAATGCCGACGGTTCATATGATGTTACAGATGTAGCACCAAACACTCAAAGCGTATCAGCACAGGCATGGTCTAGAAATCATAGAAACGGACCAACCACATTCAGCATTTTCGATGCTACCTTCGTTAAACTAAGAGAGTTATCACTGGGTTATGATTTCAATTTCTCTGAAAACAGTCCCATAAAAAGCATCGGAACATCTGTTTACGCACGCAACCTTTTTTATATATACAGAGACAGCAAAATAATAGATCCTGAGCTAACCAATAGTAGTGGTAATGTACAAGGAATTGAAGGCGGAAATATGCCCACACCATTAACCTATGGTGTCAATTTTAGTTTTAGATTTTAATAATTAGCAAACAATTTAATTCAGAACAAGTTATGAAACTATTTAATATATCACTGTTTAATTACTTAACACTGTTATCACTGACTTTGGTCTTCCTTTTCTCATCATGTATCGATGAAGATCTCAATGTCGATTCAAACAGGCCATCCTCAGTGCAAACACCCTCATTGTTAGTAACGGCTCAAAAACAGATTATAGATAATGTCAGAAGTGAATCAGCATCACTACGAAGCACTGCTTTATTCACACAACAAATAAGTATGGTTACCTACACCAGTCAATCACGTTACGACATACCATTCAGTTATTCCGAAGATATTTGGAGCGGTCTCTATAAGGCCTTGAACAACCTTCAGGAAATTATCATCCTTAACAGTGACGACGAAACAAAGGATCTAGTAACAGCAGACGGAGCTGGTCGCAACTCCACTCAGATAGCTATAAGCCGTATATTAAAGTCATATGCTTTTTATGCTCTCACCGACATTTTCGGTAATGTACCCTATCATTCATATGGTAGCGATGACCCTGAATTTGAAGCTCTACAGCAGGAGGAAGACAACTTAACACCAAGTTATGCTTCACAAGAAAAAATATATGCCGATATACTTAATGAGCTCAAAGAAGCAGCTGACATTTTACTTGAATATCAAACAGAAACAACTTTTGGTTCATCAGATATAATCTATGCAGGTAAGAATCTTAGTTGGGCCAAATTTGCTAACTCACTCCGATTAAGATTTGCCACCAGATTGAAGGATAAAAACCCCAATCTTTACAACACTCATTTCTCAGATGCATTAGCAAAAGGAGTATTCACGAGCAATGCCGACAATGCAATATTTAAATATTCTACCTCTGCTCCAAACGAAGCACCATATTACCGTGCTACAGTTACTGCAAACAGACGAGACTTTGCAATTTCAAAACCATTCATAGATCTATTGAAGGGAGAAAACGCACAATTGGCTGTTGCCGATCCCCGACTCAGCAAATATGCAGCAGTAAACAGTAATGGTCAATATGTGGGATTACCATACGGACTAACAGAATCAGAAGCTGGCACATTTCCTGCAACTTCAGTTAGTCTGCCAGGGGCAATATATAGTGCACCCGATTTTGGTGAAGTGCTAATGGAATATTCCGAAGTAGCTTTTCTTCAATCTGAATATAATAGTTGGAGTCAAACCGAATATATAAACGGTGTAAGAGCATCACTCGAAAAATGGGGCGTATCAACCTCCGATGCCAACACTTATATAGCATCACTACCTGCCGCCACCCAAAGAAACGTACTTAATCAGAAATATATAGCACTCTTTACTCAGTTTCTCGAAGTATGGAGTGAATATCGAAGAACAGGCTTTCCCAATTTCCTTATAAAAACAGGAGATGTTATCTATTCAGGACCAGTAAATGGTGGACAAGCAACCTATACTTTCAACCCACTGTTTGGCGATGGTGGCATCCCATCACGTTTATACTATCCGGTAAAAGAGCAGTCGGTAAACCTCCAAAGCTATCAGGAAGCAGTTGGTAAACAAGGAAATGATGTAATTGAAACCAAACTATGGGTGTTTAAATAAAAACTTGTAAGTTTACAGTCATAAATACAAATACATGTTTATAATTATACTTTTATAAATAACCCAATTAAAACAAGATATGAAATATCGTAAATTATTTATCTTCATAGCACTAATTATAGTGATATCTTCATGTACGCAACAAAGCAATACAAATAAACTACAATCAGGAACCTGGTTGGGCGAGCTTGAGGTTGCAGAAAACAAAAAGGTGCCCTTTCTATTTGAAGTTAGTAGCACCACTAACGACTCTTCAACCGTTACACTCATAAACGGAGAAGATAGATTCGATCTAGAAGGGGTTACACTTAATAATGACACGATAATTATTCCTATTGTAGCATACGATGCTGTAATTAAAGGCACTGTATCAGATAATAAAATAGATGGCAAGTTCATAAAAAACTATATCGAAGATGATGAGGGCGTACCTTTTAGAGCAACATACGGAATTAACAACAGATTCGAGCCCTCATCAAATCCCACTTCACAACACATAGATGGTAAATGGGATGTTATTTTCGTAGGTGAACAGGGAGATACAACACATAACGTTGGCATTTTCAAAACAGACAACAATATAATAACCGGCTCAATACTAACTCTATCTGGCGATTTACGCTATCTCGAAGGAGCTTATACAGAGAAAGGAGTTCAACTTTCGGCATTCGGTGGATTGAGTCCTTATTATTTTGAATTTAATTTCACGGGTGAAAACAGTTTCGAAGGAACATTTTATACAACAAGAGGAACTACACGCATCATTGGCACAAAAAATGAAAATGCAGCACTAGCTGACGCCTATTCTCTAGCTGGATTAAAGGAGGGGTATGAAACTTTAAGCTTTGAATTACCCGATCTGAATGGAAATATTGTCTCGTTAAAAGATGAAAAGTATCAGGGCAAAGTGGTTATCGTATCAATTCTAGGAAGCTGGTGCCCCAACTGTTTAGACGAAATGGCATTTCTTGCACCATGGTATGAAGAAAATAAAGACCGTGGGGTTGAAGTAATCGGCATCGCTTTTGAGAGGAAAAATGATTTCGAATATGGCAAAAAAGCACTTACTCAGCTTAAAGAACGATACAACACAGGATATCCTTTATTATTTGGAGGTGCCGTTGGCAGAGAAAATGTTGCAGGTGCATTGCCCGAACTAGAGAATTTCTCAAGTTACCCCACAACTATATATATTGACAAACAGGGTAAGGTAAATAAAATACATACCGGTTTTAATGGTCCCGCAACCGGATTATTCTATGAAGATTTTAAAAAGGATTTCAATCAACTTATCGACACTCTTCTGGAAGAATAAGAAAGTATAAAACAACTTACTATAGTAAGGCTTGTTTAATATCATTATACAAAGCATCCACACTCTCAAGTCCAACCGACAAACGGAGTGTGGTTTCTTTTACGCCTAACATTTCTCTTTGTTCAGGAGTATAAGTTCCATAAATAGTACTTGCAGGATGAATAATAAGACTTACAT
>Ga0209075_1003040_pt1 | contig 14303 bp, 9 predicted proteins | sample Stecom2011_FD_187523 | JGI IMG/M metagenome (GOLD analysis project Ga0209075, IMG submission 187523) | Agricultural soil microbial communities from Utah to study Nitrogen management - Steer compost 2011 (SPAdes) (version 2) | ecosystem: Environmental > Terrestrial > Soil > Agricultural land... | reverse complement strand
CATAAAACCAAAACTTTGTGTACCTTTGTGAGAATTTTATGTATAGAAAATAACATATTTTATTTATGACGAATCCAATAATTAAGCGTATCCAACTGTCAGACGGACGTGAGATAACGCTGGAAACGGGAAAGTTAGCTAAACAGGCTGACGGATCCGTTACGCTGCGTATGGGTGATACCATGCTGCTTGCAACTGTTTGTGCTGCCAAAGATGCTACACCGGGAACTGATTTTATGCCACTTCAGGTGGAATATAGAGAAAAATTTGCTTCTGCTGGACGTTTTCCCGGAGGTTTTCTGAAACGTGAAGGAAGACCTTCTGACTCTGAAATATTAACGAGCAGACTTATCGACCGCGTTTTACGTCCTCTTTTTCCTGATGATTATCATGCTGATGTTTTTGTGAACGTCATACTTTTCTCTTCAAATGGTGAAGATATGCCTGATGCACTGGCTGGTTTGGCTGCTTCTGCTGCTCTGGCTGTTTCTGATATACCTTTCAATGGACCAATCTCTGAAGTACGCGTTGCTCGTATTGATGGAAAGCTTGTTATAAATCCTACTTTCAAAGAGCTTCAAAAAGCCGATCTTGACATCATGGTTGGTGCCACCATGGATAATATTATGATGGTTGAGGGTGAAATGAATGAAGTGTCAGAAGCAGAGTTACTGGATGCTATCAAGTTTGCTCATGAGGAGATAAAAAAACATTGTCTTGTTCAGATCGAACTGACTGAAGCTGTTGGAAAAACTGTAAAACGTGAATATAGTCATGAAGATAATGACGAAGAGTTACGCAAACTTGTTTGGGACACTTGCTATCAGCAAGCTTATGCTGTAGCAGCTTCTCAAAATCCAAACAAACATGAGCGTATTGATGCTTTTGAGGCTATTCTGAATAATTTTATTGAAACAATTCCTGAAGAGGAAAGAGAAGAGAAACTTCCTCTTATTTCTCGTTATTATCACGATGTGGAAAAAGAGGCAATGCGCCGCTGTATTCTGGATGAGGGCAAACGACTTGATGGTCGTAAAACTACCGAGATTCGTCCTATCTGGAGTGAAGTTGACTTTATTCCGGGACCTCACGGTGCTGCATTATTTACACGTGGTGAAACTCAATCACTTACAACTGTAACGCTTGGCACCAAACTGGATGAAAAAATGGTAGATGATGCTTTGGTACATGATACCGACCGCTTCCTGCTGCATTACAACTTCCCTCCTTTCTCAACAGGCGAAGCTCGTCCACAACGAGGCACCGGCCGTCGTGAAATAGGTCACGGTAATCTTGCAAACAGAGCTCTTAAGAGAATGATACCTGATGATTACCCATATGTTGTACGTGTGGTTTCTGATATTCTTGAATCAAATGGTTCTTCGTCAATGGCTACTGTTTGTGCAGGTACTCTTGCCCTTATGGATGCAGGAGTTAAGATTAAGAAACCAGTAAGTGGTATAGCAATGGGTCTTATCTCTGAAAACAAAGGTCAGAAGTATGCTATTCTTTCTGATATTCTTGGAGATGAGGATCATCTTGGTGATATGGACTTCAAGGTATGCGGTACTCTTGACGGGATAACTGCTACTCAGATGGATATTAAAGTAGATGGTCTATCTTATGAGATACTCGAAGAGGCTCTGGCACAGGCAAAAGCTGGCCGTGAGCATATCATGAGTAAAATGATGGAGACCATCTCTGAACCACGTGCAGATATGAAACCTCATGCTCCACGTATCGAGGTGATAGAAATCCCTAAAGACTTTATAGGTGCTGTAATTGGACCAAGCGGAAAAATTATACAGGGCATTCAGGAAGAGACAGGAGCTACTATCACTATTGAAGAGGTGAATAATAAAGGTCGCGTTGAAGTATCTGCTACTAATAAAGCATCAATCGATGCTGCAATGAACAAAATTAAAGGTATCGTTGCTGTTCCTGAAGTAGGTGAAGTTTACAAAGCAACTGTAAGATCAGTAATGCCTTATGGTTTATTCTGTGAATTCCTCCCAGGCAAAGATGGATTGTTGCATATTTCTGAAGTTGACTGGCAAAGATTTGAGTCTATCGAGGATACCGGTATAAAAGAGGGTGATAAGATAGATGTTAAATTGATTGATATCGACTCCAGATCAGGTAAATTTAAACTTTCACGTAAAGTTTTATTACCACGTCCTGCAAAGGAAGATAAAAATTAGAATTTAAGGGTAAGCATACTTTTTACTTATTATATAAGCGAATCTCAAAAGGATTCGCTTTTTTTGTGTGTTTAAATTGAATGCTTTGTTTCGTCTGGAAATGCAACTTTATAATCTAATCTTCTATCTTTTTGATCATTTATAGCGTTAATACTTTATTTTTAGTAATTTTGTAATCATAAACCTCGTTTTACTTATAAAACGAATTATTAACACAGGTTTTTATTAATAATAATGAAACAACTACTTCTAGGTGCTGAGGCGATTGCTCAGGCAGCTTTGGATGGAGGTATATCAGGTGTTTACGCTTACCCGGGCACTCCATCTACTGAGATAACGGAATTTATTCAAAAATCTCCACAAAGTACAAAAACCAGAGTTCGTTCATCATGGTCGGCTAACGAGAAAACAGCTTATGAATCTGCTCTTGGCATGTCCTATGCAGGTAAAAGGAGTTTGGTCTGTATGAAGCATGTTGGACTAAACGTTGCCGCTGATGCTTTTATGAACTCATCTATTACAGGTGTAAATGGAGGATTGGTAATTGTTGTTGCCGATGACCCATCAATGCACTCATCTCAGAATGAACAAGATAGCAGGGTTTATGGTAAGTTTGCAATGATTCCTGTACTTGAACCATCTAATCAGCAGGAAGCTTACGACATGACCAGATATGGTTTTGATTTGTCGGAGAAAATGGAATTACCTGTACTATTACGTATTCCAACACGTTTGTCGCATTCACGATCGGTTGTTATCAGACAGAACCCTCGCGAACAAAACGACCTTAATCCTTCTCCTATAGATGGCAAGTGGATATTGTTGCCTGCAAATGCCCGCAAAAACTATCAGGGTTTACTTAAAAAACAGGAGACATTAATCTCACTTTCTGAAAAATCCAGGTTTAATAGAGTTATTGAGGGTATTGGCTCCAGTGCTGTTATAGCTTTTGGAATAGGGTTCAATTATGTAATGGAGGTAATTGATGCATTCAGATTAAATACTCCTGTTCTAAAGATATCTCAATATCCTATGCCAAAACAAACTATCAGGGAGTTTTGTGACAGATACTCAGAAATACTTATTGTAGAAGAGGGTTATCCTGTACTTGAAGAGCTTCTGAAAGGTTATCTGGGAAATAAAAAGTTTCGCGGGAGACTGGATGGCATATTGCCAAGAACAGGGGAACTATCTCCAAATGTTATTGCAAAAGCATTAGGAGTAAAATCTTCTAGTATTCAGAATGTGCCTGATATTGTTGTAGGCAGACCACCTATGCTATGCCAGGGTTGTAGTCACCGTGATCTTTTTGAAGCTATCAATATGGTAATGGAAAACTATTCACAGAAACAGATATTTGGTGATATTGGTTGTTATACTTTGGGTGCGCTTCCCCCTTATAGTAGTATAAGTACATGTGTTGATATGGGTGCCTCGATAACAATGGCTAAAGGGGCTGCTGATGCGGGAATGCGACCGGCAGTATGTGTTATTGGCGACTCCACTTTTACTCACTCGGGGATGACCGGCTTGCTCGATGCTGTTAATGATAAATCTCCTGTGACAGTAATTATTTCGGATAATGATACTACAGCAATGACCGGTGGTCAGGATTCTGCCGGTACAGGCAAATTCTTCGACATATGCAAAGGTATAGGTGTTGAAGAGGATCATATAAGAGTAATTAAACCTCTGAAAAAAAATCTCGAGGAGAATATTGCTATTCTTCGGGAGGAGTTTGAATATAACGGTGTCTCTGTAATTATTTCTCAGAGGGAGTGTGTTCAGACATTAAAAAAGAACAGGAAACAGGCAATTGAAATTGAGTAACTTAAAATTATAAATGCAAAAAAATATTATTATAGCTGGTGTGGGAGGCCAAGGGATACTTACTATTGCCTCTATTATTGACCTGGCAGCAATGAACCTGGGACTAAACCTTAAGCAGGCTGAAGTACATGGAATGAGTCAGCGTGGTGGTGCTGTAGAATCTCATTTGCGTATATCATCTAAAGAAATATACTCTGATCTTATACCTCTTGGAAAAGCTGATCTGATTCTTTCTATTGAGCCTATGGAATCTCTTAGATACCTCCCTTTTTTATCTCCGGAAGGTATAATTGTAACTACAACTGAACCGTATGAGAATATTGGTAACTATCCCGATATTGATGATTTGCTAAACAATATCAGGATGTCTGCAAAACATCTTTTAGTTGATGCAAAAATAATTGCTCAGGAAGCAGGTGGTTCCAAAACATACAATATTGCAATGCTTGGTGCTGCATCTCCATATTTGGGAATTGAGACTGAAGAACTGGAAAAAGCAATTGAAATTTTCTTCAAAAGGAAAGGTGATAAAATAGTGGAAATGAATCTGAAAGCTTTCAGATTAGGTATTGAAAAATGTAAGAATTAAAATGATCTGGAACCGTGAAATAGAGTGTGCCGAAAGGGAACAGATGCAGGAATTGCAAAGTAGCAAGTTTAACTGCATGGTAAAACGTATGTATAATAATGTGCCGTTTTACAGACTGAAATTTGACGAAATTGGTCTTAAACCTGATGATATAAAAGATATTGAGCAGCTAAAAGATCTGCCATTTACTACAAAAAATGATCTTAGAGATAACTATCCATTTGGCTTGTTTACAGTACCTCAGAGTGATGTGGTAAGAATCCATGCTTCCAGCGGTACAACAGGAAAGCCAACTGTTGTAGGTTATACTCATTCGGATATAGAGGTATGGGCTGAGGTGGTTGCCAGAAGTCTTACCATGGCTGGTATTCACAGTGGTGACACTATTCAGATTGCTTATGGCTACGGTCCTTTTACGGGTGGTCTGGGACTTCATTACGGAGCTGAGAAGATAGGTGCAACTGTAATTCCAATTTCCACTGGTAATACTAAGAAACAGCTTCAGTTTATGACTGATTTCAAAGCTACAGTGCTCGCTTGTACTCCATCTTATGCTGCTCATCTGGGTGAATGCATAGCAAATGATGGAATCTCTCCGGATGATATTAAGCTGCGTATTGGTGTTTTTGGAGCTGAACCATGGACTAATGAGCTAAGATGTCAGATTGAGAATCTACTGAGTTTGAAAGCTTTTGATATTTATGGTTTGAGTGAAGTGATCGGACCAGGAGTATCAATGGAATGTGAATGTCAATGTGGCAATCATGTGTTTGAGGATCATTTTATTCCAGAAATTATCGATCCTGAAACTCTTGAAGTTTTGCCTGACGGTGAGATTGGTGAACTTGTATTCACAACTGTGAGTAAAATGGCAATGCCTTTGTTAAGATATCGCACAAGGGATTTAACCAGGTTGCACAGAGAGAAATGTGATTGTGGACGTACTCTTGTCCGAATGGAAAAATGTCTTGGAAGAACTGACGACATGCTGATTATAAGGGGTGTGAATGTATTTCCTTCGCAGATTGAATCTGTACTTATGGATATGTCTGAAATAACTCCTCATTATCAAATAATTGTGCGTCGTGAAAACAACCTTGACACTATGGAGATTTTGGTAGAGGTTGATCAGAAAAATTGGTCAGATAGTATTCGTGAACTCGAAGGTATAAGAAGGCGTATTGATAATAATATAAAAAGTATGCTTGGTATAGGAGCTAAGATCAGGTTAGTGGAACCAAATACGATTGAACGATCAGAAGGTAAAGCTAAAAGGGTTATTGACTATAGGAAATGATTGGAATAAGATACATGAAAATAATATATAAAATCAAAAATAATGCATATCAAACAACTCTCTGTTTTTCTGGAAGATAGGTCGGGGCGACTAACAGAACTTACCCGAATACTGGCAGTCAATGATATCAATATTACAGCTTTGAGTGTAGCAGAGACTGCAGACTATGGTATTGTGCGAATGGTTGTTGGCAGACCTGAACTTGCAAAGGATGTTCTCGAGAAAGCTGGATTTTCTATAGGACTAACCGATGTAGTTTGCATTAATATGCCAGATCAACCGGGTTCTCTTTATAATATTCTGGAGATTCTCACTAATAACAGTATTAATGTTGATTATATGTATGCTTTCTCGAATAATGATGTTGCTCTTGCTGTTATCAGGGCTGCTGATATTCAGCGCGTAACTGAAGTGCTTGATAGAAACCGCCTTAAGCTGCTTTCACAGAGTGATATTTATCAGCTATAGAACGACTTAATTTAAATGCTTTGGCAAGTTTTTTCTGCGTCAATTAGAATTGTGATGTTTTTTTGAAGTCTCAACTAATTCTTTCGGGTACCCATTCTGTGAAATGAGTGTTAAATTTGATTTACTGTTTGAACGAAGTGAGTTTAAATCAAATAGCGAATGAACAGCTAATGGGTGAGAGAATTAGTGTAAACTAGAAAAAATATGACAATTCTATAGAAGAAAAAACGAACAGATAATAAAATAAGAAATATGACTAGATTTTCAAGCAGCGTAGCGGAACTGCGCTCTTCAGAAATACGCGATCTAATGAGCCTTGCAACTTCACCAGATATGATTTCTTTTGCAGGTGGAATGCCGGGTAATGAATTGTTCCCATTGAATAAAATAGATAAAATATTAAACTCTCTCTGTGAAAAAGAGAAACAGGTTGCATTGCAGTATGGACCAACCACAGGACTCCCTACCCTACTAGAATCGTTGTCGGAATGGCTTGAGAAAAAAGGGTTGCCTGTTAAATCCAACAAACTTATTATAACAACAGGCTCTCTGCAAGCAATAAATATTTTGGCAAAGGCATTTCTTGATCCGGGAGATTCTGTATTGGTAGAAACACCAAGCTTTATAGGGGCTCTCTCTGCATTCAGATCTTATCAGGCTAATCTTGTTACTGTTCCCTTGAATGGCGATGGAATGGATATTAAACTGCTAAAAGATAGGATAAATTCCTCTTCAGTTAAGCCTAAATTTTTATATTACTCTCCAAATTTTCATAACCCTGCGGGAATAGTTTATTCCGAAGAGGTAAAAAAAGAGATGATCGACGTACTAAGAAATCAGGAAATCCCTATAATTGAAGATGATGTATATAGTGACCTCTATTTTTTTGAAGAGGATAGACCTAAAATGAAACTGATTAAGTCAATGGATCCTGAAGGTATAGATGTCTGCTTTACCGGTTCATTTTCAAAGATACTGGGTCCTGGTCTTCGTCTAGGCTGGATGCTAGTTCCTGATAATATATATCAGAAGTGTGAATTGATAAAGCAGTCAATTGATGCATGCTCTCCAAGTATATCACAGGTTGTTGCTGATAAATTCATCCGTGAAGGTCATATTGATGCCTATATTTCTGAAGTCAGAGAGGAGTATAAAAAACGTGGACTAGCAATGATTGATACTCTGGAGAAATGTTTACCTGAAAGTGTTTCTTTCGAAAAACCTAGAGGAGGGTTTTATACATGGTTACAACTACCTGAGGGATGCGATGCAACAGATGTACTGAAAAAGTCTATTGAAAAAGGAGTGGTATTTGTGACAGGTAAAACTTTCGACCCTGATGGAATTAAAAATGATCATATACGTATATCATTCTGCAATACGGATGTTGAAACGATTAAAAATGGGGTGCCGGTTATTGCTGAAGCAATTAGAGATATTATGAATCTTGCATGAATTTAATGAATAATAATTGATTGTTTAACAATAAAAACGGTTCCAACTATAATAGTTGAAACCGTTTTTATTTTCTAATGATATGAATATTATCTGGTTATTCAAACAATCTTAGCTTAAGAAGGCTATCAGGACTCCTGCTGCAACTGCTGATCCTATTACACCAGAAACGTTACTGGACATACAGTACTGCAGAATATGATTTGATTTGTCATATTTAAGTGCAACATCGTTAGCAACACGTGAGGCCATTGGTACGGCACTTAGCCCGGTTGCTCCTACAAGTGGATTGATCTTTTTCTTAGATCCCTTATTATATAACTTAACTGTAAGTATACCTCCGGCTATTGAGATAGCGAAAGCAAAGAGACCAAGAACTAGAATCCCTATAGTCTCCCATCTCAGGAACACCTCTGCAGGCATAGTTGCACCAACACAGACTCCCAAGAATACGGTAGCCGTGTTCATAATTGGACCAGAGGCTGCATCTGCCAGACGTGCTGTGTTGGGGCCAATCTCTTTCAGCAGATTACCAAGCATTAGCATACCTATAAGTGGTGCAGCAGATGGAACAAGTATTGCTACAACTAATGTAAGAACTATAGGGAATAAGATTTTTACTGTTCTTAAGTGCTTGATTTCGTATTTAGGTGGATATAGTTTATCTTGCTTCTTCATATTGATCATGAAATCATCTTTGGTCATTAGCAATTTTGCAACACCGGGAATGATTACCGGAACCATTGCCATATAAGAATATGCAGCAATTGCGATTGGACCTAACAAGTGAGGTGCCAGCTTTATTGTAGTATAAATTGCGGTAGGTCCATCAGCACCTCCAATTATACCCATCGAAGCTGCTTCAGGCAATGTATAACCCATTATAACAGCAAGGAGTACAACTGTAAAGATACCTATCTGCGCTGCACTGCCAAAAAAAGCAAGCTTCAGATTTCTAAGCATTGGGCCAAAGTCAGTTAATGCTCCCACACCCATAAAAATTATAGGTGGAAGAAGACCCGATTTGATCAGTGAATAGTAAAGAAAATTGATTATTCCATATTCACTTGCAATCTCCGGGAGGTTCATCAGACTCCCGTCAGCCTCGACAACCATACTGCTTTCAACTACTGCCAGTCCAGCTCCCGGCAAATTAGCAAGTAGTACCCCAAAGCCTATTGGTACAAGCAGTAGTGGCTCGTACTCCTTAAATATACCCATATATAAAAGGATACCTGAGATAATCCACATTAGTACAGTGCCCCACTCTACAAATGCAAAACCTGTTACATCAAGAACGTTATTAAAGAATTCTATCATTACTACTGCAATTTAATAAGTATATCATCCTCATCAACTGTATCACCATTTGCAAAACATATCTCAGTCACAGTTCCATCCACCTCTGAAGCAATTGCATTGTATGTCTTCATAGATTCGATGTATCCAATAATATCATTTTTTTTCACTTTATCTCCAACCTTTATAGCAGTTTCACTCGAATCTTTTGTAAGGAAGAATTTTCCTTCCAGCGGAGAAGGTATCTCTTTTAGCTGGCCTGTTGACTGCACTACTACTGGTGCAGGAGCTGACTCTGCAGGTTTAGCTGCAGTTGGTGCCTGACTTATTGTGCCATTTCCGTTATCTGGATAATTTATGTGAACCACATACTCCTCTTCATCAATATTAACAACTAGTGTTTTTGGTTGGAATCCATTTCCGTTATAAGCAGGAACAGTATTGATTGATTCAGAAGCTTCTTTTTCGGCTTTCCTTTTTGCAATATCTTCATCAAATTCTCGTTTTGCATCACCTGATTTATATGCCCTGTACTGTTCTGGATGCATTGCAAGTTCGAATAGCTCTTCGTCATCCAGACCAGTGTCCCAGTTTTTCTTTTCCATCTCTGCACGGTACTCATCCAGTTGATCTGGATAAAGATCCTGTGGGTTACCTGTATAAAACTCAAGGCCTTTGCTTTTAGCCATCTCTATTATCTCAGGTGCAGGATCCACCGGAAGTTTACCTGTTTTGCCGAGTATCATATCCCACACATTATCAGCAATCATAGACCAGCGCTTTTTACCTTTCTCAAGCTGAAGTACGTTCATTAGCGCAAGGTTTTTAACATATTGACTATAAGGTGTCACCAATGGAGGATATCCCACCTTTGGCCATACATATGTTACTTCTTCAAAAAGCTTAATCATCAAGTCATCTTGAGTAAGTTCATTCTGATTATGCTTCCTTTTCCACTTGTTAATTGAAGCTAGGTTATTTTCAAGATCAGACATCAAACTACCCATCATTCCACCTGGTAAACCGGGACCTATAAGAAGCGAATTCATCATCCTGTTCTTTGGATTTATGTAGTATCCTAAGAAATCATCCATATATTTCTGTGTGAGGGTACGCACTTTCATATATGCATTCATGTTGATCTTTGGCACATTAAATCCGGCATCTTTCAACATTGCCTGTATTGCAAGAATATCTGCATGCCCTGTTCCCCATGAAAGTGGCTCCATACCTGCATCAATATAATCTGCTCCGGCATAAGCCGCTTCAAGAATTGAAGCCATCTGGAAACCGGGTCCGGCATGACCGTGATATTGAATAACTGTTTTTGGGTGACGCGCTTTTATATTCTTGATTATTTTCCCAATACTTGCAGGACGTCCAACACCTGCCATATCTTTAATACATATCTCATCTGCACCCATTTCAATAAGGGTGTCAGCAAGTTGAGTATAATATTCAACTGTATGTACAGGAGATACTGTGATACATAATGCTGCCTGAGAAATCATTCCGGCCTCTTTTGCATATTTAATAGAGTTTTCAAGATTTCTGGGATCATTAAGACCATCAAATGAACGAGCAATGTCAGTACCCTGTTTTTTCTTAACATGAAACATCAGTCTGCGTACATCAGCTGGTACAGGACTCATACGAATAGCGTTAAGTCCACGCTCTAACATATGCGTTTGTATACCGGCATCATTAAATGGTTGTGTCCATTCACGAACAGATTTATTTGGGTTTTCACCAAAAAGAAGATTTATCTGCTCAAAACCTCCTCCATTGGTTTCTATACGATCAAAACACCCCATATCTATGATTGCAGGAGCAACCTCTGTAAGTTGTTCAACCGTCGGCACATATTTTCCCGACGATTGCCACATGTCTCTATAGAGAAGACTGAATTTAATCTCTTGTGCCATATATTATTTATTATTTCTTTTTTTGAATTGATTCTACTCTGCCCTGTCCTTGTGTTATCACGTCAACTGCAGCTGTTATGGCTGCAATTTTTCTTGTATTTGTTTTCTTATTCTTTTTTGTGGTACCATCATTTCTATTATCTTTTACATATTTATTGGTTAAGGTTATGATCATTCCACCAAGTAGTACAACTAGCCATAAAACTATAACAACCATAATCATACCAATAAACAATAAGCCTAATGCGGTTCCAAGATTTTCCATACGTATCTTACTTAAATTAAATAATTGAAGTTTCTCTAACCTAATTTCTCTTCAGTGATTTTCCATAACCTCAATTTAAATTGAAAGGAATAGGGACATTTTTATGAGAGAGTGTAAGTTTCTAAATTCAAAATTACAAATAATATTCGAAATTATGCACGAAAGGCTTCAAATTGCGCATTAATAAACAAAATTTAAGACATATTTCTTAAAATAGATAATCTGCTTTCTGTAATCATATTTTTATTTCAGAAAGCTGATAAAAATTCAAGCGTTAAATTAATTTTCAATATTCATCTACTGTATGATTCCATTTGAATAGCTTCATAAACTCAACTACAACAATAGGAACAATTGAAAGTGCAGTTACATATAACCAGTGAACAGCATCCATTTCTACTACACCAAAGATATTTCTTAAAACAGGAATAAGTAATACAGCCATCATTAACAAAGCAGAAGCAAGTATCGCCAGTATTAAGTTTTTATTACTTGCAAGACTTGTTCTAAAGGATGATAACTTATTTGAATGCAAGTTTCTTACATGGAACAATTGAGAAAAGGCAAGTACAGCGAAAGCCATTGTTTGACCAAGTACCTGTCCACCATCATTACATCCTATATAATAAGCTGCAAGTGATATTAGTCCAATTGTTGAACCTTGATAGACAATACGCCAGATCATCCCTTTTGAAAAGAAACCTCTCTTTGGATCACGTGGTTTTCGTGTCATAACATCTTTTTGAGCCGGATCCATACTTAAGGCAAGTGCAGGAAGACTGTCAGTTACCAGATTTACCCATAATATGAGAATAGGTGATAATGGATTACCTAAATTAAGGATTGCAGCAATAAATATCAGCAGTACTTCACCCATATTGGCAGAAAGAAGAAACTGAATTACTTTGAGTATATTATCATAAATACGACGACCCTCTTCTACCGCAGTTACTATAGTTGCAAAATTATCATCGGTAAGCACTACATCTGACGCATCCTTAGCTACTTCGGTACCAACAATTCCCATTGCTACACCTATATCTGCCTGTTTTAGTGCAGGTGCATCATTTACTCCATCACCGGTCATCGCAACAATATCACCATGACTTTGCCAGGCTTTTACTATTCGCACCTTATGCTCAGGGGCAACTCGTGCATACACTGAGTAATCGCGTACATTGCGAGTAAGCATCTCATCATCCGTTTCCTCTAAATCGCTGCCGGTAACAGCTTTGTCACCCTCTTTAAATATACCTATCTCATCAGCAATTGCAATGGCAGTAACTTTATGATCGCCTGTAATCATTACAGGACGAATACCTGCAGTCTTGCATTTTTTTACAGCATCTACAACCTCAGGCCTTGCAGGGTCTATCATGCCAAGCAGACCGATAAAGATCAGATCGTTTTCAATATTTTCTGAATTTACATCTTCAGGAATCTCATCTATATCTTTATATGCTACTGAGAGTACTCGCAGAGCTGATTGCCCCATATTGGTGTTCTCTTTACGAATGGTCTCTATATCCTCTTTAGTAATTGGTCTTATATTACCATGTATAAGAATTCGTGAAGTCACATCAAGTACTTCATCCAATCCACCTTTAACATTTACACGATAAGCATCATTTTCCATCCTGTTTATGGTAGTCATCCTTTTCCTCTCTGAATCAAAAGGTACTTCGCTGATTCTGGGGAATTTTTTTTCTATTTCATTTTTATTGACACCTAGTTTAAGTGCAATATCAACTATAGCTGTTTCAGTAGGATCTCCGGAAAGTTCATGATCTCCATTAGGTAAAATTTTAAGATGCGAGTCGGTGCACAAAAGTGAGCAATGCAGTAAAATATTTTCATCATCATCCTGTTCTTCCGGAAGAGGCAGGTTTCTAAAATTAATTTTATTGCCACCTGCCCAGCCTTCAACAACTGTCATTTTGTTCTGTGTAAGAGTTCCGGTTTTATCTGAGCAGATTACAGTAGTACTACCAAGAGTTTCAACAGACGGTAAAGTACGTACTATCGCATTCTTTTTAACCAGTCGCTGTACTCCAATTGCCAGAACAATTGTGGACACAATTTGAAGACCTTCGGGAATGGCTGCCACTGCAAGGCTAACTGACATCATTAACATTTCTAACCAATGATTACCATATATAATACCAATTACAAATATTACTGTACAGATAACCAAAGCTACATACCCTAAAACTTTTCCAAGCTGGCCAAGTCGTTTACTCATAGGTGTTTCTGTTGCCTCCGTGGATTGTAGCATATTAGCAATCTTTCCAACTTCGGTATTCATTCCGGTGCCTACTATTACTCCTCTTCCGCGACCATAAGTGACTATACTGGTTGAGAATGCCATGTTTGTTCTGTCACCCAGAGTTATATCACTACCTTCAAGTGTGGATTCAATCTTATCAACCGGAACTGACTCTCCCGTAAGAGCAGATTCCTGCACTTTTAAGTTGAATGCTTCAATAAGTCTCATATCAGCGGGAATAATATCTCCTGTATCAAGGACTACAATGTCACCTGGTACAATTTCTGTGGAATCTATCTCTTCAATCTGTCCCTCTCGCATAACTTTTGTGCGTGGAGAACTCATTTTATTTAATGCCTCTAATGAAGTTTGTGCTTTTCTCTCTTCTACTGTACCAATTATTGCATTAAGTAACAATATTGCAATTATAACAAAAGATTCTACAAGCCCTTCTCCTTCCATAACCCCAATCACTCCTGACACAATAGCTGCTATAAGTAATATAGCCACCATACTGCTTTTGAACTGTTCAAGAAAAACTGAAAGTAATGATTTTTGTTTTTTTGAAGCTAATTTATTGAGACCATATTTTTCTCTGCGTTTTTCTATTTCTGTTTCTGAAAGCCCCATTTCAGGATTAACTCCGAATTTTTGTAATACCTCTTCAGCTGATTGGGTATAAAATTGTTCCATCTGTATTAATTTTAA
>Ga0209075_1003039_pt1 | contig 14305 bp, 15 predicted proteins | sample Stecom2011_FD_187523 | JGI IMG/M metagenome (GOLD analysis project Ga0209075, IMG submission 187523) | Agricultural soil microbial communities from Utah to study Nitrogen management - Steer compost 2011 (SPAdes) (version 2) | ecosystem: Environmental > Terrestrial > Soil > Agricultural land... | reverse complement strand
TCCAATGAATGGCAAGCCTTCTGGCTGGCCGTTGGCTTTCTCACCCGCATTCCCATGCTCGCTCGCATTGATTACTCCCAGAAGCTGATGAACCAGTGCAGCATGTACTTCCCGCTGGTAGGGCTTTTGCTCGGTGCCTCATATGCCGGCTTGTTTGCGCTGCTTAACCTGGCTTGGAGCCCGCTGGTGTGCGTGCTGCTGGTTTTGTGCTTCCACTTGTTTGTTACCGGCGCTTTCCATGAAGACGGTCTGGCCGACAGCGTGGATGCATTGGGTGGTGGATATACCGTTGAGAAGCGCCTGGAGATTATGAAAGACAGCCGCATCGGCACCTATGGCACCGTGGCATTAGTCATGGCTTTGGGCCTGAAAGCTGCGCTGCTGATGGATGCCCAAAGCATCTGGCTGGCGCTGCTGGTAGCGCCCGCGATCAGCCGGCTCACACCCTTGCTGTTGATGGCATTTCTGCCCTATGTGACCGATCCGGACAAGAGCAAAAGCAAACCTGTGGCGGAAGGCTTCTCGCGCAACCGTTTGCTGGTCAGTTGCGGGTTTACCGCGTTGGTGGCTCTGGCTTTCAGCCTGTGGTTGCCGGGGCTGTGGCTGGCCGCAGCAACCGCAATCATTGCCGTGGCGTTGCTTTGGGGCTGGTATCTCAAGCAGCAATTGGGCGGTTACACCGGCGACGCGCTGGGGGCCAGTGTCGTGTTTTGTGAGCTGGTCTTTTTGCTCGGGCTCTAGCCCTTAGACTGCACCCTCAATCTACTGAATACGACAGTATGCGCGACAGTTGGCTATACGGCAGACCAGTTTCCTGGTGCCAGGCGGTAAACGCTGCCTGTGCCTGCTGCAATCCTTTCTTGCTCGTGGGCGAAGCATCCAGAAGATTGGCATGGCGCAGGCCGGCAACAACATCGTGGGACAGGATAAAACCGTCCCAGCCCACCATACGCAAAAAGTACTGGGCGCTGTTACCGCCCAAGCGAGAGCCATTGCGCTTTAACCACAGCAACAAGCCCATCTGATCTTCCGACGGCCACTGGCTCAGGAATGCGCCAAAGCTGCCATGTTCCCGCGCCGCATCCATAATCATTCGGGCATTCTCCGGCACAGTGCGGATTTTCTGCATGTTGCGCACAATTCGCTCATCCTGAGCCAGCTCTTCCAATACGTCTGGCGGTACCTGCTGCCAGTAGGCAGGCACAAAGCCATGGAAGGCCGCTTCGAAACCTGCCCATTTGTTATCTATAACTCGCCACACAAAACCGGCTTTAAATACGCAGCGGGTAATCTCCGAAAGGTAGCGATCGTCTGCCCGCGCCTCCAGCGCAGTCGCAGCCGGCAATTTGGGCAGCAGGGCATTCAGCTCTTCGATGCCGCCTTTACGGGCGATGGCACGCTCATGGATATCTGAAAAACGCATAATGTCTCGTCTTTTAATGATTGATATATGTCCAAAAGTTAATGTCGCAATTGTATTAATAGTGACCTAACTCAATTCACTCCATGGTTTCTCGACTACCTTGGAGGCTAACGATCCGGAAATCGTGCTCACTCCTGGCTGGATGAGAGCAAAAAGTTCACAGCCGGGATCGAGACCTTTCATTAGCGCTATAAAGCCGTCGATGTGCATAAAGGAGAAACGCTGTGAACGATAATAATAGCTCCTCGGAAACCCCTTCTGATAAGTCTTTGGATACCTCACCGAACGACCCTGAGCAGGATTTGGCAACGCGGTTCCCCACCGCCTATACCATTCTGTTTCTGCTGATTATATTTGTTGCTGCCCTGACCTGGATTATACCTGCCGGCCAATACGACCGGGCAATGAACGAGGAAGTCGGGCGGGAAGTGGCCGTGCCTGGCACCTACCAGACGGTTGACCCGAATCCCCAGGGTTTTGTGGAAGTAATGCTCGCGCCAACCGCCGGATTCTATGATCCGGACAGCTATGTGGCCAATGCCATTGATGTTGCCCTGTTCGTACTTTTCCTGGGCGGCTTCCTCGGCGTAATGAACGCTACGGGAGCCATTGATACCGGGATACGCAGCGCCATGCGACATCTCAAGGGCCATGAAATCTGGATGATCCCAATATTGATGACCCTGTTTGCTATTGGCGGCACAACCTATGGCATGGCCGAGGAGACCCTGGCGTTCTATGCCATTCTCATCCCGGTGATGATGGCCGCGGGGTACGATGCCGTAACCGGGGTAGCCATCATTCTGGTGGGCGCCGGCATTGGCGTACTGGGCTCCACCATCAACCCGTTTGCCACGGTTATCGCCGCGAACGCAGCTCAAATCCCGTTTACTGACGGCATTGTGGTGCGCTTTATCCTGCTCATTGGCGGCCTGCTGATTTGCTCTGCCTACGTTATGCGTTACGCCCTTCGAGTAAAAGCGGATCCATCCCGCTCTGTGGTATCCAAGCAATGGGATGCACACCGCAGGCTCTTTTTGGGCAAGCATGCTGATGAAATCCAGACGTCTACCCTCACCAAAACCCAGATTGTTGCACTCCTCATCTTCGCTGCCACCTTCGTGGTCATGATCTGGGGTGTATCGTCCCAAGACTGGTGGATGGCTCGCATGGGTGCGCTGTTTTTTGGTGCCGCCATTGTGATAGGCATTATTGCCCGCCTTGGTGAGAAAGAGCTCACTGGCAGCTTTGTGGATGGTGCACGCGATCTCTTGGGTGTTGCTCTAGTGGTCGGGCTTGCGCGAGGCATTGTCGTGATTATGGATCAGGGCATGATTGCCGACACCATTTTGCACAGCGCTGAAACATCCCTCGGTGGCCTGCCGGAACTGGCGTTTATCAACCTGATGTTCTGGATTGAAGTAGGCATGAGCTTCTTTGTGCCCTCGTCATCCGGGCTGGCGGTTCTGTCCATGCCGATTCTGGCGCCACTTGCTGATTTCGCCAACGTAGGGCGCGACCTTGTGGTAACCGCCTACCAGTCGGCCAACGGCCTGGTGAACCTGATCAACCCGACCTTTGCCGTAGTGGTCGGTGGCCTGGCGATTGGCCGCGTCTCCTACGACCGCTGGATAGCGTTTATCTGGCCTTTGCTCCTGATCCTTACCATCTTCATTTCGGTGGTTATCAGCGCAGCTGCACTTATTTAACGGAGGACTGAACCATGTCTGAACATAAGCTTGGCGTACATTCAGAAACCGGAAAACTGCGGCAGGTGATTGTCTGCCGCCCAGGCCTGGCACACCGGAGGCTGACCCCCTCCAACTGCGACGCCCTGTTGTTTGACGACGTTTTCTGGGTGAAGCAAGCGCAGAAAGATCACGATGTGTTTGTCAGCGTAATGCGTGACCGCGGTGTCGAGGTACTTGATGTTAACGAGTTGCTGGCCGAAACCCTGGACATTCCGCAAGCCCGCAAGTGGATTCTGGACCACCGGATTACCTGGAACGACATAGGCGTGGGGATGATCTCTGATCTGCGCGCCTGGATGGACGAGCTCCCCGGCACCGAACTTTCAAAATATCTGATTGGCGGCCTGGAAGTGGGCGACTTGCCCTTTGACCCCACCGGGCTTTTCGGTAATCACCTTGGCCACTATGGCTTTGTACTGCCACCCTTACCCAACTACCTGTTCACCCGGGACAACAGCGCCTGGATCTATGAGGGCGTTACCCTGAACCCCATGTACTGGGCTGCGCGCCAACCGGAAACCCTGCTGATGGCTGGCGTGTACAAATACCATCCGAAGTTTGCCTGCAAGGTGGATGTGCTCTGGGGTGACCCGACCAGGAACCACGGCCTTGCCACGCTTGAAGGCGGTGACGTAATGCCGGTAGGCAATGGCACCGTGCTTGTCGGTATGGGGGAGCGCTCATCACCCCAGGCCGTTGGGCAATTGGCTAACGCTCTGTTTGAAAGAGGCACGGCGGAACGGGTTATTGCCTGCCAGATCCCCAAAACCCGTGCAGCCATGCATCTGGACACCATCTTTACTTTCTGCGGCGGCAACGTGGTTACCGCCTTTAAAGAAATGGCTGACGAGCTGATTTGCTACGACTTGCGCCCCGGTGAAGGCAAAAAGCACCTGTCTTTCCGCCAGGACCCCCGGCCCTTTTTTAATGTGGTGGCTGACGTTCTTGGCTACAAATCCCTCGAGGTTGTACCGACCGGCGGTGATAACCCGGCCGAGCGGGAACGGGAGCAATGGAACGATGGCAACAACGTGTTGGCGCTAAGCCCCGGCGTGGTCATTGGTTACGACCGCAACGACGACACCAACGCAGCACTGGAAGCCGCGGGCATTGAAGTGCTGGCCATTCCGGGTGCCGAGCTGGGCCGTGGCCGTGGCGGTGGGCGTTGCATGAGTTGCCCCACAATGCGTGACCCCATCTGATCCAGGAGGACAAAGACCATGGCTTTTAATCTGAAGAATCGTCATTTCCTCACCTTGCGGGACTTTTCCCCGCAAGAAATCGGCTTTCTGCTGAGACTGGCCAAAGACCTGAAAGCGGCCAAATACGCGGGCACCGAGGTGCCCCAGCTGACTGGCAAAGAACTCGCGCTGATCTTTGAGAAGAACTCCACCCGAACAAGAGTGGGCTTCGAGGTGGCTGCTTACGATCAAGGCGCCAGAGTGACCTATCTTGGGCCTTCAGGCACCCACATTGGCCACAAGGAATCGGTAAAGGATACCGCCCGGGTTCTGGGCCGCGTTTATGACGGCATTGAGTACCGGGGTTTCGGCCAGAAAATTGTTGAGGAGCTGGCCGAGTATGCCGGCGTGCCGGTATTTAACGGCCTGACCGACGAGTTTCACCCAACCCAGATTCTTGCAGATTTTTTAACCATGCAGGAACACGTTGAGAAACCGCTACATGAAGTGGCCTATGTGTATATTGGCGACGCCGCCAATAACATGGGTGACAGCCTGCTGATTGGCGGGGCCAAAATGGGCATGGATGTGCGCTTGTGTGCGCCAAAAGAGTGTTGGCCAAAGCAGTCCATTCAAGACGAAGCCCGGGCTATCGCTCAGGAAACAGGTGCCCGGATCACCATTACTGAAGACGTTGATGCCGCCGTAGCAGGCGTCGATTTTGTGTACACCGATGTGTGGGTGTCCATGGGTGAGCCGAAAGAAAAGTGGGGCGAACGCATCAAGCTGTTAATGCCCTACCAGGTGAACGCCGCCCTGATGGAAAAAACCGGCAACCCGCGAGCCCGCTTCATGCATTGCCTGCCCGCGTTTCACAACACCGAAACCACGGTGGGCAAGGAAATAGAGGCCGAGTTCGGCATTACTGCCATGGAAGTGACGGATGACGTTTTCGAAAGCCCCGCCTCCATCGTGTTTGATCAGGCGGAAAATCGCATGCACACCATCAAGGCAGTGCTGGTAGCCACACTTGGGGCCTGATACTGGCTCCAACTGCTGAAAAGGATGCACAGGATGCTGATTGTTGCAGCTCTGGGCGGTAACGCCCTCTTAAAGCGCGGCGAACCGTTAACCGCCAAGACTCAGCGCACCAACGTGAAAATTGCTGCGAAATCACTGGCCAAACTGGTACAGGCCGGACATGAGCTGGTGATTACCCACGGCAACGGCCCCCAGGTGGGGTTGCTGGCATTGCAGGGCGCGGCATACAAGCCTGAGGAAGCCTACCCGCTGGATGTGCTGGGCGCGGAGACCGGTGGCATGATCGGTTATATGATCGAGCAGGAGATGGAAAACGCCCTCAACCATAGCCGTCCTGTGGCAACCCTGCTCACCCAGGTGGTGGTTGACCGGGAGGATCCGGCCTTCAAAAATCCCACCAAATTTATCGGCCCGGTCTACGATAAGGCAGAAGCCGAATCCCGGGCAGCAGCAGCCGGCTGGCACATTGCGGCCGACGGCGACAAATGGCGCAGAGTCGTACCCTCCCCTGCACCTAAAGAAATACCCGACATGCGGGTACTGAAACTGCTACTGGATCAGGGGGTAATTATCATCTGCACCGGAGGTGGTGGCATTCCGGTGCTACGCCGTAACGACGGCAGCATGACCGGTGTAGAAGCCGTGATTGACAAGGATGCCGCCAGCGCTTTACTGGCGCGCGAGCTAAAAGCCGATGCCCTGCTGCTTTTAACCGACGTGGATGCTGTGTATAAAGATTTCAATACACAGGCTGCAACCCCGGTTCGTAAAATCACACCGGAACATGCCCGCAGACTCGATGTACCAGCGGGCTCCATGGGGCCAAAGGTGGCGGCGGCCTGCAATTTCGCCGACACTGGAGGTGTCAGTGGCATTGGCCGACTGGAGGATGCACTCGATATTCTGGGTGGGCGCGCAGGCACACTCATCAGCAAAGACGCCACTCATAACACTTAATCACTCGGGCCCGTTATTCATGTCGGATCAGATCGTTGATGTTGGACAGGTTGTAGGCGTTCGCGGCGGCGTTGTCGATGTGAAGTTTCCGGCAACCTCACCCCGTATTCAAGATCTGGTTTACGCTGGCAGCCTGGCGATGGAAGTAACCTCGCTCCTGGAAAATGGTGCCGTGCGCTGCATGGCGCTGGCACCGGTGCGTGGGCTGGGCCTGGGAATGCCAGTAAAAGCGACTGGGGCCGCAATTCAGGTGCCGGTGGGTGATACGGTGCTGGGGCGCATGCTCAACGTGTTTGGCGAACCCATTGATGGCAAACCAGCCCCGGCCGCCGAGGTGCGACGATCCATTCACCAACCGCCCCCGGCATTGGAAGATCGCGTCATCCACAGCGATATTCTGGAAACCGGCATCAAGGCCATCGATCTGCTCTCCCCCATTGAGCGCGGCGGGAAGACCGGTCTGTTCGGCGGTGCGGGTGTGGGTAAAACCGTGCTGATTACCGAGCTGATCAACAACACGGTTCAACATTATCAGGGCGTAAGCCTGTTCTGCGGCATTGGCGAGCGCTCGCGGGAAGCGGAAGAGCTTTACCGGGAGATGGGCGATGCCGGTGTGCGGGATAAAACCGTGATGCTGTTCGGGCAGATGAACGAAGCCCCGGGTGTGCGGTTTCTGGTAGGCAAAACCGCACTCACCATGGCGGAGTACTTCCGCGACGTGCAGAAACAGGATGTGCTGCTACTCATCGATAATATTTTCCGCTTTGTGCAGGCGGGCTCGGAAGTCTCCGGCCTGATGGGTCGCATGCCCTCCCGGGTGGGCTACCAGCCCACGTTGGCTACCGAACTGGCAACGTTGCAGGAGCGCATCACATCCACACGCAATGGTGCCATCACCTCAATCCAGGCGGTTTATGTGCCTGCTGATGACTTCACCGACCCGGCCGCGGCGCACATTTTCTCGCACCTTTCCGCCTCGGTGGTGCTGTCGCGCAAGCGTGCCAGTGAGGGCCTTTACCCGGCGGTGGACCCCCTCGGTTCTGCCTCGGTTATGCTGACTCCGGCCATCGTTGGCCAGCGCCATTACGACATTGCCCGGGCGGTAAGGCGCACCCTGGCCGAGTACGAAGATCTACGCGACATTATTGCCATGCTGGGCATGGAAGAGCTCTCAGCCGCCGACCGGGCCACCGTGGCGCGGGCGCGGCGGCTTGAGCGTTTTCTCACACAACCGTTTTTCACCGTCGGCGCGCTGACCGGCGACAGCGGCAGGCGCGTGTCGATCAAGGACACCCTGGACGGTTGCGAAACCATCTTGAATCAGAGCGAGTTTCACGATAACGAAACTGACTACTACATGATTGGCTCCCTGAAGGATCTGGAGAAAAAACCATGAGCCTTGCCGAATCCATGCAGGTAACACTGCGCCTGCCAACCCGAACCCTGTTCGAAGGCAGCGTGCAGCGGCTATTCGCCACCGCGCAAAACGGTGCTTTCGGCATGCTTCCGAACCATACGGATTTTGTGACGGCGCTGGTGCCCTCGGTGCTGATTCTCACATCAGCCGACGGCACCGAAGCCTTCTTTGGTGTGGACGAAGGTGTGCTGATGAAAAAAGGCCACCAGGTAGACATCGCCATACGCCGAGGCGTTCAGGGCAAGGATCTCGAATCCCTGAACGAAACCATTCAGGCTGCATTTATCGAAGTGGATGAGGAAGAGCGGGTTGCACGCTCGGCTTTGTCCCGGCTGGAAGCAGGAATAGTGCGGCGGTTTGGCGACTTGCGGAAACCCTCGGTATGAGCCCAAAAAGCGATCGCTCAGCAGAAGACATACGGCGCAGTGCCGAGCGCATGAAGCGCGCAAGGGATGAGCCCGGAGTTAGCCCCCTGCGCGGGCTTGGTGCCTTCGGAATCATCGGCTGGTCGATTGCAGTGCCCACCGTGGGGGGCGCTTTCCTGGGATTGTGGCTGAACGACGTAGCACCACAGAACTTTTCCTGGCCCATTGCCCTGATTCTGGGTGGCGTGGTTGCAGGAGGCATCATTGCCTGGAGCTGGATCGAACGGGAAGGGCCAGACCGCAAGGGAGACAAACGTTGATAATTGTAGATTGGCCAGCGGTATTGCTGGGGTTTTCATTTGGTTTACCCGTCAGTGCGCTGTTCTTCATAGGGCTGGCCTGGGGCATGCGACGCGCCCTGGGCTCTGACCGGCCCGGCCTCTGGCTGATGGCCAGCTCGTTTTGCCGGATTGCAGTGCTGCTTGGTGTTGGTTATCTGGTAACGGCTTACGCTGACAGTAACTGGGCCATCGCCGGCTACGCATTGGCGTTTTTCCTGGCGCGGCTGGTGGCCGTGCTCTGGGCCAGAATCAGCAAGGCACCCGCAACGGCTCCACAGGAGGGCGCATAATGCAGCTTACCCCGGATGACATTATCGTTTTTACGCTGGCCGGCTGGGAGGTTAACGCCACCATCGTTAACACCTGGATCGTGATGGCGTTACTGGTGGGTATTTCCATGCTGATTACCCGCAACCTCCGGCCAGATGTACCGCCCAATCGCTGGCGCACCTCGCTGGAAGTGATCGTAAAGCTGATTCAAGGCCAGATCGAAGAGGTAACCCGGAACTCCGCACGCCACGTGATGTACTTTGCCGGCACCCTGTTCCTGTTCATCGCTTTATCAAACCTGATGCTGGTGGTACCCGGGTTTTCACCGCCCACGTCGTCGCTATCCACCACAGCAGCACTGGCCTTGTCTGTGCTGGTGGCGGTACCGGTGTTCGGCATAGCCAGTGGAGGCGTAGGGCATTATCTCAAAACCTTTATCGAGCCCTCGGTCATCATGTTGCCATTCAACATCATCGGCGAGTTCTCCCGGGGCATCTCGCTGGCCATCCGTCTTTACGGCAACGTAATGAGCGGGGCGGTTATTGCGGCCATCCTGCTTACCGTCGCGCCGTTTTTCTTCCCGGTGGTCATGGACATGCTTGGCTTGTTAACCGGCATGATTCAGGCCTATATATTCGCGATTCTTGCTACCGTTTACATTTCATCTGCCACGGCAGAACCAGACGCTCCAGCGCTCAAAAAAGAGGATAAGTCATGACCGATCTAGCCATTATTGCGGCCATTTCGATATTTACCGCGGGTTTTACCATTGCCATCGGCGCCATTGGCCCGGCACTGGGTGAAGGGCGAGCCGCCGCCGCTGCGATTGCCGCCATTGCACAGCAACCGGATGCAGCGCCAACTCTGTCACGAACCCTGTTCGTGAGCCTGGCGATGATTGAATCTACCGCCATCTACTGCTTTGTGGTGGCTATGATTCTTATTTTTGCCAACCCGTTCTGGGATGCCATGCAGGTTGCCGCAGGAGGCTAGAGCCGATCATGTCCATTGACTGGATTACCGTTATCGCGCAGATCGCCAACTTTCTGGTGCTGGTGTGGCTGCTGAAGCGCTTTCTCTACCGCCCGATTCTTGATGGCATAGATGCCCGTGAGGCTGAAATAAAGCGCCGCATGGCAGAGGCAGGAGAGGCCGAGAAAAAGGCCCAGGCTGCCGAAGCGGAATTCCGCCAGCAGCAAAAACAGCTGTTGTCGGATCAGGATGCTGTGGTCAAACAGGCCCTGAGGGAATCGGAAGATCAGCGCGACAGCCTGCTGGCCGAAGCTCGCGCCAAGCTGGAGCAGGAACAGCAAGACTGGCACAAGCACCTTGAGCGTGAACGCCAGAAGTTCACCGCACAGCTGCAGCGTACCGGCGAAGAAACCCTGCTGGAGCTGACCCGCAAAGCACTGCGGGATCTTGCGGATGAATCCCTGGAAGAGGCTATCGTTCGCCATGTAAGCGCGCGTTTGCGGCCTATTGCTGGCGAACTCTCGGATGCTGCCGGCGACAGCAAGGAGGCGGTAGCAACCACACGCGACACCTTGCCCGAAGCGGCACAGGCGCTGCTGCTTGCTGACGTTAAAAGCTTGCTACCAGGCATCAACCTGCGCTTTGAAAGCGACCCGCAACAGTCGCCAGGCCTGGTTCTGCGGGTTGGCGGCGCACAGGTAGCCTGGACTGTGGACAGCTATACCGAAGAATTTGATGCGCTGCTAAACGAGCGCATGGCTGCGGGTGCTTCCGGGCGCATTCAGCCGGCGGGCACATAAACCCGGTTGTGCATAAAAAGGATAGATTAAACGCTATGGCCGACACCGATCACAGTGCTCCGAAAAACCGCTCTCCATCACAGCCCCAATCGCACGCTGAATTGCATTCAGCCGGGCAGTTCGAGACATGGCGGGAATCCCTGCTGGCAGCGCCTATACCAGCACCGGTAATAACCGAAGTAGGCCGTGTAACCGAAGTAGGCGATGGCGTTGCAATTGTGACCGGTCTGGCTCGAGCCTTGGCCGATGAGCTGCTGATTTTTGAATGCGGTGTTCAGGGCATAGTGCTGGATCTGGAACCTGGCCGGCTCGGGGTGATTCTGCTTGGTCCTTCCGAGCTGATTACTCTGGGCGAGGATGTACGCCGCACCCGCAAGGTGGTGAGCGTGCCCGTCGGCCCCGCGTTGCTCGGGCGTGTGGTTGATGCCATGGGCCGCCCGAGGGATGGTTTGGGAGCTATCGCCGCTGTTGCAGAAACCCCCATTGAAGCAGAAGCACCGGGCATTCTCAGCCGCTCAGCTATTTTCCGGCCGCTGGCAACCGGCCTTAAAGCCATTGATGCTGCCGTACCTGTAGGCCTCGGCCAACGCGAGTTGATCATCGGTGATCGCCAAACCGGCAAGACCTCCATCGCCATAGACACCATGCTCAACCAATCGCGCTCAGATGTTGTCTGCATCTATTGCGCCATTGGCCAGCGTGGCGATGCTGTATCCCGAGTTATCGCAGCATTGAAAAAGGGCGACATGCTGGCCCGCAGCATCGTGATGTCGGCCGGTGACGAAGAAACACCGGGGCTGGCTTACATAGCGCCCTACTCCGCCATGGCCATGGCAGAGTACTTTTCCGATCAGGGCCGGGATGTGCTGGTGATTTTTGATGACCTTACCCACCACGCCCGCTCCTACCGCGAGCTATCATTGCTGTTGCGCCGACCACCAGGGCGCGAAGCCTTCCCCGGCGATATTTTCTACGTGCATGCCCGCCTGCTGGAACGGGCCGGCCAGTTTACTCAGGAAGCCGGTGGTGGCTCGATTACCGCCTTGCCGGTGGTGGAAACCCAGGCGGAGAACCTGTCGGCCTACATTCCCACCAACCTGATCTCCATCACCGATGGGCAGATCTACCTGTCGCCACGACTGGTGCGCCGTAACCAGTTCCCGGCCGTGGATCTGGGCCTGTCCGTTTCTCGCGTAGGCGGCAAAGCGCAAAGCCGCACCCTTCGCGAAGTAGCCGGCAACTTGCGGGTTACCCTGTCGCAATTTGAAGAATTGGAAGACTTCGCCCGCTTCGGTACACGCCTGGACGACACCACCCGCGCCCGCCTCACCCGTGGCGCTGCCGTTCGCACCGCCTTGCGCCAGGCCGAGCGTGACCCCATGCCCCCCGCCGAGCAACTGGCGGTTTTGATTGCCGCAATGGAAGGGCTTTTCGATGCCTTGCCGGAAGAACAACTGAGCGGTGCCATGGACCGCATTCGTGCCGCTGCCCGGAAACACTTCCAGTTTATCGACGAGCGTATCAACGAAAACAAGGGGTTGAGCAAAGAAGACCGCGAACGGATTATCACAACCGCTCGCACCGCACTGTCTGCGAACCGCTCAGACGAGGTCAGCCATGGCCCAGACGCTTGAGACGCTGACCCGGCACAGCGACACCCTGACGAGCATTCGCGGCATCGTTCACACCATGAAAACCCTGTCGGCGATTAACGCGGCACCTTATGAACACGCGGCCCGCTCGATTGAGGCCTATCACCAGACTATATTGCAGGGCTTTGCCGCCTTCGCTTATCGAACTGGTGGTATCAACCTGCGACAGGAAAATGCTGTGGAGCATCTGGTCATCGTGTTCGGCTCCGACCACGGCCTCTGCGGCAATTACAATGAGGTGCTTGCAGAAGTGGTGCAGCAACATTGCCAGAGCCAAACGATCGGCAAGCAACGCCTGCTCTGTATCGGCGCGCAAATGAACGATGCTCTGGATGATCAGGACCTGCTGCCAGAAGCTGTCTTGCTGCCACCGGCGTCTGCGGATGGCATAGGCCGCCTTGCTGGCGATATAGTTACCCGCATAGACCGTTTTAGCCGAGGCCAACCGTTGCATCATCTGGCCGTCACTCTGGCGTTTACCCAGCGCGGCGAACACGGCACGCGGGAACCGACAATACAGAGCCTTCTTCCGCTTGCACCCTCACTACTCGAGCGTAAAACACACTGGGGTTCACGCTCACTTCCGGATTACACCATGGAAGCGGACGCGCTGTTGTCATCCCTGATTCGCAGCCATATTTTTGCCAGCGTTTTCCGGGCCTCGGCAGAAGCCATGGTGACAGAGAACTCCGCCCGGCTGGCTTTGATGCAGCAGGCGGAGCAATCGGTAGATGAGCGCATTGAGGTGGTGGAGGGGGAGCTTCGATCGGTGCGGCAAACGGAGATCACCAACGAGTTGATGGACGTGATTATCGGGTTTGAGGCGTTGAAAAAGCCGAAGAAGCGGGTGGTTTCTGAGCAACCGCAATAAGGCCCAAATTGCGCCCCAAGGTCACCAAATCAGGGGCTTCCCCCAGCCATTTCCATGCACCAACTCTTCCAGCGGCAGGCGTGAGCGCCAGCCTTTGGTCTCCAGCTCCGGCTTGTCCAGAAACTCACTGACATAACCCAGACACAAATACGCCAGTGGGTAGACGTTTTCCGGCAGGTTCAGAATATCGGCCAGTCTGGTTTGATCGATAATACTGACCCAACCCACACCGATGCCTTCCGCCCGCGCCGCCAGCCAGAGGTTTTGTACGGCAAGGCAGGTACTGAACAGATCCATATCCACAATGGAGTTACGCCCAAGCACATGGGCGCCACCGCGGCTGCGATCACAGGTAATACACAGATTCATCGGGCTTTCAGTAATGCCCTGCAGTTTCAGGCTGCGATAGGTTTGCTGGCGCTCCCCGGTGTAATTGTCTGCGGCTTTTGCGTTCTCTTCATTGAAGCTGGCCAATACCTGCTCGCGAACGTCCAGGCTGTCGATGAGTATAAAATCCCAGGGTTGCATAAAGCCCACGGAAGGCGCGTGGTGCGCGGCTTTCAGGAGCCTTGCCAGCACGGGTTTTGGAATCGGGTCTGGTAGAAACTGTGAGCGCACATCGCGGCGTTCGTATATGGCACGGTAGAGTCCGGCGCGCTCGCTGTCACTGAAGCTGTTATCTGAATTACTCATTGTGCCTGGTGTCCTCCGGGGTGAACGCTATCGGGCTCAGGTTCAGCAGTTCGCGCAACCACGCGGTATCGAGATGCTGCTCTATCTGATCCGCCAATCGGTCCAGTTGCGCCATGCGATGCTGCTGATAATCCACCGCAGCGCCCGACTGATTCAACCCGGCCCAGTGCAGGATTGCATCACAGGCGGTGGGCTCGTCGAATATTCCATGCACGTAGGTTCCGGCGATCTGGCCGTCAGTACTCATCGCGCCCTCGTTGCTGCCATTTATCCGGCCCAGCGGGCGCGTCAGAGCCGCTCCCTCACTCACGCCGTTGTGCATTTCGTATCCGCTGAAACTGGCCTCTACCTGCGCAGAATCCGTTGCCGTCAGGTTTAGCACGCCCTGCACGTTTTTCAGTTGTTTACCGGCCACCATTTTGGTGGACATTTCCAGCAAGCCCAAGCCATCCGTTTTGCCCGGGTCGCCTTCCAGCCCATCTGGGTCAGTCACCTGCTTACCCAGCATCTGGAAACCGCCACAGATACCGAACACCTTGCCGCCGTAGCGCAGATGTTTACGAATGGCTTG
>Ga0209075_1003038_pt1 | contig 14306 bp, 15 predicted proteins | sample Stecom2011_FD_187523 | JGI IMG/M metagenome (GOLD analysis project Ga0209075, IMG submission 187523) | Agricultural soil microbial communities from Utah to study Nitrogen management - Steer compost 2011 (SPAdes) (version 2) | ecosystem: Environmental > Terrestrial > Soil > Agricultural land... | reverse complement strand
ATTTACAATGAAGTTCGAGAAATTCACGTAACCCGTTTTCCGTATAATAATTTTCTGTATCCAGATTATAACGACGAGGAGGAATAAAACTATTGATTAATTTAATTGAAGGAACTTTTACATGGTGGAAGTTCCTTTTTTTATTTTATAGGTTTTTAGGATACATTTTTTAACAAAACCATTAATTACTATAAAACTAAGGCTATAAATTAAAGTAGGTTCTGTGGGTATCTTACGACTCATTTTTTTAAATAAAGCGACAGCATCTTTTCATAACATAGCTAAGAATTTTTGGATTACATCACCTAAGTAATAAGTGGATGTTAATTAGCTATATACGTAATGCGTATAGCGTATGTATAGCGTATATATAGCGTATGAAAGCTATGGTAACTAGGTAGAAGAGCTATGTCAACCATATGGTTTCTTTGACTTAGCCCTAATATTTTTAAATACAATAATTAACACGCATGCAGTTGGGAATATTGCGTTGTTAATTTCGGCATGGAACAAAGAAATTTGAACGATTTTAAAAACGTATTTACAACGAAGTTCGAGAGATCCATGTAACCCGTTTTCCGTATAATAATTTTCTGTATCCCGATTATAACGACGAGGAAGAATAAAAAAAGCGCCAATTGGCGCTTTTTTTATGTATTATAATGTGTACTAGAAATTATAACTTAAACCAAAGGTGGTATAAACTTGTATAGAGTTATCTACATTGTCAAAGTTTGGCTGAGGATCCGTGCCTGCAGAGTCCCAATTACCGAAAGCATAATTTAAAGCTTCTTGCTTACTGTCTCTTAAACCAATCTCAAAACCAAGTCCTATCCCTTTCCAAACGGTATAGCTTAAAGAGTTAATCCAAGTCCAGTTGGATAAGTCGGAATCCTTATAACTCATAAAAGCCGAAAGATTGGTATTGAATTTTACACCTCCAAAAGAACGGTTGTAGTTAGCCACTACCTTTGCTCCAAGAGACGATTCGAAAATATCATTATTATCAGCAAATACAAAGTTGTAGTTTAAAGGATGAACCACCACCACTAAATTTTCTACTGGTGTCCATGTTACCCCAACTCCTAAATCTAAATATCCCGGATTGTTAAAGTTGTTAATAAGGGTTGTTCTATATTCCCCTAAAGTAGATGCAGCTAGATTTTTAGCTATTTTATAACCAAAAAGTGAAGTCACATCAAAAACATCGCTAGACTCTCTAAAGTTCTTATTGTCAGTTGGGTCATCTTTATCGTCAAATTTCACCCAACTTAGGTTAATATTGGCTGTATTGTACCAAAAGTACTTTTCTCTATCTAATTTGGCATGAGGGTTTGCAGTAATAGTTATACTTCCTGCAGAATTGTTAGGAGATCCTTGAGCATACCAGTTATTAAAATTAGAGAAACTTGCTCCAATAGTACCAAAGGCACCAAATTTCCATCCAGGGAATTGGTCTATTTGCTTTTGTAAAGCATCTACCTGTCCTTGAAGAGCACTAATAGAATCTTTTTTAGCTGCTTGTTCAGATTTTAATTCTTCTTTGGTTTGTGCCATTCCTGTTGAGATTGCGCCTACTAAAGCGAGGGTTGTAAGTAGTCTTTTAGTCATCATATGAGTTTTCATGGATTAAATTTTTAAAAGTCTGCAAATATATGGGATACAATAGATTAATCAAAATTAATTATTTTACTTTTTACTTTTTGATTTTTGGTTTCTTATATAAAGGAACTGAAGAACAAGCTTCGCCGTACATAATGGAAAGAGCTAGAGGTTTTAGCTTTTCTGCTATCATAATATAAGCGTTTCTTGGTACTGGCTTATTAGAGCAACCTTTTATAATAACAGGTTTGTTTTCAAAATCCTTTAAATCTAAATGATTGATAATGTCTTGGTAGATGGCTGTTTCCAACATATCTAAATTACCAATTATGGTTCGTTTAGAAATGGACTCCAATTCTAATACTAGTAACATATAGGCCCATGCAGGAATTATCGCATCAGTGGAGCAGGTTAGGGCTACAAATTGATCTTGATGTTGATTCCAGTCGTAATTCTTTACCTGTTCTCTAAAATCTTTTTCCCGTAACACAAAACCTTCAAAAAGCCAATCTTTTATGTCAAATAAAACACGTTTTCCATTCGGATAATAATCTTCTAAATCCAAGACTGCTAATTTGCTATTTGCAACTCTATTTAAAATCTCTTCTGCCATAACACAAAGATAAATGTTTTTATTGATAGCCTTCTGCTTGTAGCGAAAACAATTCGGAATATAAGGCTTGGTTGTTTATAAGTTCTTCATGGGTTCCAATTTCTAAAACTTTACCATGCTCAAGGACTAAAATTCTATCTGCTTGCCTAACGGTACTAAATCTGTGTGAAATTATAATGCTGGTTTTATCTTTGGTTAAACCAATAAAACGACCAAAAACCTCACTTTCAGCTCTGGCATCTAATGCAGATGTGGGCTCATCTAAAATCATAACTTCTGCATTTTTCATATAGGCTCTGGCTAGGGCCACTTTTTGCCATTGACCACCAGATAATTCTTGACCATTAACAAAACGTTTTCCCAACTGTTGATTGTAGCCTTCTTCTAACTCGGCCACAACATCATGAGCTAAACTTAGTTCTGCTGCTTTTTCAATTTTATCTTGATTGTCTATTTCGTCAATGTTTCCAATGGCTATGTTTTCTCTCACAGTAAATTCATATCTAAAGAAATCCTGAAAAATAACACCGAAATACTCTTGATATTTTGCAATGTTAAAACGATTAATATGGATTCCATCTAATAATATTTCGCCAGAAGTAGGTTCGTAAAAACGTAATAATAATTTTATTAAGGTCGTTTTACCTGCACCATTCTGACCTACAAATGCTAGTTTTTCACCTGCTTTTAGTGTGAAACTAATGCCTTTTAAAATGTCTTTTTCCGAATTTGGATAGGCAAAATGTACGTCTTTAAACTCAAAGCCTTTTTTAATATGTTTTGGTAGGGGTACATCTTCTTTAGCTTTTGGAACAATTGAAATGTCTATAAAATCGAAATAATCTTTTAAGTATAAGGCGCTTTCAGCAATACGCGTAAATTTTGAAAAGAAATCTTGCAAATTTCGTGTTAAACGATTGAATGCTCCAGATAAGAAGGTTAATTCACCTAATGTAATAACGCCAGAAAGGACTCTGTAAATAATAAAAACATAGGCTCCATAATAACTCATAGTACCTAATACATTAAACAAAAAACCTAAAGCAGAACGTTTAACAGCTAGCGATTTATTAAGTTGATAATATTCTTCAGAGAGGTTTTTAAATCGATCTACAACAAAATCGGTCAAGCCAAAAAGTTTGATTTCTTTTGCTGTTTTATCGTTGGCGCCAATAAATCGTAGATAATCTAATTCTCTACGTTCTGAAGTCCAACTTCTTGCCAACGAATATTGCTGTTGACTAAAACGCACTTCATTTATAAATGAAGGAATAATACTTAGTACCAATAGAATAATTAAATAAGGTTCAAAGTAAATTAAACCGGCTACAAGAGTGGCAATGGAAATGGTGCTTTGTACCTGCCCCAAAACGTTAGACATAAGTCCAACGCGACCAGAAGTTTGTGTTCTGGCACGTTCTAATTTATCATAAAACTCAGAATCTTCTAATAAACTAATATTAATTTGATTCGTTTTTTTGATTATGGTTATGGAGGTTGCAATGCTGTATTCGTCACCGAGTAATCCATCGGTTAATGAAATGGCCCTACTTATTAAATCGGATAGAATAATTAGGGCAAACTCGGCAGCGACATAGGTCCACAGCAATGAGTAATCTGGATACTCTAATGAAATTTGTAAAATAATTTCATCAATAATAAGCTTGCCTATCCATAAAATAATAACCGGAAGTAAAGCTCCAATAAGTCTACAGAACGCCGATAACAAAAAGAGTCTTTTATTAACTTTCCAAATCTCTTTAAAAAACCTAGGAATGTAAATCAAAGCATTAAACGATGATTTTATGCTTGTTTTCTTTTCGTCTTTTAAAGAAGCGGGCTGACGTCTTGCCATTTAAAATTTTTGTTAAAGCATTCCAAGTTCCAACTTGGCTTCATCACTCATTAAATCTTGGTTCCAAGGCGGATCGAAAGTAATTTCTACTTCGGCCGTTTTTACTTCATTTATCGATCTTACTTTTTCCTCAACTTCTAAAGGCAAGGTTTCAGCAACTGGGCAATTAGGTGTAGTCAGGGTCATTAAGATTTTTACTTCGTAATCTTCATTCACGAAAACATCGTAGATTAAACCCAATTCGTAGATGTCTACAGGAATCTCTGGATCGTAAATGGTTTTTATAACTTTCACTATTTTTTCGCCTAATGCGTTGGTGTCTATGATTGTTTCGCTCATCTTATTTTTGTTTTTAGTTAAGTTGTTTCTTTTAAAAAAATCTACAAGTAACAAGTCAACTAGTTTAATTGTGTTTGGTATGCAATGGCATACATTTTTAATTGTTTAATCATACTTACCAAACCGTTTGCACGAGTTGGCGATAAATGTTCTTTTAAACCAATTTCATCGATAAAATCGGTGTTAGATTCTATGATATCACTTGGTTTCTGATTGGAAAATACACGGATTAAAATAGCAATGACGCCTTTGGTAATAATAGCATCGCTATCTGCTGTGAAAACAATTTTGTTGTTTTCTAAATTGGCATGTACCCAAACTTTACTCTGACACCCTTTTATAAGGTAGTCGTTGGTTTTATATTGCTCATCGATTAAAGGCAAGGTTTTACCTAAATCTATCATGTATTGATAGCGTTCCTCCCAGTCTTCAAACATGGCAAATTCGTCAATAATATCGTTTTGAATGTCTTGAATCGTCACTTTTTATTATTTTATACAAAAATACAATTTGTATTATTCCTAATCAATTTTTTACTGTTTTTCGGCCAATCCCAAAAGGGTCGAAACTAAAGATGCAATATACTTATTGGGCTCTCCATTGTCGAACTCAGGGGTTGAATAGGTTTTACCTTGATAAGTAATTTGAACTCGCGCAATAGCAGCTGCATCTACAAATCTATGTTCCGTTGGTGCTTCTAAAGTTTTTATTTTTTCAAGATTTAGAGCTTTTACTTCTTTTATTAAATTGTTGATCTCTGTTTGAGAACAGGTTTTAATAGTAGGAGCAGAGCTTCTGTCTTTTTGAATGGACAACTTGCCATTTTCAAATATATACTTACTAAAAAACCCTCTAGATACTGCAGAATATTCAATGGTGTAATTAGTGTCTTGAGTCATTTTTTCTTCAGGATTTTTAGAAGCATTTATAAGAACAGCTTCCTTATTGGATAAAATTAAATTTTGGTTTTTAGTAGTAATGGATGTAACATTATTTAATGCAGCTAACATATTTCGCTCTATGTTGTTGTTAGCCTCCTGACAATGCATTCTAGTTGTAGCTAAAGAACCAAAAGAGATGGAATTTCCATCGAGTTTATAGGTTCCAGTAAATCTATTACAACCTAAAAACCCGGATACAGAGTTGGTGTTTTCATCAAACTGTATGGTTAATTCATCTGAAGCATAGTTGTTTTCTCCAATACTAGATACGTAATAGGTTCCAGAAATTACTTCCATAGCTTCTTTATTCGTTTCCATAGCGGCTACATCCTTTGAATTTCCACAAGACATAAAAGTGAAAATGCTTAATAAAATTGTAAAATATTTCATTTTGCTATTTTTTGTGTTAGGTTTTATAAGATACAAAAACGAAGCCAAAGTATTATGACAACATCATTTTTGCTTTTTTAACGCCGGCAACCAAAGTATCAACTTCTTCTTTTGTATTATAAAATGCAAACGATGCTCTAACTGTTCCAGGAATTTTAAAATACGCCATGATCGGTTGCGCACAATGGTGTCCTGTTCTAACCGCAACTCCTAATTTATCCAAAATGGTTCCCACATCGTATGGGTGAATTCCCTCTACATTAAATGAAATAACAGAGGTTTTATTCTTTAATGCCGATAGTTCTGGGCCGTAAATTCTTAAACCTTCAATTTCCAGTAATTTTTTGGTTGCATATTCTAAAAGTCCATGTTCATAAGTCTCAATATTATCGAAACCAATGGCATTTAAATAATCTATGGCTGCACCAAAAGCGATCCCACCACAAATGTTGGGGGTTCCAGCTTCAAATTTATGTGGCAAGTCGGCATAGGTTGTTTTCTCGAAAGTGACGTCGGCTATCATTTCTCCACCACCTTGGTAAGGAGGCAATTTATTAAGCCAAGCCTCTTTTCCATATAACATACCAACACCAGTTGGACCACACATTTTATGAGCAGAAACTACATAGAAATCGACATCGAGTGCTTGTACATCTGGTTTTATATGAGGACATGCTTGTGCGCCATCAATTAAAACAGCAGCGCCAACAGCATGAGCTTTTTTAATAATTTTCTCAATGGGATTGATGGTTCCTATAGCATTTGAAATATGATTTACAAAAACCAGTTTTGTTTTTTCTGAAAGTAATTTGTCATATTCTGTCATAACCAATTCTCCAGAATCATTCATTGGAATGACCTTTAAAATAGCTCCAGTTTTTTCGCATAACATTTGCCAAGGCACAATATTACTATGATGCTCTAAGGCTGATACAATAATCTCGTCATTTTTTTTCAAAAGGGAAGCAAATCCATGAGCCACCAAATTGATGCTTTCGGTGGTGCCTGAAGTCATAATGATTTCATGCGCATGTTTAGCATTAAAATGTGCTTGGATTTTATGTCTAGCTTCTTCGTATTTATCGGTCGCTTCCTGACTTAAAGTATGGACACCTCTATGGATGTTAGCGTTGTAATTGGTGTAATAGTCAACAATAACATCGATTACTTGTGTTGGAGTTTGCGAAGTTGCTCCATTATCTAGGTACACTAATGGTTTACCATGTACTTTTCTTGAAAGTATGGGAAAATCTTTTCTTATGGTTTCTATGTTGAACATAGTTTTATTTTTTAGCCCAGATTGAGGCATTTGTTGAAGCTTTTTTTATAGGGCTAACTTTTAGAAAGTTAGCCCTATAAAAAAAGCGACTGCCGAAAGCTGGAAATTGCTCCAAATAACTTATAATACGAAATACGTGTTTAAGGGTTTTCTTTATTACTCTTGAATTCGTGAAGCTACGATTTCAAGCGAATTTTTAAAGATCAAACCCAATATTTACACCTAATTTGCTAGCTATAATTTTAGTGATTCGTTGTTTAATTTCTGGAATCTTAACCGAACTTAATACGTTGTTGCTAAAAGCATACATTAATAAACCTTTGGCTTCTTTTTCAGGAATTCCTCGAGATTTCATGTAAAACAAAGCGCTTTCGTCCAATTGTCCAATAGTACAGCCATGAGAACATTTTACATCGTCTGCAAAAATCTCTAGTTGTGGTTTGGTGTTAATGGTTGCTTTATCGCTAACTAGGATGTTGTTGTTTGCTTGAAACGCATTCGTTTTTTGGGCTTCTCTGTTAACAAGTACTTTTCCATTAAAAACTCCAGTAGAATTGCCATCGTAAATACCTTTGTAATCTTGGTGACTTTCGCAATTGGGCTCAATATGATGTACCAACGTATTATGATCCACATGTTGTTTGTTGCCAATAATGGTAACTCCTTTTAAGGTCGAATCGATGCGCTCGCCATTCTGGTAAAAATTAAGATTATTTCTCGTTAATTTCCCTCCAAATGAAAACGTATGCACAGAACAGACACTTTCTTGCTTTTGGTTAATAAAGGTATTGTCGATTAAAGAGGCATTTTCGTTATCGTTTTGGATTTTATAATAATCAACAATTGCGCGTTTGTTTGCAAAAATCTCTGTTACACAATTGGTTAAAACAGGATTGTCTGTTAAACTTTGGTGACGTTCTATAATTTGAACATGCGAATTCTCGTTAACCACAATTAAATTTCGTGGTTGGTTCATTAAAGCAGCTTCATTTCCTGTTGAAAAATGTATAATTTGGATGGGTTTATCCACCATTTTATTTTTCGGAATCTGAATATAAGCACCTTCTTGAGAAAAAGCCGTGTTTAAAGAAGTCAAGCTATCTTTAGATGCGATTTTATTGAAATAATTGTCAATAATTAATTGGTATTTAGGTTTGTTTAAGGCCGAGGACATTAAACAAATATCCATTCCGTCGTGTGTGGTTTGCGAGAGGTGAGATGAATATTTTCCGTCTATAAATACAATTTTATAACTGTCAATTTCATGAATGAAATATTTCTTTACATCGTTGTATTCCACATCCTTTTCGTGTTTTGGAAACACGCTGTAATCATGTTTTAAAACACTGTTTAAAGAAGTATATTTCCAGTCCTCTTCTTTTTTAGTTGGAAATCCTTCGTTTTCGAATACTTTTATGGCTTCGCTCCTTACATCATGAATGCGCGAATCTAAATTCACTTCATTTTCAAATGCTAAAAAGGAGGATATGAGTTTGTCTTTTAATTCCATTTAATTAAGTTTTCAGTATTCCGTGGCAGATGTCAGTACGTATCAATCTGTTAAAGAATGCTGTTTGCTATTTTACATTTTGAAAGCTTGGTCTTTCGCTTAATCAGTTATGAGTGAGCCTGTGCAAACTGAAACTGATCAATACAGCGAACTGATTTAAGCGTCTGCTTTCTCTTTAATCCAATCGTAACCTTTTTCTTCTAGCTCGTGTGCAAGTTCTTTGCCACCAGATTTTACAATTCTACCATTATGTATAACATGGACAAAATCTGGAACGATATAATCTAAGAGACGTTGGTAATGCGTAATTATAATTACGGCATTGTCTTTACTTTTGAATTTATTAACTCCGTTTGCTACAATACGCAAGGCATCGATATCCAAACCCGAATCTGTTTCGTCCAAAATGGCTAACTTAGGTTCTAACATGGCCATTTGGAAAATTTCATTACGTTTTTTCTCACCTCCAGAAAAACCTTCGTTCAAGGAACGAGATAAAAATTTTCTGTCGATTTCCAATAATTCAGATTTTTCGCGAATAAGTTTCAACATCTCATTGGCAGGCATATCTTCTAAGCCTTTGGCTTTACGAGTTTCGTTGATGGCCGTTTTTATAAAATTGGTTACAGAAACTCCGGGAATTTCAACAGGATATTGAAACGATAAAAAGACGCCTCTATGAGCACGCTCATCTGGGCCTAATTCGTCTATGCTCTCATCAAACAAAAGAATTTCCCCTTCTGTAACATCGTAATCTTCTTTTCCTGCAATTACAGAAGCTAAGGTGCTTTTTCCAGAACCATTTGGTCCCATGATGGCATGTACTTCTCCAGGATTTATTACTAAATTAATGCCTTTTAAAATGGCTTTATTTTCAACACTTGCGTGTAAATTCTTAATTTTTAACATAATTATATATTCAAAAAATTACAATTTTAAGCTTTATTATCACTTAAAATAATACTTGGTTTTGGGTTATTTTTCAGTTCCTAAAATAATATCTTGTTTATTAGGATCTGGTTCGCTAATATTTACAATTTCTTTAATTTCTATTCGGAAAGGCCAGCCTTCCTCACCTTCAGGTTTTTGGATGATTTTCCCTCTTATTTCAACAGGAACCATATCTGTGTCTGCTTTCTTGTAAGCCTTTACCTTATTGTCTAGTTCGTGCATTTTTTCGTCAATGACTACTCCATAAACTTCGTGAGGCGTTTGTAATACGGCACCGTCAGCAAAATACACGAAATCTCCTTTTAGCAAGGTGAGTCCTTTTAATTCAACTTCGGTGTTGTCCTTTTCGGTAGCAACAGATTCATCGTTGGAATTGTTTTTACAGCTATAGAAGCTTGTAAGAGCAAAGATTAAGATTAATAGTTTTTTCATAATTAATTTTTAAAAAAACGAAAATTCATTTTAGTTATATAAGGGTTTCAAACCTTTCAAGGTTATAAAATTTTAACCAACAGATCCTTCTAGCGAGATTTCCAATAGTTTCTGAGCTTCAATAGCAAATTCCATTGGGAGTTTATTTAATACATCTTTACTAAATCCGTTTACAATTAATGCAATGGCTTTTTCTGTATTGATACCACGTTGGTTGCAATAGAAAAGTTGGTCTTCTCCAATTTTACTAGTGGTCGCCTCGTGTTCTATTTGAGCTGATTTATTTTTGACCTCAATGTATGGGAAAGTATGTGCACCACAATCATTACCCATAAGTAAACTATCACATTGCGAGAAGTTACGGGCATTTTCTGCATTAGGTCCAATTTTCACCAATCCTCTATAAGAGTTTTGAGATCTACCAGCAGAAATTCCTTTAGAAATAATGGTCGATTTCGTGTTTTTACCTAAATGAATCATTTTGGTTCCGGTATCCGCTTGTTGAAAATTATTGGTAACTGCAATGGAGTAAAATTCCCCTACAGAATTATCGCCTTTTAAGATGCAGCTTGGATATTTCCAAGTTACTGCTGATCCAGTTTCTACTTGTGTCCATGAAATTTTTGCGTTTTTCTCGCAAATCCCTCTTTTGGTTACAAAATTGTAAACACCACCTTTACCTTCGGCATTTCCGGGATACCAGTTTTGTACGGTTGAGTATTTTATTTCTGCGCCATCTAAAGCGATGAGTTCTACAACGGCAGCGTGTAATTGGTTTTCATCTCTACTTGGAGCCGTACAACCCTCTAGGTAGCTTACATAACTATCTTCGTCTGCAATTAAAAGTGTGCGCTCAAATTGACCGGTTCCACCTTGGTTAATTCTAAAATATGTAGATAGTTCCATCGGACAACGAACTCCTTTAGGAATGTAGCAGAAACTTCCATCACTAAATACAGCAGAATTTAAGGCTGCATAATAATTGTCTTTTTGTGGAACAACGGTTCCTATATATTTTCTTACTAAATCCGGATAATCTCTAATAGCTTCGCTTATCGGACAAAAAATAATGCCTTTTTCTCCAAGGGTTTTCTTAAAGGAAGTGGCTACAGAAACGGAGTCTATAACAATATCCATGGCAACCCCAGCCAATTTTTTTTGCTCGTCTAACGAAATACCAAGTTTTTTAAATGTATCCAATAATTCCGGATCTACTTGGTCCAAACTATCGTATTTAGGTTTTGTACTTGGTGCGGAGTAGTAGGAAATAGCTTGAAAATCGGGTTTTATATATTTAACATTGGCCCAATCTGGCTCTATCATTTCTTTCCAGGCGCGAAAAGCTTCTAAGCGCCAATCGGTCATCCATTGTGGTTCTTCTTTTTTTAACGAAATCGCTCTTACTACGTCCTCGTCTAAACCTATAGGGAATGTTTCCGACTCAATATCTGTAAAAAAACCATATTCGTATTCTTTGGTTTTTAGTTCTTCTCTTAAATCGTCTTCAGTATACTTGTTCATGTTACTTAAAATAATTATTTATAAAAAGTCTTCCTTTTTGGAAGACCTGCCTGTCTATAGGCAGATTTATCTGTGCTTATAGTGAAAATGATTCACCACAGCCACAAGTTCTATTGGCATTGGGGTTTTTAAAAACAAAACCTGCTCCATTTAACCCTCCAGCATATTCTAGAGTGGTACCAATAAGGTATAAAAAGCTTTTTTTGTCGACAATAATTTTAATACCATTGTCTTCAAAAACCTTGTCTTCTGATTCTTGCGTTTTATCAAATTTTAAATCGTAAGATAAGCCAGAGCAACCACCACTTTTAACACCTACACGCACAAAATCTGTTGCAGAATTAAAGCCATCCTCGCTCATAAGTTCAACAACTTTCTTTTTTGCTGTTTCCGACACTTTTATCATAAATTAAAATAGATTAATTCTAAATAGAAACGCAAAGATACAATTTATGTCCTATTTTACCATACAACATGGCATTATATTAACAAATAGTAAAATAGACATTTGTGATAGGATAAAAGAACCTGTATGAGTAGTGAAATTAGGGTTTTAAAGTTGGGACGATGTCTGTTGATATGGCTTGAAATGAAGTAAAAGTGAAGAGTTTTTTTAGGGTTCGATTATTTTTTAAAATGTTTTTAAAAAATGTTAAAATGAATGCCTTAAACGTGTTTTATTTTCTTTTTCTTCTTAACAATAGGATTTAATCTGTTTTTTTTAATTGAAACCTGTTGTTTAAAATCAACTTAAAAAAGGAATTATTCTTAATTTGTATAATTAGTAACAAGAAGCTTCTTATTTTTGCCTTATGATTGAAGATAAAAACCAAGGAAAAACGGATTTAGCAAGTTTAGGAGAATTTGGCCTGATAGACCATTTAACTAAAAACTTCTCCATAAAACAAAAAACAACCATTAAAAGTATTGGCGACGATGCTGCTGTTTTGGATTTCAAAGGCAAACAAATTGTTGTTACAACTGATATGTTAGTAGAAGGTGTGCATTTTGATTTAAGCTATATGCCCTTAAAACATTTGGGCTATAAATCCATAGTTGTTAATTTATCCGATGTGTATGCTATGAATGCAGAAGCTACTCAAGTAACAGTTTCTATAGCAGTGTCCAATAGGTTTCCTTTAGAAGCTTTAGAAGCACTATATGCCGGTATTGAAACTGCTGCCGAGATTTATAATATTGATGTGGTGGGAGGAGATACGACGTCTTCTACAACTGGTTTGATAATTTCGGTTACAGCTATTGGAACTGTAGATGCCAAGGATGTAGTTTATAGAAGTGGTGCAAAACCTAACGACTTGTTAGTGGTTTCGGGAGATTTAGGTGCTGCTTATATGGGATTGCAAGTGCTAGAACGAGAAAAAGAAGTGTTTAAGGTCAATCCAAATAGCCAACCAGACTTGGAGGCCTATACCTATATAATTGAAAGGCAATTAAAGCCAGAAGCTAGAAAAGATGTTGTTAAATTGCTTAAGGAATTGGGAGTAAAACCTACTTCGATGATTGATATTAGTGATGGACTATCTTCAGAAATCATGCATATTTGTAAGCATAGTAAAGTGGGTTGCGATTTGTATGAAAATAAAATCCCTTTAGATCCTCAAGTGATTTCAACTTGCGAGGAATTTAACATAGATAGCACTACGGTAGCTTTAAATGGAGGAGAGGATTATGAATTGCTGTTTACGGTTTCGCAGGAGGATTTTCCTAAATTAAAAGCCAATCCAAATTTTACAGTTATTGGTTTTATGAAGGAAGAAGCCGCTGGAATGCATTTAATTACCAGAGCAGAAACAAGTATTCCAATACAAGCACAAGGTTGGAATGCACTTAATGATTAGCGGATAATAAACCTGCTTTTATTTTCTTTCTTTTGTGAACATGGTGTAAAACCAAATTAATTTCTTTTTGTCTGGAAGTTAATGGGGTTAAATGACCATTTCCATTAGTAGACATTTCCTTTTTACAATAAAGGCATTGAAATTCACTAACATAATCGGTTACTTTTTTGGTTTCTTTAAAATCGTGACATACAAGGGAACAAATCAGATTTTTCATGTTGTTTTTGCTATTATCAATTTCTAAACTGGGCGAAAAATGAAGATAGGCAATTTACTCTAAAATTTAAGCGTTATTCTTAATAAAGAGATGAAACGGTTGCTTTGTTTTTTACGCGCATCATGCGTCTGGTATAAATGTCCTCTAACAGATTGTTTATTTCTCTGTATTTAGGTGTTAGTTCTGTAAGTTTTCCGTTGCTATTTGTGGTTAATTGTTTTTGGCAACAGGAACAGGTGTATTCACTTACATGTGAGGTTACTTTTTTAGAAACTCTGTATTTGTGTCCAAAAATGTCGCAAATAAATTTAAGTTTAGTTCGGTTAGTAGTAGTTTTTTTCATAATTTAGGTTGTTTGGGATTCCTAACTTAAGTAAAAAATAACTCTAAACAGTTAAAAAGCTTTAATTATTCGATGAAACGTATCAATTTGTCAGTTAAATCTTTCTTATTCTCTATATAACTCATGTGTCCTTCAGAAAATTCAACTATTTCAACGTCCGAATTCTCTAAAAGTTTCTTTAACATATCTCCATCTATTATCGGATCCTTTTTTCCAATAATAAGTAACTTCTTGCAGACGAGATTTTTAAATAGCTGGGTTCTGTCTTTTCTTATTTTCATGCCTTCATTTGCTGCCATATAACCTTGAAGTGGTGTTTTTAGAGCGTCGTTTAAGGCCGATTTTAATTGACTATGGTATTGATTTTTGCTTTCAGTGCTAAATAAATTAGTAAAGGCCATACGCACCAAGATTTCAAAATTGGTTTTAGCCATGTTGTTGGCTCGAGTTCTTA
>Ga0209075_1003037_pt1 | contig 14306 bp, 14 predicted proteins | sample Stecom2011_FD_187523 | JGI IMG/M metagenome (GOLD analysis project Ga0209075, IMG submission 187523) | Agricultural soil microbial communities from Utah to study Nitrogen management - Steer compost 2011 (SPAdes) (version 2) | ecosystem: Environmental > Terrestrial > Soil > Agricultural land... | reverse complement strand
TAAACTTCGTTATTGTAGGAGGAGGACCGACAGGTGTGGAGCTGGCAGGAGCTTTGGCAGAAATGAAAAAAGCAGTTTTCCCGAAAGATTATCCTGATTTGGACGTGATAAATCTCATGCAGATTAACCTGATTCAGGGAACAGACAGAGTGCTGGACGCTATGAGCGAAAAATCGTCTGAGGCGGCAGAAAAGTATCTGCATAATCTGGGCGTGGTTGTACACAAAAATGTTCGTGTAACCAACTATGACGGGGAAATGGTTGAAACGCATGATGGACAAAAGTTTTATTCCAAATCCGTAATATGGTCTGCCGGAGTAAAAGGAAACACCGTTGATGGTTTGGCAGATACAGTTGACAGAGCTTCAAGAATTAAAGTAAATCCGCACAATCAGGTAGAGGGCTTTTCAGATGTTTTTGCCATTGGCGATGTGGCGGCGATGTATGGCGAAAAATACCAGTACGGACACCCGATGATGGCACAGCCCGCCATTCAGCAGGGGAAATTGCTTGCCGAGAATTTAGAAAGACTGGAGCAAAACAAAGCATTAAAAGCATTCAAATATAAAGACAAAGGCTCGATGGCAACCATCGGGCGGAACAAAGCGGTGGTGGATTTGCCTAAATCACATTTCCATGGAGTTTTTGCCTGGTTTATCTGGATGTTTATCCATTTGATTTCATTAATCGGATTCAAAAATAAAGCTATCGTTCTTTGGAGTTGGATATACAATTATTTTGTATTTGACCGTGAATCCAGAGTAATATTCAGACCTTACCGTACGCCAAACCGAGAATAAAATCTTCAAAATTTATTTTCCTAAGTTATATAGTGATGAGTTTTTAAATTCATCACTTTTTTATTTTTGTAAATTGATGAAATACAGTCTAATAACCTGAGTTCGATTAATCAGAATATTGCTAACTGATTTGTTTTTAGTTCATTATATTGTATTGAAGGTTTTTTAGGAAAAAATGAATAAGCAATTAGCCCCGAAATAAGGTTTGTAATAAAGTTTCCTATAGATCTATGTCTTGAATGTTCAATTTGACACATATTTTTCAATTCATCGTTAACTGTTTCAATAACAGAACGTTTTCTCAATAGTATTTTGTCAGACAAGGTCATTAAAGAGTTTTTCATATTGTTTTTAAGCTGTGTGATTAGATGAACACCATCAACAAATAATATGTCTGCAATTTTTTTAGAGATATAGCCTTTATCTGCAAAGAGTTTTCCGAAAATTCCTTTGAGAAACCCCTCATTTTTAAGAGGTTCACGGTCATCTACATTGGCTTGTGTAATAGTAAAGCTTAGAATTTCACCCTTTTCATTGATAATTAAGTGAAGCTTGAACCCATAGAACCACCCCATAGTGGACTTGCCTACGGTAGCTATATCTTTGAACACTTTATTGTTTTTGATTCGCTTGTTTTTACAAACCCTTACCGGAGTGGAGTCAACAAATGAAATACCTGTACAATTGCCCATACAGCAGGTTTTTAAAAACATTGTGAGCGGAAGTATATTGGATTGCATAAGCTCTGTAAATCTATTGTAAGACACTGTTTTAGGAAACTCAGCTTGCATATGTTTTTGAATATAGAAAATGTAAAAGTGCTTAAAGCATCTAAAACCGCTCAAATGAAAAAGAATCATAATACTGATTATTTCACTGGGTGACATCATTGGGGGTCTTCTTTTAGATTTGTTTCCAATACTGTTTTTTTCAAGAAAAGGAAAAAATTGCTGGCAAAATTCATCAACAAGACAAAAAATTTCTGTAATTTTATCGAAATTAACCATAAGAAATAGTTGTTTAAAAATTTAACAGTCAGATGATTAAATATACAACTATTTCTTTTTTTATACAATATATTTTATTCTAAATAATAATCGAACTCAGGTTTATAGATGATATATGGTTTTCTTTTATTTTCTGATAACGCTTTGGGTAACCTTAGCATCTCCATAAAACCTTTCCATCCATTTTATTTCCTCTCTCAAAACACGTTGAATAAACGCTTTGTATTGTTTATTCCCATCAATTTATTAATGTCTGTATCCCAAAAAAAGAGATTTTCTAAGTAAAGGTAAATTTGGAGTTACCATAGAGTTTCGGCTAAATAAATTATATGTAAATCTACTTAGATTCTATTTCAAAATAGTTCAGAATAGCTTTATAATTATATGTGCCGTGGTGCGAGTGTTTTATTTTTTGAAAGCTCACTTTACAAAAAATATTTATTGACGATAAAGATAAAAAAAACTTTTATCCTAATTTCATATTCTAAATAATACTCTGAAGAAAACTCTTATAAAGTTATGATTACCTTACATTGAAATTTTCCATTTTTATAAATTCCAAGATAAATAGTTTGAATACCCACGATAATCATAAAGTGAATGTCTGAATTTAATTTATTTTTATTTAGAGTCTTATTAAAACTTTTAATATCTGTAATGGATGGTTTAGGTATATCCTCAGGATGAGTATGCCACTCTCCTAAATAAATCTCTTTTCCCTCTGATTCCTCAAATTTTTCATTTATATAAATTTGCGCAGATTTATGAGATCTATTATAATTATATCTTGAACGTTTATCTAGATGACTTGGTTCAGAACAATTTAATACATCAATTTTATTTTCGTAAACTTTACCTGTTATGATGCCTCCCGACTCTGGCTTTTTAATATCATTCTGAACATACTTTTTGAAAATAGAGATAACTTCTTTTGATAAAGAAATACTTAAATTACAATAATCTATATTCATCTAATGTAAATTCTTTTCCATTAATAAATATAAATGCTTCGAAATCAGAACTAATCGAAATAGTACAAATAATGTTTTTAAGCATTGAACCGTAAAATGCAGTTCTATATCTGCTTCCTTTTTTTCTTTTAGGTTTTATATTAGATATTATAGGTGTTGAAAAATAAAATGATATATCTGTAAGTTGAAAATTATTATTTATTAAATGAAATCCATCATGACAATTGTTATTTTTATTACTAATTTCAATTAAAAAATTAGAAATATTTTCTGATTCTTCAATAAGTTTTTTTACACAACAATTATCATTTATTGATTCTATTGGCAAACCTAATTTATCTTCATAAACAATAATACCTAATCCAGTAAAGTCAGATTTATTAGAACTAATTATCAAATCAATTATCTCTATTAATTTATTATTTTTCATTGAATCTTCCAATTATTTTTTTAGACACTAATTTTACATCTATTGTACCACTATTTTTTCTCTCATTAAAATAATTACCTCGCAATGATTCTATATCAGGAAAAAATTCCAAATAAGCAGTTCCTTTATGATCATTGAATTCTACATTTAAATTTGAATTATTTCCATAATTATAATAGAGTGTATAAAAACCATTTTCTTTTTTCTTTAAAACCTCACAAATAGTTTCAGAATTTGAAGTTTGAACTCCATCTTTACCAATATATGTAAACACGTGAATACTGGAAGCTTTTTGAATTATTTCCATAACACATTGCATTTTCATAGCTTTTCCTGTAACAGAATCAATGTAAGATGATGTCATAAAACCTTCATATCTTCCATTCAAATTAGGAATTTCAATAATCAGATTTGTTATTTTTGATTTCCAAAAATATGAATCAATTAATTTAATTACTAATGTCATCAAGCCTAGAATTGATAAAAATCCTATATAATTTGAAATTTCTTTAAATTTAGGAAACTGTATCAAGAATTCGTCTAGTTTTAAATAAGTAACATTACAAAATATTGCTAAAATTACAATGAAGGAAACTAATGTACTTGTTTTATAATTTTTAAAATTCATTTTCTATAATTTTAAATTTATGATTATAATAGTTCTCTTCAATTTCCAATCCTAAACCATTTAATTCTTCAATATTTCCAATCCAAGAAAATATTTTAGAAGTATTGTTATTTTTTTCAATCATAAGATTATAGAGTATCATATTTATACTACTCAAAAATAAATTTAGGTGTATATCAGAATATGGCATATATCCTGTTTGACATGATCCTTCTCGCTTTGATAATTTTTGATTCTTTTTTAAAACATGATACGGATAATCATTAATTAGATCTATTCCTTTTTGAAAATCTTCAGGACATAAATAGATTAATTGACCACTTGCCATATACGGTTCAACCCAAATTAGTATAATAGGTTTATTAGATTTTATGCTAATAAAATGTTCTATTAAATATTTTTCAATTCTTGATATTCCCAAAATAACAAAACGATAATCATATTGCTCTAGAGTCGAAGGGGATTCCTTTAAAACATCGATAATACTTTTATTAAAGCTTGAAACTTTAGTAAAGGGATTTTTTGATAAGATTTCGTTTTTACTTATAGAAGTTTTAAAATTATTCAAATAATTGAACCCAAATTTATTTCTAAATACATTTTCAACTTTTAGAATATCGGGATCTATAATACAATATTCAGAAATTGGATATTTAGTTAAATAATGTAAAAGATTTGAACCTACACTACCTAAACCAATTATAACAATCTTTAGGTCTCGATTTATTTCTGTTCCGCTTGTCCTAATATCCAATCTCTTTGGAGAGATATTAGCAAAACTGATCCTTTCTATATAATATTGCTCTGATAATTGTGAATTTAAAAACTGCCAATTAGATATTGACCTAAATCCTTTTATTACTTTATTAATAATCGGATAAGACCAACCAAATAGTTCATTATGATTGTTTTTAAAAACGACTATAAAATCATAGGTTTTAAATTTATTAATTCTACTTCTAAACTCGTTATTATCCTTTAGAAAATCTAATGAATTTCGAAGTGAAGAATCATATGGTGGCTTTAAATTTTTAAATTCAGCTAAATAAACTTTAATCTCAACATAGTTAATGTTTCTAAATTTTAAATAATCTTTAAAAAAGTTAAAATCTTCACCTTCATTATATATTAAGTATTTATAAACCCCAAATTTATCAATGAACTTAATTCCTTTTAGATTTTGAAAATTTTGAAAATCAATTAATGAGAGTCCAATCTCCTGTGATTTATCTTTACTAGAATATTGTATATCCCAGTAAGCTTGGAACTCTCTTTCAAATTCATCATTTAAATAATCTTCATCATCAACATCTCGCAAAATCTTTTTTGCATCAGAAATTAATTGTACAACAATTTGAGGTAATTTTTCTACATTAAAATAAAAACCATCATTTTCTTCTATAATACAAATACTTAAATCATTGTTTACATGCGGAATATATTTTATTTCTTCGTATGATTTTTCATCAATATATATTTTAGGTAAGTAAACAGAATAAGGCTCTTTAAAGGCAATGTATAACTGAATTATCTTTAAACCATTGTTTAAAGACAATTCAGTTTCAACTGATATGACTTGATTATACTTTTTGACAGCATTGTTTCCTACAATATCCTTTGTGTTTATAATCTTAGTATTCTCAGTTTTAGAAATAAATTCACATACCTTTTTAATCATAAATTATGCAGATTTATTATCAAATCCAATTTGATCTGGATTAGAGAAAACTCTAGCAGATGAATTTGAAGATTCTTCTTTAATTGTTGAACATGGAAAACGATCTCCTAAGTGTTTTTGCCATTTTGCACAAGCATCTTTTTTAGATTCTAGTTCGATTGCTTGGTCACCAGATTTTATAAATGAATCTAAAGCGTTTAGAAAATTTTCTTTGGTAGTTTGAGCAGAATATTTATCTAAAAGATTCTCATTCTCATCTATAGTTGGACGATAGCATTCGTAATAAGCATAATCAAATCTAGTGTCATCAATTTCTTTTTGGATAGCTTTCAATGTTTCTAATAAAGAAATATCATCTCTTTCATCTTTCACAAAATTATTCGACGCTAATATTGTAAATATCATTCCACTAGGAAATCTCAATTTTGCGTTATCATCTTGTTTTTTATCTGACCAAGCTTTTAAATATCTAACAATACGTTTCAATTGAGCTTTACCTTTTGCTTGGGCATCGAACCATTTTTTAAAAGCGTATGGATCACTCTGAATCCATCCTTTAGATAGATGTGCTAGTTCAGGAACTTCATCATCTAATAAAAATTCATCATCTGATTTATCTACCTTATAATAAATAGGTAAATCAACGTGATAATCACTTTTATACACTACTCTTACACAAGTGTTTTTGTTTAAATTTTCTGAACTTGTTCGATCCTTCACCGCATCCAAAATCCAATTATGAGCGGTTTGAGGTGTCGGTCTATCTTCTTCTTTACCAAAAATATAAACTCCGTCATCTAAGTCAAATTCGTTTGATATAGGTTTAATAGTCGTATTCATCATAAAAGAACCTTGTCCTTTAAAACTTACTGAATGTTTATCCCTTTTTTCATTAAAATATTTTCTTATATCGTCACGAATAGAATTTCTAGAGGTTCTAAGTGAAGATTTCTTTGTAGAATTCAATTTAATTATACCGTCGAACTCTGTAAATGTGTCATGTAAATTAGCCATTGGTTATATATGTTTTTGGGGTTGTAAAAAAATATTCTATTTCTGGTGTCTTCTCATAAATCAAAGCTTGATCATCTGCTTTAATTTTCATTAGATTGTATGCTTCTTTCGTTGCTACATCCAATTGAATGATACTTTCTTGTTCTTTTGAAATTGCAGCTGATGGAATACGAGTATAATCAATATTTATATCAGATATCTCCTTAACTTTTGAAAGGAAAAAATCTGTAAAAAAAGCTTGACCATTCATTGAGGTTTCAAATAAATCTGAACCCCAATCTTTAAATGATCTTTCATTTTTTAAGCCTGTGGTATTACCACCCGTTATACTTAAACTACTTAAAGAAAGAATTTTAATTTTTTTGTATTTTTTATATTTCCCAACAAAGCAATTCAAAGCTTCTAAAAGACCAACTAAAGTAGGGTTATTAGCCCAAACTCCTCCATCAATAAATTGTTCATTATTATAATATAGTAACTCAGCCATGGGAAAATATGTTGGTGCTGCTGATGTTGCTAAAGCTATATCAATCATCTTAACATTATTATCCCGTGATAAACTACCTTCCTTATGATCAAACTTAAATACTTTCGGTTTTGCTTCGGTCACCGAATAACTTGGTATACATAATAAATTATTTGCATCTCCTATTTTTCTTTCTTCAAATATTTCATCTAATGCATCTTTTAAACCTTTATTGGAGAACTTACCACCAAATGCTATTTGCTTCCAAAATCCCTTGTTTATTTTACCTAAAAAAGGAATTTTTATTTCTGCTGGTTTTGGGAAAATTAATTCCCCTTTTTCTGTATAAAAATCACAAATATCTTCGGCTGAAATTAAACTTGTTAAGGCAAGCGCAATAAGTCCTCCAGTTGAAGTTCCGCAAATCATATCGAAATGATCCGATGTCCTACATTTGAATTTCTTTTCAAATTTATCTAGAATACGTGCTGAGTATAAACCTTTTATACCACCTCCATCAATGGATAGAATTTTAAAAATTTCATTTTCCCTCATAAGTAATTAATTTTTAAATATATAGCTTAAAAAAAAACATTAATAAACATATTTACAAGATCATATATTTTCTGCTTAACACATCCGTTTTTTAAGCTACATTCATTAAAAAAATGTTTAAATCAAACTATCTCTAATCCATTTATTCCATTATCCTCACAATAACTACAGAATTTCTTAAGCGCTTCTATTGTAGTCATTTCATCCATAAATTGGTCTAATGTAAATGAGTAAAGAATCAGTAATGAGTTACTCTGTAACAATACATCTTGTTGATGGTTAGACGAAGCATATTTTTTATCCTTTATTATTTCATCTGTATCCCATTTCCAATTTTTATGATTTTTAGGTACAGCTTGTAGAATAAATAAAAATTTGGATATTGATTCATCCTCTGATTTAAAGTCTAGAACATCTAATGGAGAAACACTCTCAATATTTTGATCAAAGTACCCAGTATCGCTATATTGTACAATACTTAATTGACAATCATATTTTTCAAGTCTAACATCACCCAAATAGTATTCATACAAATATGAATAGTTAAAATCCCATGCCCACATATCATGCCATATCCGTTGCATTCCACTTCCGGATCTTTTTGAGCCTATAGGATTAGAAAAATGTTTTTTACCAATAAATTCAGGAAAATCTAATCTTGATTTTATGTAATAAGCTAAGTCCAGCATTTTTTCTTGGTATTTAAACAAGATCCTATTTGCTTTCCTTACATCAATTAATGCTTTTTGTAGTGTTTCTATATTATTTTCCATAAGCTTAATGTATTTATCGAATTTGGTTGTGTGTAGTTAGTGTAGGGTAATTTAGACAAAAATTTCTCTTCACAATTGTTTTGTTTGACATTCCAAGATACCAATGTATCTATTGAATTCGTACTAAAATTATAAAATTTGAGATCTTTTAGCCAACTTATTGAATAGTAATGATGCTTTGAGAACAAATCAACAACATCAGATAAAATTCTACGATCAGAAAGCATCAAATCATATGTATGGAGTAAGTTTATACATACATCAAGTAATCTTTGCCAGCTTGCTCCATATATTGTATATGCGGATTCGTTGTAATCTAATGTTTTAACCTTAAGTGAATTATTACCACCTAATGCAACAAGGTAGAGTTTTTTATCATCTACAATTTCCCTTGTGTATGAAATAATTTCTTTTCGCCATTGAGTTTCATCTTGACCAATTGCATCTCCTTTCTTTGCTTCAATAATTATATTGAAATTCTCAAATTCACAATATACGTCAGGTTCAACATGATTTACATTTACCTCTTCATCAGGTAAAAATCTACGCCAAAAGAATATCTTCAATAATTCACCTGATTCCTCTTCAATATTAGCTTTTTCACCGCAACTATCACGTAAAGCTTTCCAAAATAGATCACCCGATAGATATTGTAAAACACCTATTATTGAGGATGTAAGTGTATCTTCGGATGGACTAAAAGAAACCTCTTTAAAAGAATCTTTTAGTTTTTTATTTAATAAAGCCTGATTCATACAACCTATTTTCTATATTGATTTTTCAGGATTGTATAGGGAAAACATACAGTTTTTATTCAAAGATTTATTTCTATTATCTATCATTTATTTTTAATTATGTTTTGCTGTAAATTTACTAAATGTTAAAAAGCAAAAGAAACGAAAACAAATGAAATTACAATGAGGAAACCCGTAAATATCTTAATATAATCTTCATTTACTTTAAATTTTTATACTTCAAAGAAAAGATTCTTGAAAGACAGTTTATGGCGTTCTGAATAAAAAGGTAAAATAAACTTTAAGAAACATAAAAAAGCTTGGAATAATCTCTAAGTTTTTTTATATTGTTTCCCTTTATCCGTCAAATAATATTTTTGATTTCGACTTGTTGGTTTATCAGGAATTGTCAAGGCTATTAAACCCGATTCTAGTGCTGGTTGTAAATAATTATATAAAAATGTAGGACGGTGCTTTATACCAACGAGTTCCATTAATTCTGCACTAGTATATTTCTTATCTGCCATAGTCGAAATTAATAATCGAACTTGTTCGGTATCTTGTTCGGTATCTTGTTCGGTATCTTGTTCGGTATCTTGTTCGATTCGTGTTACAGATTCCATTGAGGGCAACGTAACTCTTAAAAAGTTTTCGGAAAAATGAAAATTATCTTGTGCATAAGCCTGTAAAATTCTTGGAATACCTGAACCTAATTGCTCTACCAAATCTAAATCCTTGAAAATACGCATCAATTCTTTGTTTCTGATGATCGAATATCCTTCAAAAAACTCATCTTTTGAAAGTCCTTCAGGTAAACTACCATAAGAAGTGATTTCCAAACGATCGTCAAAAATTTCAAATTTCGGAGCAACTTCTTTTGTATAATCGTTATGGACAAAGGCATTGATTACCGCTTCACGTAAGGCAATAGCATTCCATAAACGTTGCTCTTTGCGTTCTTTTGGAGTGATTTTAGCTAAGGTTCGGTTTTCTAAATTCAATTTGTCTAAAACTAGATGCGTGGCCTTAACTAATGATTCGTACCCATACTCATTACTTTCTGCTAATTCCACTCGATTTAAACCTTCATAACGAGCTACTTTTACAGAAATGTTATTGATATCGTTCATTAAATATGCAACATAATTGTAATTCCCTTCTTCTGTAACTAATTCTAAATTTCGAGCAAATTGTTCATTTAAAGCTTTTCCAATCGATTGATAATAAATATGTAATTGCTGAAACTGTAAAGCTTGTTTGGGCGATTTCATATTTCCGATAGAATTGCGAATGCGCTTACTAAAAAGCTGTTCAATCTGACGAGTAGGCATCGGTTCTGCCGAACTTCCTACACGAATATAAGCTCCTTTTTCAGAAAGTCCATATTTCTTTATGTAATACGGTTTTTCATATCCTCCGGCAACGATAATTTTGATAATGTTTTTGTCATCTTTACTTTCAATAACCAAATCAAAAAGTCCTAAACAAGAAGGTAAAATATTCGTTTTTAAACGGTCTTTAATAAGTAATTGTTCTTGATCGGCATCATTTACACCAACAGGAATTCCGTTTTTATCAATGCCAATATAAATGACGCCACCTTCGTTAGAGTTTAAAAAAGCGACTACTTCTTTTTCTAATTCAGGCGTTACTTTTTGTTTGAATTCTATATGTTTGTTTTCGATCATGTATTTTATAATAATTATTCAATATATCTTGTAGTTTCAGGGTATAAGATTGTTGCATGCGATATACCATCAAACATGGCAGAGGCGAATAATTTAAATATCCTATAATCATCCTCTTTCTTTATAAATTCATTTTCTAAAATTTGACTTTCTGTAATATATGGATAAGGAATAGTTGTCATTTGTCCATAAATTACACCTTTGTAAAGGAAAATACCATCTTCTATGCTCAATATTGCATTATGTCTATGGTGTAGATCAATACTTTCGTAAACGTTTTCAAAATATTCATCCCAGTTTGTATTATTTAGATCGAAATCTAATTTTTCACAAACTAAAAAACTAAAAATATTATCATACAAATTAATAGCAGGATTGAAAGTATTTAGATCTTTACTTTTTTTCTTTAAAACATAAGGATTTTGAACTTGAGATTTAATCCTTTTAATATTTGACAGTTTTTGTAGAGTTTCTTTAAGTATTGACCTATTTAAAACGGACTTGACTTCTCCTATACCAACTACCGTTTCTACTGTATAAAATTTTTGAAAAGAATCAATTTCTACTGTTGGTGTATAATCTCTATCATAAATTACAATATCGCATTGGGTACTAATTTGGTTAGTGTTAGAAATAATAAAGCCATCTCCTATGCCATAAATTTTGGGAATAATAATTTTTATAAAATCATTAAGAATTTTCTCTCTATACCCACCAAACTCACCTGGATGAATAATTCTTTTATTTTCCGCATCATAAAAGATACTTCTTGAAGTATGCTTAAAAGAATTTATAAGGTTGTCAATTTTATTTTCTAATAACTTAATATAGATGCTATTACTCATTTTTTTAACTTTTAATTATTTTCTTCACCCCTTCCACATTCCGTTTATCTGCCCAATACAAGTCACCGGAATCAGAAACCTCAAAAGGATTAACCCGAAACTCTTCAGGAATAGCCATAAACTCTTTCACCCATTCGTTATCAATAATATTGATATTGTCAGTCGTGGAAAGGTATAATGTGTTATTATCCATTTCGATTTGAATAGGTTCGTCGGTTGCTTGTTCTAAAAAAGTATCAATATTTTGTTTGAATTGTATTTCGGTTATCTTTTTCATCGTCAAAAATTTTGGTTACAAATTACGGAATTTCAATAATAAGATATATCAAACTTCGATAAAAAAACGTACTTTAGCACTATTAAAATAGTAATTGAACTAGCGTAAGCTATCGTTTAGGTTTATCAGAAATTGCGACCTTCAGATAATACAACCACAAAACGATAGACTTGCGCCTGTGCCTTATATGGGCGTGGGCTGAGTCTGTCTGGTTGTAAGGTTGTCGCAAACCTCTGATAAAGACATGATTTTAGTTTCACGCCTTTTTCTTTACTTCAAAATAAGGTTTAATTAAATTACTATAATCATGAAAAAATATCAAATTCCTTTAACTGCTCTTGTATTTTTTTTGTTTTCCAGTTTGTCATTCGCTCAGACGACTAATGACAAAGCGATATTTGAAAAAGTATTCAAAGATGTTTCAAAAGATGACAAACCATTCAAAAATTATAGATATGTTTCTTTGGATGGAACTGTGATCATTACATTTAAAGATGGAACGGAAAAAACATACAATGCTACCCGTTTATCAAGGGCTAAAAGAACAAATTTTGATCGTTTTACAAAGGACGGATGGGTTACATTACTGAATCATAAATCACTGACCGAAGGGGATTTTCAAGGTATAGAGGATAACTTTATCTTGTTAAAAATCAATGATGAGATAATTAAACATCCATTTTATCTAACCGAATATATTTTAACAGCAACCGAATAATTCTCAATAACAATGAACGTATTTTATAACAAATTACAGGAAACTACTCTTTTTGAATTAGAGCAGTTTAAAGAAGAAATTTCAAATCTAAATGAAGCTATTATCACTAAGGAAATAACGTTAAAAAGTGGTTTGATGATTCGTATTTCAAAGTGGTTTGGTATGGACGTATTTGTAAAATTTAATCATAAAACTGATATTGACTCTTATACATTTGAAGAGTTAATTAAAACAAATTACATTCCTGAAAAATACCAAAAAGATGAATTTTTAGAAGTACATTCTCGAAATTTGGCTTTCGGAAATTTGGTTTAAAAAATACTAATAATCAAACTGTTATGATAAAATATTTTATACAATTGTATAATTACATATTTATATAATTATTGAATTATACAATTGTATATTTATATAAAAAACGAAACATTTATCTGCTTCGTTTTCTTTTAGGTTTTTGAATTTCTTCATCCTCAATTGTATTAGAGGAATTTAAAATAGATAAATTGACCAATGGTTCTTCCTCCAACTCCTTTTTTTGTTCTAAATCAATACTTTTATCAATAATATAGGCTTGTTCATGATCCACTTTTTCTGCTTGTATTTCTTTATGAATCTGCTCCATTTTTGATTGAATATCGCGAAGAAAAGTTTCAGCAGAAATTCCGACATTTAAACTAGGAGCCATTATATTTTCCTTTTTCATTCTGAGTTCTTCATTGTATTTCTTTTGTTCTACGGTTAGAATGCCCAAAAATCCTTTTTTGAATTCAGTATTTTGTGTTAATTTATAGGCTTGTAACTTATTTTCATACTCCTTTTTAGCGTTTTCGAGCTTCATTTTGCAATGTTCATTAAACGATTGTAAATCTGGTATATTAACTTCCCAATTGTTGTGTTTAATGGTAAAATCATCATCTAATTTTAATCCGTTTTTAGAAAAAACTTCTTTTAAATTAGGCATTTTTCCTGAATTGTACCAATTAACCATTTCATTTATACTATTTCTAAAAGCAGCTTTGGTTTCACTAATTGTATTAAGAAAACCATCCTTCTTATTCTGAATTTTTGATGCATTTTTATTTAAAAGCAACTGTTTTTTAATTAAACTACCTTTTAAACTAACCTGTGTGCCTTTTACCGCCAATCCATCATATTTAAAAGAAACGGCTACTTGCTCTCTTTTATTGACTGTATATTGAAGCTCAATATTTTTCTTTTTTAATTCGTTTTGCAAAGCTTCAAGCGATGATATTTTTAGATTTTGAAGCACTTTAATGGTCTGAATTTGAATATAATCTTTCTTTTCCTGCACTCCAACTTCTCGATTTTGAGTCCGTTTTACAATTGCTTTACCTTTATTTATTTCTCGGTTTTCATTTTTCTTGTAGGAATTTGTTGCTTCATCATAAATAAAAATCCTCGATTTTTCAAGGTAATTATCCAATCCCATTTCTTTTTCAACTTTATCGCAAGCTGTTCCAATTCTATATTTAGTGTAACTATCTGATAATGTTTTGCCGTCAAATCCTGCACGGTTTACAACAATGTGAAAATGAGGATGTTTGTCGTTATGCCGTACGGCTATATATTGATGATTATCATCTTTGATCCCCATTTCATCTAAAACTCGTTTTACAAACTCTTTTTGAACTTTTTCTGAAATATGATCTTCTGTTTTAAAATTGACCGAAAGATGCATTACAGGATTTTTTACTTTACGAT
>Ga0209075_1003035_pt1 | contig 14312 bp, 11 predicted proteins | sample Stecom2011_FD_187523 | JGI IMG/M metagenome (GOLD analysis project Ga0209075, IMG submission 187523) | Agricultural soil microbial communities from Utah to study Nitrogen management - Steer compost 2011 (SPAdes) (version 2) | ecosystem: Environmental > Terrestrial > Soil > Agricultural land... | reverse complement strand
CCCGGTGTTGGTGTAAAAGTTGCAGGGACAACCCAAACACGGAGATGATCACAACAAGATTCTCCTTGAGCTTTCCAATCAAAAGACAACAAAACGCTGTCTGCATCAGCAGGTATCTGAATATCTCTATAAGCATGTACTGTAGATAATGTATGTGAATAAGCATTCGAAACTCCATTATCATTTGAAATATACATAGCATGTGTACCTCCATTATTCGTAGCCTCACCTACTACCCACTTATTGGTTTGCGTACCATTGCTCAATATCCAATTATGAACCCCTTCAAAACCTTCTTCATAATTTAAAGTAACAGGTATTTGAGTAGTCATAAAACTAAAAGGTCCTGTCCAATAGCTTAAATCTTCATTTCCGCAATCCGACCTTACATAGAACTGATATTGCGTGCTTTGTGTTAATCCTGTTAATAAATAAGTGGTTGTAGTCACTCCTGTAACAGTCGGAGTACCTGTTGGAGTAAAACCAGCCACTCCCCACTCAATATCCCAAGTTGTAGCTGTACCATTTTCAGTCCAACTTAAAACTGCTGAAGTAGAGTTTAGATTATCGACTCCTAAACCACTAGGCTTAATACAAGTTGGAGGATCTGCGACTTGTGTTCCTGTTATGTCTATCGTAAAATCCACATTACCTGCATCCCAATTGGAAATAACGATATAATAAGTTTCTCCAGCTACAACAGGTAAATTGGAAATTGAACGCGTTGTCCCAGTAGTGGAAGTATGATAACCTACCGTAGAGGTAAAAGGACATCCGGTAAAAACCCAAAGGGCATTCCATGTTGAACCTCCAGTGTGGGTTGTATTTATGCTTATTGAGCCTGTTTCCCCTGCAGTATAAGAATAAACAACATCATTCCCATCGCCGAGATAGTAGGCAGATCCGGTCCCATTAGTAATAGCCCCTGGAGCTGTCTGCGGAACATCTGATACAGCATAATTATTACCATATACAGACGTACTACCAGAATCATTAAAAGGCATAGATGAGACAAGCAAAGAGTTGTCACAAGTAGAGCCTGTAACTTGAGCAAAAGATATCTGCCCTGCAAAAACCATCATACACAACACCAACATATTCAGCCATCGTCGTGTTTTTTTAATCCGATTCCCTCCGGAATCATTAAAAGTAAAGTTTTTCATAAATTAAAATTTGGTTAAGTTAAAAATGTAATATACACTGAAACAACCTAACTTAAACTCTAAGAGATAGCATTTAAGTTAGATTTTTTCAGGGATAACAAAGATATATTATTTAGCTATATAATTTAATATTTCCTTAAGATTTAACTAAAATCGGAAGATCACTTTTCTACGATTTCTATATCTACCTTAAGCAAGCCACTTTTAGGATCATCAGCAATATCCATAAAAGCTTTTTTTGAAAGATCAATCTCTCTTCCTCTAGTAAAAGGACCTCTATCATTAATGATAACACGCACCCATTTTCCGTTAGCCTTATTGGTTACCTTAACTTCTGTTCCGAAAGGCAACTTTTTATGTGCTGCGGTTTGTTTTCTATTGTCAAAAACAGCCCCACTTGCAGTTTTCCTACCATTAAATTTATCGTGGTAATAACTCGCCACAACATTTTTTTTGTAGGGTTTTGTTTTTAGCTTAGAGCTACTTTGATTTCGTTTTACAACTTCTGTTTTCTTTTTAGAAGATGTTTTTGCAGAAGAACCGCAAGATTGAAAAAGTAACCCTACAGATAGTAAGCCAGACAGAATAATCGCTTTTGCTAATTTCATTTTGTAATTATTTTCGTGAATCAAATGTTAAAAAACAGGCTAAAATACAAAAATAAATTTATACCTCAATAATGATTTTTTCTGATTAAATTTGCAGTCCAACTTTTATTATTATGGTATATAAATTTAGAGTGATACTCGATACAGAAGAAGATATTTTTAGAGATATCGCAATTTTAGACACAGATACTCTTGAAGATTTACACAATACAATTAGTAATGCTTTTGGTTTTGATGGCAACGAAATGGCCTCATTTTACACTTGTGATGACAAGTGGAATCAAGAAGATGAAATTCCGCTGTTTGACACTGGAGAAACCCCAGGCGAACAAAGTACTATGCAAAACTTTGTGTTAAAGGATATTCTTGACGAACAACAAACCAAAATTATTTATGTCTATGACTTTTTAAATATGTTTACATTCTTCGTTGAGTTAGGTGCTATTGAAGAAAAACAAAACGGAGAGTCCTACCCTTCTCTTCTGTTTGCACACGGAGACATTTCTGGTATTGACCAAAATAATTTCGAAGATGAATTCGACCAAGAAAACATATATGACGAATTTGAGGATGACTTTGATGAAGATGATTTAGACATGTTTGGTGATGATGATTTTGGCGGATACGATGATTTTTCAGACGACAATTGGAATTAATCTCTAAAGTCTTTATTACTATTTAACATCAAACTCACTTCCTAATTTAAAATATTTTTTTCGGAAAAAAATAAAATGATAAAATGATAAACCTATTTAACCTCAATATTGACAACCTCTCTATTCATAGAGTAGGAAACAAAAACAAAGGAGAAGCAATCTTCTTATCAGAAAACCCATATAGGTTATCAGATGAAATTGCGCCTCTACTTAAAGAGTTTTTCTTTAAACCTTTTCGAGAAAAAGAAGAAAACTACTTTCAGTTTGCTCATGAAGTTGATTTAGAGTATAACGAAATGTACAATCTGACCAACGAAATGTTTATGAACCCAAGTAATGCTCACGAAATATCCAAAAAAATAACCGAGCATTTATTCGAACAATCCAATCACCCTCACATAAAAACCGGAGAGGTTTATGTAACGTATCTCACCAATGTAACAATTGACAACAACGTGGTAGATGCTATCGGAATTTTTAAAAGTGAATTAAAACACGATTTTTTACAGTTCGAAGAGAAAGGAACCAACTTAGATTTAATCCTTCAACAAGGGATAAGTCTTAATAAACTCGACAAAGGATGCCTGATCTTTAATTATAAAAAAGAAGAAGGATATAAAATTTTGAGTGTAGACAACAATCGTTATGATGCTAAATATTGGCTCGAGCATTTTTTGAATGTAGATGCCTTTCAGGACGAGAACTTTATGACCAAAAAATACCTGAAATTTGTTCAAGATTTTGCAAAAGACGTTGTTTTGCCTGCAGAAGACAAAAAAGAAGAAGTAATGTTTATGAATCGCTCGGTAAATTATTTTGCAAAAAATGACGAGTTCGAAGAAACAAATTTCTTAAACGAAGTATTAGACAATCCTGATTTGATCCCTGAGTTCAAGAATTATAAGGTAGATAAAGGAGAGAAGTATTCGATAGAAGACATTACCAACTTCCCTATTGCCAACAACGCTGTTACGGATGTTCGTAAAAAGATGAAAAACGTAATAGAGTTGGACACTAACATTCAAATTAAATTGGATTTCATCAACCCAGAAAGTGCAGAAAAATTTGTAGAAAAAGGATGGGACGAAGAAAAACAAATGTATTATTACTTAGTATATTTTAACAAAGAACACAAATCATAATTAGATTTTACCCTAAAAATAAACGGGCTGTCTTTGCACTTTCAAAGACAGCCCGTTTTATATACTAACAGAAGCTTACCAAATTTTCACTCTTTTGTCTGGTTCCAAATACATTCCGTCACCTTCTTTGATATCAAATGCTTCATAAAAAGCTTCTACATTCTGCAAAGGCACGTATGCTCTGTACATTGCAGGCGAATGAGGATCGGTTTTTACTTGATTTCTGATAAACTCGTCTCTCGATTTTGTTCTCCAAATAGTAGCCCATGAAATAAAGAAACGTTGCTCTGGAGTGAATCCGTCAATTAACTCAGGTCTGCCGTTTTCTTTAAAGAAAATCTGTAAAGCATCATAAGCAGCATTAATTCCTCCTAAGTCTCCAATGTTTTCTCCAAGAGTGAATTTTCCGTCCACAAAAACACCTGGAAGTGGTTGCAACTCGCTATACTGTGCAGCTAAAGCTCCACCTAAACTTGTAAATTGAGCTAAATCCTCTTCTGTCCACCAATCTACTAGATTTCCGTCTGCATCGTATCTAGAGCCCGAGTCGTCAAAACTGTGCGAAATTTCGTGTCCGATAACTGCTCCGATTCCTCCATAGTTTACAGCCTCATCAGCTTTATAATCATAAAATGGAGGTTGTAAAATAGCTGCCGGAAATACGATCTCGTTATATGAAGGGTTAAAATAAGCATTAACAGTCTGAGGCGACATAAACCATTCATCTTTATCTACTGGTTTACCTAATTTCTCAAGGTTTTCTTCGAATCTCCATTTTGCTAAATTAAGTCTGTTTTCAAAATAAGTTCCTCCATCTTCTGGAGCTACTATTTCTAATTTAGAATAATCTTTCCACTGATCAGGATATCCAATTTTTACTCTTGTTTTATGTATTTTAGCAATAGCATTATCTTTAGTTGCTCTTGTCATCCAAGGCAGTCTGTTTACTCGATTTTCAAAAGCTATAAATACATTTTTAACCATAGCTTCTGCTTTTTCTTTTGCTTCAGGCGGAAATTTTTTCTCCACATATAATTTTCCTAAAGCTTCTCCTAAGGAAGTATTAATTACTTGAAGAGCGTTCTCGTCACGTGGTCTCTCTTTTAAGGCACCTTGTAGTGTTTTGTTATAAAATTCCCAGTCAGCTGTTTCGATTTCGGTTGACAAAGCTCCTGACCAACCATTGATTAAGGTCCATCTCATATAGCTTTTCCAATCTTCAACATTTCCTTCTTTAAGAATTTTATCCATCGCCATAATATAATCAGGCTGCGAAACGATAATACTGTCTAAGTTTTTATACCCAACTTCGTTCAGGTACTGATTCCAAGAAATCGATGGTGCTAATTTTTGTAATTCCTCTACTGATTTCGGGTTGTAAGTTTTCCTTCTGTCGCGTCTTTCAACTCTATCTAAGGTTGGAGTTACTATAGAAGTTTCAAAAGCTAAAATATTCTTCGCATTCGTTTTAGAGGTAGCTTCGTCTTCACCTAAAAATCGTAGCATTCTCGCTACGTGCTCTACATATTTTTCTCTTTTTTCAATATTGTCAGGCGTATCTGAAACATAATACTCTCTATCAGGAAGTCCTACCGTTCCTATTCCTAAATAAACAACATTTCGGTTAGAGTCTTTAGCGTCTGTGCTTACGTAAGTTCCAAAAAAACCTAAACCTCCACCATTTTTATGCATTTCCGTAAGGAGGTTTTGCAAGTCTGATACATTATTAACTGCAGCAATTTTTTCTAGATACGGTTTTAGAGGTTCAACTCCATTTTTATCACGCGTAATGGTGTCCATTATGGTTTTGTACAAGTTAATTGCTTTTCCTTGATCTGTATTCGAAGCGTATTTTCCGCTTTGAATTGCTTCTTCAAGAATTGCTTTTACGTCTTCGTCAGTGTTTTTACGTAGTTCGTCAAAACTTCCCCAACGAGTTCTATCAGCCGGAATATCTACGCTATCCAGCCATTTACCGTTTACATATCTAAAAAAATCATCACTTGGCTTAACCAGCGTGTCCATAAAGGCTAAATTAATACCGTGAATTTCTTCAGATTTTGGTTCTTGTTTTTCTCCACAAGCTGTAAGTGTTGCCATACCTAATGCAATTAGTCCTAATTTACAGTGTAACTTCATTTAATTAATATTAAGGTTAATTTTGCTTTGTTTTAGAAGTAATTTATATTGACTCTAATTTACAAAAATACAAGATAAATTTAATTATCGTAACTAATCAAAAGCTTTTATGCCTTTTTGGATAACTTTAACAAGTTTGATTTAATTTAAAAACCAATGGATTGTATCTTTGACCAAACTTGAATTTAAAATGTTAGAGATTTTCAAAGCTTACAAGAAGTTTTTTATTTTCTTATTTATTATTTCGGGAATAATCCTTTTCCTTTTCTACAATGCCCTTAAGCCTCAAAAAACACTACCTGTTTTTTCTCCTTCAGACGTAAGTCCAGAACTTGTGGATAGTTTGGTTGAGCACATCACTATCAATCATCGAATTGAAGATTGGGAATTTACTAATCAGAACAACAAACTTGTTTCTCATAAAGATTATGAAGGAAAAATCTATGTAGCCGACTTTTTCTTTACGACTTGCCCTACCATCTGCCCTATTATGAAAGACAATATGGTTTGGCTTCAAGACAAAATCCAACAATACCCCAACGTGATGTTGCTTTCGCATACTGTAATTCCTGAAATTGACACTCCCGAAGTCTTAAAAGCTTATGCTTTAGAAAAAGGTGTAGATGATACCAAATGGAATCTAGTAACAGGAGACAAAAGAGACATATTTTACATCGCTCGAAAGTCGTATTTAGCTGTAAAAACGGGTAGTATGGACGAATTATACGACATGGTACATACCGAAAATTTCATCTTAGTAGATGAAAAGAGAAGAATCAGAGGTTTTTATGACGGGACTGATACCGAAGAAATGGAACGACTTCTTACTGATATTGAGTTTCTAGTAAAAGAATAAATATTTTATCTTTGCAACCTAAAATTAGATAAAAAATGAAAAAAATCTTATTTGTAGCCTTATTTGCTACCTTTTTAACTTCGTGTAACCAAGAAGTAACCGACGGATATACCGTAACCGGAACCATTGATTCAGTGTCAGATGGAGAACAAGTTTTTATTGAACTTGCTAACGAACTAGGGGAAGTAACGGCTATTGATACAGCTGCTGTCAAAGACGGACAATTCAAATTTTCAGGAAAAGCCAACGAAATAGAATTTGCTTATCTTCAAATCGGAACCCTTCAATGGAAAATTCCTTTTGTGTTAGAAAACAAAGACATTGTAATTACTGCCTATAAAGACAGTTTGCACGCAAGTACCGTTTCTGGAACCTACAACAACGAAGAGCTTACAAAATTTAATGACAATTTTGAAAAATTACAGAAAAAAATAGGCAATTTCCAAAACGAAAACATGAAGATTATGCAAGATGCCAGACAAGCTAATGATACTGCCCTTATCAATAAACTTTCTGCAGAATACAAAGACTTAGAGCAAAATCTTAGAAATTACATGGAGAGCTATCCTTCTGAAAATCCTAACTCTTATATTGCCTTAATATTATTATCTCAAACAATCAATAATTCATCAATAGATTTTGAAAAAACAAAATCTAGCTTCGAGGCATTGGCACCAGAACTAAAGGCTACTAAAATCGGAAAAAAACTAGAAGAAAGAATAAAAGAAATTTCTACAACTTCAATCGGACAAGTGGCTCCAGATTTTTCGGCTCCAGACCCTGACGGAAATATGGTTTCTCTTAAAGAATCTATGGGGAAAGTAACCCTTATTGATTTTTGGGCTTCGTGGTGCGGACCTTGTAGAATTGAAAATCCGAATGTAGTAGCATTATATAATGAATTTCACGACAAAGGACTGAATATAATCGGAGTTTCATTAGACAGAGAAGACCAAAGAGAAAAATGGCTAGAAGCAATTGCAACTGATAAATTAACTTGGACACAAGTATCTAATCTTAAATTTTGGCAAGACCCAATTGCAAAACAATATAATGTTCAAAGTATTCCTGCAACTTTCTTACTAGATTCAGAAGGAAAAATCATCGCAAAAAATCTAAGAGGAGCCGAACTAAAAGCCAAAGTAGCAGAGGCTTTAGGAGAATAATCCGTAAAAGTTATAACTAAATTAAAATCCGTTTGGGCTAAAAACCAGACGGATTTTTTTGTTACCTTTGTACAATTCGCGTAAAAAAACATCTTTTATTGAAATGTTTTTAATTCTAATTTTTTTTAAATATACATTATGAAGTTAAGTTCAGAGCAAGCTATCGCATTAGAAAATAAATACGGAGCACATAACTATCATCCGCTTCCGGTTGTGTTAAACAAAGGAGAAGGTGTATATGTATGGGACGTAGAAGGAAAAAAATACTACGACTTTTTATCAGCATATTCTGCTGTAAATCAAGGACATTGCAATCCTAAAATAACACAAGCTCTGATTGACCAAGCACAAACCCTAGCTCTTACTTCAAGAGCTTTCTACAACGACAAACTAGGTCTGTACGAACAATATATAACAAATTACTTCGGATTCGATAAAGTTCTTCCGATGAATTCGGGTGCTGAAGCCGTTGAAACCGCTATCAAAATTTGTAGAAAATGGGCTTATGAAAAAAAGGGAATTCCAGAAAAACAAGCCAACATCATTGTTTGTGAAGGTAACTTCCACGGACGAACCACTACAATTATATCGTTCTCGAATGACGAAAATGCACGAAAAAATTTCGGACCTTATACAGACGGATTTATTTCGATAGAATATGATAATCTCGAAGCATTAGAAAACGTACTTTCTACCCAAAAAAACATTGCTGGATTTTTGGTAGAACCTATTCAGGGAGAAGCAGGAGTTTATGTTCCGAGTGAGGGTTATTTGACCAAAGCCAAAGAATTGTGTCAAAAACATAACGTACTTTTTATAGCTGATGAAGTACAAACCGGAATTGCCAGAACCGGAAAATTGCTTGCGGTTCACCACGAAAATGTTCAACCCGATATTTTAATCCTAGGTAAAGCGCTCTCGGGAGGCGTTTATCCTGTTTCGGCTGTCTTGGCAAATGATGAAATCATGAATGTGATCCAACCCGGACAACACGGTTCTACTTTCGGGGGAAATCCAATTGCAGCTTCGGTTGCTGTAGCTGCCCTTGAAGTAGTTAAAGAAGAAAATCTAGCCGAAAACGCTGATAAACTCGGACAGCTTTTCAGACAAAAAATGAATGAATATATTCAAAACAGTAATATTGTAACTTTAGTGCGTGGAAAAGGACTTTTAAATGCTATCGTAATCAACGATACCGAAGAAAGCGAAACGGCTTGGAATATCTGTGTTCGCCTAAAAGAAAACGGATTATTGGCAAAACCAACTCACGGAAATATTATTCGTTTTGCACCACCACTAGTCATGACCGAAGAACAACTCTTGGAATGTGTTTCGATTATTACTACCACACTAAAAGAGTTTGAAAGATAAAATTATTAACTCCGACAGAATTTAAAACGCTGTCGGAGTTTTTTTATCCGTTTTTTAAAACCCCTCAAAAACTCCCAACCCGAAAAGAGCAAAGTCGTATTTTACCGGGTCATTTGGGTCTAATTTCCGCAAGTTCAAATCCAGTTCTTGAAGCGCTTTGGCATCGTTTTTTTTTCGGATAAGCAAGCCTAACTTTCGGGCTACGTTTCCGGAATGTACATCAAGCGGACACGATAGTTGGGCAGGTGAAATGCTTTCCCAAATTCCGAAATCTACTCTTTGGTCATTTCTAACCATCCATCTCAAAAACATATTTATTCGTTTAGCAGCCGAACCTTTTAGTGGGTCAGAAATATGTTTTTCTGTCCGAGGCAAATGAGTTCCGTCAAAAAAATCATTTTTAAAATGATGAATAGAGAGTTGTAAATCTTCGTGTCGATTAAAAATATTTTCAAGCGAATCATATTGCAAATACACATTTTTCAGTCCTTTGATAAATCCTACAAAATCATCAGAATTAAAAGTCCGGTGTACAAAGTTTTGAAGTCTCTCCAAATCGCTGTCAGTATGATTCATCACAAAATCATAAGGAGTTCCTCCCATGAGTTCCATCATTTTTTGTGCATTTCTGATAATCATTTTTCGATTTCCCCAAGCAATCGAAGCTGCCAAAAAGCCAGAAATCTCAACATCTTGTTTTAAGCTGAATTGATGCGGAATTTGAATCGGATCACTTTCAATAAAGTTAGGATGGTTGTACAAATCCACTTTTTCTTCCAGAAAATCAAATAGTTCGTTTGGTGTCATTTTCTTATCTTTATACTGACAAAATATCCGAAATATAAAATTGGATATGTTTTTGACAAAGATAATTGTCCGTTAGTCGAAAGGCAAAAGTCTTAACGTCTTTTTCTAAACAATTAAACGGCTCAACAAATCAACAACTCAACACTTGAAAATAAACTACAAAATATTCCGCCTACCATTTATAGCCATCTTTTTAATATGGTTGGTGTTTTGGATAGAAACCAAATCGGGGATGAACTTTGCTCGTTTCGGAATTTACCCAAAAGACTTAAAAGGATTATTAGGCATTCTGCTAAGTCCTTTTATCCACGGAGATCTGGAACATCTCTACAACAACTCCATTCCCTTATTTGTACTGCTGGTTATGATGCAGTATTTTTATAAAAAACAAACGTATTTTGTACTGATTGTCGGAATTTTACTATCGGGTTTTATCACTTGGCTTATCGGACGTCCATCTTTTCATATCGGAGCGAGTGGGCTAATTTACGTACTGGTTAGTTTTATTTTTTTCAAAGGAGTTTTAACCAAGAATTATCAGCTTTCTGCTCTTTCGTTTGTGGTTGTTTTTCTGTACGGAGGAATGCTTTGGTATATGTTTCCTGACGTAAAAGACGGAATGAGTTGGGAAGGACATCTCGGAGGATTTATAACCGGAATAATTTTGACCTTTTTAGTAGATACTCCCGAAGAATATAAAAAAATCTACAAATACGATTGGGAAAAACCCGATTTCAACCCGTATAAAGATCCTTTTATGAAACATTTTGACGAGAAAGGAAATTTTGTTTCAGACCCTCATACACACACCACAACCGAAGAAAAAATCAAGATAAAATACGTTTTTCTAAAAGAAGAGGAAGAAACAAAAAAAGAAGAAGAGAAATAACAAATTGGTAATCTGTTCGAAAAAATATCTTCTTATATTTACCCCATACAAATATCAGTAGGTAAAACAATTAGGAATGGACAGAAGGAAATTTTTTAAAATCGGATCGATTGCCACAGTAGGAACAGGACTTTTATATCCGCTAAACGGAATTTCAAAAACGCTTGATGTCCCGACTTATTCCAACAAAAGTCCAAAAAATATTATTGTAATGGTTTCGGACGGGATGAGTTCCGGAACACTTTCGATGACTGATATTTTCTTAAATCGCAAATATGGAAAGCCATCAAACTGGATGAGTTTATATCAAGAAAATAAGGTTTCAAGAGCACTAATGGACATGTCTTCCGCTAGTTCTATTGTTACTGATTCGGCTGCTGCTAGTTCGTCTTGGGGAAGTGGTCATCGAGTGAGAAATGGTTCTGTAAATGTGGGTGCAAACAAAGAAGAATACACTCCGATTTGGTTGAAATTCAAAAAAGCAGGAAAACTAGCAGGTTGTGTTACTACAGTTGCCATTACGCATGCTACCCCAGCCGGATTTATGGCTAATTCTTCCAAAAGAAATGCACAAGAAGATATTGCTCAACAATATTTAGAACGAGGTTTCGATGTGCTGATGGGAGGTGGAGATATTTTTTTCAATTCCGAAAAAAGAAAAGACAAGCAAGATTTATATACGCAATACAAAAATAAAGGTTACCAGATTGCAAAATCTAAAACAGAACTGAAAAACATTCATCCTAATGCTCCCGTTTTAGGTGTTTTTGCAGATGATGCTCTACCCTACTCTATCGACAGAATCTCCGACAAAGAACTGGAAAAACAAACTCCGACTTTGGCAGAAATGAGTGCAAAAGCTATTGAGGTTTTGAGTCAAAGCAAAAACGGATTTGTACTTCAAATCGAATCCGGAAAAGTAGATTGGGCTGCACATGCCAATGATTTAGGCGGACTTATTCATGAACAAATCGCCTTTGACCAAACCATCAAAACTGTGATGGATTTTGCTGAAAAAGATAAAGAAACCCTTGTTATTATTACTACAGACCACGGAAATGCAAATCCGGGAATTATTTACGGAAGAAATGCAAACGACAATTTCGATTCTGTTCAGAAATACAAACAAACCAATGAATGGATTCTGAATAGTTTTTCGGAAAAAAGTTCCGTTAAACAAATTATCGAAACGATTGAATATGCCAACGGAAATATTCTGTCTGACGAAGATGCTCAAAAAATTTTAGCCTACTATTCTAACCTCGAAAAATCAGAAGACGGATTGTATAATTACAGAAAACTTCCGTTTAAAACCTTTTCGGAAATCCAGTCAAAAAATAATTCGGTCGGTTGGATAAGTATGGATCACTCTGCTGATTATGTAGAACTGGCAATGTTTGGTCCGGGAAGCGAAAATCTAAAACCTTTTATCAAAAACACCGATTTACATTACTTTATGCTCGAAGCAGCAGGAGTTAGTGCTCAGTAAATTATTGCGACTCATAACTCATTAAAAGTCCAACAAACTTACTGTAACTCTCAAGACCTTCTTCTTGGGAGTTTGCTTTTAGGAAATTATCGTAAAACACTTCAAAAACAACTTCAATCGGAGTTTGATACGAGTCCCAAAACGCTTTGGTTTCTTCAAAATTCAAACGAATGCCATAATTGACTTTAGCTAAATAACTTTCTAAAGCATCAGGATTCATTTTTTCGATATTTCGCAGGCAATACCTTAGAGCGAAAATCGTTCCCGAATATTTAAAATACGGATCATCACTATAAACCGAAGCTAAATATCCGATAAAATTAGCTTCACTTTCAGAAGCATATCCAATTTGATGAGAGATCTCGTGCAGTGCAGTTGTCGGAAAAGTGTATTTCGGCAGCATGGCATTGACCTGTGCTTCTCCGGTAAACGGATTCATATATCCACCAAATCCCATATACGAAAGCGGAATGGAGATAAGAGAATTTTTTATACAATGGTTTTTGTAGGTAAATTCAGGATATTTTTGAGCTAAATTATCATATCCGTTTTGAGATTTTTCGTAAATCTGCTGATTAGAATACGGATTAACGACCTTTAAAGAATCGTTTTGAGTAATCTGAAAATGTAAATTATTGGATTTTTCAATAAGCCTATCTGTGAAATCTAACAGCTGTTCATAAGAATATTCGTAGGAAAGATTCATTTTTTCGTGCAACGGAACTCGGTAATAATTCATCCCCCACAACAAGTGAAATAAGAAATAAAATATCGAAATTACATTGAGAATCGAAAGAACTAAGCTTTTTAGAGTAATGGTTTTTCGGAATTTAATAATTCGATAAATCAGATAGCCGATAACGATTCCGTAAATAATATCTCCAACCGAAAACCCGATAGAACCTAGAACTTTTCTGGAAAGATGGGAAGTAAATTGATACCATCCGTTAGAATAATATGTTTCGACGAATTCCGGAAAAAAAGCAACAATCCTGATTGCGACAAGCTGTATAATCAGAAAATAAACAAGGATGTATTTTGATTTTCTCACAAGTTCAAAGATATATACAGATTTTCAATTTGCAGTCAACTTTTTTGTTTTTCGCAATTTACAAAACAAAATCATCGTCTTTAAAACCAATCAAATACACTTTTTCTTTAGCTCGGGTGATAGCCGTATAAAGCCACCTCAAATAATCTCTGTCTTGTCCGTTGGGCAAATAAGGTTGTTCGATAAAAACCGTATTCCATTGTCCACCTTGAGCTTTATGACAGGTAACTGCATACGAAAACTTTACTTGCAGAGCATTAAAATATTCGTTTTCCTTTACTTTTTTGTATTTTTTGTATTGTGCCTTTTCATCTTCATAATCTGCCATAACCTCTTGATACAATCGGTTTTGCTCTTCGTAAGTAAGCGAAGGTGATTCACTCGAAATGGTATCTAACAGTAAAATCGTTTCAAAAGGTCTTTGATTTGGATAATCAATCATTCGCACTTTGACTTTAGCGAATTTAAAAGTATATAATTCGATAATGGTAAAGATTTCTAGCACTTCAATTATATCTCCGTTGGCTATAAATCCCGCTTCATCAGTAGGCTTTATCCAAAAGTAATTGTTCTTCACTACCATCAACAAATCACCTGTGGACAGCTCGTTTTCTTTATCTAAAATTCGCATTCGAATTTGTTGATTGTATTGATTGGCTCTTTTGTTGGAGCGAACAATAAACGAGGTTTCTTCCATTCCGTTGCGATCATACGAATCAAAAATAGCATCCTGAATGTCGTTTCCGTCTGTGAGCCTTACAATATCTTTAAACCCAGATAAATCAAACTGAAAATCGGTTATGTAATCGTCTTTTAAAAGTTCTCTGATTTGAGTAGCGTTATACAAAATCCCTGAATTTTCTTCCTGACGCATCACTTCATCCAGCTCAATGTGCCTGACTTCTTTTCGGTATTGCAAAGACAACGCATCTTCGTTTAGGGCAGGACTCAAAGTCAGGTGAACAGGTGGAAGCT
>Ga0209075_1003034_pt1 | contig 14315 bp, 12 predicted proteins | sample Stecom2011_FD_187523 | JGI IMG/M metagenome (GOLD analysis project Ga0209075, IMG submission 187523) | Agricultural soil microbial communities from Utah to study Nitrogen management - Steer compost 2011 (SPAdes) (version 2) | ecosystem: Environmental > Terrestrial > Soil > Agricultural land... | reverse complement strand
GCCGATACCCTTGGCGCAATCCATGGGGCTGCCGCCGCCGATCGCCACGATGACATCGCATTCGCTGGCCCGGTAGAGCTCGGCACCGGCCATCACCTCATCTACTTTGGGATTGGGCGACACCGCTGTAAACGTGGTACAGCGCAACCCCGCCTCAAGCAACAGGGTTTCAACCTCAGCAACCCAGCCGGCGGCGACAACACCGGGATCAGACACCAGGAACACATGGCGGGCACCAAAATTACTGGCAAAATTAGCCACCGACCGGCGAGAACCGGCACCGAAGACAATCTCGGGAGAGACAAACTTGCGCAGCGTGGAAATATCGTAGCTCATGACGCTCAGGGACAACCGTTTTGTTGTTATAGGAATAACTGAGAGTTTAACTCAGTTTATGCGCTGGTTCATTGTCCTTTTGGCGTATCTCCGGGTCGTCTGAGGCCAGGCTTCCATAAAACCGGTACAGCGATTCGAGCATGTGCGCCTGATTATCTGCCCTCTGAAACCCGTGGCCTTCATCCTCATACCAGTGCAGTTCCACCGGTTGGCCCCGGGCCTGAAGCGCGGCTACCATGCGCCGGGTTTGCTCAGGCACCACGACGGCATCTTTCCCGCCCTGAAAAAAAATCGCTGGGCAGCGTATCCGGTCAGCGTGCAGCGCCGGCGTACGTGTCTGCCAGCGGGCATAATGTGATTGCGGATCTCCCAGCAGCCAGTCCAGGTAACCGGATTCAAACCGGTGGGTAGCAGTACGAAGGCGCCATGGATCGGTCACGCCAAACAGGCTGCCAACGGCTTTGAAGCGGTCAGTCTGCACCGCCGCCATCAGTGCCGTATAGCCTCCGGAACTTCGGCCCTGAATGAATACATTGTTGGCGCAGACCAGCCCTTGTGCCGTCAGATAATCCGCGCAGCGCACCATGTCCAGTGCATCCACTTCGCCCCACCGGCCGGCCAGACGAAGGCGAAAATCCCGACCCCCACCGGTGCTGCCGGTGTAATTCACCTCCGCTACGGCAAAGCCCCGCTGACACCAGAACTGAACCTGGGGGTTGTAGACCGCATAGGCGGCTGACGTGGGGCCGCCGTGGGCGATCAGAATGACCGGTGGTGCCGCGGTGGGTGCTGATATCGGAGGGTATAGAAACCCTTGAACCGAGGGCGTGTCGGGCGTTTCCGCATCCACTACAAAAGCGACGGGCACCACCGGCGCCATGATTGAACGATCCGGCACCTGCCCGCCAGCCAGAATGGTTGCCGAGCCGGAGTCCGCACACACTTTCAGAACCGCATCGTGCCGCTCTGCAGCCCGCCCTACGCACACAAGGCCGTCGGCTGACGGAGTCAGATCCCGGAAATCCGTCCAGCCCTCAGCCACTCTCTGACTCTGGCCGGCCCGTTCCAGCCAGAGCTCACCGATACCCTGACGGTATTGCACTCTGGCCCAACCACCCTCTCGCAACGGGCAACTATGCCGCTCACCCAGTTGCCATGGGGCGTTGGCGTGATCGAGCATGGGCGCCGTGCTTTTCAGCCACTGATCGCGGCCACCCTTGCGCGTTACCTGCCAGGGCTGCCACCAGCCCTCATGGTCGGATATGACCCACAGATGCTCACCGGCAAACTGCGGTTGCTGAACCGAGCCGGAAACCGGCGGGGGCCGCGCTGACGCACCTGCAATATTACCATCAGCAGTGACCCTTGCCTGCCAGAGCGTTGACTGCAACCAGGGCATATCCGGCAGTTGCCAGCTGCACCAGGCCACTCGGGTACCGTCCTGGCTGACCGCCGGCGCGCCGTAGAAGTCCAGCCCCTGGTGTAACAGCCGGACTTGCCCCGTGGCCTCCAGGGCCATCAACGCCTGCTGTTGATGCCGTTCACGCACCGCCAACACCCGGTCATGTTGCGGGTCTGCCACCAGGCCTCCCCAGGTAGCGTCAACCTCTGGCACCAATAAGGTTCGTCTACCTGTCACTCGGTTGAGCTGCCAGACGCGCTGATCCTCCGCTACCCAGACCACTCGCCCCGGTAGTACCGCATAGGCACCACCACCGTAGCCGTTGAGGCGACTTCGGATACTGCCCGGGCCGGTGTTGACCCGACAGATGCCGGAGTGATCGGCTTGCCAGAGGGCAACAGAGCCGGTTTCAGGATGGGAGGCAAGCCAGAAAATGCTATCGCCGTACACTCTCAGCTGCGCATACTGGGAAAAACCGGCGCAGGCAGCATGCGCAGAAATCGGCTCAGCCACGGTAGAGTAACTTGGAATTCCGGGCATTGCGGTAGATAAGGTCACCCAGCCCCGCTGTGGCGTGATCCGCAGCGGTGCGGGCGGCCAGAATCCGATCGTGATGGGGCGATTTGGAGCAGACCGGATCGGCGTTATCGGCATCACCGGTCAGCAGATAGGCCTGGCAACGGCAACCACCGAAATCCTTGCTTTTTTCATCGCAGGAGCGGCAGGGTTCGGGCATCCAGCTATCACCACGGTAATGGTTGAAGCCGGGGCTGTGATACCAGATGTCGTTCAGGGACTGGGTTTGCACGTTGGGAAAATCGATGGGTAACAGGCGGGCGCTGTGGCAAGGCAAGGCGGTGCCATCGGGTGCCACGGTCAGGAACAGGTTGCCCCAGCCATTCATGCAGGCCTTCGGGCGCTCCTCGTAGTAGTCCGGGGTTACGAAGATCACCTTCATGGGGCGACCACGAGTACGGAGATCGTGCCGGTAGTCATTTACCTCCTGTTCTGCCTGGACCAGTTGGGCTTTGGAGGGCATCAACCCTTCCCGATTTTTGAATGCCCAGCCATAGTACTGGCAGGTGGCCAACTCCACATAATCGGCATCCAGGTTTTCACACAGGGCCAGAATGTCGTTCATCTGGTGAATGTTATGGCGGTGGATCACAAAGTTGAGCACCATCGGGTAGCCGGCCGCCTTGACCGCCCGGGCCATAGCCAGTTTCTGGTCGAAGGCTTTGCGGGAACCGGCCACGGCGTTGTTGAGTTCCGGGTCTGAGGCCTGAAAGCTGACCTGAATGTGGTCCAGCCCCGCCTCGGCAAACGCCTGCACTTTTGCTTCAGTCAGCCCGATGCCGGAGGTAATCAGATTGGTGTAATACCCCAGATCCCGGGCCCCGGCAATCAGCTCCGGCAGGTCCTGGCGCACCAGCGGCTCGCCGCCGGAGAAGCCCAGTTGGGCCGCCCCCATGGCTCGCCCCTGGCGCAACACATCCAGCCATTGCTCGGTGGACAGTTCCTGTTGCTGGCTGGCGTAGTCCAACGGGTTGGAGCAATAGGGGCATTGCAGCGGGCAGCGATAGGTGAGCTCCGCCAGCAACCACAGCGGCGGCCCTACCCGTGCTTCTGCGGCCGCCGTCATGACCACTCAATCCACTGTTGCTGAACCGCGTCTGCCAGAAACGCTTCCACTTCGGCCGCCAGCGGGCCGGCCTCCGGGAACTGCTGTTCCAGGGACTGGATAATATCGTGTACCGGGCGAACGCCATCCACTTCCGCCAGGATGGCACCGGCGCTGCCGTTGAGCTTGACCATACCCTCCGGGTACAGCAACACATGGCTTTGTTGCACCGGCTCCCACTGGAACCGGAAACCACGGCGGAGCCTGGGGGTTTTCTCCAGAGTCATGGTATCACTCCTTACAGGCCCCGATGCCAGACCGGCTGATCGGTGACCGTATGGTATGGCGGTGTCTGGTGAACGTAAGCCATGGTCAGGGCATCCAGCAACGACCAGAGAATGTCCAGCTTGAATTGCAGAATCTCGAACGCCCTTTGTTGCTGAGCCTCGGTGACAAAATGGTCCAGGGTAATGGCCAGGCCGTGCTCCACGTCCCGTCTGGCCTCCGATAGACGTTTACGGAAATAGCGGTAGCCATTCTCTTCAATCCACGGGTAATGCTGTGGCCAGCTGTCGAGCCGCGACTGGTGGATTTCCGGAGCAAAAAGCTCGGTCAGTGACGAGCAGGCGGCTTCTTGCCAGGTTGCCCGGCGCGCAAAGTTGAAATAGGCATCCACAGCAAACCGGACACCGGGGAGTACGTGGCGTTCGTCGATCACCTCTTCCCGGCTCAGCCCCACGGCTTCGGCGAGCGTCAACCAGGCCTCGATACCGCCCACATCCCCTTCGTGACCATCGTGGTCCAGAATGCGCTGCAGCCACAAGCGCCGAACCCCAGCATCCGGGCAGTTCGACATGATGGCGGCGTCCTTCTGTGGAATCCGCACCTGGTAGTAGTATCGATTGGCAACCCACCCACGGATCTGTTCCGGCGTGCACTGGCCGCTGTACATGGCTCGATGATAAGGGTGGTGAATATGGTAGTAGGCGCCTTTATCTCTGAGGGCCTGTTCGAAATCCTGTCGGTTCATGGCGGTGTTGGCTTTGGCGTTCATGGCTGCCCCGTCAATTCAAAATGCATTCCGTCCCGGGCCACTTCGATGCCATGGGCCGTGAGCTCTGCCCGTTCCGGCGAGTCTTCGTCGAGTATCGGATTGGTGTTGTTGATGTGGATCAGCACCTTGCGCTGGGCCGGCATGCTGTCCAGTAACTCGATCATGCCACCGGCGCCGGACTGGGCGAGATGCCCCATGGCCTGGCCGGTTTTGGTGCCCACTTCCTGACGGATCATCTCGTCGTCGTGCCAGACGGTGCCATCTACCAGAAGCAAATCCGCCCGCTGCATCCAGCCGCGAATGCGGGCATCGGGTTGCCCCAGGCCGGGCGCATAGAGCACGGTCTGCCCGGTGCGGGTATCTCGAATGAAAAGACCGATGTTGTCACCCGGATGGGGATTATCCCGGCGCGGGGAGTATGGCGGGGCGTTACTGAGCAAGGGAATGGCCGTCAATTCAAGGGAGGGCGCGCAGGGCAGACTGAATGGTTGCTGCTCATCGGCCGGAATCTCGCGCCAGTTAAGCCCGCCATTCCAGTGGCTAAGCATCGTGAACAACGGAAACCCGGAACTCAGGTCGTCGTGCACCTGGCGAGTACACCAGACATCCATCGGTAACCCCTCACGCAGAGACAGAAGCCCCGTGGTGTGGTCAACCTGGCTATCCATCAAGACAACCGCGGCGATGCCCGTATCCCGGAGCGCCCGCGCCGGCTGCATGGCAGGAAAAGCAGCGAGTTGAGCACGAATATCCGGAGAGGCATTGAACAGAATCCAGCGCTCGCCATCCTCAGAGATGGCAATCGACGACTGGGTGCGGGCATGAGCATTCAGCGTTCCGGCGCGGAAGCCGGCACAGTTTCGACAGTTGCAGTTCCATTGAGGGAACCCGCCGCCAGCGGCCGACCCCAGAATGTGCAGGTGCATCAGCAGATCTCCCGAGCGGGAACGACCAGCCAAAGGGCTGGCCGGCCAGGGCTCACCGGTTGGCGAAGTACATGGTTACTTCAAAACCGATCCGCAGGTCTTCATAAGCTGGCTTGGTCCACATGATGCTCACCTCTTGTCGTGATTATTAGTGCGTTGCATGGTGGTGCGAACCGGCGTTTGCCAGATGCACACAATCATCGTAATCACAGACGCTGGCACCCCATATGGTACTTTGGAACTGTTTTCCGCCGGCTGAAAGTAGCAATCGTTTGCCCCCGAGGTTGAATTGAGCCAAGCCCCCAGCGGCCTAGCATGGGAGAAGGACAATAATAACCTCAGGAGACCACCATGGCCGGGCGCTTTCTGCTCTCGCTACTGCTTTGTTGTCTGGCTGCAACGCCCTTGCGGGCAGAACTTTCCGACGACACCCGGCAGATCATCCAGGATCTGTTTCCCTCGGCCACCGTTATCGAAGAGCAACTGGCGGATTTCCAGGTGTATCCGGTTTACCAGCTCCAGGAACTGCTGGGTTACGCCTACGTTTCAACAGACTTCAGCAAACTTCCGGGCTTTGCCGGCAAGCCGATTACCATGATGATCGGCCTGGATACACGGGGCCGGTTCACCGGCGTGCGGGTACTGCATCACCACGAGCCGGTATTCCTTCATGGCCTGGGGGAGGAATCGCTCTACGAATTTGTCGATCAGTACGAGGGGCGCGCACTGACGGAACAAATTGTGGTGAGCTCCTCAGGCCGTTCGGGCCGGACCTCCTCCGGCAATGTGGTGTACTTTGATGGCGTCAGCAAGGCCACGGTGTCGGTTCTGATCATCAACGATTCGGTGCTCTCCTCCGCCTTGCAGGTAGCCCGCAACAAGCTCGAGGGCTTTGCCCAGGCTGCCCCCACCCGGGCCCGCCAGGACCTGTTCGAACCGCTTACCTGGGAGCAACTGCTGGAGCGGGGCTACGTCACCCGCATCGAGGTCACGGCCGCGGATGTGGAACAGCAACTGGGCCGACCGCTGTCAGATTATCCTGGCAACCTTGAGCCCGATCATGGCGAGGCTTTCTCAGAACTCTACCTGGCTTATATGAACTCCCCCATGGTCGGTCGCAACCTGCTGGGCGACGATCGATACCAGGCCTTCCGGGAACGCCTTGGCGACAACGGAAAGGTGATGCTGGTGATGTCTCGGGGCCGTTACCCCCACATTGGCGCGGACTTTGTGCCAGGCAGCACTCCGGACCGGTTTGGTCTGAGCCAGAATCAGCTGTCTGTCGAGATGCGAGACCTCAACTGGCTGGAAGCCGGCCAAAGCTTCGCCGCTGCCGGTGTGCCGGAGATGACGGCGGTTAACCTGTTCCGGGTGGGCGGCAACGCCGGGTTTAACCCCGGGGGCGAATCCACACTGACCCTGAATACCGTGTTGGCCCGCAACCATCTGGTGGTGGACACCGCCCGCTTCAATCTGCCCGTTGCCTTCCCGGAGGAACTGTTTGAGACGGTAGACATTGCCGCCGGGCCAGAGCAGTCACGGGCGCCCATGTGGGTCGGGCTCTGGAAGGAGCGCTGGTGGCAGATTACCTTGCTGGTGCTGAGCCTCACGGTGCTGACGATTTTCTTCGCCCGCCAGAAAACCCTGACCCGGCACCCGAAGCTGGTTCACCGCTTTCGTTGGGGTTTCCTGTTCTTCACCCTGTTCTTTATCGGCTTCTACGCCCAGGGCCAGTTGTCGGTGGTGAATATCTACACCTTACTGCTGGCCATCAGGGATGGTTTCAGCCTGAACATGTTCCTGCTGGACCCGGTGATCTTCATCCTCTGGACCTACACGTTCGTCACCCTGTTCATCTGGGGCCGGGGGATGTTCTGCGGTTGGCTGTGCCCGTTTGGAGTGCTGCAGGAGATGGCCGCCTGGCTGGGCCAGAAACTCCGGTTCCGGCAGATCAAGGTGCCTGAACGCTGGCACCGGAAGCTGATTCTGATTAAATACCCGGTGCTGCTGGCCATTGTCATTGCATCGTTTTATTCGCTGACGCTGGCGGAACAGCTATCTGAAGTGGAACCCTTCAAAACCAGCATTACATTGTTCTTCGTGCGTTACTGGCCGTTTGTGGTTTACGCCGTGGCCCTGCTGGCGGTGGGCATGTTTATCCACAAATTCTACTGCCGCTACCTGTGCCCCCTGGGGGCCGGCCTGGCGGTGCTTGGCAAGTTCCAGATCTTCAGCTGGCTGGAGCGGGTTGACCGTTGCGGCCAGCCCTGCCAGCACTGCAAGAATGCCTGTGGCATCAATGCCATTCGCAAGGATGGCCGGATTGATTACGACGAGTGTATCCAGTGCCTGGAGTGCGTGGTGATTCTCCGCGACCAGAATCAGTGCGTGGATGCTATTGTCCGCAACAAGCAGCAACAAAAACAGGCACGGATTCTGGCCACGGACGCCGTCGGGGTCTGATTCAGCCAGCTACGGGGATAACGATACGGCCGCGGATCTTGCCGTCCATAAGACGGCTGGCCGCATCGATGGCATCATCGAAGGCGACTTCGGTGATCATGCTGTCGAGCAGCTCCGGGGACAGGTCCTCGGCCAGTCGTTTCCACGCGTAAAGGCGGTCTGCTTTCGGGGCCATCACACTGTCGATACCACATAGGGTCACGCCACGCAGAATGAACGGGGCGACGGTGGACGGGAAATCCATACCGGCGGCCAGGCCGCAGGCGGCGACCACACCGTGGTATTTCATGCCGGCACAGACATTGGCCAGCACCTGGCCGCCAGCCACATCCACCGCGCCAGCCCAGGTTTCGCGGGCCAGAGGCTTACCCGGCTCGCTCAGTTCAGCGCGATCCAGTATCTGTTTTGCGCCCAGTGACTTGAGATAGGCTTCCTCTTCCTTCCTGCCGGTCACGGCAGTCACGGAGTAACCCAGCTTGGCCAGAATGGCGACCGCCACACTGCCAACGCCACCGGTGGCGCCGGTTACCAGAATGTCGCCAGACTCCGGCTTCACGCCGTGCTTCTCCAGAGCGATGACACACAGCATGGCGGTGTAACCGGCCGTACCAATGGCCATGGCCTGACGAGCCGTGAACGGAGCCTGTATGGGAATCAGCCAGTCGCCGGACAACCGGGCTTTCTGGGCCAGGCCGCCCCAGTGTTTTTCGCCCACACCCCAGCCGTTCAGGACCACTTCGTCTCCGGCCTTGAAGTCGGGACTGGACGATTCCGTCACCACACCTGCCAGATCGATGCCCGGCACCATCGGATAGGACTTGGCAATGGGCGCACGACCGGTAATGGCCAGAGCGTCCTTGTAGTTCAGGGTGCTGTATGCCACATCCACAGTCACATCGCCTTCCGGTAACTGCGCTTCATCTATGGACTTCAGGGACACCTGCTGGTCGCCCCGGCTACCCTCGATCAGAATACCTTTGAACATATGCCCTCCTCGAATCAGGTGCCAAGGTAAACGCCGGAGCACCGGCACTCAGCCTCAGCCAGGAAACAATTTACGAAGTCGCCCTCACTGTAGCGTAAACGGCTGTAAAAATAGAGGAATAAAAAAGGCCCTGGGAAGGGCCTAAGGAGAGTGTAGAAAGATCCCGCGCTCCGCGAAGGAGCTACCTGACAAATGCCAGGCCACCAATGTGCACCGTCCCTGTGCGGTCACACGAAACGGGGCCCGTGTGGATGGGCCCCAACTGCCACTTGCAGATCAGAAGAACCCGAGCGGGTTGGTGTCATAGCTGGTCAACATACACTTGGTCTGCTGGTAATGCTCCAGCGCCATCTTGTGGGTTTCACGGCCAACACCGGACTTCTTGTAACCACCAAACGCGGCATGGGCCGGGTACGCGTGGTAACAGTTCATCCATACCCGTCCGGCCTGAATGTTGCGGCCCATCCGGTAAGCAAGATTCGTGTCGCGGGTCCAGACGCCGGCACCCAGGCCAAACTCGGTGTCATTGGCAATCGCCAGAGCTTCTTCCTCGGTCTTGAAGGTAGTCACGCCCACCACCGGCCCGAAGATTTCCTCCTGGAACACGCGCATCTTGTTGTCGCCCTTGAACAGGGTCGGCTGGATGTAGAAGCCGTTGTTGAATTCACCTTCCAGATGCTCACGGTCACCACCGGTCAGCACAACCGCGCCCTCCTGACGGCCGATTTCCATATACGACATGATCTTGTCGAACTGTTCCTTGGACGCCTGGGCACCCACCTGAACGTCAGTATCCAGCGGGTTGCCACGTTTGATGGCCTTGGTGCGCTGAATAACCTTCTGCATGAACTCCTCATACATGTCTTCCTGGACCAGGGCCCGGGATGGGCAGGTACAGATCTCCCCCTGGTTGAAGAATGCCAGCACCAGGCCTTCCACACACTTGTCGATGAACTCCGGCTCTGCCTTCATCACATCCGAGAAGTAGATATTCGGCGACTTGCCACCCAACTCCACCGTAGACGGGATAATGTTTTCCGCCGCGCACTTGAGAATATGCGAACCAACCGGCGTGGAACCGGTAAAGGCGATCTTGGCGATACGCTTGCTGGTGGCCAGGGCCTGGCCAGCTTCAATGCCGTAGCCGTTAACAATGTTGATTACGCCCGGTGGCAACAGGTCGCCGATGATTTCCATCAGTACCAGGATACTGGCCGGAGTCTGCTCGGCAGGCTTCAGCACAGTACAGTTACCAGCAGCCAGGCAGGGGCCCAGCTTCCAGGCCGCCATCAGCAGCGGGAAGTTCCAGGGAATGATCTGGCCCACCACGCCCAGCGGCTCGTGGAAGTGATACGCCACGGTGTTGTGGTCGATCTCGCCCATGTGACCTTCCTGGGCACGCAGGCAGCCTGCGAAGTAACGGAAGTGGTCGGCCGCCAGCGGGATGTCGGCATTCAGGGTTTCACGAACGGCCTTGCCGTTGTCCCAGGTTTCGGCAACGGCCAGTTTTTCCAGGTTCGCCTCGATGCGGTCCGCGATTTTCAGCAGGATGTTGGAACGCTCTGTAGGAGATGTTTTGCCCCAGGCCGGTGCGGCCTTGTGGGCGGCGTCCAGCGCCAGATCGATGTCTTCAGCGGTGGAGCGAGGAGCCTCACAGAAAACTTCGCCGGTGACCGGCGTGATGTTCTCAAAATACTGGCCCTTAACCGGCGCTACCCATTCACCGCCAATGTAGTTCTCATAGCGGGATTTAAAAGAAACAACGGAGCCGTCCTTTCCTGGTTGTGCGTAGATCATGATATCGACCTCTTTGTTGTGTTTGTCGCATGGCAACGCGGCCTTTCGCGTTTACTCATTCAATGTAGACCCCATGCCGGATTCCGTGAATGCGTCGTTGGGGGCGAAAAACTCGTTCCTTGGTAGTAGATGACGTCATCCCCGCCAACACCATCATGGCCTCCAGCGCCATTGCTGGTGCAAACACCCGAAGCTACGCACCAAAACAGTTCAGTGACTGACGTCTCTCGTTTTTTGACACTCGACCCAGAAGGAAAAGGTTATGCTCGAAACAGCAGCCCTCCTCTACGACGATCTGATTCCCGGCGGATCCCACTGGTCGTTCATCATGCGTCGCGGCCACGTGGTGCGGCTGATTGACGAAACCGGCGGTGCCAACGAATGGCGAGGGTTTGTCAGCAGTCTGAGGGGCTACCCGAAGGCAGCCTCTTTTACACAGAAGAAGGTACAACAGTTGGACCGGCTCAGTTCCCCGAGACAGACTCGACGTAGGTGCGGATGGACCAGATTGCGGTCTGACCGAGATTGCTCTTGAAAGAGGGCATGCCGCGATCGGTGCCATTCATGACTCGCCCAATGTAATACTCGTCGTCCCACTCGGTCAGTTCCCGGAGATCCGGCGTCAACCCACCAGATTGCGCCTCGATGCCGTGGCAGCCGGCGCAGTTACCCGCGTAAGCACTCTTGCCAACCTCAACGGCCTGGGCGTTGAGGTCGCCGTGTTCGTTGCCTTCACGGAACGGGTTTTCGTTCAGGGCTTCTGTGCCAAGATCAGGTAGATCACCAGTGTCCACCGGCTGAGGCGTAACGTTTCCATGACCGAAGGCAGCCATGGTCCACGCCAGACCGGCTCCAAGGATGAGAGTTCTGAGGCTGATGCTAGACATCATAGCGGTTTACCTTTTGTTTTATCTGAATGCCTGCGGCGTCCGTTTCGGGACTGCCACTTGATTGAAACCAGTCTATGCAAGGCCAAAGCATACGCGTAACTCCACTTTCGATTTCCCGGCCTAGTTCCTTGGTAGTACGCTGCTGGAACAGCAGCCAAAGCATGAGACGCCCGGGCTCACCTCGAAAACTTGATAAAAATCATCGCACACCAGTCCTGCCGGGAATTTTTCCCACCTCCTGATTCCAATAATCCCGCTTTCACCGTGTGTTTATCCGTCGCCGGCCTGGCCGGGGCGCGCTAATACTCTAGGCGTCAACGCACAACCGAATTGCGTTTGTCACAACAACAATCAAGGGGAAAGTGATGAAAACAAATTTTAAACAACGCCCCCTGCTGCGTAGCGTCAGCCTCGCGCTTGGCCTCAGCTGTGCAGCGGGATTTGCCCTCCAGGCACAGGCCAAAGACGTTACCTGGGAGGATATCCTCAACGACGCAGAAACAACCCAGGATGTACTGGGTTACGGCATTGGCCCCAAGGCCCAGCGCTACAGCCCGCTGGACACGGTCAATCGAGACAACGTAGATCGCCTGGTCCCAGCGTGGTCATTCTCTTTTGGTGATGAGAAACAGAGGGGCCAGGAGGCCCAGGCATTGATTCATGACGGCGTCGCCTACGTCACCGGTTCCTATTCCCGGATCTGGGCTCTGGACGCAAAAACCGGGGAGAAGATATGGGAGTACAACCACCGCCTTCCCGAGGGTATCCGTCCCTGCTGCGACGTCGTTAACCGGGGCGCCGCAATCTTCGGCGACAAGGTTTTCTTCGGTACCCTGGATGCCGGCATCGTAGCCCTGAACAAAGACACCGGTGACGTCGTGTGGCGCAAGAAATTCGGCGATCACGAAGCGGGTTACACCATGACCGGAGCACCGACTCTGGTCAAAGATCAGAAGACCGGCAAAGTTCTGCTGATCCACGGCTCCTCCGGGGACGAGTTCGGCGTGGTCGGCAAACTGTTTGCTCGCGATCCTGATACGGGCGAAGAAGTCTGGATGCGTCCCTTCGTTGAAGGTCACTATGGTCGCCTGAATGGCGAGCAAAGCTCACCTACCGGCGACCCCCGTGCACCCAGCTGGCCGGATGATCCCTCCCGCGACACCGGAAAGGTTGAGGCCTGGAGCCATGGTGGCGGCGCACCCTGGCAAAGCGCCAGCTTTGATGTAGAGACCAACACCATCATCGTAGGTGCCGGTAACCCCGCGCCCTGGAACACCTGGGCACGCACCTCTCCCGGTGGAAATCCCCTGGATTACGACAACCTGTATACCTCTGGTCAGGTGGGCGTAGATCCTACCACCGGCGAAGTTAAGTGGTTCTATCAGCACACACCAAACGATGCCTGGGATTTTTCCGGCAACAACGAGCTGGTGCTCTTCGAGTACACCGAAGACGGGCGTGAGGTTAAGGCTACGGCGCACGCTGATCGTAACGGTTTCTTCTACGTGGTTGACCGCACCAATGGAAAACTCGAGAAGGCCTTCCCCTTCGTTGACAACATCACGTGGGCGACTCACATCGATCTGGAGTCCGGTCGCCCGGTTGAGGTAGAAGGACAGCGTCCGCCACCTGTTCCGGAAGGCGAAACCCGCGGTGAGTCCATTGAAGTGTCTCCTCCGTTCCTGGGCGGCAAGAACTGGAACCCGATGGCATACAGCCAGGACACCGGACTGTTCTACATCCCGGCTAATCACTGGAAAGAGGACTACTGGACTGAGGAAGTCACCTACAAGAAAGGCGCTGCTTACCTTGGACAGGGCTTCCGCATCAAGCGCATGTACGACGATCACGTGGGCATCCTGCGCGCGATGGACCCGATGACCGGTGAGTTCAAGTGGGAGCACAAAGAGCGTCTGCCGTTGTGGGCAGGTGTACTGACCACCAAGGGCGGTCTGGTGTTCACAGGTACCGGCGATGGCTTCTTCAAGGCGTTTGACGCCGAAACCGGCGAAGAGCTCTGGAAGTTCCAGACCGGCTCCGGAATCATCTCCTCTCCGGTCACCTGGGAGATGGATGGCGAGCAGTATATCGGTATTGCTTCAGGCTACGGTGGCGCTGTTCCTCTCTGGGGTGGCGACATGGCTGAGCTGACCAAGCCGATTTCGCAAGGCGGTTCCTTCTGGGTGTTCAAGATCCCGTCCTGGGCGACTGCGTCCAACTAAGCAAACCGCAAGGCCACGAGATGGTTCGTGGATAAATGCCAGGCTTGAACAGCCTGGCATTTTCAACACTGTGAATGTTGTACCCGGGAGAACAATGATGAAAACACTGCTAGCAATCGCGCTGACTGCGTTTATCACGCCGGCACTTGCCGACGACTACATGGCCGACCTGAAGATTCCCGAGATCAATGGCTGCAAGCTGCAACCCAAAACCGACTGCCGAGGCGCAGATCTGAGCGGTGCCAATCTCTCGAACATGGACCTGAAGCAGGCCAACTTTGAGGGCGCCAACCTGACCGGGGCAAACCTGAGCCACGCCAACCTGCGGGGAGCCGACTTAAGCGGTGCGCAACTGGATGAGGTGATCGCCCACCGGGTAAACCTGTATCGGGCCGACGTTCGCGGCGCAAAAATCAGAAACGCCAACTTTCAGGGTGCGCAGGCAGAATACCTGTTCGCGCAGGGCGCCGATTTCACAGGGACCGATATGACCGGAGCCAATTTCGATTTTTCGAGGTTCTCAGGTGCCACCATGGTTGATTGTAATCTCAACTTTGCCAGCTTCGAGATTTCCTGGATGCCGAAGGCAAATCTCGCAGGATCCAATCTGTTTGGTGCC
>Ga0209075_1003033_pt1 | contig 14318 bp, 8 predicted proteins | sample Stecom2011_FD_187523 | JGI IMG/M metagenome (GOLD analysis project Ga0209075, IMG submission 187523) | Agricultural soil microbial communities from Utah to study Nitrogen management - Steer compost 2011 (SPAdes) (version 2) | ecosystem: Environmental > Terrestrial > Soil > Agricultural land... | reverse complement strand
TAAAAGTATATGCCAAATAGACCCCGATATCCGGGAATTAAATGTTCGTTTTGTGGAAAAGGTCCTGATGAAGTCGGGAAACTGATTACAGGGCCATCTGTACATATTTGCAATGAATGTGTCGAGATGTGTAATGAAATACTGAGGGAAGAACATTCATCAGTTCCTGGTGATCTCAGTATTAATACTCTTCCAACTCCCCGTGAGATGAAAGAGTTTATGGATCAGTATGTGGTCGGACAAAATGATGTCAAAAAAGGTGTCTCTGTTGCAGCTTATAACCATTTTAAACGGATACTTTCACGATCACAAAATGATAATGATGGTATAGAGATTGAAAAAGCCAATATATTGATGATAGGTCCAACTGGTACTGGAAAGACACTGATTGCGCAATCTCTGGCAAAAATGTTGAAGGTGCCTTTTACTATTGTTGATGCAACTATTTTTACTGAAGCTGGATATGTTGGTGAAGATGTTGAAAATATGCTGGTACGGCTTCTTCAAGCTTCCAATTATGATGTTGCAAAAGCTGAAAAAGGTATAATCTATGTTGATGAGTTTGATAAAATTACACGCAAATCTGCTAATCCGTCCATTACACGTGATGTGTCGGGTGAAGGTGTTCAGCAGGCTATGTTGAAAATCCTGGAAGGTACTGTTTCGAGCATCCCGCCTAAAGGTGGACGGAAACATCCTGAGCAGAATCTTATTCAAGTTAACACTCGTGACATCCTTTTTATATGCGGTGGCGCTTTTGAAGGAATTGATAAAATCATTGAGGCGCGTATAGGTGAAAGCAGAATGGGGTTTAATGCAGAGATAAAACGTAAAAATAATGATAAAATCGGAGATATCCTTCGTAAAACCGAACCTGATGACCTTATCAGGTATGGGTTGATACCCGAAATCGTGGGACGTCTTCCTACTGTGCTGGGTCTTGATGAGCTTGATGAGGAAGCTTTAATGGAAATTTTGACAAAACCAAAAAATGCCATAACTCGTCAATACCAAAAACTATTCAGCATGGAAGGTATCAGGTTGACGTTTACGCGTGATGCATTACGTGAAGTCGTAAGAATTGCTCAGAGCAAAAAAACCGGTGCACGCGGACTCCGAAGTGTTCTGGAATGTGCATTGATGCCGATAATGTTTGAGGCGCCTTCACAGGATAATATTCGTGAAATCATGGTTACGCGCGAAGCTATTTGTCGTGAAGCTGAGCCAGTGTATTCTTACAAAAAAGATAAAAAAATTGCATAAAGCATATAATTTTCTTACGAACAAAAACAGGGGCGGAATTTGTTTCGCTCCTGTTTTTTTTATCCAATTGTCTCTTTAACAGTATCGAATAATCTATTTTTGAAATCATAGAAAAGCTTTGGCTTCCAAAGAAAGTATATGATTAACAGATTCAGATATATTCGCACTACGATTAAACTCTCCCCTGTAAGTACCATTGATTAAAAAGTGTTCCCCGGCCTGAATGTCAATTATAAAAGAGATTATATGTGAAATACCTGATGCGTTGCCCCTTGCCATCCTGTAATCTGCTCCTTCAGGCAAGTTAACTTTAGAAAAGGTATAAGACGCTTCAGCCCATCCTTTACCAAAAGGGCGGAATGACAATCCGGGTTTGATCTGGTAATAAATGCTGCTGTCTGATGGAATTGAGCCAGTTTTAAGAGTATCATATTTACGAGCCCACCCCAGACATTCCTTAAGGAATATCTCTGTGGTGTTTCCGATTCTGAATTTTTGCTGAAATTCTATATTGATATCTTTAAAGGAATAGGAATATTTGCTTGACGTATCATCGTGAAACATCCGTTGAAAACGGGTTTCGGTACCAAAAGTCCATCTGTTTTTTCTGGTATCCAGGTTTATTCCTGTTTCAAGAGCTGATTCTTTATAGGAGCGTATTTGTCTTAGAGAGGGTAACAATAGCAGATTTGCTGATAACCCACCGATTTTTTTCGGATTCCATGTAATATCCTGTCGGTAGGAAAGGTCGGAATATTCGACATTCTTGACAATTTTCGAATTAATATTCTTTAGTGAAATATATCCAGGAAACCATGATGAAAAAGAGTTGTTTTCTGCCATGATATGCTCTTCAAGGAAAAGGTAACCTTCCCAATAGAGATCTCCCAAAATTCCGGGTGTTTTTTTTGATGGAGAATAGGACCATGATAAATTCATAGTTGTTTTTCGGATCTTTAATTCGGTTGAATCATATATTTCTTTTTGTTCCATATAATAGTCACCCGGAATATGAGGTACATATTCTCTTAGTGAGTCATCGTAGATATGAGTTCCAAGTCCACTGCCAATATAACGTGGCACCTGAACAAAAATCGATGCTTTTTCAGAGCTGGACCGATATTGCTGATTAAGATTGAAATTATCGGAACTGGAATTTATCTGGTTTTTTAAATCTATCAGAAATGTTGATGATTTGTTTTTGTCTGTAGTGACATGTTTATGATAACTGCTTGATCCCCAAATTTGCCATTGGGGCATTATTTTGTTGTTGAAGGACTGTTCCCATAAAAGAGAGTAGCCGGTATCAGCAGAAGCCAGTAATCCATTGTTTCCGCTTTTATGTTTCGAATAAGTAAAACTTTCAGAAAAATTCCAGGGTAAATACTGGTATTCAATTCCCCATTCAATTTCACCCCTGCCATTTTTAAGAGAGTCGGTTAACCATTGGTCCTGATATATAAATCCGAGAGAGTGATTTTTGGGTGTTATGTTTAATCGGGCAGTTTCTTTTCTATTTATTTCATTCACATGAATATGCCGAAACCAGGTGGTTTTGTATTGAAGTGAAAGAATGTTTTTTAACATTAGATATGAATTGTTTCCAAACTTGTCAGTAAGTAATTTGTTGCCTGATCTGTTTTGTCCATAGAGGAATTCTGTGCTCAATCCGCCAAATGGGGTAATGCCGAAAGCTGATTCCCATAATTGTTGTCTGGTATTATGGGAATCTGTTGTACTGTCATCCCATTGCTCATGTCTGTCGTAAAGAGAAATTGCTTCATGTTCAAATCTTTCTGAAATGAAATTATAATCACCAGAAAACCAGATGCTTTTTTTGTTATACTGTTTTTTGCCTGCTGTCAAAGACGCTCTTGCAGACGAACTCCTGTTGTCGTCATCATCAAGCGATGAGAAAAGATTTTTATCAATATCTTGTCCAGCAAAATTAACTGTAGCTTTGATATATTCATGATCCAGATTGGCTTTAACTTCACCATTAGTAACTCTTTGAGGTTTGGAGAGAGGTGAGTTGGGGGAGAAATCACCTGAGTTATTGCCTGTATAAATATAGATTGTACGATCATCAGAAACAGAATCCTTATATGATCCGTTGTTTTTTCCAACATAGGAAAAATTTACATTGTATCGTCCTTTTACATCATTGGGATTTCTGGGGTTATAAGGGTTGTAGACAAAAACGGTTTCACCATTTTTGATAATTTTAGAGTATAGAGGCATTCTGTATTTTGCATCATAAGTGGGAACATCATTTGGGTTTATTTCTCTTTCACCTGTGCCATAAACAGGTTTGTCACCTCCGTTTTTAAGTGCAGACAAGTCTTGCGGTGAGAATGAAATGTCTATCGGATGTTTACGATTATCAGTTTCTGACCATAGTGCTCCCTGAATTGAAAACAGGGAGTCTGGTGAAGCAAATTCAGCATGCGTTCCAAGAAGTACCCGTTGATAATCAAAAAGTTTATATTCGTACTCAACTCTTATCAGATCACCCTCTTTAACAAGGATATTTGGTGTAAATTTTACAGTTCCCAGGTCATAATCAGCGATAAAGTCCTTATCTTCGCCTTCATGTAATACAAGTCCATTAATTGTAACTTTAACAGTGCCGCTAACAATCATGATCAGATCCAGTTCGTTATTGCCAGTGAGTGTATAAGGCCCTTGAATTCCATTTTTTCCATGAAATGTTTGTACGGTGTATTTCCCTCCGGAAAGAGCTCCAAAAGCTTTGACAGAAAAATCTTTCGGATGCAGTGACGCTGAAATGCCTTTAATTTTTTTATCACCATTAAGGATGCCTCTAAATGGCCACGAGATATACTGATCCCCGGCAATTATATCAAATTTTGGATTTGTAAGTGCGATATAGATCATATCGAATTCACTAATTTCCCTTGTAGCTCCATCAATTGACGTTGCCTCATCACTAAGATGAGCCTTTAATTGTGTTTCAGGTCGAATATTACCACTAATATTGATATCAAGGCCCTGTTCAAAATTAACCTGACCAAGGTTTCCAATAGAAACACCTACGCTTTTATATCCGGATATATTAAGCGTTTCATTATCGTAAATGCTGCGGATCCTTTTTGGCGATAATGTTACAGTGGTATCTTGTTGAGATTCGTATTTTTTTTCAAATAATGAGTAAATCTTTGAAAGACCATAATAGTCTGTATCATAAGTGATTCTTACAGGAAGACCGCTGTCAATTGGTTCCGAGAAAAGAATACTGTTAATATCTGATATGTAAACCCATGGCGGCTGAAACACACTATCTGGAAAAGATATTTGAATTGTTGTTGAATCGATAAATAAGGTACCAAGACGGTACGGGCCGACGCCTCCGTCAGAAAAAAAAGTAGTATCCACGCTTTTAGCATAGGTATTGAAACAGACCAAAAAACCGACCAACAGAATTGAATGTCGAATAGGGAACCCTTTTAAAAAAGACATAACTGTATGATTATACAAAAATTATAATAAGGAATCCTGTTTTGACAGTTTTATTGAAGTTATCTGCATATATTTTCAGATCCTTTTTTTGAGGTATTACGAAAATCAGATTGAATGAAGATGATTAGCCGGTAAAGGATTGAACAGCACCGTTTTTTTTCCAAATATATTGAAACATCAGATTGAAAATCCACAAATTTGTGAAAATTGTATCAAATCAAAGTGTACTGGCTTTGTAATTAATTGAGGATTGTTGTAATTTATTTCCAGTAAGGATAAGCAGGTAGAGTTTTTAATTTAATCGTTTTGATAAAAAACAAAGGTTTTTAGTTAAAATCTCGTTATACTATATATTATTCTTTAATCTGTTTAAAGAGTGAGAATAAATTCCCTTACAATGTTAATTTTTCAGTTATTTGTCTTTTACAGGTGTGTTCAGTTTTAAAATTGAGCTACGGATGAATTATTATTTTGAATAATTTCTTTTGTATTGATGTCTAAATGAATCAGGCAATACTTTAAATTTTTTGTAATTAGATTCGTTTGATCTGAAGGATACGAAAATACAAAGAGTTTTGGGTAAAATATCAAATAATATGGTTTTAAAGAGAAGTATCATCTTATCTACTTTTGTTTTTCTGCTTAATGTATGCATTTTTGGTGAAAAAAGCGAATCATACATTCTGATTAAACCTTTTATTGTTAATATTAATGATTCGTTAAATTATGAGAAGTTACATTTGGCTTTAATAAAAAGACTGGAATACGAGATACTTCCAAGGGATGTGAAACCAGTTTCTGATGAAAATTATAAAAATTATTCTGTGATTGCTGAGGGAGTCATAGACACATTGGATGGCGTTCTGGTTTTGCTCTTTAGATTATCAGGCAATGAAGAACAGGGCAAGGAAGAAAAACTTATACCATTACGTAACCATAGTATCGAAGATCTTCTTGATATAATGGCACTGAAAATTCGTTACTTTCTTGAGCAGAATATATCCGGAAGACTAAGAATAAGCTCACGACCTCTTAACTGTGATGTATTTCTCAATGGCGTTAAGATTGGAGTAACACCTGCTGAACTGGTTTTAGAGAAAGGACAGTATAAAATTGGTATTAACCGGGAGAATCTTTATCCTTGGTCTGATTCGGTTGTTATTGAAGCGGGGCGGGAAAAGATATTAAATCCCTCTTTAGAGTTTCAGGGCTATAAAATAAAACCTTTTATTTATACATCAGCGATTCTAAGTGTAGCAACAATAGTCAGTTGGGTTATTGAATTCAAATCGCATGAATCTTATAAGGATCTTTCTGTAGGGTTACCACAAACGGATTATGACTGGTACTGGAATCGTTATCGTAATGCAAATTATATTCGAATTGGGTTATTTAATGCGACTATCATAGGATGGACAATTTGCGGTTTCCAATGGACCAGGAATAGAACTTTGGAACGAAAAATTTTTGGACAAAATTAATAAAATGAACATTACTCTTGAGAAGGGCAACAAATATTTGGTAGAGCATGAAAAATTGCTTATTGACCGGATTATCAGTGGTGACCAGAAAGCATTTCGTGAACTTTTTCTTACATACAGAGAATTGGTTTATAGAGTAGCGTATCGTTTTCTGGGAGATTCAGATGATATTGAAGATGCTGTGCAGCAGACTTTCATTGAGGTTTATAGATCACTTCCGGGGTATGAAGCTAAGTCCAAATTTACAACCTGGTTGTATCGCATTGCCATTAATGTTTCGATTCAGTTTTTACGAAAAAGAAAAAATAGTAACAAATTTGAATATATTGATCCCGAACGGATAGAAGATAAATCAAGAACTGATGGAAAAAGTTCATGTGAGAGTAATGAATTGCAAAATCAGGTTAGAATGGCTTTAAAAAAGCTTGCTTTAAAAAAGAGGATAGTTGTCATTTTACATGACTTGGAAGGTATAACCATGGAAGAAATTGCAAATATCAGGAATATCCCCCTGGGGACCGTTAAAAGCAGATTGTTTCATGGGCGGGAAGAATTAAAGAAAAAACTTTCTAAATATTTATATGATTATGAAATGCGCTGAAATCAGAAAAAAAATTCAGGATTTTCTAAGTGGAACCTGTTCGCTTTCACTTTATCGTGAGATTTCATCTCATCTTGAAAAGTGTGAAAAATGCCGGGAATATGAGAATGATTTAAAAAAACTGCTTTCTGTGCTTAAAAAACAGAGTTTTGTTTCTTTGCCAAAAGAAGCAAAATGGAATAAAATAGAAAAATCAATTTTCAACAACCTTGACAATGAATCAAATTTATTTGAAAACAGGTTGCCTTTGTGTGTATTTGACTGGAAAAGAACTGCAGTTGCAGCGTTGCTATTGATTTCTTTTGTCTGTATACTGGGAATACCTTTTGGAATCAGAAAATACAGAAAAAATGTTGTATCTCAGACAGCAGATGTGTCATCATATCCAAAACTCGTTAATACCATTGGATCGGTATCGGTTGTAAATGATAATATTAAATCAGAAAACTCGGATTTAGAGAAAAACGGAATTACAATCAAAACAGCTGACAGTTCCTTGACGAATGTACTGCTGAATAAAAGAACAACTCTCAGTCTTGATAATAATACTGTTTGCAGGATCAATAAATTATCAATTGACACACAGATTATTTCTCTTCAACAGGGAAATGTTTTGGCTAAGGTTGGAAAAAGGGGGCGAGAACAGAAATTCAGGATTGAGACACCAAATGCATTTTGTGATGTAGTAGGTACACAGTTTAAAGTATGGTATGATGATACTGCTTTTGGAAAGTGTGTAACCCGCCTGGCAGTTTATAAAGGGTCTGTAGTATTTGGAGTTGGCTTAAACAAGGAAGTTCCCGTTGATTCTGGCTATTGTATTGAAGCCGTCGGAGAAACCCTTGGCAAACCTGTTTTAATAAACAAGAATAAAGATCGACTTAAAAACAAAATCATGGTTATATCTGAACCTGATGAAGCGATTGTCAGCATTAATGGAAACAAAGCTGGTTTGACACCGCTATCGTTTGAATTTGAAAAGGGGGTATACCAGATTAAAGTATATAAAAACGGATATTCAATGTGGGAAAAACATCTCAACCTTGCTAAATATGAGAAAGATACTATCAGGATTAAATTAAGAACCGCTCTGGGTATATCTGAAAAAAGTGAAAAGATTTCTGACAGCAATACAAGTGACAGTGTGCTGATTAATAAAGTTGTCGAATTGATTGATTCAGAAAACTACGACAGTGCTTTAATCGTTTTGAATGATATAGTATGTAACAGTAAAACCAGGCGTGAAACAAAAGTTCTGGTTTTAACAAAAATGGCGTATTGTCAAAGCAGCATGGGCAGACATGACAAGGCTGTCGAAGCTCTTTTGCAAATAGTAAATGGAAGGTTTTCTGATGATCAGAAGGGGTCGGCACTGTTCCGCATTGCTACTATTAAAAAAGACCAGATGCATGATTATGATGGAGCTGTTGAGGCGTTAATTAAATACTTTAAAGATTATTCTGAAGGTATCTGGATAGAAGAAGTAGGGTTCAGTCTGGCAGAATTGCTGGTTATTAAAGGTATGTTTAATGAAGCTGCGTCTGTGTATGAAGTGTTAATGGAAAAGGAAATCAGCATTAAAGGGAATGTAAAAATATTATACAACCTTGCTCAATTATATTTACAACATTTAAAGGATAATGCACGTGCACTTGAATTGTTTACTTTACTGGATGAAAATTTTCCTGGAAACATTTATTCTGAAGATGCATTGTTCTGGCGGGCTAATTGCCTGTTTGAACTTGGTAGAATAACCCAGAGTTTCAATGAATATAGTAATTATTTGTCTAATTATCCTGATGGTAAATGGGTTGAAGAAATCAGAATCAAACTGAACAGAACAGAAACTGCAGGCGTGAAATGATACTGCGTTTGAAAACATTATCAATTGCATTTGTATTTCTATTTTTTTGCGCTCAACGTGATAACCGTTTTGATCCGATGAGTCCTTTATATCGGGTCAAACCTCCAGAGTTAACAGTTGCACTAAATTGTGATTCAAACAAAATTTCTTTTCAAAAAGATAACCGGTTTGAAATTGTTCTCCCGTTTATCGTTAGTTTTACTGTTGATGCAAAGCAAGCGGATTGGAATAAATCTCTTCCTGTTTCAGTTCAATATTATACAGATTCAGAATTTATTGAACAGAAGAATAATGTGAAAAAGTATCAAAAAGAAATTGTCAGATGTGGAATCCATGAATTCAGATTTAAATCATCCGATCCGGATGGATCTGAAATTGAGGAAATATATACATTCCAGTGCTTTTCGGTAAACAGGCCAATAATCAAATCATTTATTTGTAATTTTGATACTTTACCTGTTAACAAATATGTTCCAGTGAAGTTTGTTGCTTTGATATCAGATAGTACGGACTATGTGGATTCTGTAGTTTATACGCTTTCTGGCGACAGAATCTTAAAGATACCTTCAAATCCAGATGCTCTTTTTTATGATACCCTAGAACAAAATGTTATTTCTGATATGGAAGCAGAAAAAGAAATAAAAGTGGTAGTTTATGATAAACTTGGTAAAGGCGATTCGGCTTCGGTAAATCTCGTTTTTGATAAAAATTATGAGTATTACGCAGGATTACCTCCTGTAATTGATTCTATTTGGGTTAATGAAAAAGATATTCATATTGGCGAACGTATTGAATTTGAATTGTCCGCTTATGATAAAGATGGTGAAATTGTAAAGTATTACTGGGCTTTTGGTGATAACGTTTTTAGATATAGTGATAATCCAAAGGCCAGCCACACCTACTATTCTCCAGGTAACTATAATGTTATAATTTCAGTGGTTGATGATTCAGGAAATACAAGTATGGACAGTATAGCTGTCGAAGCATCAATGCCGATAAAATCTTTGCGAATTCTTTCTCTTACAGCGACTCCAGATTCGGGCATTTGTCCTCTGAAAGTAAATCTTAAGGCAACTGTTAATGATACTTCTTCCGAAATCGATTATAAGTGGTTATTTGGTGATTTCGGATCTTATTGGTGGTGGGATGGAGCCGAAACTTCACATATGTATAATTATCCCGGAACCTTTTCTGTAATGCTTGTAGTTAAAAATGACCATGAACAGGATACCATGACAACAATTGTAACTGTAGCCGGACCTGTATTGAAAATAAAAGCAGACAAAGACTCTGTTTATGAGGGGGATACAGTTCTTTTAACTGTCATGGGTTCAGATCAGGAAGAGTTCATTCATTATAAATGGTCTTTTCCCGATACTTCTATTCATACAAGATCTTCTGAAATAGAATATGTTTTTAAGGAAGCAGGGCATTGTCACATCAGTGTAATGGCATTTGGGGATCAGTTTAAAACCGGTGATATATTTATTAACGTTCAGCCTGATGCAAATAAAGATTAATACCTGATATCATGATGTTTTGTCGTTTTAATTAACTTAAACCTAAATGAAGACTGTTTCTTTACTTCACCTGCTTCACAGAAATTGGCACATTAATTATTAAGAATTAGGTTATGGTTACTGTTTGTAGAGATAAACTCAGGCTATTGTTTAATAAAAAATTTATTTATTGAACGTTTATAAAAAATTAATCAACAAATTGAACGTGGTCTTGTTTGATCACAATAAATCTAATTTCCCTATACGGATAATCTGTATCCGTGTTTGCAGCTACTCCGCCGATCTCCCCCGGCGGAGTTTCTTTCATTTTATTACCCCTTCGAAATTCTAACCGCAATGATTGTTTCTGTTGCTAAACATAAAGCTGACAGACCCCAAAAGCAGTAAAGAATGGATTGTAATAAAAATTATGCCTCGTCAGAAAAATTTGCCGGTACATTACGGAGCGGAAAAACTCTTGAGTTTGTGATATAAGGGATTGAAAAACCCCACAAATGGAATTATCGAAGATGATTTTGATCTGAATGCATCAATGACACCCGGGTCGTATAGATCTCCCATGAAAATTCGAATGTCTTTTAAACAGCTCAAGCAGCAACATTGCTGCAATAATATTTATTTTGGACAAGAGTGATGAAATATTAGTTGTGAAAGTAAGAATTAAATTACATACTTGAAATTTTGGAGAAGCAGTAAAATCGCAAAATATATTTTGCAATTAGTGACCTGGGATGATCTGCTATGGTTGTTCTACAAACCTACTCTGGATTTTATGAATCAAAGAATCGTTCACAAAGAATCCAAAAGTAATAATGTTTCTTATTTGAAATCAGGGATGTTAAAAAATGATAAATGGGAGTACATTTGCTGAAATTGCTGCGATTTTGGGACTTGCTACACTGGCAGGAATAATCGGGCAAAGATTACGTCAGCCTTTAATAATAATGTTTCTGGCAACCGGTATTCTGGCAGGACCTTCTGTTTTGGGGATAATCCACAGTTATGAACAGATTGAACTGCTTGCTGATATTGGAATATCTGTATTGTTATTTATTGTAGGGCTTAAGCTGGATCTGAACCTCATTCGTACAACCGGCCCGGTTGCACTGGCAACCGGACTTGGCCAGATTGTTTTCACTTCAATAATTGGTTTTACGATTGCAATTTTAATTGGTATTACACCTTTGAATGCGGCTTACGTAGCTGTTGCACTTACATTTTCAAGTACGATTATTATTGTTAAGCTGTTATCAGAAAAAAAGAGATCGATTCTCTACATGGGCAAATAGCAATAGGTTTTTTAATTGTTCAGGATATAGCAGCCATACTGGCGCTTGTTGGGTTGACAACTTTTGGTTCATCGATTGCAAATGAAGAAACTGCGTATATTTCAATACTCTTATTAGGGTTTAAAGGGTTAGTTTTACTGGGTGGTGTTGCTATAGTAATGAAATACATAATACCATACCTTGCCAAACAGCTTGCACAATCAATGGAATTGTTAACACTCTTTGCGATAGCCTGGGCAGTATTCCTTGGCGCAGGAAGTGAATTGTTGGGATTTAGCAAGGAAGTAGGGGCTTTTCTGGCCGGAGTTTCACTGGCTTCCACTGAGTATCGTGATTCTATAGGAGGGCGCCTTACAAGTATAAGAGACTTTCTCCTGTTGTTTTTCTTTATCAGTCTTGGAGCGCGTCTGGACTGGTCAACAGTAAGTACTCAGATCGGGGCGTCTTTAGTATTATCAACATTTGTCTTAATAGGGAATCCTCTTATTGTACTTGTAATCATGGGGCTGATGGGGTACCGAAGGCGAACAGGTTTTTTAGCCGGACTTACAGTTGCACAAATAAGCGAGTTTTCACTTATTGTAGCAGCATTAGGTCTGAATATGGGACATATTTCAAATGAAACAATGGGCTTGATAACTCTTGTAGGTGTCATAACAATATTTACTTCTACCTATATGATTTTATATTCAGGTCAATTGTATAATCTGCTTTCAAAACCTCTTAAAATATTTGAAAAACATAATCCGTATCGTGAAGCTGCGATTGATACATTAAAAGATGGTTTTGGTTCTGTAGATATTATACTTGTCGGTTTAGGCAACTATGGAAGTGGATTGATGGAGTATCTGTTAAGGCGAAATAAAAAAATAGTTGGGGTTGACTTTGATCCTGGAGCACTTGAAAAGTGGCGCAAAAAAGGTGTGCCTGTAATATATGGTGATATTGCTAACCAGGAGCTCTATGATCAGTTACCATTGAATAGTGCACAATGGGTTATTAGTACAATCCGTTCACAAGAGATGAACATGTCTATGATAAACAATCTGAAAGCCAAAAACTATGGTAACAGACTGGCATTGACAGCTACCAGCAATGATGAAGCACAGGTGTTTGAACAGACCGGAGCTCATCTTGTATTCCGGCCCTTTATAGATGCATCAGAACGGGCTGCGGATACTTTAACTTATGCAATAGAGTTTCTTCCTGAAATCATTAACTGGCCTATATCGTTTCTTCAGGTACGTATACGTTCTGATGCATCAGTTGTGGGACAGGAAATAAGGGACCTTTCATTGTCTTCAGGTGGAATTTCAATTCTGGCTATCAGCAGGGGGGGAACGATTTATTATGAGCCAAAACCGGATTTCCGAATTTTTCCGGCAGATATTCTTTTAATAATGGGGCCACCTGCATCATTAAAAGATGCTGAAAGTATTTTGAATCAGTTGAAATTACAAATAGACACTGAAAACAAAAGGAATTTTGAAATCGCCGAGATAGAGATGTCTGATAACTCGGAGATTTCCGGAAAATCTGTTGCTGGTATACAATTCAGACAAAAATATGGAGTTACTCTGGTTGGTATTCGCAGGGGGGTACAACAAATAACAACCATTAATCCCTCCGAGCATCTTAAGTCTGGAGATTGCCTGATTATTATTGGTAGATCTAATGCTGTAAAAGCCTTGAAAGAAAAAGCGCCCATTTAGGTTCTTTACATGTATTATGAACCAATGATGGTTTTAAAGAAATGACACCATTTTTACTGTTTACAACACTGTTAGCCAATGCGGTTTATAAAAATTCATTTTTCCTGAGAAAATTAAACAAAAAATAATATGCATTATTAAAAATATTTATAACTCAATGTATTGAAATAACAATTATATCCATATATAATTTATTGTTACAATTTAAACTTTTTTTAGTATAATATTCAGATTTTGATACAAAGTCCATCTGATTCTTGCAATTATATATCAAATTAAAGAATATATGATTTATCATTTGTTTGCTTTTTGAATCGGGGCAGATCCATGGTTCGGGGATCTTTACTCTTTTTGGGCCTTTTTGATAATCTTGCTGTTTTCATAGTATTGGTTGCAGCTTACAGTTATCTCAATGGATTAATTGATAAAAAAAGAAAAATTCTTCGTCAGATGGTAATGGGTCTGGTTTTCGGAACAGCTGCTCTTATCTGTATGCAGGTTAAGATTCCGGTTTATGAAGGGGTAGTTGTAGATCAGCGTAATGCGATTGTTATTCTTGCAGGTGCTTTTGGTGGTCCGATTACTGGTTTGATCAGTACAATCATTGCAGGATTATATCGGATTTATCTGGGGGGGATGGGTGTATTTGGTGGTTGTTTGGGGCTGATACTTTCCGCAATTGCTGGATCATTAATTTTCTATAAACGTAAAAAAATCGACACAATAACTAAAGCCGTACTGGCTTCAGTTATTGCAACTGTATTTATCCTTCCTGGTTTTCTTCCTCTAAACAATCTTCACGCCGGCTATCAACTACTTCAAAAAATGGCTGTTCCATATGGGGCGGCTGTTTTTTTAGGAGTTTTCCTGACAGGTTTGCTTTTGGCTCTTGAGGAGTATCGTCATAAAATCAAAAGTGAATTAAAAGTTTCTGAAAAAAGATATAGAGAACTTTTTGAAAGCCTCATTGATGTAAGTTTTAGAACTGGTTGTGATGGAACAATTGAAATCATATCACCGTCATGTAAAAAAAAGTTGGGTTATTCTCCAAATGAATTGTCCGGAAAAAAAATTGAACATTATTTCAAAGATGCAGATTCAGTCAGTG
>Ga0209075_1003032_pt1 | contig 14319 bp, 13 predicted proteins | sample Stecom2011_FD_187523 | JGI IMG/M metagenome (GOLD analysis project Ga0209075, IMG submission 187523) | Agricultural soil microbial communities from Utah to study Nitrogen management - Steer compost 2011 (SPAdes) (version 2) | ecosystem: Environmental > Terrestrial > Soil > Agricultural land... | reverse complement strand
AATTCATCACAGGATTTGCGGTTTTTGTTTTTTCATCCTTTCTATAGAGGTATTCGCTTAAAAAGATCTATTAACGCAATTCAATATTTAGCATAGCTCTCTTTAGTATGTTTAGATTTCGTTAATCCGTTCATTTTTAACATTTAAAATTGTAATTTTGCCAACTTCATCATTGAAATATGAATCTCGCAATCGACATTGGGAATACTTGGGTTAAGTTTGGTGTGTTTGCATCGGGTGAACTGAAACATAAAGAAAGTTGTTCGATTGAAGCCTTCACCACCTCACTGAAGCAAATTGCTGAAAATTTCCCGTTCATCAAAAAAGCCATTGTGGCTTCGGTTGGAAATCTTTCTAGCCACCAGGTTCAAAAGCTAGAAGAAAAATATCCGATTTTAATATTAGACCATACCGTCAAACTGCCGTTCGTCAATAAATACGGATCGCCTAAAACTTTAGGAGTCGATCGAATTGCCTTGGTAAGTGCAGCCGCTAAAAACTATCCCAACAAGAACGTGCTGATTATCGATGCGGGAACCTGTATAACCTATGATTTTATAAATGCCGACAACGAATATTTGGGCGGTGCCATATCCCCTGGCATCCACATGCGGTATAAATCGCTTAACAATTATACTGCGAATCTTCCGTTATTAAACCCAAAGCAACCAGAGACGTATATTGGAGCACTCACACAGAGCTCAATTCATGTTGGCATTCTTCACGGTGCAAGACACGAAATTGATGGATTTATAGATGCGTATAAAGGTGATTTTGAGAATTTAACAGTTATTTTAACAGGAGGAGACGCACAATTTTTGCTTGATAGCATAAAAAATGACATCTTTGCCAACCCAAATTTCCTATTAGAAGGTTTGAGCCATATTTTGGAATATAACACATTTTGATGTTTAGACAGATAACAATTGGATTACTGCTATTGATTTCTTGCAGTGTTTTAGCGCAGGAAGGCACAACTTCCCCATACTCGTACTACGGTATCGGAACTTTGAAATTTCGTGGAACAGTAGAGAACAGAGCTATGGGTGGTCTCGGAATTTTTGCCGACAGCATCCACATAAACCTTCAGAACCCTGCCGCGTATTCAAATTTAAGATTAACAACCTTCACCGCAGGTGTCAGTTATCAACGGAGCACTCAGAAATCTCTAGACAACAGCCACAGTGCTACAACGACTACTTTAGATTATTTTGGATTGGGAATTCCGATGGGGAAATTCGGCTTGGGTTTTGGCGTTTTGCCTTATTCCTCGGTAGGATATGATTTCTATTCAGAGATGCCGGACGGCGTAACCGAATACAGTGGCGACGGAGGTCTTAACAGAGCCTATTTGTCCATAGCCTATCAAGTCAATCCAAAACTTTCGATTGGCATCGACGGTCACTATAATTTTGGTAAAATCGAAAACCAATCCATCACTCAAAAATCGATTCTACAATACGGTACGCGAACTATTGACAACTCGAAACTCGGAGGCATTACTTTTAATATCGGAGCGCTATATAGAACAATGATTACTCAGAAATTAGAATTAACCGGGTCTGCAACCTATACTCCCGAGACTAATCTGACGTCTAAAAATGAAAGAAAAATTGCTACTGTAGAAGTTACTCCAGCAGGTATTCGAACTATTGATGAAAGAGAAATCGAAGTCGCCAATACAGACTTTTCTTTTCCTTCGCAATTCACACTTGGAGCCGCTATTTCCAAACCACAGCATTGGGGAATGGGTGTCGAGTATTCTAACCAGCAGTGGAACAAAATCAACAGTAAAATCACCGACTCAGAAAGAGCGACTTATAATAATGCATCGACAATTCGTTTGGGAGGCTATTATATCCCAGAATACAATTCTTTTACAAACTACTATAAACGCGTAGTTTACCGAGCTGGGATGCGCTATGAACAAACCGGTCTTAGTATAGATGGTCAAGATATAAACGAGTTTGGCATATCTTTTGGGTTAGGTATGCCAGTTGGAAGGTTATTCTCTAATATTAACCTTGGTCTTGAAGTGGGAAGACGCGGAACAAAAAACAACGGCTTGATTCAAGAAAACTTTTTTAATGCGTCGTTGAGTTTCTCTCTTAATGACTTGTGGTTCGAAAAACGATTGTATAATTAATTATTTCTTATCCCCTTTATATTATAAACATCATGAAAAAGCGATTTGCACTATTTCTAACAATTTTAGCTCTTAGTTTACCAGGAAAGACTGTAGCTCAGGCCTTTGACGACTGCGCCATTACGCTTTCCTATTTTATCGAACCGGCAAAAGCAGAAAATTATGAAGCTGCCCTGCCTCACTACGATAAGGTAATTAAGGAATGTCCTAAAGTTAGCTTAGCTACTTATCAATATGCCGTTAAAATGTTTGAATGGTTTATCAAAGAGAAAAACGATCAGAGTAAAGTAAAGGATCTGATTCAAACTTGGGAATTACGCTTGGAGCATTTCCCTGAAAGAACTTCCGAAGGTGAAGTTATGGTAACGATTGCCCAGTTGAAATTCGACAATAAAATCGGAACGCTCGAAACCCAGTTCAATGCTTTTGACGAAGCCTTTAAAAAACATCCTGAAGATTTTACGAGCGGAAAAAGTCTTTACACCTATTTTTCTTTGGCGGTAGATCTTTTCAATCAAGATAAAAAAGAACTTCAAGAAATCTTCGACTTATACGATATCGTAACCGAAAAAATTGATGTTGAAAAAAACAACTTGGCATCAAAACTTACTCCACTTATGGATAAAGATGAAAACGGCGGTAACTTGACAGCAAGAGAAAAACAAGCGCGCAGGGTTTATGAGAACAACCTAAACATCTACAATACCGTAGAGACGAGTGTTGATGGCAAACTAGGTCAGCTTGCAGATTGCGACAACTTAATCCCACTTTACGAAAAAGATTTCGAAAGCAAGAAAAACGATATCGAGTGGATTAAATCCGCAAGCAACCGTCTTGACGCCAAAGAGTGTGAGAGCGAACTCTCTGCAAAGTTAGCGACACGTCTTCACGAGATGGAGCCGAGTTCAATATCAGCTTACCTATTAGGGAAGCGTGCAGAAGCCGAAGGAAAATCATCTAAAGCTATGGAGTACTTTAACGAAGCTGCAGATTTAGAGACAGACAATTCTAAAAAAGCGCGGATTTATATGAGTATCGCCGACAACTTCAGAAAAAGAGGTAGCTTTTCTAATGCGAGAACATACTACAACAGAGTGCTTTCAGTTAGACCTTCCTCAGGAATGGCCTACTACCGCATCGGAACCATGTATGCCGACAGTGCTAACGATTGTGGAACAACTGTATTTGAAAAAAGAGCGATGTACTGGCTCGCGGCTGAAATGATGGACAAAGCTGCTCGTGTAGATGGATCAGTAGCTGCAAACGCAAGAGCTTCTGCTGAAAGCTATAGAGGTCGCGCTCCACAAAAAAGTGATATCTTTGAACAAGGCATGGCGGGACAAACCATCCAATTTAAATGTTGGGTAGGCGGAAGCGTTAAGGTGCCGAACCTATAAGATAGACCATGAAAAATATTGCAAATAACAAACTAAAAAGCGTGATGGCATTTTTATTAGCCATCGCGCTTTTTGCTTGTGAAAGCAATTACCAAAACGTAAAAAAATTCAATCTTTCCGATGGTGCGCCAGTAGCAGAAGGGGTGAATATTAATTTTAAATACACAGATTCAGGACGACTCGTGACCAACCTTCTGGCCGATAAACTTCTGGATTATTCCAATTTAGAATTTTCGTATAAAGAATTCCCAGAAGGAATAGAAGTATACTTCTGGAACGAGGAAGGAGAAAAAAGCACCATTTTAGCCGATTATGCCATTCAATATGACCGCACAGAACTTGTGGATCTTCGCAAAAACGTTGTTATATTCACCGCAGACAGTATTGAACTGAATGCACAACAGCTCTATTGGGATCAAAAAAACGCTTGGGTGTTTACAGATCAGCCCTATACCATTAGATTTAAGGATGGATCTTATAACGATGGCGCCCAATTCGACAGCAATCAAGATTTCACAATCTTTTTGTCGCGAAAAAATCTTGGAGTACAATTAATAGATCAAAGTCAGACAAATCATGATGAATAAAATAACCCGCATTTTCGAATATTTATACTTGGCAATTGCCGTATTCTTCACCTACGAAGCTATTAACGAGTGGGGAGAAAATCGTGATCGCGCCTACATTTTTATATTCTTTGTGCTTATCGCTATCTTTATGTTCTTCTTTAGGAGAAACTTCCGAAAGAAGGTTGAAAAACGCTCCCAAGAGTAACTCGTTAAAATCGCAGTCGCTTTTAGTGGGCCGCAAAACAAACATGTATTTTATTTAATACATATCTTTACCTAAACTTTGTGACCACAATTATGGATCCTAACATCATCGTTATATTTTCCATGCTGCTACTTTCTGCCTTTTTCTCAGGAATGGAGATTGCATATGTTTCCTCAAACAAGATCCATATTGAAATAGAAAAAAAGCAAAATAGCATGTTGGCAAAAGTACTTGGACGCATCACCAAACGTCCATCAAAGTTTATTGCCACCATGTTGATCGGCAACAACATCGCGCTGGTTATTTATGGTTTTTATATGGGAGACCTACTGATGGATCTCATCCCTCTCGAAGGTTTTACCGAGATTCTAGTCCAAACCATCATCACCACATTAATAATCCTGATTACAGCGGAGTTCCTCCCAAAGGTTTTCTTTCAAATCTATGCCAACAGCTTGGTCAAGGTCTTTGCCATTCCGGCCTATTTCTTCTACATCCTCTTCTCACTTATTTCGGAGTTCGTGATTTGGATTACGGATATTCTACTCAAATGGGTCTTCAAGTCTGAAGGAGATAACGTCCAACTGAGTTTCAGCAAAGTTGAGCTGGGCAATTACATCACCGAACAAATGGAAGTGGCTGAAACAAAAGAGGAATTGGATTCCGAAATTCAAATCTTCCAAAATGCACTGGATTTTTCCGAAATAAAAAGTCGCGAAGCCATGATTCCAAGAACAGAAATAGTGGCTGTTGATCTCGAAACCACGCCGAAAGAATTGGCAAAACTATTTATCGAGACAGGTCTGTCTAAAATCTTGGTCTATCAAAACAACATCGACGACATCTTGGGCTACGTACACTCTTTTGAACTTTTTAAAAAACCAGAAGACATCAAAACCGTACTGATGCCCGTAGTCTTCGTCCCCGAAACCATGTTGGCCAAAGACGTACTCCAAATCTTGATGAAAAAACACAAGAGTATCGCTGTTGTCATTGACGAATACGGAGGAACCAGTGGCATTATCACAGTGGAAGACATCGTTGAAGAACTCTTTGGCGATATTGAAGACGAACACGATAGCGTAGCGCTAATCGAGGAGGAAATTGGAGAAAATCACTATAAGTTTTCGGCTCGTTTGGAGGTAGATTATATCAATGAAGAATACAATCTCAATCTTGAAGAGAGTGAAAATTACGAAACCCTTGGCGGTTTAATCGTCAACTACACCGAAGAGATTCCAGACAAAGGCGAAACTGTTAAATTCGACAATTTTGTCTTTACTATTTTAGAGGTTTCATCTACCAAAATCGAATTGGTTGAATTAAAAATCATTTCGGAAGATTAGTTTTAACACACAACCTACTTTTTAGCGATTTAGTTTTTTATTAATGAGGGGAAAATAGTATTTTCGCTCCCTGAATTATTCAAAAATTCTCATTTAAAACTCTTTGGATTTATAACTGAGAACATTGATTTACAACTTAACACATTTTCATCCATAGATTTGGATGTGAAAAAATAAATTACTGACATCAAATGGCAATCTTAAACAGTATTAGAAAAAGAGGGATTTTTCTTATCCTAATTATCGCTATGGCGCTTTTCGCTTTTATTTTAAGTGATATATTGACTAGTGGGGCAGGCGGAATGCCAAAAGGCCAAAACAACATTGCAAATGTTAACGGTGTAGATATTCCGCGCCAACAATTTATGGAAGAGGTTGAAATTGCGCAACGAAATATGGGCGCAAATGCAAACACCGCTATCGCTGTAAATCGTGTTTGGGAGAAAGAATTGCGCCGTGTCATCTATGAAGAGCAAATGGATAAAGTTGGCATCTCGGTGGAGAAAGCCCACTTAGACCAAGCTTTGAGAGAAACGCTCGCAGGAAACCCAACGTTCTTAAACGAAGCTGGCCAAGTAGATGAAGGAAAGATTCAAGAATATATTGCAAGCATCAAAACATCTTCTCCTCAAATGTACCAGCAATGGATTCAGTTTGAAGAGGAGTTGGCTCAAAACATTAAACAGCAAACGTATGAAAACCTCATTAAAGGAGGGATTAGAAGTAGCAACGCTGAAGGAAAACAAGACTATCATTTACAGAACGACAAAATCAACTTCACTTATGTGCTTGTGCCTTATGCTTCCATCGATGATGAAGAAGTAAGTGTTTCAGATCGCGAAATTGAACAATATGTTGCAACACACGCGAGCGAGTTTAAAACAGAAGCTACTGTCGACTTTGAATATGTAGTTTTCACGGAAAGTCCTTCCGAAGAAGATGCTCAGGAAGCAAGAGAAGAAATTGAAGCGTTACTAAAAAATCGGGTAGAGTTCAACAACCAGACAAAAACCAACGATACGATTCTTGGCTTTAAAGATGTAGAAGACTATGAAGAATTCCTTCATATGTACTCTGAAGTACCTTACCAAGACTTCTGGTTCTTTGAGAATAACCTACCTGAATCTGCTGCAAAAGAATTAATGCAACTAGAAACCGGTGAGGTTTACGGCCCTTATAAAGATGGCGATACGTATTTTTTAAGCCGCGTGATCGACACCAAAAAAATGCCTGACTCAGTTGCTTCAAAACATATTCTAATTCGCTATGAAGGAACTATGGGAGGACCGGCGAGCGTTTCAAGAACAAAAGAGGAAGCTGAAAAATTAGTTGACAGCTTGGTGAGTGTAGTCAAGAGAGACCCATCAAAATTTTCAGACTTAGCTAGAGATTTCTCTGATGATCCTTCTAAAAACAATGGTGGAGATCTGGGAATATCTACTCCTGGCAGAATGGTCCCTACGTTCGACGAATTTATCTTTAACAATCCAGAAGGAACAATTGGGAAAGTAGAAACCGATTTTGGATTTCACGTCGTAGAAGTCGGTGAACAATCAGCACCTAAAAAGGCGCTTAAGCTGGCGACCGTGGTCAAGCCAATTGAAGCTTCAGACAAAACGTTAAACGACTTGTTTTCAGAAGCCTCTAAATTTGAGGTCGCTGTTGGACAAGGTGATTTCACTGAAATTGCAAAAGAAAAAGGTCTTGAAGTTAGACCCGTAAACAGACTAAAGATTATGGACGCCAACATCCCTGGTTTAGGAGACAACAGACCGATTATAACTTGGGCGTTCGATGAGAAAACAAAAGTAGGCGAAAGCAAACGATTCAATATTGCTGACGGTTATGTCATCGCGAGATTGACCCGCAAGAACAAAGAAGGACTTCTTTCGGCCTCGGAAGCTTCAACAAGAGTTAAACCCATCTTGATGAATGAGAAAAAAGCAGCGAAGATTCGTCAACTAGTCGCTGGTAAGTCCATGGAAGAGATTGCAAAAGATCAGAACGTAAGCATAAAAACTGCGAATGGTGTTACTATGGCGAATCCGACGATTGGTTCATCGTTAGAACCTAAAGTAGTAGGTTATGCCTTCGGAACCAAAACTGGTGAAACTTCAGATCTTATCGACGGAAACCAAGGTGTTTATATGGTGAAAGTTCGTTCGCTTCAACCAGCGCCAAACCTAGAGTCTTATGCTAACCAAGCATACCAATTAGGGCAAAAATCAACACCAAGAGCACCGAGCAAAGCCTATGAAGCTTTAAAAAACAAAGCTAAAATCAAAGACCACCGTTCTAATTTCTATTAAGAAAACACCACCCTAAATATATTAAAGCCTTGTTCATTCCCAAACAAGGCTTTTTATTTTAAAAATCCTTTGTAAATTGTAATCTCTTATTTAATCATACCACATCGGTCTAAAATATATTCATCATGGACAAGGAGTTATTACAAGCCATAAAAAGCAAATATGAAAACTTAGGAGAAAATCCCGAAACCTATCTCGAAGGGCTCCTACAGGCAAAACCCATTACGTATTGGGATTATATTCAAGTCGATACATTGCTTACACTTCAAAAGACGCGAACCGACTTTAAAGACGAGAAAATATTCGTGATGTATCATCAAGTTACCGAATTAATCCTGAACATGATGATTCACGAACTCCAACAACTATCAGAAGGAGAAAATCTCTCCGAAGACATTTGGATCAATAAGCTGGAGCGCCTTCAGCGCTATACGCGTATGCTCATCACTTCCTTCGATGTTATGAAACACGGGATGGATTATGACGATTACAACATTTTTAGAGCGACCCTTACTCCTGCTAGTGGATTTCAGAGTGCGTCGTTCCGTTATTTAGAACTCTATTGCACACGTCTTCCAAACCTCATCAATAAATTAGGAAAACAACGACTTCCGGAAAATCCAGATATGGATGACTATTTCGATAACATGTATTGGAAAGATGCTGGTATGAATAGGAAAACCGGAAAAATGTCGACCACATTACGCCTATTTGTAGAGAAGTACGAGCAAGGATTTAAACAACTCGCAAAAGAAGTACAAGGCAAGACATTAGAGGAGCGGGTTGCCCAAATGAAAAACCCGTCAGACAAATTAAAGCAACAGCTGAAGGATTTTGACTACGACTACAATGTAGCTTGGCCAATCGTTCACTTAAGAACAGCGGAATTCTATTTGGATAGTAAGGGAGAGGAAAAAGCGGCCACAGGCGGTTCTGAATGGAAAAAATACCTGCATCCAAAATTTCAACAACGCAAATTTTTCCCTGCGCTATGGTCTGAGGCCGAAATTGCGGCTTGGGGCGAATAACTCCCTTTCTTAAAACGCCACAAAACACAATGCTATGGATATTAGAATAAAAAGAATTTACGACGATCCAGCCAATAGCGATGGCACCCGCATTCTGGTGGATAGGCTATGGCCTCGTGGTGTGAGTAAGAAAGACGCTCAATTAGACGACTGGATTAAAGATATCGCTCCTTCCTCGGATCTTAGAAAATGGTTTGACCACAAAGAAGAGCGGTTTGATGAATTTTCCGAAAAATATAAAAGGGAACTTCAAGACCATCCCGACATTATTAAAGATCTGCTGGAAAAAGCTAAAAGCAAAAGACTCACCCTGCTCTACAGCGCCAAAGATGAAAAACACAATCAAGCGGTTGTCCTTAAAGAATTTCTCAAAGAACAATAACTACTCATAAACATCCAATTAAAATTGAGAACCTTATTCATTATTATTTTCATTGCCTCTTCATTTCATGCTACGTCGCAAATCCTCAATGTGGAATCTTTGCGAAAAGTGACAGATACCTCGGGATTTTCAGGTTCAGCGAGCCTCGATTTTTCGTTAAAACGCGACAAAAACAACTATTTTGAGTTCAGTACAGACGCCCTTATTCAATATAAAATGAGGCGACATTTGGTGTTGTGGAAAAACGACATCACCTTTAAAAACATAGCTGGAAATAAATTCCAAAACAGCGGGGTGACACATCTTCGTTATAGTTATAAAGTTTTCCCCCAGATTTCTTTGGAAATGTTTGCCCAAGCACAATACAACAAAGTTTCTAAAATCGGTTTTCGTGGGCTTTTAGGAATTGGCCCCCGTTTTAAACTAACCACCTCTGAAGATTATAAAGTGTACTTAGGAACCCACCTTATGTATGAACAGGAAGAACTGGACAATGAAGTTTCTATTGTGCGACGTCATTTTAGAAACTCCACCTACCTCTCTTTTAGTTTGTATCCCACAGATCGCATAACCGTTGTAAGCACCACCTATTACCAACCCAAGCTCAGTGAATTTAAGGATTATCGGGTGTCGAGTGAAACTTCGTTAATCATCAATATATTCTCACAGTTTTCATTTAAAACCTCTTACACCTTTATCTATGACCAATACCCTGCCGAAGGAATCCCAAACTCGCAATACAACTTGACCTCCGGCATCGTATATGTCTTCTGATTACAATCGACGCATCAGAAATAATCCTTGTCGCTTATTCGAAGAATATCGCCAAAAACTCCTCTTGCGGTTACGGCCGCTCCAGCGCCTGCCCCTTGAATAACAATTGGATTGTCGCCATAACTTTCTGTATAGATTTCAAAGACGGAATCGCTTCCGCGTAGAGCACCCAACATAGAGTTCCGGCTTACGTTAACCAAACTAACGGTTAAATGTGCTCCCATTTCTTTTGATAAATCGCCATGTAAATCGGCAACATATCGAAGGACGTGATCTTTGGAAAGATTTTTCTTTTTGATTTCAAGAGGAACATCCAATTCATCTAAACGACTCAGGAACTCTTCTTTAGACACTTTTCGCAAATCCTTCGGAATCAGATTTTGAATGGAAACATCTTCAAATTCGTTGTGTAAATCCAATTCACGAGCCAAAATTAGGAGCTTCCGTCCCACGTCATTACCACAGAGGTCTTCTCGCGGATCAGGCTCTGTAAATCCCTTATCAATAGCCAACTTCAAAATAGCACTGAAGTTCTTGTCGACTTCAGAAAACGTATTGAAAATGTAACTCAGCGAACCCGAGAACACTCCTCGAATTCGTGTGATGTTTTCTCCAGACAAATGCAATAGCTTAATCGTGTCTATCAAGGGCAGTCCAGCCCCAACATTCGTCTCGTATAAATAGTGACGTTTTTTAAGTCTCAGCAATCCACGTAGATTTTTATAGGAATTTAAATCAAGAGTATTTGCGATTTTATTCGATGAAACCAAATGAAAACCGTGTTTTACAAAAGTGGGATAATTCGCTACAAAATCCTGATCGGCCGTATTATCCACCAAGATTAGATTTTGAAGATTATGGATTTTTGAAAAAGAAATTACTTCCGAAACTGAATATCCATCCTTCACAGAATTCTTCTGTTCCCGCCAATCAGTTTGTGCTCCATTTCGTTGAAGCAATAAGGATTTTGAATTTCCGATGGCAAAAATATTGAGATCTAGATTTCGTCTTTTGGAAATTTCTTCCTTTGAAGATATTATCTGATCTATCAATTGGCTTCCCACATTTCCATGACCGAAAATGGCAATGTTTATCTTTTTATTTTTTATACTTTCAAGGTCAATCCGATTGACAATCGGGTTTTCCAACACATTTGCTTTCATTTTATTTTATGATTTTATCAGGGGGTTATTAGGTAAATATGGGTCTTAGCAACTTGTTTAATTGTTCGTATTCTATCAAAAATGCATCGTGCCCATGAATAGATTCGATTTTAAAATAATGCACTTTATCTTTTCTAGTTTTCAATTTGTTATACGTTTCTTCAATCTCATCGTTCAAGTAAAAACCATCCGAATCGATTCCCACCAAATAAATAGTGCCGGAAATTGCTGATGCCAATGTGGAAAAATCCTTCCCATCGCATTCTATGTTTGCCGTCATCAACAAGTGATTCATCAGTTTATAAGCTTGGAGATGAAATCTGTTTTGGAGTTTATTTCCGTGATGCAGTAGCCACGATTCTACATTGAACAGCGATGGGGTATCACTCAAAGACCGATTGAATTTTTGCTTCAAAGATGCCGCCGATCGATAAAAGGTCATGGCGTGGATTCGTGCATCGTGCACCGGATTTCCTGAATTTTCTAAAATTTGCTTCTGCACTCGGCATTGCGCCAACAACCAATCGGTTGCCTTCCAATCGGTCGCAATCGGAATCAAATTCTCAAATAAATCGGGACGTAAAACCGCCATCTGCCAGAGGATACTTCCTCCCAAAGACCCGCCTATTCCGGCATAAACCGAATCAATTTTTAGATTTTCCAGACCCATGAGAAACCATTGGGCGACATCTGCCACACAAATTTCTTCGTACTCCTTTATCAAAAATCCGTTATAACCATTTCCCGGAATGTCAAAACACAATACCGAATATCGATTCAAATCGATACTGGCATCACTGCCAAACAAAGCTTTCCACCAACCAGTATTTCCTGCCACCGAACTATTCCCCGTAAGTGCGTGGGTAACGAATATAACAGGAGCACTTCCCAGCGGTCTGCCAAAAACTTGATAGGTCAATGGAAGATTTTTCACTTTAAATCCGCTTAAAGTTTGATAGCTCGAAAGTGTCAATTTATATAACATAATAATTTTCTATAATGCGTTGAGAAGCTGATTAAATCAGCTCTTTTTCAAGAATATCAGCAAAAGCTTGTTCTAAATCGTACTTGAGATCTTCGATATGCTCTAATCCTACAGAGAGTCGGATTAAATCTTGGCTCACGCCTGTCGCTTCTTGTTGCTCAAGATCCAATTGCTGATGCGTCGTACTTGCCGGATGGATTATCAGGGATTTGGTATCGCCAAAATTTGCTAACAATGAAAATACGTTCACACTATCGACTACTTTTTTAGCTGCCTCGTATCCTCCTTGAACCCCAAAAGTCAATACGCCACTTTGCCCATTGGGAAGGTATTTTTTGGCTAAAGAATGATACGGACTTGCTTCCAATCCTGGATAATTAACCCACGCCACTTCTTCTTGTTCCTGCAACCATTTAGCAAGAGCCAATGTGTTTTCGGAATGTTTTGCAATCCGGATTTCAAGAGTTTCGAGTCCTTGAAGAATTTGAAATGCACTAAAAGGGCTCAGTGCAGCTCCGAAATCGCGCAGTCCTTCCACACGTGCTTTTGCAATAAATGCGGCATTTTTGAAGGATTCGGAATAAATCAGACCATGATATCCAGGTGAAGGTTCTGTAAATTCAGGGAAATTTCCATTGGTCCAGTCAAAGTTTCCTGCATCGATGATAACCCCTCCCAATGTAGTTCCGTTTCCTGTGATGTATTTGGTCAACGAATGGATCACGATGTTCGCGCCGTGCTCAATAGGCCGCAACAAGGCAGGTGTTGGAAGCGTATTGTCTACAATAAATGGAATTCCGTGGTCTTCAGCAATTTTCGATATGGCTTTTAAGTCCAACACATCTAACTTTGGATTACCAACAGACTCGACAAAAATTGCACGGGTGTTTTCCTTGATGTTTTGGGCGAAGTTTTCCGTTTTATCTGGATCCACAAACGTAGTGGTTATTCCAAATCGCGGAAGGGTCACATTCAGCAAGTTGAAGGAGCCTCCATAAAGACTACCCGACGCTACAATATGATCTCCCGATTTTAACAGCGACAGCAATGCCGTTGTTGTAGCCGCCGTACCAGACGCAGTGGTTACTGCTCCTATTCCGCCTTCCAAAGCGGCGAGCCGTTGCTCAAGAATATCGCACGTTGGATTGTTTAGTCTTGAATAAATATAACCAGGTTCAGAGAGATTGAACACATTTGCGGCGTGATCGCTATTGTTAAATACATAACTCGTGGTTTGGTAAATTGGCACCGCACGCGTGCCCGATGTTTGCGTTACGTCATGACCCGCATGAAGGGATTGGGTTGCTAATTTTTTGGAATACGTCATTTTTCTAAAGTATTTGAATTATTAAATTGATTTAAATACAAAAGTCAATTTGTCCGCCTCTAGCGGATACTTCAATAGAAAAATGTTATAAAGAAAAGCACTTAGACAATTTCAGGGGTTGTGAAATTGTTCGCGTGTTATCTATCTTCAAATCGTGAAAAACCGATTTGTCGTAGAATGTAGCACCTTCTCGAAATTCCTGATTGGGCAGGAAACTCAAGGGTTGCCAAGGCTTCGCAGGGTCTATTCCCTCCACCTTTCTTGATAACATTTCAATAAGATATTGAACTTTGTGTCGACAAATATAAGCCCTAAAAAAACCAATATCCAAATCTTTGCTTAAAATTCTCTAAAAGAATTTATGTTAGGTTTAATTTTCATAGTTTTGCATTGAAATTTTTAGAGGATAGATTTGACTGATTGCAACCTCTTCCAAAACGGGAAACTGTTTTGGAGCCTGCTCGAAAAAAGCAGGTTGAAAAATGCTAAAGGGCAGTATGTATTCTTCCTTCGGCTGATTGGTCAAATCTTCCTGACATTCATTTTTAAAATCAGTCCTTATGGCCTATTTATTTACTTCGGAAAGTGTTTCTGAAGGACACCCAGATAAAGTTGCGGATCAAATTAGCGATGCGCTTTTAGATAATTTCTTAGCATTCGATCCCGAATCGAAAGTTGCTTGCGAAAC
>Ga0209075_1003031_pt1 | contig 14319 bp, 7 predicted proteins | sample Stecom2011_FD_187523 | JGI IMG/M metagenome (GOLD analysis project Ga0209075, IMG submission 187523) | Agricultural soil microbial communities from Utah to study Nitrogen management - Steer compost 2011 (SPAdes) (version 2) | ecosystem: Environmental > Terrestrial > Soil > Agricultural land... | reverse complement strand
TAGATTCACCTTTAAAGACATGGTCTAATTCCGACTTCACTTGAACTCTAGCTCTTGAATCAATTCTACTGAGATAATCTAACCCAATTAAATCAGACGTTTCAATACCTAATTCATACAACCCTTGTCCTTCTGCGAATAAATATTTATATGAAGAATCAAAAATACTAATGACTCCACTTGGAAAGTTTCTCGCAATTGATTTGTATAAGCGCTCACTCTCTCTTAATTCTTTTGTTCTTTCTTTTACTTTTTGCTCTAGTGACTCTCTTAATTTTTGGAGTTTTAATTCATTTTCTCTGCGCTCTGTAACATCGGAAACTAAAGCAACGACATAACGATCTCCGGACTTACTAGAGAAAGGGTTTAGACTTACCTGGACAGGGAATTCACTTCCATCCTTTCTAACACCTTCGAGCTTTAAGGACGAGCCCATGGGTCTAGTCGATGGATTTTCATTATATCCGTCGCGATGATCAGTATGTACGTTTCTTGCGCGCATTGGTACTAAAAGCTCTATACTCTGACCTATCAACTCTCTATCCGCATAACCAAACATTTCTGCACCTGTCTTATTTAGCTCTACAATTACTCCTTGCTTATTAACTAGAATTAACCCTTCATGAATCGCTTCAAAAAGTATTTCATATAAATTATTTTTTAAATCCATAATTGCTAATTCTTTAAAGCTTGTAGTAGTTTATTTACCTCTTTTGCTTCTTTGACATCATGAACACGAATAATCGAAGCTTTTTTAAGTACAGCAACGGTATTCAAAATTGTTGTTCCAATTAAAGATTCTAGCGGCGAGGTATTCAACAACTTATAAATCATAGACTTTCTTGAAATTCCAACTAAAATAGGACAATCAAGTAATTCTAAATACCGAAGACCTTCAAAAAGCTGATAATTATGCTCTAAAGTCTTTGCAAAACCAAAGCCAGGGTCTATTATTATATCTTTTACTCCTTTTGAGCGAAGGGTTTCAATTGAAACACTTAATTCATTACATACATCAATTACAACGTCGTTATAATTAGTTAGTTTTTGCATACTTTCAGCATCACCACGACTATGCATTAGTATGTATGGCACACCTAACTTAGCAACAGTATCGAACATTTGGTTATCATATCTACCACCATACACATCATTAATCATGTGCGCACCAGCACTAACAGCTTCTCGAGCAACATCTGCTCTAAAAGTATCTACACTTATTAATATCTCAGGATAAGTTTTGCTAATCTCTGAAATCACAGGAATAATTCGGCTTAACTCTTCTTTACTTGAAAGCAAATCTGAATTTGGACGAGTAGAGACACCGCCCACATCAATAATATCAACACCTTCTTGGGTCATTTTATGAACATGAGTCATTGCATCATTATAATCACTGCGTCTACTATCTTGATAAAAAGAATCTGGAGTCACATTTAACACCCCCATCACAAGAGTCGAATTTAGATTATGTAATTTATCATTGCACTTAACCCTATTAATTAAGTCATATTTATTATCTTTCCACTCCATAAATACTTTTTACAAAAAAAATGTCTGAAACAGTTGAACAATATACAAAAGTTATTTCCAAATGTCTTGAAATATTTGAAAAGAAGACTAAGGATTACGGAACAGCTTGGAGAATACTTAGAGCAAGTTCTTTAACTGACCAAATCTTTATAAAGGCACAACGAATTCGGACCATACAAGAGGTTGGTGAAAACAAAGTAGGCGAAGATATTGAAGATGAATTTATAGGCATTATAAATTATTGTGTAATGGCTGTTATTCAATTAGAAGAAGGTAAGGACCTACCGCTTGAGATTTCTGCAGACAAAGCTACCGAACTATACAGTAAATATACCGACATTGCTTTAAAACTAATGAAAGACAAAAACCATGATTATGGAGAAGCGTGGAGAGATATGCGTGTAAGTTCATTAACGGATTTAATACTCATGAAGATATTACGGGTAAAACAAATTGAAAACAATCAAGGAAAAACATTAATTAGCGAAGGGATTGATGCTAACTATTATGATATGCTTAACTATGCAGTCTTCGCCTTAATTCATTTAACTTTTAAACAAAACTAAAATGCTTAAAAACAGTAAATATTCACTCTCAGGAAAGTCACTCATACTCAATAGTGTTTTCATTGCACTTAACCTACTTGGATTAAGCTTCTTAGTTATGGGGTACCACCCATCATTAGAAAGTAACGCTATGCTTTTTAAAGTTTTAGGATATGGTTTAATGGCTGCCACATTGATAAGCACCTTTATATTTGAGGGTTGGTTACTATTTGCATACATATCTCGTGTACTGGTAGGTGGTCTATTCATTGTCTCTGGTTTAATTAAAGCGAATGACCCGAAGGGATTTGCCTATAAGCTTGAAGAATATTTTGAAGATGGAGCATTGGCTTATCGCATCAAAGAGTGGTTTAACTGGGAAACATTCTCACTTGAATTTCTAATTGATCAAGCCTTATTACTTAGTATTCTCATTTGTATTTTCGAGATTGTCCTAGGCGCTATGGTATTGTTAGGTTCAAAGATGCGTACTTCATCTTGGTTAATGTTGATTATGATGTTGTTCTTCACCTTTTTAACATGGCATACTAAAGAATGTGATCCGCATACAACTTTTACAGACGTTGATACTTATGCGATTTCATCCTCTGCTGCTATGGCGAAAATACCACAAGCGGCTGAAGATGAAAACATAACCATTCTCAACCAAACTACAGATTATGTTACCATTAGAGAAGTGAAAAAACCTCAGTGTGTAGATGATTGTGGTTGTTTTGGTGATGCTATGAAAGGATCAATTGGTAGATCACTAACCCCTGCGGAAAGTTTTTGGAAGGATATTGTACTCCTATATTTAGTCGTAATCATATTTATCTCAAGACGTAAAATTACAATTAACAATGCGCGTGAAAACATAATAATGATCGTTTTTGGTCTTATTTTCATTAGCTTCTTCTCATATATCTTCACTTGGAGCTTCCCTATATTCTTTGCCTTAATTTCGTTACTACTCGCGTTATGGATAAAACGCACAGGTGGAAGAATTCTTGGGAACGAACTAGGAATGATACTAATTCTAACTATTATCTGTTCAATTTTTGTTACCTATGTATTGATGTATTTACCTGTTAAGGATTACCGTCCTTACCATGTAGGTAGTAACTTGATTGAAAGAATGTCAGACGGAAAAGAAGGAGAATATGTAAACCTTATGGTTTATACCCACACAAAAACAAGTCAAGACACGACACTTACTGATTTAAACGAAAGTACAAAAGCAATTTGGGGCGACACTGAAAATTGGAAATTCTCAAAGAGAGAAACAAAGACGATTGTCCCTGCAATTTTACACTCAATTCAACAATTTGACCCAAGCATTGGGATTGAAGGGTTAACCTCTGTTGAGAAAGATTTTGCACCCATTGCCGAAATACTTAAAAACAATCAAGCGCAATACATTGATGTTATTGACAAAGCAACAGGAGACCGTTACCCAATGTCAATGGAGGACTTTTACATGCCTGATATTGATACTTCAATCTACGCTATTGGTGATACCCTAATGCGATTAGACGAATCCTTAACGGATATTAGTTTGAAGGATTTCATCCTTGAGCAAGACCAAGTTATTTTGATATTTAGCCGTAACTTAAGTAACGGTAACTTCAGTCGAATTACTCGTTTAAAAGAAATAGCTGAAAAAGCTGCAGAGCAAAACATAGCAATGATTATGATATCTACTGCATCTAAAGAAGAGGTTATTGCATTTAGAGAAGCGACTGGATTATTAATTCCAACATTACAAAATGATGAAATTGAAATAAAAGCGATTACCCGATCAAATCCATCCTTGATGGTATTGAAAAAAGGTGTTGTGAAAGGAAAATACCCTTTCCGTTCTACACCTTCATGGGAGTGGTTAACTAAGAATATTTTAAATGTAGATTAGGAGATGAGGAAGAAAATTGTTGCAGGAAACTGGAAAATGAATCTATTATTGAGTGACGCTGAAAAGTTGAATACTTCAATTGATAATGCACTAGCTAAAAACGACTTTACTTGTGAAGTTTATCAATTTGTTCCATATATATACCTCAAGAATACGATTGACATCAGTCAAAATGTGATTATAGGTGCTCAAAATGGTCATCCAGAAAAAAACGGAGCATTTACTGGTGAAATTAGTATGAGTCAGCTTTCCAGTCTTGGTACTAAAGCTGTATTGGTAGGTCACTCTGAACGCAGACAGTTATTTAACGAATCAAATGATTTTTTGAAAGAGAAAGTTAACGCTGCCATAGCTGAAGGAATTAAAGTATTCTTTTGTTGCGGAGAAAGTCTTGACCAACGTGAGTCTGGAAAATATGAAGAGGTTGTTATTCAACAGTTGAAAGATTCTTTGTTTCACCTTTCAAAAGCAGAATTCAAAAATATAGTCATAGCATATGAACCAATTTGGGCAATAGGAACTGGTAAAACAGCAAGTCCAGAACAAGCAAATGATATGCATAAAAGTATTCGCAACGCTATTGCGAATGCATATTCAACTGATATAGCTGAACGTACTTCGATACTTTATGGAGGAAGTTGTAATCCTTCGAATGCCCAAACACTATTGTCTCAAACAGATATAGATGGTGGATTAATCGGGGGAGCATCGTTAAAGTCTGAAGATTTTATTTCTATTATTTCCACATATAAATAGTTTATGGATTATATTCAAATAAGTTTTGACATATCTCCTAAGGACCCTTGGACAGAAGTTATTACCCAGGAACTTGCTGAAATTGATTTTGAAAGTTTTACTGAAGAAAATCAAAAGCTACAAGCGTATATTAGCGCTAACAATTTCAAAGAAGATATACTCAACAAATTAATCGAAGCATATACAGAAAAGAACGTTAAGATCACCACTTCTAAACATATAATTCCAGCACAAAATTGGAATGCAGTTTGGGAATCAGATTATCAGCCTGTAGAAATTGGCAAGGAACTCATTATCCGCGCACCATTTCACCCTGAAGATAATAGTTTCGCTATAAGTGTTGAAATACAGCCTCAAATGTCTTTTGGCACTGGCCATCATCAAACAACTTATTTGTTAAGCCAAGTTATTTTAAATCTGGATTTAAAAGGAAAATCAGTACTTGATGTTGGTACGGGTACAGGTGTGCTAGGTATTCTAGCTTCAAAACTTGGAGCAACTAATGTTTTTGGTACTGATATTGAGGAAGGTGCTGTAGAAAATGCAATCGAGAACTGTGAACGCAATCGAACAACTAATTTTTCTATTGTAAAAGGAGATATTGATGTTGTACCAAGAAACCAATATGACGTTATATTTGCTAATATCAATAAGAATGTACTTCTCAAGCACATGGAGGCATATTCTAATTTAATAATAGACAACGGTTTACTTTTATTAAGTGGTTTTTTCGAAACAGATATACAATCTATAACTGACAAAGCTAAACTTCACTGTTTCGATGTTATAGAAATCTTAAACAAGGAAAAGTGGGCTGTATTAAAACTAAAAAAACAATGTAATCATGAAAGTAACTAGCTTATTTCTCTCTATAATACTCTCTTTTTCAATCACCTTAGCACACGCACAAAAAGACAAACAAAAAGCTGAAAGAGAACAATTTACGAACAACTACTCTAGACTTATAGGTACTTCAGGCACAAAAGAAGTAAGTGAGTTTATTAATAATGAATTAAAGCCTTTACTTCTGCAAGGTGATGACTTTCCTGATATTCGTTTTCAACAAATGAAGAACACCGTCGATTTATTGATTGAAAAAAGACATACTGCATATCCACATACCTATAACTATGTGGTTTCTGTTTATTCACTTATAAAAAAGAACAAAAAAACAGAAGAGTTTGATGCTTGGCATGAAATAGTAAATCAGTTAATTGAGAATAGAAACCCTAGAAGAATTCAGGAGTTCCTTCAAGTTTCAGGAAACTTTCTGTATAAAGATGTAATCGCTGATGATCCAAACTATCAATGGTTGTCTAAAGGAGGCGATTTTGAATTTGTAAATGATAAAACACCGTATATCAAGTTCAATAATACCACGCTGATTTGTAAGACTATAAACCGAGGAAGTGATAAAAGAAATAATCCTTATTCGGATTCAATTAAAATCATCAATACGCAAGGAGTTGCAGATTTAACAAGAGATAAGTGGGAAGGAAATGGCGGTACATATACTTGGGAGAAGGTAGGTTTACCAGCAGATGAAACAATGGCCACACTTAAATCATACAGTATTTCTTTTAAATCAACCAACTTAACAGCTGATAGTGTTGTTTTAAAGACCCCTTATATTAATGAAGAGGTACATGGTAAATTAGTAGATAGAGCGATGAAAGGAGCAGTTGGGAAAGACAGTGAAATTCCATATCCTCAGTTTAAGTCTTATCAAGCTAACTTCGAAATCAAAAACTTAGTTGAAGGAGTAGATTATAAAGGTGGTTTTTCTTTAGAAGCAAACGAGTTTATAGGAATTGGAAATAAAAATGAAAAAGCAAAACTTATTTATTATCGCAATGATAAAAAATTCATCACCTCTTTTTCAGATCAAGTTCGTGTAAACGAAACTAGTCTTATAACCCCTTTGGCAAGATTTACGATGTACATTGGTTTAGAAGACTCAATCACACATACTGGGCTAGATATTACTTATAGCTTGAGTGATCAAAACATTCGTTTTGTAAGAGGAAGCTCACCTATTACTCAGGCTCCATTTATAAACTCTTTTCACAAGCTCAATATCTATGTTGATGAAATCTCATGGAATAAAAAAAATTCAGAACTAATCTTAGGATATAATAGAAATACATCTGAACAACAAAGAACAGCAAAATTTGAATCTTTCGATTATTATGATGAACGTTTGTTTCAAGGACTTCAAGGACTAGAGTCAGTTCACCCACTTAATGCTCTTTATAACTATGCTTATAAATATGATAAATTTGAAATGACTGAAGGAACAGCTGCAACTGCTCTTAATCGAACAATAGGACAAGCTAAGTCTAAACTGCTTGAATTGTCAACTTTAGGTTTTATCAGCTATGATACTGAACGAGGGATTGTTTTAATTAGTGACAAAACTGAGCATTTTGTTAAGGCGAAATCTGGTAAAAGTGATTTTGACAACATCTCATTCACATCTAATCTTGCTCCTATTCGTTTAGACAACACAGGAAACACTAACAATATGGAAGTTCAGGAACAAGTTAGATTACGTAATCAGGAGAGATCCAGAATTAAAGAATATGGTAAAATTGATTTAACCTCTTTGGATTTAAAAGTATCAGCTATTGATTTTATTTCTATTGCTGAAACCAAACAGACAACTATATATCCAAATAACAATGAAGTAACAATAAAAAAGAATAGAAACATTGTGTTCTCAGGTTGGGTAAACAGTGGAAAGTGGGAAGTTAAAGTAGACAATGGAAACTATAGTTACGAAGATAATAAGTTTAACATTTTCGAATCAGAACTGGCTTTATTTATGATAAATCCATTAAGAGCAGAAGACGGCAAGCAAGCTATTCCTTCCCAATCTGTAATAGCAGGTATAAAAGGAGAAATTTTAGTTGATGATGTTTCTAACAGATCGGGTTTAAATAAAGGCTTTGACCATTATCCTATTCTAGTCTCTAAAGAAAAAACAAAAGTTTACTACAGTCAAAAACAATTGCATCTTGGTGCTTATGACCAAGAGCGTTTTTACTTTGAAATAGATCCTTTTAAACAAGACAGTTTATCTACATTCGATGAGAAAGACCTGCGATTCCCTGGAGAATTAACTTCTGCTGGGATTTTTCCAAAAATGCGTGATGAGTTAAAAGTTATGCCTGATTATTCTCTAGGGTTTTCTAAAGAAGTCCCATCAGGAGGTTACCCATTCTATGGTACAGAAGCCCGTTATGATAACAAGATTTTATTATCAAACAGTGGGTTACAAGGTGGAGGAACAATTAATTTCCTAAACTCATCTTCAACTTCGAAACGTTTATTTACATTTTTACCTGACTCAACAATTGGAGTTGCTTCATTTATTAATAAACCACAAGAAGCTGGTGTAGAATTCCCTGATGCAGATGGACCTGATGCTTTTATTACATTCTTGCCAAAACAGAAAACACTTAAAGCACGCTCCAACAATGAGCTTATTTCTTTCTACAATGGAGAAGCTAAGTTAAGAGGAACTAGTATTCTAAGAGATAATGGAATGAGAGGTAATGGAATTCTAGAATTAAAGGATGCCAAAATGGGTTCTGACAATTTTAAGCTTTCAAGGTGGGATGTTAAAGCCGATACGTCATCATTCCAATTAACTAATCGATACAAAAAAGAAGGAGATTTAACTGAAGATGCGCTAGCCTTTAAAACGGATAATGTTAATGGTGATTTAAACTTCAAAGAACGAAAAGGAGTCTTCAAATCTAACGAAGGAGAATCGGTTGTTGAATTTCCAGTGAACCAATACATATGTAAGATTGATCAATTTACATGGTTAATGGATAATGATGAAATGACTTTAGAGAAAAAGGCAGATGAAAACTTATCTATAGAAGGAGCGATGGATTTAGTTGGTCCTAACTTTTACAGTGTACATCCAAAGCAAGACTCTTTACAATTCAGATCACCTAAAGCAAAGTTTAACTTAAAAGAAAGAACGATATATGCTTACGACACAGAATTTGTTGAAGTTGCTGATGCCAGAATTTATCCTGATAGTGCTAAAGTAGTGATCCATAAAAATGCAAGAATGGAGCGATTCGAGAATGCAAAGATTATAGCTAACTATATTACAAAGTATCATAACATTTCAGATGTAAGTGCTCAAATCACTGCAAGAAGAGCGTATACAGCTACAGGGAAGTATGAATATGGAATTGGTGAAGAGGAAAAACAGTTAATCAATCTAACTGAAATTAAATTAGACACTTCTTTTCAAACAATTGCGAAAGGTGTAGTTGAGCAAGATCAAGGCTTTAAACTAAGTGAACAATTTAACTTCTATGGAGAAACACATTTAAAAGCAGCAGACCCTTTCTTATTATTTAAAGGGGCAACAAAACTAAACCATGAATGTGATAAGTTTGAAAGAAACTGGATGGCGTTTGAGACTTCAATTGATCCTGAAAATATTCAAATACCAGTTAGTGAAAACATGAAAGATTTGGAAGGAAACAAAATCACAGTAGGTATACGTTGGAGAAACTCTACAAATACAGACAGTGTTAGCCTCTACCCTACTTTCTTAAGTGCAGTAGTAAGTGATGAAGATTCTGAAGTTATTTCAGCAAGCGGTTTTCTACAATACAGTAGTGCAGCAAAAGAATTCCAAATTTCTAGTAAAGAAAAGCTAATTAATAGAAGTGAAAAAGGTAATTATATATCACTTCACACTGAATCTTGTTCGATGAACGGAGATGGTAAAATCAGTTTAGGAATGGATTATGGAACTTTAGAAACGGAAGCAGTAGGAATAGTAAATTACAACCAAGAGACAGAGCAAACTGATTTAAACATCACTTTAGCAATGCGAATTCCTTTCAACACAAAAGAATTTGAAAATGTAGGTGTAAAAATCAGAAATGTTGAAGGTTTGAAAGATGCAGACTTTAACTCTACAACGCTAGAGCAAGCATTGGTTGAATGGACAGACTTAAAAACAGCTGATAAAATTAAATCAGACTATACATTGAAGAATGAGTTTAAATCTGTTCCTAGAGCAATGCAGAATGCAATTGTACTTACTGGATTAAGATTAGCGTCTTACACTAAAACAGGAGATCAGCAACGTGGTTTAAAATCATCTACAGAACAAGCAGCTATAGTTAATATTTATGGAGAGCCTGTTATGAAATATGTTCCTGTTAAATTCTTTGCTGAACAACGCGCTAACTTGGGAGATCGTTTTGGATTGATGATGGACATCCCTGGAGCATACCTTTACTTCCTTGATTATGATTATCGTAAAGAAGGTGTTATGAATATTCTTTCAAGTGATGCTGACTTTAATGAAGAGATTACAAACTTGAAGGCTGATAAGAAGAAAGGAAGAAGATTTATTTATGACGTTACGAAAAACTCCGCTTATAAAAGTCAGTTTTTACGTGTCTTTAACTAAATTGAAGAATGGACTTTATAATTTTTGGAATAGCGGCCTATTTATTAGGATCCATCCCAACAGCTGTGTGGGTTGGAAGAATGAAATACAATATAGATGTAAGAGAGCATGGTAGTAAAAATGCTGGAGCCACAAATACTTTTAGGGTTTTAGGTAAAAAGGCTGGAATTGTTGTATTATCTGTGGATATTCTTAAAGGAGTTCTAGCAGTTATACTACCATTTATCATTAGTTCATATACGTGGGCGGATGATCATTTAATTCACCTGAAGATTGTCTCTGGAATTTTGGTAGTTATCGGTCATATATTTCCGGTTTTTGCAAGCTTCAATGGTGGAAAAGGTGTCGCAACATCCTTAGGTGTTGTGCTAGGTATTCATCCTCAAGCCGCTCTTATTTGCATTGTGTTGTTCTTAATTGTCTTTATAATTTCAAACTATGTTTCTTTAGGAGCCATAACAGCATCCGTGGCTTTTCCGCTATTGGTTGAGTTTGTTTTTCATAATAAAAACATCTCTTTAATGATTTTTAGCATTGTACTTTCTTCAGCTGTAATTATACTTCATCACAAAAATATTAAGCGCATATTAGATGGAAATGAGAATAAGATGAACCTTTTTAAGAAAAATACGTAAACAAAGTTTACATAAAACTATTGATAACGAATATATTAAATGTGCTTCAAACTACATATCACCTTATTGTTTTTTCTGATTGGTTCATTCCAACTATCTGCACAGGAGACAAAGGAAGATATTGAAAAAAAAGCACTAAGCTATTTTCAAAATGAGCAGTTTATAGAAGCTACTCCTTTATATTTAAGACTGCTATCTTTAGAACCTAGAAATCCAAATTACAACTACAGATACGGAACATGCTTACTTTTCAATTCCAATGAAAAGCAAGATGCATTTAAGTATTTAAATTATTCGGTTCAAAAAAGTGATGAAGTTGAAAACGAAGCTTTTTATTACCTAGCAAAAGCCTATCACCTCACCTATCAGTTTGATAAGGCAATAGAAAATTTTAAAATCTATAAACAAAAAGCTGGAAATCGCGCAATAGCCAAACTAGATGTCGATAGACAAATAGAGATGTGTAGAAATGGTAAGTCTTTAATGGCTAACGTTTCGGAAATTATTGTATTAAAAAAGACAAAAATTGACAAGAAGAGTTTTTTTAGAATCTATGATTTAAAAGACATTGGTGGTGAACTAATCGTCACAGAAGAGTTTCAAAACAGACAAGACAAAAGAAACAATCACGTTCCACTTATTCACTTCCCTTCTAATTCCAATCGTATATACTATTCGAGCTATGGAGATAACGGTGACAATAAAGACATATATGTTAGAACAAGATTACCCGATGGAACATGGTCTAAGGAGCAACCGGTCTTTGGAAATGTAAACACAAAGTACAATGAGGATTATCCATACATGCACCCTACAGGAAAGTATTTATATTTCTCTTCTGAAGGACATAACAGCATGGGAGGATACGATGTTTTTAGAAGTAGATACGATGCAGAAACAAATTCTTTTGGTCCTCCAGAAAATATGGATATTTCCATCTCATCACCCAGTAATGATTTCTTATATATTGTAGACTCTCTTGACCGCTATGCTTATTTTGCTTCTCAACGAGAAAGCGAAAGTGATCAAGTACATGTGTACAATGTTCGAGTTGAACGCTTTCCTATTCAAATGGTTATTCTTAAAGGACAATTTAACTCAACAATTAATACTGCTGAAAAGTCACTTTCTATAACTGTGAATAACAATTCAGGAGAGCGCATGGGTGAATTTAAAACCACATCCAAAGGAGATTATTTAATTAACCTACCCAAAGGAGGAAAATATGAGTTTATTGTTTCTGTTGGAGATAAAGAACAACAACATCGTCAAATTATAGATTTACCTTACTTAAAAGAATTTCGACCATTAAAACAATCTATAACAGAGACCGAAAAAGATCAAACAGAAGTCATTATATTTAAAAATCTATTTGATGAACGATTTGAGAATGAAGGAGCAATTATTGCCGAAGCGATTGCCCTTAAGTCAAAAATGGAGATAAATACGGATCAGTTTGATTTAGACTCTTTAGATCAAATACGTGAACAAAGAAAGGTTTTTGATAAAATTGGACTATCCGCTTATTCAAACATGGAAATTCATGACCTTATAAAAGGTAAATATGAAGACCTTCAATTAAGACAGAGTAACACTGCAGATTTAATACAAAAATCACAAGCCACCTTAATGAATGGTAATAAGGAAATTGAGAATGCTTTGGAAAAGGCAAACTCTTTAATGGATTTGGCTAAAAACAGTGACAATAGTCAGCGTGCTGAAAGATATGCACAACTGGCACAAAGAGAACTTCAGAAAGCAGAGCAAATTAAAGCTGAGATGGAGTATGCTGAAGTTATCTTAAGTTTCTTAGAAGACGATTTCAAAAAGAATGAAATACTATTGAATGAAGCAAAACAACTTAACACTAGTATTAGTGAAATGGAATTAAACGATGACAAGTCACTAATTTCACTTTTAAGTAAACACCAAAGCTTTGTAAGTTCAGTTCTTTTAGAAGATACTAAAGTGAATGCTCATTTTGAATACCTTTCTAAAATTGAAGAAAAACTAAAAAAACAAGAGGAACTTAAAAAACGTCAAAACAAGCTGCTATCAGATCAAAAAGTTTTACAAGCTAAAGTTGATGAACTAAATGAAAGTTATGAATCAGCTTCTAAGAGGAAGAAAGAAGATATTAGTTTAGAAATAAGCAGAGCTGAAAATCAACTTTCCGACTTGAACAACGAACTGAACTACATTGATAAACAACTCAAAGAAAGTGAAGAACTAGCTGGACAAAAGGATGTGTTTGCTCAAATCACAAAGCAAAATGTGTCTGATAAGAAGTATAACAATGCTGAAATCACACAAAAAAGTAAGGAACTTAATTCAAAGCAAAACTCACTGAGAGAAGACAACAAGAACTTTGCAGAAAGTAATAATATAGACTTATCTAATGAAGCAATAGCTAACGTCTCTGAAGATGAATTAGCTGACTTAACAAATGGAAACTCAAGTCCATTAAGTTCAGAAGAAGCTTTCGCTCTTGCCGACCCACAATACAATGATGAGATTAAACTACTCGAAGATGAAGTTGAAAAGGGAACAAAATCCAAACAAGCTCTTCTTGATAGAAAGAATCAATCTTTAACTCTAATTGGAGAAGAAAAAGAAAAAATAAATAAAGAAGTTGTTGATGGTTCTAAAGATATTGCACAAAAAATTGAAGCGCTTACAAAGATAGAAAACCAACTAAACAATGAGATTTCTAGTTTAGAACAAGAGATTGAAGAAGACAATAGATTAGCTCTAGAAACAGAAGAAAACGAAGACGACTCAAATGATGTTTCTTCACTAACTCCTGAATCTGTTTTAGCTCAAGTTGACCCTGAATATTTAAGCGAAATTCAAGAACTAGAAAAATTAATTAGAAGTGGAGAAAAAACAAAGGATGATTTACTAAATAGAAAAAAGAAAGGGTTAACCGATATTGTTACCACAAAGAATCAAACTAATATTGAAAAAGAAAATAACCCTAATTCAAAGGTATTAGACAAGAAAATTGAACTACTTACCGAGTTAGAAAACCAACTAAACAATGAGATTACAAGTTTAGAGCAAGAGATTGAAGAAGAAAATAGACTAGCTCAAGGAACGGAAGGAATCCAAGACGACTCAAATAATGGTTTTTCACCAACTCCTGAATCTGTTTTAGCTCAAGTTGACCCTGAATATTTAAGCGAAATTCAAGAACTAGAAAAATTAATTAGAAGTGGAGAAAAAACAAAGGAAGATCTTATAGCAAGAAAGTACAAAGCACTAATTTCAATAGGCAATCTTATAACCGAGGTCGAGAAGCAGAAAGAAAACAACCCAAACGCAAAGGAATTAGACAAGAAGTTAGAAGTATTGATTGTTTTAGAAAATCAAATTAAAAGTGAAATTAAGGGCTTAGAGGATGAGCTTATAGCAGAAAACGCATTTGATAAAAACGAAGGGCTAGTTGAAAGAGAGGAAATTCTTGAAAATGCACATAAAGGATTT